>Ga0210405_10004563_pt1 | contig 12985 bp, 16 predicted proteins | sample IncBWH11MmetaG_FD_155492 | JGI IMG/M metagenome (GOLD analysis project Ga0210405, IMG submission 155492) | Forest soil microbial communities from Barre Woods Harvard Forest LTER site, Petersham, Massachusetts, United States - Inc-BW-H-11-M | ecosystem: Environmental > Terrestrial > Soil >... | reverse complement strand
AAGTTCGTAGCCGGTGGTCGTAGTCCCCAGGTCCTTGCTGTACCCGCTAGAGAGAAAACGGGCCAATATCGATGGAACCGCCGCCACCCATGGCAGAAAGAAAGCGCCCGCCAGAGCCAGTGCGCCCACGAAGAGTACGTTGTTGCGGGGAACGTGCCGTTTCGCATCCACGACGCCAAAAAAGGACTTGGGCAAAGCGCTGCTGCGGCCCATGCCATAGAGCAGGCGCGCCGCGCCCAATTGGGCTCCCATGCCAGAGCCGAAATTGGCGACGACCAAAGTAAACCCCACAATGGCGAATAGCGGCGCCCAAGCCCGGCCAGCCACGAATGTGAACGCCGTATCCACGTTGGGAAAAGGCTGAGTAGCGGGCCATATCAATTGCGCGGCATACACCTGGACCGCTGACAGAATGCCGATGACCACGCAGACCAGCACGGTGGCCAGCAGGATGTTCCGCCGCGGATTCTCGGCCTCTTCCGAAAGTGTCGAGATGCCATCAAAACCAATGTAGGTCAGCACCGCGATCGAAGTACCACCCAGCACCGCTTTCGTGTTCCACATCTGCGGATCGTAAAAAGGACGCGTGAAGAACCCAGCTCCGTCATGCGGATTTCCAAAAATGTAGCGAGCCGCCGCCACGAAGAATATCGCGATGACCACGCCCATACCCGCTGCCAGCGCGGTATTCACTCGAGCGGAGGTCTTCACTCCCTGAACGTTCAAGGCGGTAAAGACCAAAGCGAAGAAAACGGCCCAGGCCCCGTAAGGCACGCCGGGAGCAAACACGTGGGCCTGTTGGCTGATCCAGATGATGCAGATCATCGGATTCAGCAGGTAATCCATCACCATGCTCCATCCGGTAACGTAGCCGAGCGCCGGATTGATCTCTTGTCCGACGTAGGTGAAGGCGGAACCAGCGCTGGGATAAGCCCGCGCCATGCGCCCGTAACTGATCGCGGTGAACAGCATAGCCACCATCGCGATCAGGATCGTCGTGACCACGTGTCCGTGGCCGCGCTCGCTGAGCACGCCGAATACGGACATGGGTGCGACCGGCTGAATCACGATCACACCGTAAAGAATGAGGTCCCAAAGAGTTAGAGTCCGCCGGAGACGCGCGGCTGCAGGAGTGCCAGTGGAAGCGGATGCCATGTGCGGGTATTGGATTATGTCAGGGCGAAACTGTCAACTATTAAAACGATTTCGCAGTGTCATCCAAGAAGTGAAGGCGGTTATCAGAAAAATACGCCACAAAGTTCAGATGCGAGATGCGGGTCTGATCAGTTTGTTCCTCTATCATTTCTTTCTCCCCAATTCACGATATCCGGGATGCACACCCGGTGTCAGCCCTTGCTCGTCGGCAATGCGCCGGCACAAATCTCTTAGTTGCTTCCGCTCTTCCTTACTGAGGGCAGCGCAAAAATTCTCTTCGTGCTCGGCCGCAATCCGGGACAACTCGCCGAGCACCCGGCGTCCTCGCTCCGTCAGATGTAGCGCGTAGTTGCGACGATCTTCCGTGCTGCGCCGACGCTCGATGATTCCCTTGGTTTCGAGTCCATCCACCAGCGCGACCATACGGCTCGGCATCACCCCAAGATGCTCTGCCAACGCTTGCTGGCTGACGCCGGGGTCCGACGCAATCTTACGCAGTAGCCCCGCATCCGGAGCCGTCAACCCAATCTCCGCAACCCGTTCAGCGAAGCGGCGCGCCCCGTGGGCTCCCAGTTGGGCGAGGAGAAAGGCGGCGCCGGTCGGTCGTCGATCTGGGGAAACTCCCTTATTTTCGCTCACTTAAAATATAGTATCACTTTATAATCATTCATGAGATAAATGCTTATCATATAGAATCAATATTCGTGGAGGAGTTATGGACACACCAAGTCATAAGCCCAACCCGGTCAGCACCGTGCGCCATCGCGGCCCTCATCTCGGCGCCCTGGCCATCGTCTATGCCGTGCTGTTCAATGCCGGTCTCTATCCGGTCACCATTTTTGCCGACAAAATACACTTCCCTGGTCCTTGGGAGAAGGGCGATGTCATCGTGTCTTATTTTCAGACCCACCCGTCGCCCGTCCTAATCTGTTTGTTCCTTCAATTCGGAGCGCTCGTCCCTCTCGGTATCTTCACGGCGTCGGTGGTCAGTCGTCTGCATTTTCTCGGCGTGCGCGCCGCCGGTCCATACATCGCGCTCTTCGGCGGCTTCGCCGTGGTATTCAACGGTATGGCTGCCTCCTTTTCTTCTCTGGGTCATGGTTCATCCTGGCATCGCCCAGGATCCCACGCTGCTGCGCGCGTTGTACTACCTTTGCTACGCCTTCGGCGGTCCAGGCTTCTCCGTGCCCATGGGTCTGCTGTTGGCCCGGGTGTGTGTCCCGGCTGCATTCCTGAAGCTGCTACCCAACTGGGTTGTGGGACTCGGCCTGGTGCTGGCGGTTTGCGGCGAACTGAGTTGGCTGAACCTGATTGCGCCGAAGGCCTTGTTCCTGATTCCGCTGGTTCGATTCCCAAGTTTCGTCTGGCTGATTGCGACAGGATTCCTGCTGCCGAAAGTTGCTACTCGCCCGCTGCGGACATTGGAGGTGCCGGCATGAAAATCGTGGCTGGATGGTTCATGATTGCGAACGCGGCGCTCTTTTTCTTCGGAGCCGTTCAACACGCAGGTATCGCCGTCGGATCGTTTCACGAGCCGCTCATCATTCCGGCTGCGATTGTAGAGACGTTGTGCGGGCTTTGCTTGCTGTGGGGCGCGGGCGCGCTTTTTCGGAATTCAAAAACAGGCCGGCGCACGGCGCTGATAATGAACTTCGTTGCTTTGGCCGGCGTGTTATTGGGCATCGCCGCTCTGGCGGCCGGTGCTGGTCCTCGCACCGCGAGCAACGATCTGTACCATCGCATCATGCTGCTGCTGATCGGCGCCAGCCTTCTGATCTTGTTCCTCGGCCGGTCACGGCTCAATCAACGGCGGCCCTCTTCATAGACCCTTGCTGACCTTAAGCACGGAAAACGGGTCCTATTTTATTTTCTTTTTCAGACCCCACACGATAGTAAGCGGGTCGCGATTTTTGCCGGGGCTGATGAGTCCGCGCTGTTCCATCACCTTGATGGTATTGCGATTGGCAGACAGAGGGCGTATTTCTTCATTATCTTTTAACCGCCGCAGAACTGGATTGCCGCCGAGCGAATCAGTTTCAAGCTGGTATCCGTCTTGGATGCGCTCAAGTAGGTCTTGTTCAGTCTCAGTGAGTTTCGGGAGGAGATTAGCAGCCTTCTTCTTCGCCATTTCTTACGCCCATTCGCAGGAGGTCTAGCTCTCCCTTTCCCCGAGTCGAAGTACGGGCGACTCGGTTCGGCAACAGACGCCAAAATCCTGCCAGAGCCGAAACCACGGGCTGCTGGCCTGCCGTTCGTCGTGCCTTCGATTGGCAGCAGAGATGTCGCTTGCGCTGAGTGGTCTAATATCCGGCGCTTCGAACATTTCCTGTAGCTGCTCGATGTCGTCAATGATGCGTTCAACGTCCATCCGTCCCAATATCCAACATGAGCGTGGCAATCGTCAAACGGAACGCCGACCATTGGGCAGAGTTGGTAGGACTAGCTCATATACCACCCGCCGTTCACGGAAACAGTCTGACCCGTCATGTAATCATTCATGGCCAGCATGACGGCGACAGCGGAAACATCATCGACTGAACCAAAGTGCCCCATCGGAATAAGATTCGGGTTCGCGTTGGGGTTGCTGGTCACCATATCGGTCTCAATCAGCGCGGGAGCAATGGCGTTCACGGTGATTCCGTCTCGAATGAGCGATGAAGCGCAGGAGTGCGTCAGCCCTATGATCCCCGCCTTGGACGCGGCGTAGTGCGCCCCCACCGCTCCGCCCGTCTGTGCAGCGACTGAAGACAGATTGATGATGCGTCCCCACTTTCTTTGTCGCATACCGCCAACCACCGCCTGCGTTACCAAGAACACCGACTTTAGATTGACGGTGAGCACTTCGTCCCATTCTGCTTCTGTAATGTCCTCCAATTTACGCGGATGAGCGATAGCCGCGTTGTTGACGAGGATATCAATGCCACTAAAATGTGCCTCAATCTCTGTAACCATACGAGTCACGTCGGCTGAGACAGACACATCGGCTTGAATCGCGATTGCCTTCCGGCCTGTCCCGATGATTTCGCCGCAGACCCCGTTCGCAGCGTCGGCTCGTTCGCGGTAGTTCACAGCGATATGCGCACCAGCCCTGGCCAAAGCAACGGCGACTCCGGCACCGATTCCGCGACTCCCGCCAGTCACAAGGGCCACTCGATCCCTGAGGTCTTTCATGGCGTCATTGTATGCGCGAGATAGTCCGGCAGTGGGATTAATGCTTCTCTAGTCTTGCATAATTCAATCTCGGGGTGGAATGGTCCCGGCTGATTGCTGCAATGAGCGCTATCGGGAGTGGCTGTTGAAAAACTCACTCGCGAGAAATCCGCAGAAATTTCATCGCGCTAGGATGCCCTATGAACCACGTTCTCGATTTTGGTAGACATTTTCTATCCCTCCGCCGCGACAGTTTTTTCAAAAGAAGGGGTTTTTCAACAGCCACGGGATGTTACGCCAACAACCCTCTTGAGCTGCGGCCAACCCCACGGTTTTCAGTGACTTGCCCTCGCGTCACGCCTAGCATTGCACGATTCCATGGTGGGTTTAAAATTCGTGCCTTTCCTGGAGTCAAGAAGGGGATTGCGGATATTTCTATCCTGACGGAGTGAACCTATGCAGCGTCGAATGCGTTTGGTTGTAATGCTAGTGGTAGCCCTCAGTTGCGGCGCGACTCGCGCTCAAATGGAAGCCCTTGCATCCGCGAGATGTAGGCAATCCCGTAGCGAAGCCCGGTTGATGACCGCCAGACGGTATCATGCCTGTTCTGCGGCACGTTTCCAGGTTCCAAGTTCTGATCCAGATGCCATAAATTAGGGGTTAGTCCACATTCGCCGACTACGAATACTCTAGAGTACCTTTGCGGCACGCATGAATGAATTGTCATTTGGCAGCAATTCGGCGGTTATCGCAACGGGATATGGTTAAGGAAGGTGGCCTACTTCCAGGTCACATCTTTGCCGGAAGGTCTTTAATTAGGAATGAGAATTTGCAGAGTCGGAAGCGCATTTCAAAAGAATTATTTCAGCCAAACTTCATTCGTGAAGCGCTGAAGAGCCACTGGTCTGACAAACTGGAAAGACCTCAGATTCTGGATCGCCTCCACTCAAATGTAGGGGTTCAAGGGAGGCATCTGACACTTCCCATCGCAGCCTTCGAAGGTCTCTCAATCTGGGGTAAAGCCAACAACGCCTCGATCCCAGGCCGTTTTGGAACTCGGCGAGTGGCCATGGGCGGATTCTGTTCCGAACTAGTCCTTCTCGAGTGGTAAAGAGCAAATGACAAAAATGAGGCTCGAAACAGACGTATTTGTCGTTGGCGGAGGTCCAGCCGGTTTGGCCGTCGCAATTGCGGCACGCAATCGGGGATTTTCTGTCACCGTTGCCGACGTTGCTCAACCACCGATCGACAAAGCGTGCGCCGAAGGGATCATGCCCGACGGCTTGGCGGCGTTAAGGAAGTTGGGTGTAAACATTCCACTAGATGCGGCAGCGTCGTTTCAAGGAATTCGTTTCTCGGACGGTGAGTCCTCGGTGCGAGCCAGGTTCGCACAAGGCCCCGGACTCGGTACGCGCCGCACGAAACTGCATGAGATTCTCATCGATAAGGCTGCCGCAGCTGGCATCGACATGCATTGGGGGGCTCGCGTCACTGGCTCGGCGCCGGATGGTGTCACGATAAACGGGATCAATGTTCGGTGCCGCTGGCTGGTAGGCGCTGACGGCCAGAATTCCCGAGTCCGCTGCTGGTCGGGTCTAGACTCCGTTCGCACCCCGCCATCCACACGCTTCGGATTCCGTCGTCATTATCGCGTTGTGCCATGGTCGGAGTTTGTGGAAGTTTACTGGACGAAACACGGACAACTATATGTCACGCCAGTCGGTCCGGAGGAGGTCTGCGTCGCTTTTCTTACCCGGAATCCGAAATTACGACTGGACGATGCATTCTCCGAATTCCCCCAAATATATGCTCGGCTTCAGGGCGCTGATCTCATCACTCGCGAGCAAGGGACAATCTCTACTATGCGGGCTTTGCGGTCGGTTTATCGCGGATCGACAGTTCTCGTCGGAGAAGCCTCAGGCTCAGTCGATGCTATTACTGGAGATGGTCTTTCGATGGCCTTCCAGCAAGCCCACGCCTTAGCTGAGGCTTTTGTGAACGATGACCTCGCCCAATACCAGCACGCGCATCGCCGGATCGAACGTCTTCCCCGCATGATGGCGAACCTGATGTTGCTCATGGACCGCGGTCACTGGCTCCGCGCTCGCAGCCTGCGTGCTTTGGAAGCGAGTCCAAATCTGTTTTCGCGCATGCTCGCGGTTCACACGGGAGAGTTGCCTCTACTTCAGATTGGCATGGAGGAAACCCTGTCGTTTGGGTGGCGTCTTCTTCGCGCTTGAGATTGTCATGAGGATTTGCACAAACGTGACGGAACTCTTCCACAAAGGACCTAAGCTTCTCATCGTGAACTTTCGAAATCGAATTATCGCCTCATATATTTTCTTAGCCATTCTCTGCGTCGCTGGTTGTTCTTCTGACCTGTGGGCGCAAGAGATGACGCTCGAACTGGATCCTGCGAATAGCAAAGTTGAATTTACACTGCCCGACGTGCTCCACACTGTGCATGGAACCTTTGCGATGAAGAGTGGACTGATTCACTTCAATCCTTCCAACGGGTCGGCGTCGGGTTCGGTCCTGGTTGATGTCAAGAGCGGGCAGAGCGGCAACAGCACGCGCGACCGGAAGATGCACAAGGAGATCCTGCAGAGCGAACAATACCCGGATGCTACCTTCATGCCAACGAAGATGTCCGGAGCTTTCTCACCGCAGGGCAGTTCGGAGATTCAAGTCGACGGGACCTTTCGCATCCACGGCAGCGATCATCCAATTACACTGGTCATACTGCTACAAATCAGCGGAAGCTCCGCTAATTTCAAGACTCAGCTGGTGCTTCCTTATGTGCAATGGGGAATGAAGAATCCCAGCACTTTTGTTCTGAGGGTTAGTGACAGAGTCGATCTGGCAATCACTGCGAGTGGACGCATAGTACAGGACCCGCAATCTGCAGACGCCAGGATTCGTTGAATTCGGCTACTGAATCCGCGCGAGTTCTTTCTTGTAAAGGGTGTTCTGCGGGAATTCCTGCACCAAACCTGCCAAAAGATCTCTCGCGCCGTTGTTATCTTTTTCCCTGAGGGCAGCCACGGCAAGCAACATGCGCGCAAATGGTGCGAGGTAGTGCCCTCTGGTGGCTGTAATGCGCAGGTCGTTGATACCGGCGTCCTTGTCGGTTTCAACTCCGCCGAGTCGCAAGAACCATCGAACCGGCGCCGGATTCACGCCCACAAGGTAGTTTTCCACGCCAATCGCAAAGTATGCATCGTAATAAGCGGGGTCCTGAGAAAGTAACTTCTCTGCCTGACTGCGGCCAGCCTTCATAAAACTCAGCCCCGCGAAGTTCCGTTTTTCAATCAGAGCGATGTAGTCGCCTCGGAGTCCGTCAGCCAAAATGTTGGCAAACTGGGCATTCTGGTCCTGAGGCGAACGTGCCAGTACCTGGTCAGCAAGATTGCGCGTTCTCGCAATCTCGGCCTCAAACGCGTTCTTCGCAGTCGGATCGGGAACCGGTTTCTCGCGGTTCAGAAACCTTGAGTCGTCGGTGAATAATTCGGTTTCGAGTATGTGCAAACGCTCGAATTCTGAAAAGAGAAATGCCGCCGCGTTTGAGACCGGGCCCAAAGGATCTTGGGGATGCGCGTGCTCCCACCTCTCGAACGTTATGTGCGCCCCGGCAAAATCGAGGTTGTACATCTGCCGATAGCCAACATCGAGCGGCGAGGGTTTCACCGCAGCCACAGACGCACGGCTCACAAGAAACAGCAAGCACAACCCGCACAACCCCATCGTCCTGAGATGTTTGGCTTTCCGGGGAGAGTAGGCACATTCGGTCGCAGGTTGTGGAAGATTACGCAGGCTGGAAAACTCCTACCGGAAGAGACATCGTAATGAGCGCACCCCCAGAGGGCGCGATTCCGATCTTTACTGATCCGCCATGAACCTGAACCACAGCATCCACAAAGGCGAGCCCTAAGCCGTGTCCGGGAGATTGTTTCCCTTTTACGAAGCGCTCAAACGCTCTCTCACGAATTTCCAGCGGAAACCCGGGCCCATTGTCTTGGATTAAAAGTTCAGCGGATCCCTGCTCGGTTCGCAGCCGGATCAGAATCTCGGAGTTGTCCGGTAGATGCATAAGCTCATTTTCCAGCAGATTGCTGACAACTCGCTCCATCAGAGAAGCATCTGCGTCGATCACTACCTTTGGTTCCAGATCGAGAACAAGCCGTTGATTTTTTTCCGCCATCGCCGGGCGGTAGATTTCTGCCAACTGCGTGGCCACCTCAGACAAGTCCAGAGGCTTGCGATCAATGTGCAAAGCTCCCGCCTCCGCCTCAGCCAAGTCGAGCGTTGTGTTCAAACGTTGAAGCAGCCGGTCCAGACCTTCAATCGCTTCTCCGACCGACTCTTTCAACCTGTCGTTTGTGCCATCGCATAAGGCCGACTCAAGGGTTCCGCGAACCGAGGTGACCGGGCTCTTGAGATCGTGGGCCACCGCATCCGTGACTGCGCGTAACTGGCTCACCGACGATTGAACGCGGTCAAGCATGTGATTGAAGGTCTCCGAGAGACGCGCAATTTCATCCGAGTTCTTCGACTCCGGCAACCGTTCTTTCAAGTCCTCGCTTCCCATGCGCGCAACAGCTTCTGTAATGCGCTCGACTCTGAGCAACGTTCGCCGTGCACTGAAATAGGAAATCAAGCAGCCCAGCACGAACATCCCGCTCCAAACCGCGGCGAAACTGCGAGTCAGCTTGCGCAGCAGATGGCGCGCGCCACGATCGGAAAGCCCGAGATATACTGCCGAGCCATCGTTATGGATTCGGGCCACCACACGAAAGGACTGCTTCCATCCCTCAATGCGAATAGATTGCGGTATGCCTGGGTTTAGGTTCGCCGTCCGAATAGCCTGAAGAAAGGCCTCCTTGGAATTGGGACCGACCCATAACGGAATCTCGTGCATTTTCGGGTCAGTCTCGAGGAAGAAAACGGAATTTTGACGCTTCCCGTTGGTGCCGGGCTCCTCCGGAATCTCCTGCGTTGCGAGCTCCGCAACTTCTTCCACGATCCGGTCGTAGAGGCTGTCTCGCGGCGTGTCTTCGGCCACCTGCGCCAGAGTGTCCGCTTCGCCAATCAACCATGCGTCACTTCGCTGCCGAACGCTGTTTGCCACCAGGAGATAAACAATGGAAAATGCAATAGCCGATCCGATGGCAAATGCGGTCGCCGTCCAGATGGAGATTCGCCACGCCGCTGTGGTGCGAAGTCGCTTAGGCATTTTTCAAGACGTACCCTACTCCGCGAATGGTATGAATCAATGGCCTCAGCGCTGCATGATCCACTTTACTGCGCAAGCGGTAAATGTGAACGTCCACAACATTCGTCGCCGGATCAATTCTCATTCGCCACACGTGGTCAAGGATCATAGTGCGAGTCACCACGCGTCCCGCGTTTCGGCAGAGATACTCGAGCAAGGAGAACTCCTGAGGAGTCAATTGCAACAATTGATCGCCTCGCCGGGCCTCACGCCGGACGAGGTCCAATTGCAAATCCGCCGCCTGGAGGCGTGTAGATTCAGCCTGAGGAGCCGAGCGTCGCAGCAAATTTCTCAATCGAGCCAAAAGTTCGGGAAGGGCAAATGGTTTGGTCAGATAATCATCGCCACCGTGTTCCAGCCCACGCACTCGCTCATCAACCGAGCGTCGCGCCGACAGAATGAGGACAGGCGCGGAACTGCCCTGCGCCCGGCAGCAGGCAATCAGGTCCAGACCATCCATGTCCGGAAGGCCAAGATCAATGATGAATGCGTCGTGAACTCCCTCGAGCGCCAAGGCCTCGGCGGCCTTTGCGTTAACTGCTGCATCCACCTGGTATCCTGCCTCCACCAACGCGCGCTTTAGAAATTGCTGAATGTGGAGGTCATCCTCCACTAATAGCAACCGCATCCCTTCAGACCTCCCAAAAACTGTATCCTCCGAAGTAAGATGCATGCAATCCCTCAGAAGTTGAGTGCGCGTCGAGCCAGATCCAGCGCGTCGGACCAAAACGTTGAAGATGAATGGATTAGCTCCACTACCCGTCCCATAGCACCGACAAATTGATCGATCTGAGTTTCTTCCACAATCAGCGGCGGAGCGGCTTTGAGGACCATGAAGTTGTTGCCACAAACCTGGGTCAAGATTCTTTCGTCCTTAAACATCCGCATGACGACCATCTGGCCGAACAGCCCAGGGTGTATCCGCTGGAATGCCTCGAACGCTACGCGGAGGCTGATTTTCGAAGGCGCCTGGAATTCGATACCCGATAGCAGTCCCATTCCACGGACATCTCTTACCATCTCGTACGTGGAAAGAGTTTCGCGTAGCCGGCGACGAAGTTCGGTTCCCATTTCGATTGCGCGCTTGCCCAGACATTCTGTTTCCAAGACCTCAAGCGTCGCCAAACCCGCGCGCATGGCAAGCCCGTTCTCGCTATAGGTCGAGGTGTGCACGATGGCCCGCTTCAGCGAGCTGTAAACCGATTTGTATACCTCGTCAGACATCAGCACAGCACCAATTGGAATGAGACCGCCACTCAAAGCCTTCGCGAGCACTACGATGTCGGGTACAAGGTCGTAATGATGCGCCACCAGGAACGCGCCCGTGCGAAACATCCCAGTCTGCACTTCATCGAGCACGAACAAAGTCCCGTATTTTTTGCAGAGTTGCTGCGCGGTTTGCAGATAGTCGCGGTGGGGAATCCGGATTCCGCCCTCCGCCTGTACTGGTTCTACGATGAACGCGGCGAATTGTCTGGTGCTGAGCTTCGCTTCCAGCGACTGAGCATCCTCGAACGGGATCTGTTCCGCCCCCGGTAACATCGGCCCGAACCCTTCGCGCCAGAACGGATTTCCCATGAGGGACAGAGCTCCACATGTCAATCCGTGGAATGCCCCCTCGGTGTATAGCAGACCGGAGCGTCCAGTATGGGCGCGGGCAAACTTGATCGCGCCCTCCACGCCTTCACTTCCAGAACTCGCAAAGAAAACCTTGGAAAGCCGTCCGCCCGCTAATTTGCAGAGCTTGGCCGCCAATTCGCCTGCAGCCTCGGCGACGTGGCTCTGCAGCATGGCGGGACCGGAACGATCCAGCTCTTCTTTCAAAGCCGCGACAACAGAAGGATGGTTGTGTCCGACGTTGTGTACGCAATATCCAGAAAGGAAATCCAGAACGCAATTTCCGTCTTCCGTGAAGAGCTCGGCACCCGAGCACCGTATGTAGCGGAGATTCATCCCCAACACATCGAGCAGCTTCACCCATTGCGGGTTCACGTGGTTACTGTACAGGGCACTTGGGGACGCAACTTCAATTGGCATTTGTTGACCCTTCGGAACTTAAGTCCTTACGACAGACTATTCGCAGAACATTAAACCCGCGTCTCCGATAAATGACAATTCGTTCATTCTGGGATGTTATAAATTCAGACAAAAGTTTTTCGATATCATCGATGAGGACAGCCAAGATCATTACAGGAGAACCATTGAGATCCTTCAGATTCCTTCTCATCGCTTCCTTTCTTACCTCAACTGTTCTAGCCGTTAGCGATTGGCAAGCGAAGGTTCCAGAGAGCGATCGTACCCGGCAGAATCCGATCGCCTCCACTCCGGAATCCTTGGCTGCCGGCAAACAAATCTATGCAGACAAATGCGCTACATGCCACGGCGCCAACGGAGAAGGTAAAGGGCGCCATCCTTCGCTGCAAACAAAAGAGGTCCATTCCGCTAGCGCTGGCGAATTGGAGTGGCTGATCGCTCACGGTAATCGTTGGCATGGGATGCCAGGCTTTGGGAGCTTGTCACAAGGACAGCGATGGCAACTGGTCTCCTATATTCAATCTTTGCCGACAGGTTCCAATTAGTATTGCCTTGTAGGGCCGAGGACTGGCGCCAAGCTCCGTAGACTCGACCTATCTGTTGCTCCCCGTTTCCTTGGGAGTGCCTCACTAGCCGAATCGTAAGCCGGTTTCCAGTTCCCGCCGCATCAATCCCAGCGGGCAGATTTCCTGCACTGGGCCTTCCTGTGTGTTTCACATCAAGGGTTATGTGGCCAATGCGTACTGGATGGCTTTGTCGATCGACTCCATGTGCTTCGTTTCCTCCACACATTAAATCCTAGCTACAGGAGTCTGACTCTTAATCTTGGTGGGCTTAACCTCCCACTGAGCACCTCAGCCTTCTTCTTGGGGCAGTCACGACAAACGTTCAAGTTCAGAGCATCTTCAATTTTTGTAGAGAGTCGGAGCTTCTTTGTCATCAGACAGACCATCATGTCTCGGAGCTTGGAAATACACTCACGTCCAAAGCAACCAAGGTTTTGAGGGTTCTTGGACGAGATTCCGGAGGCGAGATTCACAAGAATCGATGCAGGCTTGCTGTTGACGTTGCAAAGATATGGTTTGCAGTCGGTGGCTGTTGGGCTTGCTTTGGTGGGTCTTAAGGAGGCGCTAGGTTTCGCAGGCATAATAGGGCGGGTACGTGCGGACGCCGGACGGGGCCCAAACGCAGAAAATGCACGCGCACTTATCGCGCTTAGGCCCGCCTAGCTTCAAGTTTGATGACCGCGATGCTGGCCTGGTTGCTCGAGAGCGTTCACACTCGTTACTTTTATGCTAGGAACCCAATCGCATTTGTGGCACGAACATCAAATGGACCTCGCCGGACTCGGTTAATCGTCTCTTCCAACAACTC
>Ga0210405_10004561_pt1 | contig 12993 bp, 11 predicted proteins | sample IncBWH11MmetaG_FD_155492 | JGI IMG/M metagenome (GOLD analysis project Ga0210405, IMG submission 155492) | Forest soil microbial communities from Barre Woods Harvard Forest LTER site, Petersham, Massachusetts, United States - Inc-BW-H-11-M | ecosystem: Environmental > Terrestrial > Soil >... | reverse complement strand
GACACACCTGCGGTCCAAATCACAGTCTTACTGGCGATCCGCTCGCCTGCGACCATGATGCCGTCTGCGTCGATTTGGTCGACAGCGTGGCCAAGGCGAACCTCAACCCCCAATTTTTCGAGGCGTGCCTTTGCGGATTTGGAGAGACCTTCAGAAAAAGTGCCGAGAACTCGAGGTGCCATATCGACCAGCACAATGCGTGCTGAAGCCGGGTCAATGCGACGGAACTCCGATTTTAGGCTGGTGCGAACGAGTACGGCCAAGGCGCCGGCCATCTCGACACCGGTGGGACCGGCGCCAACCAGAACGAATGTCAGTAGATCGCGATGGCGTGTGGGATCATCTTCAGCCTCTGCTAGTTCGAAAGCCTGCAAAATCTTGTTTCGGGCTGCCTCGGCATCCGCGAGGCTCTTCAATCCTGGTGCGAACTGTTCAAATTCGTTGTGGCCAAAGTAACTGTGCGTGGAGCCGGTAGCCAAAATCAGATAGTCATACGAAATCGGAACGTTTTGCCGGTCGGCGTCACTCACAAAGACGCGCTTCTGGTCTTTGTCTACTCCCGTGACCTCGCCCAGAATCACGATGGTGTTTTTTTGCTTACTAAGAATTCCGCGGGTGGGAGTCGCAATTTGGCTAGGCGTCAGCACTGCAGTTGCCACTTGGTAGAGCAGTGGTTGAAACAGGTGGTGGTTTGAGCGATCGATCAAAGTAATTTCGGCGGGCGTGTTCTTCAGAGCCTTGGCGGCGGCTAATCCGCCAAACCCCGCTCCGACGATCACGATTTTTGTTTGCGCCATCTCTACCTCGATTCTTTTTGGCTGATGCTACGAGAGCTTCCGGCGGGCGCGGCCCTCAGCTTCCATATTTGAAAGACAGCAACACGCGCGTGCGGTACGTCTGCACTTTGCCGTCATTGACAGTGATGTCCGTTTTTACCACCTCTGCCACACGTAGATCCCGCAGCTTGAGCCCGGCAGTCTCCACTGCATTCTTCGCAGCGTCTTCCCAGGACTGCGTACTCGTTCCGATGACCTCCACGACTTTGTAAACCGTGTTTCCACTTCCAGTACGTTTCGCCATGACTTGCTCCTCTCATTCCATTGGTTTTGCCGACGCCGCACAACGACTAGGCGGCAGTTGCCGAGTGCTTTGTCCGCGTGAAATCCGGTGGGCGCTTCTCTAGGAAGGCTGTGAACGCCTCCTTCGCATCGTCTGAGCGGAGTCGCACGGAGTACTCCTCGTTCTCCAGCTTTGCCGCTTGCTCAAGCTGAGGTTGGACAGGCTGCCTCATCAGTCTCTTGCAGGCTTGGAGGGCGCTGGCGGGTTTCTCAGCCAACATTTGCGCCGTCTCTGTCGCCGTTGCCAGCAGCGATTGGTCGGGCACGACACGGGTAACGAGTCCGAGTTCCGCTGCGCGCTTGGCATCGAAGGGCTCTCCCAACTGAATCAATTCGGCCGCTCGGAGATACCCGATGCGTGCGGGAATCGAGTAGCTCGTTCCAAATTCCGGCACCAAGGCCAAATTGATGAACGGCATCTGGAATTTCGCGCTCTCGCCTGCATAGACAAAGTCGCAATGCGTCAACATGGTGGTTCCGCCACCGATGGCGAAGCCGTGCACGGCTGCGACGATTGGTTTGTCGAAGGCAATGAAAGCGTCGATTAAGAGGGCTTGCGGACTGTCGCCCGGTCCCATGGGATTTTTGAGGAAATCCTGGAGGTCGTTGCCCGCGCAGAAGGAGTCTCCTGCTCCGTGCCAAAGAACCACTCGAACGCCGTCATCTTTTGCTGCGTTGTTGAGGAGATCCGCCATGGTGATGTACATGGCGGACGTCATCGCATTTTTCTTGGCCGGCCGATTGAACTGAATTCGCAGGATACTTCCGGAGCGCTCGCTAACAATGTCGGTCATCACGCTCCTCCGGCCGTCGATTCCAAATGCCGTGATTGCGGGACAGCGCCGCTGGCACGCAGGCCTGCGATGTCGTCACCTGTGAATCCAAGCTCCTTCAACACCTCATCGTTGTGCTCGCCGATTCCCGGGGCGCGCCTGGCAGGCACTTTAGAAACACCGTGCACTTGGATGGGACTGCTGATGGTCGAAGTCAACTTCTCGCCGGCACCTTCGAGCGGCACGACGATGTCGTTCGCTCGCAATTGCGGATCGTTAACGACTTCCTGCGGCCCACGCACGGCGCCGAACGTGATTTGAGCGCCGTTGAAGACTTCGTACCAATGCGACATGGGTTGCGAACTAAAAATCTCATCGAGCATTGAAGTCAGTTGCGGGCGGTTCTGCGACAGCTTGGCAGGATCTGAGAATCGCGGATCTTTTAAGATGTCCTCACGGCCAATTGCTTTAGCAACCGTGGGTACCTTGTCCGGAGTAACGACGAGAACGAACCAGGTGCCATCGGAAGAGCGATACACGTTCAAAGCTGCGTTTGCGGGATGCGCTCGATCGTGCAGACCGTAGAAATTCGCACCGCATAGAGCGGCCTGGATGAAGACACCGGCTGACCAAATACCTGTCGCAAGGAGCGAAGTCGTAACGTAGGATCCTTTTCCGGTGCGTTCCCGGCGATAAAGAGCGGTCGCAATGGCCGCATAAATAGCGACTGCAGTCGCATTGTCGCCGCTGCCCGACACCGGCCAGGTCGGCGGCGCTCCAGCATCGCGCGTCATGAACAGCAAACCGCTTCGCGCCCAGTAGGCCGTGAGATCGAATCCCGGCAGAGCGGCGTCCGGACCTTTCTCGCCGAAGCCGGTGAGATCGGCGTAGATCAGGCGCGGATTCCACTGAGCGACATCGTCATATTCGAGCTTCAATTTCTTGCGCGCGGGATGCGGTGTGTTGACGATGAATACGTCGGCCCACTTGGCCAGCCGCTCGAGAACCTGCTGGGCACTCGCAGCTTTCAGATTGAGCGCAACGCCACGCTTGTTTCGATTCGACAATTGGAAGGGATAAGGCACTTCCGAATGCGGCTGCGGAGGGATTTTCTGTCCGATTCTCCACAACTCTCCGTCGGGCGGCTCGATCTTGATTACATCTGCACCGAAGTCGGACAGGATCGTTGCCGCGGCGGGGCCGGCGATGAAGCTGGCGAGGTCCACGACCTTTAGCCCTGAGAATATGTTTTCATCTGCCATGTGATTTCCTTCCTCCCGTTTCTGACTACGAATTTCAAAACAAGATTGAAGCCCGCCGCGCGCTAGCGTCCCTGGAACTTTGGAGCACGCTTTGTGAGAAAGGCGGATGTTCCTTCTTTCTTGTCTTCGGTCCCCGCGCAAATCGCGAACAACGAAGCTTCAAGTAAGAAGCCTTCCGCGAGGCTCGTATCTAATCCTTTGTTTACAGCCTCGATGGAGTACTTCACGCCGACGGGTGCGTTGGAGATGATTTGGTTGAGAAGGTTTTCAACCCTTGCGATCAGGTTGGCACCAGGAACGACTTCATTCACCAAACCGATGCGATAGGCTTCTTGCGCGTCAATGATTGCGCCGGTAAGAATGAGTTGCAATGCGCGGCCCTTGCCGACCAATCTGGGAAGTCGCTGCGTTCCGCCGTAGCCCGGCATCACGCCGATCTTCACTTCGGGCTGGCCAAACTTTGCAGTTTCGGCGGCGATTCGAATTGTGCTGGCCATTGACAGTTCACAGCCACCGCCGAGAGCAAAACCATTCACAGCAGCGATGACCGGCTTGCCGAGGTTTTCAATAAGGTCAGTGAGTGCTTGGCCGACGCGCGTCTTCTGTTCCGCGGTTAGCGGAGTATCATTGGCCATTTCGCTGATGTCCGCGCCGGCCGCAAACGACTTGTCCCCCGCTCCCGTGAAAACGACTCCTCGCACTTCGGAATCGTCGCGGGCGTCTTCGAACGCGGCTCGCAATTCGGAAATGGTTTTCGCGTTCAGAGCGTTCAGTACTTTGGGCCGGTTGATCGTCACATAGGCGATCGGACCTTTCTTCTCGTACAGAACGTTCTCAAGTTTCAAAGCAGAAGCCGGCGAACTCATGATTCTCTCCTCGTAATTGGTGAGACTGATCGGGCCAGACTAGGAACGCGCAGGAATCTCCGTGTACGCGATTCCAGATAAATTGCCTTCGGCGAAGACGATATTTTTCTTATTCGATCCGTCGAGATTGGCGCTATAAACGGAGCCACCCAAATCGGTCAGGAACATTCGGTTGTTAGGAAGATCCAAGGACAAGCCGATGCCCTCCATGAGGTGGTTAAAGACGATTTCCGGTTCTTTGCGCTTTCCGGATGCAGCGTCCATCGGTGCGCGATTTACCGTGTTACCGCGCGGTGGGTCACCGCGATCGGTCCAGTAGATCACTCGGTTGCCGAGATCGAGGTCGAGGTCGATCGGCTCGGGTAGATTGTCGTAAAGAACTTCGATGTCCTTACGGTTTGCCGGGGTCTGACCCTTTGGGATTTCGAGGCCTGCGCGGAAAATGCGTCCCTGGCCGGCGTTGTCATTTCCTTTTTGCGTCCAGTAAAATTTGCCGCCTTTCACATCGACCGCGATGCCAACGCACCAATTTTTTGCGTCAAGGCGGTCGTCATCGCCATGCCCCGTTTCGACGAGCGTCTCGATATTTGAGCCATCGAGATTCGAGCGCATGACTCGCATTCCTTCGCGGTCCGACCAGTAGAGCTTGCGGTTCTTCGCGTCGAGCTGAAGTTGCTTGGGAGTCCACGTTTTGCCGGAGGGGACAATGTTCGTAACGTTGGTGCCGTCGAGGTCAGCACGATCGATCGTGCCGTCATTGACCTTGGGATTCCCCATATTTGTCCAGTAGATGTGGCCGGCCGCGACATCAACCACGATCCCGTCGGGGAGTTTTCGGCCTTCGTTGACGATAGTTTTCAAGTTGGAGCCATCGGGATTCGCCGTAAGGACGCGGCCGGCGGCCAGATCCAAAAAGTACAAACGGCCCACAGTATTTGCGGCGGACTTCACTGTTTCAGACTTGGAAGCTTTAGGAGATGGCATGGATCTTTTATTCCTTTCTTTATTGCTTTCGTTTATTGATCGTCGTTTCGCCAGGAGCGCTTTCAACTGGCTAGACGAAAGCGCTGAGGCCGGTAATGGCCTTGCCGAGAATCAGGTTCTGCATCTGGAAGGTGCCCTCGTAGGAGTAGAGGGCTTCCGCATCCACGAAGAAACGCCCGACGTTGTACTCAGCGGCTATGCCGTTGCCGCCGAGCAGTTCTCGTGCCCCCGCGACTGTCTCGCGGCACTTCGCTGTCGTGAAAGCCTTGGCGAGCGATGCGTGGGCATCCGTCATCTTGCCTTCGGCCTGCAACTGGGACATGCGCACCAAGAGACACTGCGAAGCGGTAATATTGGCGAGCATCCTGGCCAGTAGGTCTTGCACCATCTGGAATGAGCCGATTGGCTTGCCGAACTGCAACCGCTCCTGGCAGTACTTGAGCGCATTTTCGTAAGCGCCCATGGCGCATCCTGTTGCCTCCCAGCCGACCATGAATCGCGTCATTTTCAGGACGCGGGCTGTGTCGCGGAACGATTGATCGGCTTGCAGGCGGTTTTCTTCCGGAATTCGGCAGTTTTCCATTGTGATCAAACCGTTCTGCACGACCTTGAGGGCGATCTTGTTCTGGATTTTTTCGACCTTGAATCCGGGCGTGGTTTTGTTCTCGACGATAAACGCCTTCACTTGGTTGTCGGCGAGATCGCGCGCCCAGATGATCGAGATGTCGCACCACGGGGAGTTGCCGATCCATTTCTTCTGGCCATTGAGCACCCACGTGTCCCCATCGCGTTTTGCGGTCGTTGTCATCCCGCCTGATGTTCCTGACCCAACGAGCGGTTCCGTCAGACCGAAGCAGCCAATCTTTTCCCAGCGGGCCATCGGCGGGAGCCATTTTTTCTTTTGTTCCTCGGAGCCGCCCAGGTAGATGGACCCCATGGCCAAGCCGTTGTGCACCCCCCAGAATGTTGCGATTGAGGAGTCGATTCGCGCCATCTCCATAGCGATCAAGCCAAATAGCTGCACACTTCCACCTCTGCAGCCATAACCGTTCATGGCAACGCCGCCGATATTGAGTTCCTTAATCGCAGGCAACAGCTCAAATGGGAAAGAGTCCTCAACCCAATACTTCGTGATGATGGGTTGGACCTTGGTTTCCATGAACGTGCGCACCTGCTTCAAGACCGCCAGCTCATCAGCTGGCAAAGTCTCTACGAGTTGGTAGAAGTCAGAATTCGGCTGAGGAAGTGCTTTTTTGATTTCTTTTGTTGGACTCGCCATGAGATTTTCCTGTTGTCCCGTTCGTCTTGCGCGTTTGCGAATGCACGACGACTAAAAGCATCTTGTCTGCCAAAGATGTTGTTGGCTTAGGTCGCTGAAAAGAGGCGCGTTACTTTTTCCGAGATGATTCGGGCTGCAGAACCGCTGTCAACACGTTCACTCAACTGCCTAGGCTTTGACGGGAGTGGAAGATTTCAAACTCAATCCAAGAGCGCGAGCGGATTTCTATCTGTCGAGAATGTATTTAAACCGCAGACAGAAAGGTGTTTAGGAAACCAATGACTGTGGGAAGGCAGACCTGTGCGGGTGGTTAATGCGGACGGAGATTTCTAAGAGCTCTGTGCTAGAGTCCGCTCAAGACATGTCCGAGCTTGTTTCGTTTTGTTGTCAAATAGCGGAGTGTGGAAGCTGATGCGGGGATCTCGAGTGGAAGCCATTTCGTCACGGATAGCCCGTGGCCTTCGATGGCGACGAGCTTGCGGGGATTGTTGCTTAAGAGGCGCATGGATCGGACGCCGAGATCTCGTAGGATTTGCACTCCGATGCCATAGTCTCGTTGATCGGGCTTGAACCCAAGGTGTTCATTGGCTTCTACCGTGTCTAGTCCTTCGTCCTGCAGGCCGTAAGCGCGAATCTTGTTGGCCAAGCCAATCCCTCGTCCTTCTTGGCTAAGGTAAAGCAGTACTCCGCGACCTTCCGTCGCGATCTGACGCAGGGCTTTATCGAGTTGAGCGCCACAATCACAACGAGCGGAACGCAAAACATCGCCCGTAAGACACTGTGAGTGTACGCGGACGAGTACATCCTGCCCATTTCCCACGTCGCCGCGAACAAGAGCGACGTGTGTTTGCTTGTCGATCTGATTCTCGAACGCGTGAAGGCGGAATTCTCCGTATTCGGTTGGCAGTTTTGTGGAGGCCACGCGCTTCACCATTGACTCTGTACGCATCCGGTAGGCAATCAGGTCGGCGATGGCGACGAGTGGAATATCATGTCGCCGCGCAAAACCACGGAGCTGCGGTACCCGCGCCATGGTCCCATCCTTGTTCATAATCTCGCAGATGACGCCGGAAGGATGGAGGCCGGCTAGTCTGGCCAAGTCGACAGCGGCTTCGGTTTGCCCGGCGCGTGCCAGCACTCCGGCACTCTTTGCGCGCAACGGAAATATGTGACCAGGGCGAGTCAGATCTGAAGGTTTTGTAGCCGGATGAATTGCGGTGAGCACGGTGGAGGCGCGATCGGCGGCCGAAATTCCCGTGGTTGTTCCTTCTTTCGCCTCGATGCTGACGCAAAAAGCGGTTTCAAATCGCGAGCTGTTATGCGCGACCATCAATGGAATTTCGAGCGCATCGAGGTGCTCAGGCGTCATTGCCAAGCAAATCAGTCCGCGGCCATACTGCGCCATGAAATTGATAATGTGCGGTGTAATCTTCTCAGCGGCGACAGTCAGGTCGCCTTCGTTTTCGCGATTTTCATCGTCGACAACGATCACCATCTCGCCCGCGCTTATCGCCGCAATGGCATCCTCGATGCTTGCGAATGAGCGCGCATGCTCGTGGGGTTCTCTAACAATCTGAAGTCGTCGTCTCATAATTGTCTCAGCCTCAAAGCGCCCTCAGGCCATCACGGATGTCTCGCCTCTCGGTTCCGCGCTATAAACCAAACCGCCCGGGACTGTCGCGTCAACCGGAGGCGATGCGAACTTTCGGTAGATGACTCGTAAAGCAGCGACCAGAGGTATCGAAAGATAGATGCCCACGATTCCGCCCACCGCGCCACCCACCATTAAGGTGAAAATCGCGAGCAAAGGGTGGATTTCGAGTTCGTGTCCCATAACTCGTGGGGCTATAGCGTAGTCCATAAGAATCCGCCAAACGGCGAGCAGCGCGAGCATCCAAATCCAATGCGAGTGAGTGAGAATCCCCGCAGTGACAATGGTTGCTGCTGCCGTCATCCAGCCGGCCATCGGGATGAATTCGAGTATTCCGGCGAGAATACCCAGCGCTATCGCGTTCGGAAAACCCAGCAAGTGCATCCCAATGGAGCAATAGAGCAGAGATAGTCCACCAAGGATCACCTTTGCCCGGATGTATCTCTGCAACATCATGTGCAATTCGGCTGTCAGTGACTTGAGGACGGCATGGTTTTCCTTCGTGGCCACGAGTTGAAGGACCTGACCGGCTATCTTTTCGCCGTCGCTCAAGAAGAAGATTGCAAGGATCGGAATCACCAGGATTCCGGCGAAGGCTGCCGGCGCAGCCTGTTCCATTTCTTCCACAGCGCTGTTGATATTCGAGCGATGGCGCTCCAGGAAGGTCCTGACCTGATCGGCCTGCTCATCGGCCCAACCGAGGTTGCTTCCGATGTTTTTCGCAATCTCTCCCGAAGAAACTTTGTCCGTCAGTGCAGGGATCGCCGTGAGTATCCGGCCGGCGTCCCTGCGAAAGTCCGGAAAGAGACCGTGAGAGAGCAGGACGGCGAGAACGATGATCGCGAGATAGGCTTCCAAGACGTGCGGGCCTCTCAAGTTTCTGAAGAGCAACGAGTGGCGTTGCAGGAATCGGACGATCGGATTAATCAGATATGCGAACAATATCGAAAAGGCAAAAATGACGATGACAGCGCGTGCGACGTAGACGACGGTAAGTACAATCGCGAAGAGAAGGATTGTCAGTAAGGCACTCGCTGTTTTGCGATCAGGAAAAGCCATGAATCCCCACCGGCAGCCGGATCAATCTGTCCCGCTTTCCAACTTTTGCTTAATAGCTACAAGGGCCCGTTCAAGCGAAGAGCGGGTTTTGTCTACGGCAACTTTTCTCACGATTCCGCCTTTGAGACCCGTTAACCCGGTTTGCTGGGAACCTTTGAGGGTGATCAAGTAGAACCCGCGGCCGAGGTTTTCCTGGTCTCGTACGCAAACGGTCAAATCCAGAGCCGTCTCGAAGTAGTGGCTCGCGTAAAGTTGCTTCACGGCAACGGCGTAGGCCGGGTCAGTAGAGCGTGAACCTCGATACATAACCGCCTGTACGATCCGAAGAGTGGGCTTGAGTCCAAAATTTACTTTCTCCCAATAAAACTCGGATTGGATGTTTTCAGATTGTGCCTGCGGATAGTCGAGCAGATAGCGCTCAAGTTCGGGTAAATAAACGGGAAGGGCCTTCGAACGGCTGAGCAAAGATGCAAATGTCTCTCCTACAACGGCAGGGTGATGCTTGTCCATGTAGGTTCCAAGGTCCGCGTTTCCTCCCTTTTTGTATCGCTGGATTGCTTCGAGGGCCATTTTCCGCGCAAGCTCGTTTGCCTGATTTGCCGCATCAGGCGCGGACCAATTCACGGACTGCTGGAAAGCATCCATCGCCTCGGTAGGAAGCTGGACGTCGCATTTGCCGGGCTCACAGTTTTTCAGTTGCTTGATGTCGTCCGCCTCCAGAGTGAAGCCGTCGAGGTCGGAAAGCTGCGGCGGATTGCTGAACTTTCTGATTGCGAGATAACTGGGAAGTTTGCGAAGAGCATCAATATCGGAAGCAAGCTTGAGATATTTTTCGGGAGTCGACTGCACATACACGGAACCGAATACGAACACCTCATCCGGCGTGCGGGACTCCACTACTTTCGCAATCGCTTTTCCGTTCCGGATCTCCGCGATCTGATCGTCCTTCAGCCCAACATAGTCGTGAAAAAATTTGAATGGCTCAGTGTTTTGGGCATGAGAGGCGGGAGGCTGGACAAGGGACAGTAAGAGCAGGGCGGGGAACAACTTTCGGAATTGGATTTTAACTAGCATTAGTCTGGGCATTCCCTTCATATTCATTTCTTGCCCGACGCGAGCAAAGCAAACAACACCGGAAGATAAAGGATAGAAGCAAAAAGCAGCTGCCGGGCAGAAACGGTCGACATTTGAAGGGCAAAGCGTGCGCTGTAGCGGAGAAAGACACCTCCAAGAACGAGAGCGCCTGCAAAATAAATGATTCCAGACTCACCTCGAATTGCAGGAACGAGGGCCACTGCGAAAAGTGCCAAGGAGGCAAGTGAGGTTTGCCAGGCGACAAAGCGATCTCTGGAGTTGCCTGCAGGTAGTACGAAGTATCCGGCGCGGGCATAGTCTTCGCGATAGATCCAGGCAATGGCCATGAAGTGCGGAAACTGCCAGAGAAATACGATTGCAAAAAGCAGCCAAGCATTGCCGTCGAGACGTCCGCAAGCAGCGGCCCAGCCGATCAACGGCGGCATGGCACCAGGAAGCGCACCAATCAACGTGCACAGAGGAGTTTTCCGTTTCAGCGGCGTGTACAAGAACAGGTAGCCCAATAGAGTAAGGATCGACAGCAAGGATGCGAGCGCATTGGTTGTAACAGCCAGGTGGATGGCGCCAACAACGGAGAGTGATATTCCAAACCACAAAGCATGAGATGGCTCGATTCTTTGCGATACGAGCGGCCGGCGCGCGGTTCGCCGCATTAGCGCGTCGTATCGCAACTCCATCAGCTGATTCAGAGTTGCCGCTCCGCTGGCGACGAGGACTGTCCCGAAGAGCGTATGAAGGAACAGTCTCCACGGAAGATGGGTGAACGCCTCATGCGAACCCAATGAGAACCCAGCCGCCGCCGTGATGGCAATTAAGAAATTGATTTCGGGCTTAGTTAGCTCCCAGTAGTCCAAGAACCCGCTGGAACGGGCGATGCGGCTGCCCTGGACCGAAGGTACCTCGAGCGCCGCAAGAATGGGTTCGGTTGCCATCTTTAGACGGCCTCCAAGCTTTGCGAATTCCGATCCGCTGCTGTGTTGCGACACAATTCTGATTGCACCAAGCCGCTCGTGTAGCAGCCCCGCGGTGAGAGTAGCCGGGTGCTGAGAATCGCCGCAGGTACGAGATAGAAGAGCGTGACGCAGGTCCACATCAAGGCAGCGGCGCACTGCTGATCCTCCAGAACAGAAAAGCCAAAGTGCCTCGGCATGGAGAGGTACACGGGGTACGCAACACGGTCAGAGAAGACAAGAAATCCCGAAAGGATGTCACACGGCAAGGTGGCAAGAAAGAGATACAAAAGGGTCGACCATTGCGGCCCCGTCGCGTTACTCGGCCAAGCCTGAACAACCGGCCACCAGAAAAAAAGCCCAGCAACCAAAAACGACGCCTGTTCAATGGAGTGCCACACTGCGGAATGCATCCCCAGCATAAACAATTCCGGAATGTGCCACGCCATGAGCGTCAACGCAGAAACCGTCCAGCACAATGCAGGCCGAGTAACCGTCCGGGCAAACCGCTGCACGAATGGTACCTGAAACAGCAGGCCTACCATGTCCTGTCCAAATCGTGACAATCCATGCCAGAAAGCCAGTAGGGGTTCACCTAGCAAGATCAACGCCGGAGCAAATGTCATCAGCAACAGATGCTGGATCATGTGGACTGTCAGCAAGTCATGATCGAACTCAGCGAGGGGCGAGCATAGCGCTGCCCAGATTAAGGACACTCCGAAAAGGAAACTAGCCGCGCGCCAGATAGGAATGTTGTTAACCCGAGCCTTACGAACGCCACGCCACCCTCGCACATATATAAAGGATACAAGAATGAGGACAACAAGGATCGTCGCCCGTGACGACGACAGTTCCATTGCGGTGTGGGGTTCGAGCGGCATAAGACTCCCTAGGGATGGGTGCCGCTCTCGCGAAGCGCCATATCACGCGCGGCATCTCGGGCGGGAACCTGGCCGGCGGGATGTAGAGTCTCGAGAAAAGCGACCAAGGCAGTCGTTTCCGGCGGACTCAAATTCTTTCCGTAAGCCGGCATGTTACCGCCTCCCTGGATTACTTGGCGGATCAGTTGGTCCTGCGTCAGTCGCACGGCGACGCTGTCGAGGGCCGGCCCTCTTTGGCCGCCCAGATTCCCAAGAGAATGGCAGTTGCGGCATTGTTTGACCTGAAACACGAGCGCGCCTTGCCGCTCGAGAGCAGTCTTGCCGTGTAGAAACGGCTCGGGCACGGGGTCGCCGCTCCATGCATTCATGTGCGGACTCCACGGCGTATATCCAGCGAGGTGGGTAAGTGTTTCCAGGATTACGGCGATCAACAGAACCGTCAAAACAGCGATCGGCCGTCGGCGCCAACTCTTTTCCCCTTCTCCAGAAAGAAATGGCAGCAAAACAAGAAACGCGATAACGACTACGGGGCCAATGAGGAGAGCTGGCGTCTCCATGGAAGGCGGCAAATATGACAGCAAGCCGTACAGCCACAAAAAGAAGTAGTCTGGTTTCGGCACCGTCTGAATTATGGTCGGGTCCGGCCGGCCGGTAGGACCGAACGGACCGAAGTAAAGAGCGCATGCGGCCACTGCCAAGAGGACGAAAGCGGCAAAGAACAGATCTTTCCATACGGCATACGGAACAAACGGCTCGCCATCCTTCTTGGTCAATTCATGGTATTCACTCACGTAGGTCGCGCGTTTCACAATGCGCCCAGGCATGGGCCATTCGTTGATTCCAAGTTTTATGACCATCAAAAGATGAACGGCCACAAAACCAATCAACATTCCTGGAATTACGAAGACGTGTAGTGCAAAGAACCGAGAAAGCGTGGCACCGGCAATAATGGGCCCCCCGAGCATCAACTTCACAATCGCGGGACCGACAATAGGGACCCGACTCGCGATCGAAGCACCAATTCCCAATCCCCAGTACCCGTCCTGATCGAACCGCAATACTTGTCCGCTGAAGG
>Ga0210405_10004560_pt1 | contig 12993 bp, 13 predicted proteins | sample IncBWH11MmetaG_FD_155492 | JGI IMG/M metagenome (GOLD analysis project Ga0210405, IMG submission 155492) | Forest soil microbial communities from Barre Woods Harvard Forest LTER site, Petersham, Massachusetts, United States - Inc-BW-H-11-M | ecosystem: Environmental > Terrestrial > Soil >... | reverse complement strand
GATGAGCTCGGATATTTCGGAATTCGCCGCTCCGCTGCTGATGACCGCAATTTTGTCCGAGAGGCTGGGCGCGATATCTCGGATTCCTAGAACGATGCGTTCTGCGCTCGCGCAACTGAAATCGAGAAGAACTGCGTCAAAGGAGTCTCCCTGGATCGCAGAGAGCACGTCTTCCGGGCGGGAGACCGCCGTACAGGCCAGCCCATCGTGTTCAGTAACGTCGAGATGTCCTGCCGAGATCGGTCAGCTCCTGCTAGCAACAGTCTCTTTCGTTTGACTGCTGGGCGACAAGTTTGTTGAGATTTCTTTCGGGTCGGATCAGGCGCCCAAAGTCAAGAACGGCAACACCATTCGCGGAGAGCCTCCCCTGCAGCTTTCAGATCTGCTCAACAAGACGAGCGAGGTGTTCGATACCACCAAGGGAGCCATCGACAACGTCAATCAGACAGCTAGCAATCTCAATTCGATCACGACCAAAATCAACCAAGGTCAGGGATCAATCGGAGCTTTAATTAACGACAAGAAAGATTTATCAGAATGTCAACGCCGGCACGAATGCATTCAAGGAAGACATGGAGGCCCTAAAACACAACCTTTCCTGCGGGGCTTTTTCAAGGAAAGAGGGGTACGAAAGCGCAGCCGATCTGAAGAAAAACGAGATCTCCCAATTGCCGGACAAGCCGGCGGAGAAGAAGTTCGACTATGAGGCCAAGAAGATTTTCGACAAGCCAGACACCGCGAAGCTCAAGAATGACAGGACGCTGAAGGATGCAGGCGACTTTTTGCAGAGCAATCCGTTCGGGGTGGTAGTGGTCGCGGCCTACACCGACATAAAGGGGGACAGCCAGCAGGACCGCCTGCTTACCGAAGCGCGTGCGATGGTGGTCCGTGATTACCTGGTCAAGAACTTCAAGGTGAAAGACGCCCGCATTAAGACGATTGGCCTGGGAAAATCAGACAAGGTGGCCGACGGCGGCAAGCGTGGAGATCCTGGTTTATCCGGAGGGCACCGCCACAGCGCAAATTCCCGATTCAGCCCTGCCGAGGTAATCGTGCTTGACCGCAGGAGCCCGACTGACTCGTTACATTTCGTCATGCCACAGCAGGGACTCCTCATCGATCGAAACACGCTCGAGAATGCTAAATAAACCCAGGACTATTTGCTTTGGTGCTTGGCGAATTCTGCGGCGGTGAATTTGCCGGCCTTGACGTAGCTCTCGTTCAGTTCCGTATACTGCTTCCACTTCTCGGGCAGGTCGTCCAGCGCAAAAATTGCGGACACCGGGCAGACCGGTACGCAAGCTCCGCAATCGATGCATTCCACCGGATCAATGTAGAGCTGAGGCACATCGTCGAACGTGGGGCGGCCGTCGTCATAGGTCGTATTCTTCTTGGGGTGGATGCAATCTACTGGACAGGCATCTACGCAGGCGGTGTCTTTGGTTCCAATGCAGGGTTCGGCAATGACATAGGCCATAGGCCACCTACCCCTATCAGGATTTACGGTATGCCTTCGGGAAGGAAGATTCAAGCTGAGCCGAGGTAAACTCGTGGCGTATGACGCCGACGATGGAAAAGATTTCTGCGGTCACTCTTCGGGTTGTGAACATGACGGAGTCTGTGCGGTTTTACAGAGATGTTCTAGGCATGGAGCTTCTCTACGGTGGAGAGGGTACAGGCTTCTCTTCACTGCGCACAAGAGATGCACAATCTGCGATTCTCAATCTGGAGCGGGGTGAAGCTGTGACTGGCTGGGGGCGGCTTATTTTCTACGTCTCCGATGTGGATGCCCTCTGGAATCATCTGAAGGACCGGGGATTTGATCCGAAGATTCCACAAGATGCCTCGTGGGGAGAACGCTATTTCCATGTGCCCGATCCGGACGGCCACGAGCTGTCGTTTGCCCGGCCGCTCCGATGACCTGCCAAGAGGTACGCGCGCAAAAAAGAGCTTACTAAGGCACAGTGATGGGCGACAATCAGAAGTCCCGACCGGAAAGAATGCTTGACGCCGTGCTGCGACGCTGGTGCGAGCACAATCGTGACAGATACTATGTACCGGAGTGGTTACTCAAGAAACGGGGCATGTCGGTCGATCCTAATGTTGCGTGACTATTCTGCTCCTGTTCGTTCAAGCGACGTCGTCAGAAGTTGTCGGCATAAAAGACCACCCCGCAATTGTGGATGCGCGTGTCCTGGGTCCGACCGGCGGTTCGTGACACTCTTCTGAGACTGGTTAGGCGCTCTCAGCTGGCATCTTGTACCGAAGCACCTCGAACTCCTCACTCGAATCCGAGAGAGAGATTTCAAGGACTTGGTTCACGAGGTCATCATCTCGATCCAGTTCATCGAGGGCCTCTTCAAACATTTCCAATTGGAGATCAAGATCCATTCCCACCGGACCATTGAGGCATATCAGGCCGGCGTGCACTTCAACTCCGACGTATTGCCCTTTGGAACCAGGCGCGTCGCAGCGGACCACGAAAATCGACGCTGTTTCTGGTGACGAACGTCCAATCCCCATCGATGATGAGGCTTTTTAACTGCCAGTCCTTCCATCCGCGTTTTCCCATCCAAGCGACATGAGAAGCCTCTGCGTGACCTCGTCTCTGAGCCAGTTTCGTGAGCTCCTCGCTGAGGCATTCGTCAACGAGCAGTTTCATGAGCTCGCTTTCGACGGGGTGTGCGTCGGTTCGAGACGATTAAAGCTCCGGCGGGCGGAGACAAATGTTCGCGGGGCCTGCCCCGTGGCGGGTTGGCCGTCGCATAGAACGCGGCAAGATTGGCCATTTCGGCGGTAAGCCCAGGATAGGCCGCCAAAATGCGCGTCATCGGCAAACCAGCGGCAAGTGACGCCGCAACGTCATAGACCGGAACGCGCGTGTTCCGGATGACTGGAGTTCCACCTAAAATCTCGGGATCTTCAACCACCAGGGCGCGGGCTTCCCCTAATTCAGCCAGTTTCTGATGAACGCTCTTTAAGAATGGTGCGAGGTCGATCGTCAAGAACTCCTGGCGAATCGTCCACTCCTTTTCCAGTTTGCTAGTTGGTTCCTGGCGCAAACGCGGACTAGCAACGGTAATCGCACGCAGCCTCTGCTCCGCAGTCAAAGACTTGGCAGCATGGAAGTAGAAAGAGATGAAAGTGCAAGCGTCGGCAAAGAGACGACGCGTTCGATCCGGATTGACCCTGTAGAAATCCTTGGGGAGGATACTCTCGTCGATCACTCGGTTGACGTCTCGTACCTCTATGCTTGAGACGACAGCGGCTTCGGTGGGAGTCAGCATTTCAGAATTCATTGAAATCATACTGTGGGTCCCATATAAATAATCATTCCGACACATCGGAAACTATATATCAAAGGCACAGAATTGGCAAGGGCTCTAGGTGCCTGGGATTTTTCGACTGGACGCTTTGAGCACAACATCCGTCAGAGTTGCCGGTCGTCCATAGGGTATCTCCTGGGAGCACGAACGCGTTGACGCGCCGCGTATGCAGCGACCTTGAGCCGATTGCCACATAGCTGCATGCTGCACCAACGTCGTGTGCCCTTCTTACTCGTGTCGTAGAAATGTAGCACGCAGTGTCCGCACTTTCGGACCCGATGCGGGTCAACGTTCGCGAATAGCATCGCCGCACTCTGCGAGAGAGGTGCAAACAGATCCTCCGGATTGCGTGCTTCAAACCAAAACTCTGTCGTCATCCCGCTGGGGTCCCGCTGTAGTCGGGTGAGCATGGGATGCTTGGCCATGATGAAATTCAGTTCATCCATCGTGCCGCGACGCAGTTTACCCGTGCCCTCCCAGGAGAGGATCTCGCTTCTCAATTGCTCGCGCAGCTCACGCATTCGAGCAGTAAAGTCTCGAGCACGCGCTGACTCGCCCCACCTTTGCTTCAGATCGTCGGCCTGACGGGAACTCAAAACGCCCGCTGCCCGGAACCAGCGCAAGACAGAGTCGAAGTCAGGGAGCATTTCTGACCGTTCACCATCCTGTACGGGACACGTATTCAGGAAATCCAGAGCCAGGTGATTGCCGGCGAATAGAAATCCGTCGCGCCAGTCCGAAACAGTAGGTCTAACATTTGCCATTTTTCGAGCCCAGAAATTATAACACCGATAATGAATCTTTTTATCGGTTAGTCAATCTGATGTGAGGAACGCAGGAAACGGCTCATCCCGTCTCAGCGATTCCAAATCTCAAGGGAGGTTTTTGTGACAAGCTACTGGCGCGCCGATGTAGACGGCTTGAAGATTTTCTACCGCGAGGCAGGCTCGAAAGATTCCCCTACTGTCCTCTTATTGCATGGCTTTCCAACTTCGTCGCACATGTTCCGCAATCTGATTCCCGCTCTGGCCGACCGCTTTCACGTGCTGGCACCGGATCTACCCGGATTTGGATACTCAGATTCCCCAGGGCGCGAGCGGTTTCGATATACGTTCGAGAATCTGGCCAAAGTCATCGACCGGTTCACTCAAAAGCTTGGCCTCGACTACTATGCAATCTATGTCTTCGACTACGGCGCACCGGTTGGACTCCGCCTAGCCTTGGCCCATCCAGAGCGAATCACCGCCATTATTTCGCAGAATGGCAATGCGTATGAGGAAGGCCTGAGCCAGGGTTGGAATCCCATCCAGAAATACTGGAAAGACCCGACTGCAGAGAATCGAGCTGCGCTGCGCGAATTCCTGAAACCGGAAGCAACAAAGTGGCAATACGTTCATGGAGTCCCCGACGAAAGCCTGGTCGCACCAGAGGCCTACGAGCTTGACTCTGCCCTTTTGGCCAGGCCTGGCAACGACGAAATCCAGCTTGACCTGTTTCTGGACTACGCCAGCAACGTCGCGCTCTATCCCAAGTTCCAGGAGTACTTCCGCACAAAGCAGCCGGCGCTCCTGGCCGTCTGGGGCAAGAATGATCCGTTCTTCCTCCCGCCGGGTGCTGAGGCGTTCAAGCGGGATAACCCGAAGGCAGAAGTGCATTTCTACGAGACCGGTCACTTCGCTCTCGAAACGCATTACGGGGAGATCGCCGACGCCATTCGCGATTTTCTAAGCCGCAACGTCAAAACACACGCCAAGGTCGCATGACGTATTTCGACATGTGCGAATCAGCGAGTACGGGGTCGCCCTGCGCGGCCCAGTTCTTCATCTTCAATTGCACTTCGAATGAGGAGCGGCGGCCCGGCCGACACCGCCCGAAACTTAGAACGACCGCGAGAAACGAGTCTCAAGAAATTCACACTTTGCTGTCGCCTTGAACTGCGGGACCGGATCCAGTTCCTGCAACGCCGGCGTGAAAGCATTGGAGAGGCTCCAGATAGTGCGAGACCGGAACTCCTCGTACTTTGGTTCAAAGTACAAATCGCGAACCGTGCGCGCAAGGTGTCTCGGCGCTTCCAGCCTGCCCTCGACGAACGCTTCGTAGATGACGAGCTTGGCGGTGGCATCTGTGAGTTCGCTTCGTTGCCATGTCTCCAGCTGTTTGCGCATCGGGTCGAAGTTCCGCTGCATCCGATCTACTCCGACCGAAGATGCAGTCGATCAGCGAGAACGACTTCGAGTGCTTAGCAAGTACCGGAGTAAACACGGCTGTAACGCAAAAGGCAACTTACATTTAACACTCCAGGAACAATGTTTCCCCAGTTAGGGCCTCATAGCTTCCCTCACGGTCAGCACTTCAGGCTTTGATGGATGAATCCCCAGCTGTGACCAAAGCGCCAGACAGGCCCCTTTTTTGGTTTAGGCTGCGATCTGCAATGTGCTTTCCTACGGCGTCATCTTATACACCGTACCAAAGCCGTTGGTGCCGCCCGAGGAGGTCGCACCATAGAGATTCCCCGACTTGTCAAAGGCCACGCCGCCGTAGGGAAAGGCCCCATCCGGATCCCCACCAAAGGTGTGGAGAATCGAATACGTCGTCCCCGAAGGCGTCATTTCAAACACTGTGCCGGCCGCACTCGCAATGCCGCCGCCACTGGCGGTCGTGCCGTAGAAATTCCCCTGGTATATAGTCAGGCCGGCATGGGGATGGAACCCATCTATGTCATTATTGTCGAAGTTATGGCGAATCTTCTCCGTGCCCGACAGCGTCACCTCAAACACCGTGCCATCGCCGTAGATGCCGCCATCGACGGTCGTGCCGTAGAGATTGCCCTTGTAAATGACCAGGCGGGCGAGGGGATGGGCCCCATCCGTCCCATTTCCGAAACTCCAGAGAACTCTCTCCGTGCCCGAGGGCGTCAGCTCAAATACCGTGCCGTAGCCGTAATCCCCGCCATACTCGGTCGTGCCATAGAGATTCCCCGCCGTGTCCCGGACCACACCCGCGACGGGATTGGCCCCATCCGTGCCATTTCCGAAACTCCAGAGAACTGTCTCCGTCCCCGATGGCGTCAGCTTAAACACTGTGCCATAGCTGTAAGTGCCGCCAGCGTTGGTCGTGCCGTAGAGGTTCCCCGTCGCAGTGTCCACAGTCAGAACGCAGTAGGGTTGGGACCCATCCCCAGCCGCGCCAAAGCTGTGCAGAATCTTCTCCTTCCAGCCCTTCGTTGTGTGCTTCAGCTCAAACACGGTGCCGTCGATGTTGTAAGTACCACCCTCGACAGTCGTACCGTAGAGATTCCCCCTGTACAAGACCGGGCCGGCTTCGGGATAGGCCCCATCCATTCCATTCACATCGAAACTGTGGAGAACCGTCTCCGTCCCAGACGGCGTCAGCTCAAACACCGTGCCGAGGCCGTAAGCGCCGCCATAGTTGGTCGTGCCGTACAGATTCCCCGTCGTGTCCAAGACTGGCGTGACGAAACGGGGATTCGCTCCGTCAGGGCTGTTGGCAAAACTGTAGCGCACGCTTTCGGTCTGGCCGTGCGCCGGTGCAGCCGTCGCCAACAGTAGCGCGAAAAGCAGCGCTAAGGCCAGCCGCACACCAGCGGGCTTCGCCGACACCAGCTGTGGCGAGACGAATTTCGGCCCGACAGCAGATTTGTTCAAACCGCACTTCCCCTCACTCTTGGTCTCTAGGAAATACATACTTCCCTCCAGAATTGATTGCAAAACCCATGAAACCTTGGCCCCGAATCGTGTTGTGGCTGAAAACGCCTCCCTCATAAAGCCTCCGGTAGAAATCCGAATCCATTGCTCGAATGGCGAACATGCTAGAACTGCTACTGCATCACGTACTGGGCGTTCATATACAGATCGCCTCCGGCAGATGCGCCGAAATTGCAGCCGCCCCAGATGCGGGGATAAAGTTCTACGAACTGGCCGCCGGGGACAGCTATAGAGATAGGACCCGAATCAAAGTAAATGGCGTTGGCGGGAAGGGGCACAGTGCCATACGTTTGGTTATTCGGGGCTTGAACGGTAATGTTGGCAGGCAAGCAGGAGGGGTCTATTTCTGAGTTGAGTGTGCCCATAATACGCGTTATCACAATGTTGTAGTCGGGGATAAATGCTCCCCAGAGAGAACCGCTCGAGAGGCCGCAATTCAGGTTGTTGCACAAGCTGCCGACAAAGGTGCCGGAGAAGCTCATGTGTGGGTTGTGGCTCATGGGCGTGTCGTTGTTCACCGACAGAGTATTGGCTCTTACGTTGCCTTCCAGGTAGATGTTGCTGTTGCCGGTGAAATTGGTGATGCCCAGATTGCCGGCGCCCTCGCCATTGGCTCCGCCAGCAGAAAGAATCGACCACTGCTTGCCACCGGTGCTGGTGTTGACCAGGTTTAGCCAGGTGCCAAACGTACTCGAACTCTGCACGGACAGTGGCTGATAGTTGGCGTTATTCAGGACGGTCAGGTTGCCGTTAACATTCTGATTCCCGTTGAACGTGTTGTTGGCAGCGTTGAGCAGCGGCACCTGCGTGGGGTCAACACTCAGAGTAGGTGTGCCGCCGGTTCCACCGCCAACTAAACCAGCTCCTGCACCGACACCAATCACAACTTTGCTGGTGTCGACACTCAGCGTAACCGGGCCGCGGTTGCCACCACCGAGAAGGCCGTAGCCCGGATTGACCGCGGTGATCGTGCCCGTACCGACCGCTGCGCAATCCCACGCACTGCCGTTCCATTGCAGCACCTGATTGGCAGCGCAGGCATTGGTCAGCGCTAGGTTAAGAGTGCCGCTCGTTCCGCCTCCAGTCAGTCCGCTGCCCGTGGCCGTCGTGACTCCAGTAAGCGTCCCGCCGCCCGCGAACACAATGTCCAACTCGGGCGGATGACTTGTGGTCGTGTTTTCCTTGCTGTCGAAACTGGCGTTGAGCGAGCTATTGCCGACCAACGCAATTCCGTCGTTGGTCTCCGTTCCGTTTAGCCATGCGACCAGCGCGGGCGTGATGTCGATGATGACGAAGTCGTGCACATTCGCGCCGGTCAGCGGGACGCTGCTCACAATCGTGCTTCCCAGCGCCGGGGAGAGGTCGGCGGTGACGGTCTTCTCTGACCAGGTACCGTTAACGAAGTCCACGTTGAAGCTGCCCGCGGTGGTCACCGCGTTGACATAAAGCTTCAGAGTCGCTTTGCTGATGTTGGCGCCGGCGGAGCCGGACGGCAGCGACGAAAGATCAAATTGAATGTAGGTATTCTGCGAAGCGCTCTCGACATCAAGCAGCGCGCTGGCCCCAAAATTCTTGGTAGCGCTGGCGGTATTGGTGTAAGCGTCGCCGCTGGGCGCGATCTGACCGTAGGCTGTCGCCCCCAAACACAGCGCCAGCAAGAACACTGTCCACAGTGATGACCTCTTCACGTTTTTCATAGCGCTCTCCCCGAAAGTGTTCTCCCTCGACTACTTGGTATATTTCGGATACTGGAATCTCCCCAAGATGCTCATTCGCTCTCTGCGCATGATTTAGGTCGGCCCAATGGACCTTGTCCTTATAAGTCCGCCGCCGGGCTCCCCCGATACTCGGCAACTTCTGTGTTGCCCATCTGTCTGTACAAACGCAAATGCCGTGCGAATTGGCTCATTGGCCCAGCAACTTTTTGACATTTTGTCGCTCCTGCGCAATGTCGCATTCGTGACACGTCATTCTGTTTGCAACTTGTTAGCCCGCAGTTGACTTTCGCGGCGAACGGCGCTAAATTCCTCGCGCTCCGGGAGAACCGCCCCCGACGCCACCGGAGGTAACCGTTGCGCCCTGTGCCGCCTGCCGAAGTGACCGAATTATTGCGCCGCTGGAGTGGCGGCGACGTGGCCGCGAGGGAGTCGCTCGTCCCGCTGGTCTATGACGAACTGCGCCGTCTGGCGCGCTACTACCTGGCTAGCCAGCGTTCCGATCACACGCTGCAAAGCACGGCGATTGTCCACGAGGCATATCTACGCCTTGCGGGACGCGACAACGTGCACTGGGAGAACCGCAGCCATTTCTTCGCGGTAGCAGCGCAGTTGATGCGGCGCATCCTGGTGGATCATGCTCGGAAGCGCAACGCAGCCAAGCGCGGAGGCGCCCACCTGACCCTTCTGGTCGACGAAACGGTCGAACCATCCTCGCAGCGGGAGCTGGATCTGATCGCGCTGGACGATGCATTGAAGGCGCTAGCTGAGCTCGACGAGAGACAATCCCGCATTGTGGAGTTGCGTTTTTTCGGCGGCCTTTCGATCGACGACACATCGCGCATACTCGACATTTCGCCTGCAACCGTGAAGCGGGAATGGTCCACGGCCCGTGCTTGGCTGCATGAAGAGATATCCGGGAGGAATCGTTGACCCCGGAGCGCTGGCAAAAAGTGAAGAACATATTAGGTCCGGCGTTGGAGATGGAACCGGCTAAGCGCCCTGCATACCTGGAGAAGGCCTGTGCCTCCGATGCCTCTCTTCGCGCCGACATCGACCGTTTGTTAGTCGCAGAGGATGAAGCCGGGCCGGCATTTCTCTCAGGCTTGTCTCCAGCTTGTGCAATTCTTGGGGACGATGAAGCAAAAGACCTCTGGATCGGGAAACGAATCGGTTCCTATGTAATCGTCGAGAGAATTGGCAGTGGCGGCATGGGAGAGGTGTTTCGCGCACTACGCGCCGACGATCTATACAAGAGAGATGTCGCGATCAAGCTCGTCCGCGTGGGAGCCGACGCTGACTCAGTCATTCGCCGCTTTAGGCACGAGCGGCAGATCCTCGCCAGCCTCGATCACCCCAACATTGCGCATTTGCTCGATGCGGGGACGACCCCAGATGGAGTCCCCTATGTTGTGATGGACCTGATTGAGGGCGAGCAGATTGACGACTATTGCGACTCTCACAATCTCTCGACCAACGCACGCTTGGAGTTGTTCCTGCAGGTGTGTTCAGCGGTGCAATATGCTCATCAGCGGCTGATCATTCATCGCGACATTAAGCCGACGAATATTCTGGTCACGAAGGCTGGTTATGCCAAGCTCCTCGACTTCGGAATCGCCAAAATCCTGCATCCCGATACCGGCGATGGCTCTTTTGATCCGACCATGACCATTCGAATGTTGACGCCGGGATATGCCAGCCCTGAGCAGATTAAAGGTAACGCTATCACCACAGCCACAGACGTTTATTCGGTCGGAGTGGTGCTCTACGAGTTGCTCACCGGTCATCACCCATATCGAAGCAGCGACGACACGGTTGAGAAGATAGCGCACGCGGTATGCGAGGTCGAGCCCAGAAAACCCAGCAGCATGGTCCGTAGGCCGGAAGCTTCTGCGCGTGATCACAGCCTGCAATCGGCAGAATTGCCACTCGCCCGAGATCGGCAAAAGCTAAGCCGGCAGCTGACAGGAGACCTGGACAACATTATTCTCATGGCCCTGCGCAAGGAACCGCAGCGGCGTTACTCGTCGGTTGAGCAATTTGCGGGAGACATCCGGCGTCACCTCGAGAGCCTCCCGGTGATTGCGCGCAAAGACACGTTCAGCTACCGCGCGTCGAAATTCATAACTCGTCACAGAACGGGAGTTGGCGCGGCGGCTGTGGTCGGACTCGTGCTCCTCGCCGGTGTGATGATCACGCGACGGGAAGCGCAAATCGCTCGTGCTCAACAGGCCCGTGCTGAACGGCGCTTCAACGACCTTCGCCGGCTGGCGAATTCCCTGGTGTTTGAAATACATGATTCGATCGAGGCAGTACCCGGAACCATCACAGCGCGCAAACTGATTACTCAGCGGTCTCTGGAATATCTGGATAGCCTGGCTCAGGAGGCAGAAGGAGAGTGGTCGCTGCAAAGTGAGCTGGCGGCTGCTTATATCAAAGTTGGTGACGTGCAGGGACAATCCTATAATGCCAATCTAGGCGACACCCAAGGCGCGCTGGCCAGCTATCGCAAAGCATTGGCCATCCGTCAGTCGTTGGCTGTGGTTGATCCTGAGAATGCCACGAATCGTTTGGAACTGGCCAAGAGCAACAACAAAGTGGGCGACATGTTGGCCAAGATAGGAGACTTATCAGGTGCCTCCGCCAGTTTCCGGGAAGCGCGCCTAACGGCTGAGTCATTGGTTGCACAAGACCCAACCAGCCTCGACAAAGGGCACGAGCTGGTGTTGTCGTACACGCGAAACGGGTATGTGCTCGAAGACATGGGCGATAGTGCCGGCAGCCTCGCCAGCCATCGCGAGGCGCTAGCCGTGGCACAGAGGCAGATAACCTACCATCCCGCGGATCCTCTGGTCTGCCACGATTTGGCCACGTCGTACAACAACGTCGGCGTCTTGCTGGCAAAGACTGGCAGCCTGCGCGAAGGATTGGAAACCTATCGCAAAGGCCTGGCGGTCTGTGAATGGCGATCCGCAGATGATCCGAAAAGTACACAAGCCAATACTCGCGGCTGGTTGGATGATTACCTCGAGATGGGCCGGATGCTGACGCAGCTTGGCAACAAGAAGGAGGCGTTCGAGAACCTTCACAAGGCACTGACAATCGGCGAGAGACTGGCTGCCTCTGATCCGCAGAACGCTCAGGCGAGTAGCGACCTCTCGGCCTGCTACGAAGGCATCGGCGATTCTCAGGTGGCGTTTGGTGAGACCATCATGGCGCTGGCGAGCTATCGTCAAGCGATCACGATTCGAGAGCAGATGTCCGCCAAGGATCCTGAGAACGCCGAGGCCCGTGCGGACCTTGCCTCGTCCTACGCCAAGCTAGGCCAGGCTTACATTGCACTGGCATCAAATCCCGGGTTCCCGTTCGCGAATCGAGCAGAGCGATGGCGAGAGGCCCGTTCGTGGCTGCAAAAGAGCCTGAACCTTTGGACCGTCATGCACCAGAATGGCACTCTTTCGGGTAGCAACGCGTCTCAGCGGGACAAGATCGTTACACAAATTGCCCGATGCGACGCCGAAATTCCGAAACTCACGGGCAAGCTGCCGCGTCCGCCGAAGAGTTGAAAACCACCGCACGGTCGCTTCTATGTCTCAGAGCTACGGTGCGACGTCGAAGACTTTTGACGAATGGTCAATCACTGAGAATGACTTCGAGGGGAAGCTAGACCGCGATGTCCACAAAACAGTTGGCCGAGGTTGCGGTTTTGGGCGAATTTCATTTTCGCTAAACTATTCAAATATCGGCCCGGTTATGCTGACTCCTTAGCCGCCTGAGCTATCTTCTCAGCATCGAATCCTACGATGACCGTGCTGCCAAAGACGATCACCGGGGTGGTCATGTAGCCAAGTCTTTTGAGATCGGCCAGGGCGCCAGGATCTTGCGCGATGTCTCTCTCTTGAAACTTTATGCTCTTTTGCGAAAGATACTCCTTCGCTTGGTCGCAGAACATTCACCCATGCTGGGAATAAACGACGACCCTGCTCATCATTCTTCACCTCCCTGTGGATAGGTGCTGCTTGTCAGTAGGTGCTGGATGGACTCCTTCGCTCCGCTGATGGCATCGCGCACCGGGTTGCCAGAGTAGACCGGCTTCGGAGGAGCATCTTGCCATAGAGTTCCTGACGCATATACCACGATGTAGTCCCATACCACACTTGAACGGTTATGTTCGCCGAGTAGGTGAGACAACGCTCGGTTTCTGTCCCAATACTGTGCCGCTCGCAT
>Ga0210405_10004559_pt1 | contig 12995 bp, 11 predicted proteins | sample IncBWH11MmetaG_FD_155492 | JGI IMG/M metagenome (GOLD analysis project Ga0210405, IMG submission 155492) | Forest soil microbial communities from Barre Woods Harvard Forest LTER site, Petersham, Massachusetts, United States - Inc-BW-H-11-M | ecosystem: Environmental > Terrestrial > Soil >... | reverse complement strand
GAAAATGCCGGCCGACGGCGTCGTGATCGCCAAAGAGGCTTTTCGGCTTGTCGAGCAGAGCCAGGCCTACCAGGGTGAAGAAGTGGCCAGCTATCTGTTCCACGCGTTCGGAACCAACCTGCAATTCGCGCCGGGGGAGTTCAACTTCGTCAAGACGCGAGCGCAGCACGGCACGAAAGAGGCGTTCCGGCTTCGGGACGAGCATTTCAATGTGCCTGAACCCGAGTCGCCTTAACGGTTTTCGCTGCCGCTAGCGCGCTGCCTTGGCCCGTCCACCAGAGGGACTCGACTTGGTCGACTTGCGTTGACGAGCAGTCGATTTCGGCCCCTGCTCAATCAGCTGACTGGCGTGGTCGAGGATGCAGTCCAAGCCGTATTCGAAGTTGTTGTCGTCGGGGGCGCCGAGATGGTGGCCCTTACTGGTCATTTGGGCCAGCAGGGGCGTGCTCTCGGGATCGATGACCATCGCGTCCTCGATTGTGCGGGCCCCGTTCTCCGTCGCCTGGTTCTTCTCCTGAAGCCGATGCAGTACGACCGAACCTCGCACGTGAACCGAAACCGCAGAGTAGGTGTCGAAGGCTTCTTCCGGCGACAATCCCGCCTCGACCAGACCGCCGATTGCCTTCTCGATCTCCTGAACTCCGAGGCGGGCCGCTCTGGGACTAAGCGCCGACCTGATCAAAATCAGGTCGCACAGTATCGGGTTGCCCATGAAGGTTTTCCGCATCGAACGAGCGTGATTGCGCAGCGTCTCGCGCCAGTCTTTGGCTTCGACGTAAGGAGTGGCGAACACATACTTGCGCAAGGCGCGGTCGGTCATCGCGTTGAGCAGATCGTCCTTCTTACGGAAGTACCAGTAAATGCTGGTGACCCCCACGCCGAGATGCTTGCCGAGCAGGGGCATGCTCAGGTTGTCGATCGACACCTGCTCTGCGAGCTCGAACGCGCCGCTGATGATGTCATCGGGATTGATGGACCCGCGTTCGCGTCGCTGACGCTTCTCGGCGGTTGCTTGCTTGGCCACTGCGGGCACCTCCATCGAGATCCATGCTGCGCATGCCGTTCCCGGCCCCGCGGCCGGTGGAGTCGAATCTACCGTCAGTTGCCCGGTGATCTGCGGTAACGCAGCCGTGTCGCCGTCCCCGTCTGCTACTGTAATACCTATCGTAAACTTTTTGATACGCATGGCGGCAAGCGAAAGATAACCGAGCATTTGCCATGGATTTAGGGCTGACGAACGCCACCGCAGTCGTCGTCGGCGGTGGCCGCGGCATGGGGCTGGCCGCCGCGCGCTGCCTAGCGGACGACGGCGCCCGCGTCGCGATCCTCGCCCGGTCCCGGGCTGACCTGGATCGCGCGGCCGCAGACTTGACTGATCGCGGCAGCCCCGATGCCCTCGGGCTGGTAGCCGACATCGTCGATGCCGATCAAGTCAACGGTGTATTCGCCGAGCTCGGTGACCGATGGAATGGCGAACTCAACGTGCTCATCAACGCGGTCGGGCCGGGCGCGGTCGGCAGCTTCGAAGACCTGACCGACGAGCAGTGGCGCCAGGCTTTCGACGACGGCGTGATGGGCATGGTGCGCTGCGTGCGTTCGGCTCTTCCACTACTCCGGAAGGCGGCGTGGGCGCGGATCGTCAACTTTTCGGCGCACTCGACCCAGCGTCAAAGCGTCATACTGCCGGCGTACACCGCGGCCAAAGCGGCGCTGACGAGCATTTCCAAAAACTTGTCGCTGTTGCTGGCCAAGGACGAGATCCTGGTCAACGTGGTCTCCCCCGGCAGCATCGCGTCCGAGTCGCTGGTCGGCTGGGCCAAGTCGGTCGGGGTCGACGGTGGTAACCCCTACCAGTTGATGGATGCCATTGCCAAGCACTTCGGGCATCCGGCCCACCTGCCACGAGCCGGGTTGCCAGACGAAATGGGTTCAGTTGTGGCATTTTTGGCGTCGCGTCGCAACTCATACATGACCGGAGCGAACATCAACGTCGACGGCGGTTCGGACTTCACCTGACGGTCGCTGACTGGGAAGGAGTCGATGATGGCCACCGCGAGCGAGGCACGTCCCTGGGCGCGCAGCGTTTTACGGGGAATCGGCGATTCTCTGTACACACCGTTCTGCGGCACCGACGGTGACGACATCGACTGGGACGCATATCGGACGCTGGTTCGTTACTGCGTCAGCGATCTCGGGCACCCGATGTTGTGGTGCACCAGCGGCATCGCGGAGTTCTGGTCATTGACGCTCGACGAACGAAAGCGCCTGCTGGAGGTGGCGATCGAGGAAGCCAGAGCCGCCAACCCGGACATCGTGGTGCAGGCCTGCACAGCCGCCATGTCGGCCAAGGACTGCCTGGATCTCACACTGCACGCTCAGCGCGCCGGCGCCGACATCGCCTATATCCAGACGCCGATGATGGAGGCGCACGGCGGCGAAGGCGTGCTGCGGTTCTTCAAATACATCGGTCAGCGCACGGATATTGCTCTGGGCATGTTCAATTCCCCTTCTTCGGAATACGTACTGACGGCGGCCGAAGGCGCGCGCATCTACGACGAGGTCCCCGCGGTCTGCGCTACGAAGGAGGGCGCGTTCCGTCCGGCGAACAGCCGTCTGTTGCACGAGTTGGCGCCCGGCCTGGTGATCTGGGAGTGCGAAAAGACCGTGTACCGGGCCGGATGGCTGCGCGACGGGATCGTCTGCCCGGCCCAATTGGGCACCGCGGGGTACTTGTTCGAGACCCCCCAGCGGCCGCTGCTCTCCGAGTATTGGGACTTGGTGTGCAACGACAAGCTCATTGAGGCGATGGACTACGGTCGCGAATCGGGTCTCGACCAACTCGAGATCGACCTCGGATCGTGGTTCACCTGCTATCCCGGTCGGGCCGATTACTTCACGCATTGGGGCGGCGCGTTCAAATACGCCGCGTCGGTACTGGGTTTGCCGATCGGCGGCTATCCACATTCCCGGCCGCCGCAGGCCAAGTTGCCGCCGGAGGCCAAGGCGCAGATCGAAAACGCCTATCGGCGCCTGGGACTCGTGGATGCCTCGCCGGGGGCGCGAACGGCGTTGACATCACATGTCGGGCAGTGAATTTTGGCTGCTCGCACCGCATCGCGCGATGGGCGACGGCAGTTGCGGAATGCAGTACCGATAGGTATACAGTATGGATACAAACTTCGCCGAAGTTGCTGCCTGAGATCAGGGAGGAGTGGCGCAGATGAGCCGCGCCGACGACGATGCAGAGCGCAGCGATGCTGAGGAGTGGCGCAGATGAGCCGCGCCGACGACGATGCAGAGCGCAGCGATGCTGAGGAGTGGCGCAGATGAACACCGCCGACGACGTGGTCGCCCACTCCACCCAGGACGAGGCAGTCATTTATGAGGTGACCGCGAGTGGTGTCGCTGTCTTGACCTTGAATCGGCCGGATCGTCTCAACACCTGGGGCGGTGACATCGCCACCGCGTTTTACGCGGGATTGGACCGGGCCGAAGAGGACCCGGCCGTTCGGGTCATCGTGCTGACCGGTCGCGGTAAGGCGTTCTGCGCGGGCGCTCAGCTCGGTTCGATGGGAAGCGTGGCTCAGTCGATTGAGAAGACTGACGAAGGCAAGTTGGCGAGCCTCGTCGGGGAAAGGCAACCGTACTATTTGACGACGCTGTGCAAACCGGTCGTCGCGGCCATCAACGGATCCTGTGTCGGCATCGGCCTGACCCAGGCGCTGATGTGCGACGTGCGGTTCGCCGCCGCCGGAGCCAAGTTCGCGGCGTCGTTTGCGCGGCGCGGCCTGATCGCCGAATACGGCGTCTCATGGATACTTCCGCGGCTGACCGGCTGGGGCATCGCACTCGACCTGTTGTTGAGCGGCCGAACCTTCCTTGCCGACGAGGCGGCAGACCTGGGGCTGATCAAGGAAGTGGTCCCGCCCGAACAGCTGATGAAACGCGCGATGGAATACGCCGAAGACATCGCCCAGAACTGCTCGCCGGCATCGATGGCCGTCATCAAACGTCAGACCTACGGTGATGCCATGCGCGAGGTGGTGCAAGCGAATTCGCGGGCCGAAGCCTTACTGCACGAGTCGCTGCAGCGTCCCGATGTCATCGAAGGGATCACCAGCTTCCTCGACAAGCGAGCGCCGAGCTTTCCCGGGCTGAGCGCGTCGACAGTGGCCACGAATGACTCTTGCGGTCCCGGAAAGGATGATCATGGCGAACTTGGGCTATAAGGCGATCGACGTCGACAATCACTACTACGAACCGCTGGACGCCTTCACCCGGCATCTGGACAAGAAGTTCCGCCGACGTGGCGTGCAGATCTTCAGCGACGGTAAGCACACCCAAGCGGTCATCGGGGACCGGGTAAATCGCTTCATCCCCAACCCGACGTTCGACCCGATCATCGTGCCCGGGTGCCTGGATTTGCTGTTCCGCGGCGAGATTCCGGAAGGCGTCGACCCGGCGTCGCTGATGAAGGTTGACCGGCTCGAGGCGCACCCCGAATACCAGAACCGCGACGCCCGCGTCACGGTGATGGATACCCAAGGCATTGAAACGGTGTTCATGTTGCCGACGTTCGCATGTGGCGTCGAGGAAGCGCTCAAGCACGATGTCGACGCGACGATGGCGTCACTGCATGCGTTCAACCTGTGGCTGGATGAGGACTGGGGCTTCGACCGGCCCGACCATCGGATCATCGCCGCGCCAATCATTTCGCTGGCCGATCCCGCCAAGGCGCTCGACGAGGTGGAATTCGTGTTAGGGCGCGGTGCGAAGCTGATCCTGGTCCGGCCCGCGCCGGTGCCCGGCGTGGTCAGGCCACGGTCGTTGGGCGACCCCGTGCATGATCCGGTATGGGCCGCGTTGGCCGAGGCGGGCGTTCCGGTTGGCTTCCACTTGAGCGACAGCGGCTACCTGCAGGTGGCCGCAATGTGGGGCGGCAAGTCGACGTTCGAGGCGTTCGGCGGTTCAAATCCGTTGGACCAGGTACTCGTCGACGACCGCGCGATTCACGACACGATGGCCTCGATGATCGTCCATGGGGTGTTCACCCGCCACCCGCGATTGAAGGCGGTCAGCATCGAGAACGGTTCATACTTCGTGCACCGGCTGATCAAGCGCCTCAAGAAGGTGGCCAACAATCACCCCAGCCTGTTCCCCGAGGATCCGATCGAGCAGCTGCGTAACAACGTCTGGATCACGCCCTACTACGAGGATGACTTGCCGGAGTTGGCGTCAATGATCGGCGTCGACAAGATTCTGTTCGGATCGGACTGGCCGCACGGCGAAGGCTTGGAGGATCCGGTGTCGTTCACCGAGGAGTTGGTCGGATTCAGTGACGCCGACATCCGAAAGGTGATGCGCGACAACGCATTAGATTTGCTAGATGTCAAGGTCGGATCGGCCGCTTGAACGTTCGAAGGCGCGCAAATCCATGAGCGAGTGGACCATAGGGGCGGTCCTGGATGCGATCGCCGAGGTCATCCCGGACCGGACGATCACCGTCTGCGGCGATCGTCGCAGCACCTTCGCCGAAAGCGCGGACCGCACCCGCCGGCTGGCAAACTTCCTCGCCGGCAGGGGCTTTGGTGCCCATCAGGAACGGACCAGCCTGCAGAACTGGGAATGCGGGCAGGACCGGATTGCGCTTGTCATGCACAATGACCTGTACACCGACATGATGATCGGTTGCCTGAAGGCCCGCACCGTTCCGGTGAACGTCAACTACAATTACACGCCGCGCGAAGTACAGGAACTGCTCGACTACCTGCGGCCACGCGCCGTCATCTATCACAAATCTCTGGGTGCGAAATTCGCGGATGTGTTCCCGGCTGAAAGCGCCGACCTGTTGCTGTCGGTCGACGACGGAAGTGCGGTGTCGGACCTGCCCGGCGCGGTTTCGCTGGACGATGCGCTGGCGCAAGGGAATACCGACCATAACGTGACCGCGCCGCCGGATGACCTGCTGATGATCTGCACGGGAGGTACCACCGGTCGGCCCAAGGGCGTGCTCTGGCGGCAGTCCGACATCTACGTGTCGTCGATGTTGGGGGCCGATCATGAGTCCGCCCAGGAGATCCATGACAAGGTGAGCCGAGCCGCCGGACCGCCGTGGTTCGCCGTTTCACCGCTGATGCATGCCGCCGGCATGTGGACGGCGTTCGCCGCGATCATGGCGGGCACGACCGTGGTGCTGTACGACACGCGCCGCAAACTCGATCCGCGGGCGGTATGGCAGACGGCCGAGCGTGAAAAGGTCGGCATGATGACGATGGTCGGCGACGCTTACGCCGCGCCGCTCGTCGAGGAGCTGCGGCGTGGTCGGTATGACTTGTCGTCGCTCAACGCGATCGGAACCGGCGGTGCCGCGACTAATCCGAAATACCAACAGGCGCTGCTGGAATTGCTGCCCCACATGACGCTCATCAACGGATACGGGTCGTCGGAAACCGGCAACATGGGGTTCGGGAACAGCCAGGGTGACACCCGGACCGACACCTTCACACTACGCGAGGGCGGACTGGTCCTGTCCGAGGACTACAGCCGCTTTCTTCGGCCCGGGGAGCGCGAAATAGGTTGGGCTGCCAGAGAAGGGCGAATCCCGCTCGGGTACTTCAATGATCGCGACGCCACCCGTAAGACCTTTCCCGAGGTCGACGGTAAGCGGGTGGTGATATCCGGTGACCGAGCCAGTCTCGAGGAGGACGGCACATTGCGGCTGTTTGGCCGCGATTCGCTGGTCGTCAACACCGGCGGCGAAAAGGTGTTCGTGGAGGAGGTCGAGGAAGTACTGCGTGCGCATCCCTCGGTCGCCGATGCATTAGTGGTGGGCCGCCCGAGCGATCGCTGGGGTGAAGAACTCGTCGCTCTGGTCGAACTGCGCGATGGAGCCGATTTGGCACGTGAGTTGCTGCACGCGCATTGCAGTTCGCAGCTGGCACGGTTCAAGGCGCCCAAGGACTACATCTTCGTCGAGCAGGTCCATCGCCTGGGCAATGGCAAGGCAGATTACCGATGGGCGAAATCTCAAGCGACAGAAAAGGCGCCGATGTCGACATGAACTCAAGCCCGGTAATCGATTGCTTGGTCAATGTGCACTTCGGTGAGACCGAGAAGCAACCCACGTGGATGCTGAAGGTGCGCGATGACTACTTCAAGGGACCGGAGTCGATGTTCGCACCGGTCGACTTGGCGGAGTTGCTCGACGAGATGGACGAGCAAGGTGTGCGTAAGGCCGTGCTGATGGATAACCTCACCAAGCCGTTGGTAACCGCGCGCAAGTTCGTCGAAGCCAAGCCGGATCGGTTCGCGCTTGCGATGGGTGGTGTCAACCTGCTACGGCCGATGCCGTCGCTGCGGGAGCTCAGTGCTGTCGTCAACGACCTTCCAGTCGTGTACACCGTTGTGGGACCGAGCTTCTGGGGTGACGGCCAGTACCCACCCAGTGACGCCGTCTACTATCCGCTCTACACCAAGTGCGCCGAGCTCGGGCTACCGCTGTGCATCAACACGGGCATTCCCGGACCTCCCATCCCCGGCGAGGTGCAGAACCCCATTCACCTCGACCGGGTCTGCGTGCGATTCCCCGAACTCAAGCTCTGCATGATTCACGGCGCGGATCCCTGGTGGGACATCGCGATTCGGTTGCTGATCAAATACACCAACCTGCGCCTGATGACGTCAGCCTGGTCTCCCAAGCGGCTGCCGGAAAGTCTGCTGCACTACATGCGGACCCGGGGAAACAGCAAGGTGATCTACGCCTCGGACTGGCCGGTCCTTAAAATGCGGCGCGTCGTCCCCGAAGCTCAATCCCTGGACCTGCCCGCCGACGTCCTCGAGAACTACCTCTACAACAACGCGCACGAATTCTTCTTTCAGGGCCAGGAGGAGCACTGACGATGGACCGCTACGAATTGCGCAGACTTGACTACAGCCTGACCGATGATCACCAGGCGTTGCAGGCGGCGTACCGAGATTTCTTCAAGACGCACTGCCCGATCGAGACCGTTCGTGCCGCAGAGGAATCCGGGTTCGACAAGAGCCTATGGGAGCGGCTGTGCACGATGGGCGCGACCACCATGGCGCTGCCCGACACCGTCGGGGGAGACGGTGCGACACTGGTCGATTTGACGTTGGTGGCTGAGGAGATCGGGCGCTCGCTGGCACCGGTGCCGTGGATCGACCATGTTTGCGCGGCCCGGTTGCTGGCCAGGCTCGGCTCGGCGGAATCCGACGTCGTGAACGGCAAGCAGCTCGCTGCGTTTGACCCGCAACACGACAGCGTCAGCGGGGTTCGGCTGATCCCGACCGGATCGATCGCCGACCAGATCATCGTTCGTGATGGCGAGGACGTGGTGCGGCTGACGTTCGATACCCGCCCGACCAGGGTGGACAACATCGGCCGACTGCCGATGGCATGGGTCGATCCGGCAGCCGCCGACACCAGCGTCGTGCTTGCCAGCGGATCCGACGCCTTGGCGCACTACCAACGGGCACTGGATGAATGGCGGGTGCTGACCGCTGCGGCGTTGACGGGCCTGGTGGAAGAGACGATGACCATCGCGGCGGAGTTCGCCAAGACCCGCTACACGCTGGGTGTGCCGATCTCGACGCTGCAGGGCATCTCCCATCCACTTGCCAATATTGCGATCACCGTGCAGGGCGGCCGCAATCTGGCGCGGCGCGCTGCGTGGTTTTTGGACAACGAGCCCGACGAGCGCCCGGAGTTGGCACCGGCGGCGTTTGTGTTCATGGCCGAGGAAGCGGCGAAGGCCGCGACCATGGCGGTGCATGTGCAAGGTGGTCTTGGCGTTTCGGCGGAGGCGGCCGCGACGGCATATCTGGTGCGCGCCCGTGGTTGGGCACTGGCCGGGGGAGACCCCGGTGCCAGCGCCAAATACATCGCCGAGATCGTCGCCGAACGCGAAAGCCGTTCAGGGAAGGATGCATAGGTGGATTTCTCACGAGTCACTCTTTCCGATGACGATCAGGCCTTTCTCGACGAGGCCCGCCAGTTTTTGCGAACTCATGTGACGGACGACGTCAAACGTCGAGACCGGGAAACCGGCGACAACTTTGACGAAGGTGTGCATTTAGCACTGGGAGACGCGGGCTATCTCGAACGCGAATGGAAGCCGCATGCCGAAGGCGGATTCCCTCGGGTACGCCGCCGCATTTGGGAAATGGAGAAGCGTCGGGCGCGTGTGCCCTGGGTGACCTGGGGGACCACCGCTATGGTGGCGCGTTCGGTGGCCAAGTTCGGGTCACCGGAAGTGCGGGATGAGGTGCTGCCGAAGGTTTTCAGCGGACGCGTCCGGCTGTGCTTGGGCTACACCGAACCCGACGGCGGTTCCGATATCGCCACCTGCAAGACGCGCGCGGTGCGCGACGGGGACGGCTGGATCATCAACGGCTCGAAGATGTTCACGACCGGCGCGCACAAGTGTCAATACGTCTTTCTGATCACCAACACCGATCCGGAGGCGCCAAAGCACAAGAGCCTGACCATGTTTCTGGTGCCGCTCGATTCCCCTGGCATCGAGATCCAGGGCATGCGCACCATCGACGGCGATCGCACCAATATCGTCTATTACAGCAATGTACGCGTCGACGACAAGTACCGGCTCGGCGAGGTCAACGCGGGCTGGGCGGTGCTGCGAGAGCCGCTCAACACCGAGCACGGCGCGGTGGCCGCGGCGCGGGATGGGTTGCAGGACGTGTCGATCATGATGCACCAGGCCGGCTTCATGGCCGATGCCCTGGACAAGGCCGCCGGCAAGGTTGCGGAGCGGGATCCGAACGGGCGCAGGCTCATCGACGACCAGGCCGTGGCATACCGGCTGGGTCGCAGCGCCGCACGGATGGAGGCGGCGTTGAGCGCGCCGAGCATCTTCGGTCGGGTAGCGCTGGCACAGACGATGCGCGACATCTCGCCGGACCTGATGGACATCCTCGGCGCGGCGTCGACGCTACCGAACGGCACCGACGGCGCGGCCGACGACGGCGCGTCGGAGTACGTGTACCGCTTCGCGCCGCTGGTCGGGATCTACGGCGGCACCCTCGAGGTGTTCCGCAACATGATCGCGCAATATGTGCTCGGTCTGGGCAAGCCGAATTACTCGGCGCCTGTGAAAGCTCATTAGGACGAGCAGACGCAAATGCTCTTAAAAGCTCGTGTCAGGGGCTTTTGCTGGGGGCACCTCCCGCTTGCGGGGGACTGCTCGGCCGGAATATCAGCTCGTCAGGATGGTCGCCGCTGCCGTGCCGGGCGCACCGTACACCTGGGCAAAGCCGACCCGCGGAGTTCCGGGGACTTGGCGGTCGCCGGCCTCGCCGCGCAGTTGGCGCACCAACTCGTGCATCTGACGCAGTCCCGATGCGCCGATCGGTTCGCCGTTGGCAATCAATCCGCCGTCGGTGTTGACCGGCATCGCGCCGATGATCTCTGTGGCGCCGTCAGCCAGCAGCTTCTCTTGTTCGCCGTCGGCGCAGAACCCCGCCTCGGCCATGTGGATCAGCTCCGCGCCCGCGTCGGTGTCCTGGAGTTGGATAACGTCGACGTCCGACGGTGCCACACCCGCTTTCTCGAAGGCGGCCTTCGCGGCGTAGATGGTCGGCGATACGTCCTCCTCGACGGGTGCATACGTCGTGTTCACCTCGTAGGCGCCGTAGCGGCGGGTGCGGACTTCGACCGCACGCACATACACGGGTTTGGTGCTGAATCGGTGTGCGATGTCGGCACGGCACATCACGACGGCGGCGGCGCCTTCGTCGGGAGCACAGAACATGTACTGGGTTAGCGGGTAATTCAGCACCGGCGACGCGAGAATGGCCTCTTCAGAGATCGGCTTGCGGCGAAAGGCGTTGGGGTTCAATGCGCCGTTGCGAAAGTTCTTGGCGGCCACCTTGGCCAGCGTGGCGGTGGATATGCCGTGGTTGTGGAGGTAACGGTTTGCCTTCATCCCGAAGAACTTGGTGGTGAGGTATTGACCGTTCTCGGCGTACCAGCTCGGCATCCCGACCAGTGCGGGATCTTCGGTGAAGGCGCCGCGCGGGTGCTTGTCCATCCCGACCGCGATGCCGATGTCGTAGTCGCCCAATCGGATACTGTCGGCGCACAATTTGGTGGCGCTGGCCGCGGTCGCGCAGGCGTTGAACACATCGGTGAATGGGATGCCGGTGAGACCCACCATGCCGACAATCGCGTCCGGGTTGGCCACCGTCCAGCTCCCGCCGACCGCGAATTGGATGTCTTTCCACTCGACGCCGGCGTCAAGCAGCGCCAGCCCGATCGCGTCGACCGCCATCTCCATGGCGGACTTACCCTCGAAGCGACCGAACGGGTGCAGACCCGCGCCGATGATGGCGACGTCGTTCATGAGCGCCGCTCCTCCTCATCGCTCCGCTCTGCATCGTCGCCGGCGCGGTTCTTGCTATCGGTCACGCGATAGCTCCCGATTCCTTGAGTTCGGCAATGCGATCCCAGTCCATGCCGATCTCCATCAGCACGAGTTCGGTGTGTTCCGATGCCTGCGGGGCCCGGGTTGTCACCAGCGGTTCGTGGTTGAACTGGACGGGCCCGCGCACCACCCGGAACGGTGCTCCGCCGCTGGCGAGTTCGACCTCGACGATCATGTCGTTGGCAATGGCCTGCTCGTCGTCGGCCAGGTCGATGAGGCTCTGGAACGGCGCCCACTGACCCTTCATCGTTTTCAGGTGCTCTCGCCAGTAGTCAAAGGGCTTGGTGGCGAATGCTTTTGCAATCAGTTCGGCTGCCGCGTCGGCATTTTGGATCAACGGCAGTACGTCGGCGAAGCGCGGATCGTCAGCGGCCTCGGGAACGCCGAGGTGCTCGAAGGTGTCGCGGATCAAGCCCGTCGGGCTGATGATGCACAGGTTGATCGTGCCACCGTCGGAGGTTTCGTAGTTGCCCATGAATGGATTCACCGACGGGTTGGCCGAACCTGGCATGGGCGTACGCATCACCTCTCCGGTTTCCATGCCCTGCGTCACGCTTGCGCCCGCCGCCCACCAGGCTGTGCTCAGCAACGACACGTCAAGTTCGACGGCCTCGCCGGTCCGCTCGCGATGCAGCAACGCCGCCGAGATGCCACCCGCGATGAACATGCCGCCGATGGAATCGCCGAACGCGGGAATGCCCTGTCCCAGTGCACCGCCCAACTCTTCGGGCGTCAGCGCGTACCCCACGCCACTGCGCGTCCAGAACGCCGTCCCGTCATAGCCCCCGACGTCGCGCTCGGCACCCTTGTCGCCGTACGCCGAACCGCGGGCATAGACAATGTTCGGGTTCGCCGCGCGAATGTGCTCCATGTCGAACTTGTGCTTCTGCCGCTGCGCGGGCATGTAGTTGGTCAGGAACACGTCGGAGGTCTTGGCCAGTTCGTAGATCACTTCCTGGCCGCCCGGTGTGGAAACGTCGATCCCGACGCTGCGCTTGCCGCGGTTGGGATGCTCCATCAGCGGATGCCGATCCGGGTTGACCTGGATGCCACCCATGTTGAGGAAGCCGCGTTGGGTGTCACCACGCAGCGGGTGCTCGATCTTGAGGACGTCGGCGCCCCAGTCGGCGAGGATTGCTCCCGCTGCCGGGACGAACGTGAACTGCGCAAGCTCCAGGACCCGAAAGCCCTCCATCACCTTGACCAATTCAGCCTTCCTCTGACGTTCGAAAACCTCTCCAACCGTGAACGCTACGTGGGGTCGAACGTCACCGGAAGCGCGTTCGGCGAGCGGAAGGGCTGGCCGTAGATATGCGGGTCGTCATCGGTGACGAGCTTGACGTTGGTCACCCGACTCAGCAGGCATTCCAGCGCGACCCGGGTCTCCATGCGGGCCAAGTGAAGCCCTAGGCACGTGTGTTCACCAGCCGCGAAGGAGATGTGCGGCATGTGCTTGCGAAAGATGTCGAATTCCTCCGCGCGCTCCCATCGATGCTCGTCGCGATTGGCCGAGCCGGTGCACAGATCAACTGCCGA
>Ga0210405_10004558_pt1 | contig 12996 bp, 7 predicted proteins | sample IncBWH11MmetaG_FD_155492 | JGI IMG/M metagenome (GOLD analysis project Ga0210405, IMG submission 155492) | Forest soil microbial communities from Barre Woods Harvard Forest LTER site, Petersham, Massachusetts, United States - Inc-BW-H-11-M | ecosystem: Environmental > Terrestrial > Soil >... | reverse complement strand
GGGAAACCACCCTGATTGCTGGTGATAATGACTGGCCTCTGCCCACGCTATGCGATTGCCAGCCTTTTCCGTTTGCGCCAAAAGTGGTATGGAAATCTCTTTTATTCTTGCTCCCAGTCCGCGAATTGACCGGACCGCAACATCAAAACTTTTCTGCACTTCACTAGACATTACCTCAAAGAAAAATTCCCGAGGCATCCCCAGTCGAACTTTAGACAGTTTTCTTGCGTCGCTCCCTCGCTGACGTACACCCTCTCCTTTGCCGTTCCGGCCATCAGCAATCGCTCGAAATAGAATCCCTGTATCTGCTGCTGTGCGTGCCAGAGGCCCAACACAATCGTGCGTCACCGACAAAGGAATCACGCCCGCGACGTCCACGCGACCAAGTCCCGGTTTCAGTCCCACAATCCCGCACAGCGCCGCAGGGATTCGAATCGATCCCCCGGTGTCCGTGCCAACACTGCCAAAACAGAGCCCCGCAGCCACAGCAGCAGCCGAACCTCCACTCGAACCTCCCGGAATTCTCGCCGTATCCCAGGGATTTCGCGCCGGCCCATAATGCGGATTGTTCGTCGTAACGCCGTAAGCAAACTCGTGCATGTTGGCCTTGCCCAGCAAAACCGCTCCAGCAAGTTTCAGCCGCGAAACAACCGGCGCATCTCTTTCGGGAAAATAGTCGCGAAGAATTTTCGATCCCGCCGTGGTTCGAATGCCCCCAGTACAAATATTGTCTTTCAGCGAAATGGGAATGCCGTGCAGAAGCCCGCGATCGGTCCGCGTTTTGCGCTTTCCTTGTACACCAAGTTCCGCTTCAGTGCTCTTCGCCTGCTTGCGCGCGGCTTCATCCGTCACCGTGATGTACGCGTTTAATTTTGTGTTGAATCGTTCAATCCGCGCGAGCATCAATTCCGTCAGCTCAACCGGAGACAGTTTGCCGGTGCGGAAAAGACGTGCGATCTCAGCGATCGTGGCAAACGCTAGCTCAGCCTCGTTCATTAAATTGGTTGCCAAGAGTACTCGCGTTTATCCAACATGCAATCATCCGTTAGCACACACTCAATAAATTCTTTCTTGCCGCCGCAAATTTCCAAACGTGCCGATATTCGCGATGATAAACGCCACCCGGAACTGATTCTCCGTGCGCACTTGTCCCAGCGCGATGCGCCGGTATTCCAGCGACAATCCGCAGCACCGCCCGTTATAGCTGACCTGCACCAGTTGGCTCTGCAACGCGTTATTCGTAAAATCGTAGCTGATTCCCGAAGCCGCGCTGAATCCCCCGCTGTTCTGGCTCCCGTAGCCAAATAATGTGCGTACTTGATTCGAAATCGGCTGCAGAATCGGATTAGCGTCCAGCCGAAAATGCGCTACCGTCGCATACCACTTTCCATACGGTTTCACCTTGAGCAGCGTGCCGATAGTCGTCAACTTGGCAATATTAGGGTCGTACTCCAGAATCTGCTCGAAGTCGTATTTACTGCCCGGCTCAACGGTCACATCGCTGACCAGGGGAGACCAGTGCACCGGCCCGAGCGCGAACGCGAACGGCGTGATGGAATCTAGTGCCTGAAATACGTTACGCTCCCCGGCTACCGCGGCCCCGCCAAAGGTCGGATCAAAAAAATGTTTCTGTACCAATCGCCACGAAATCAGCTCCCGTGCCTCGTCGTCGCCTTCACGTTTCACAAAAAAACGCTGTGTGACTCCGTACTCAATTTCGTTTGTATCGGTGAGCGTCGAATCTGAATCGAAGCGGATGAAGTCCGCGAAATTATTTACCCCCGTAACATAACGATAGGTAATCACCGGTTCAATCGAATGCTTGTATCTTTTCTTTGATTTTGGCCGCTCAAAGAAACGCTCGAACGTTGGTGGCCGCAGATCTACTGTGAATTCGCCGGTGTTGCGAACAATTGCTAGATTGCTGACCTCGCCAGCAGGCGTCAACGAAGCGCCGTAACGCGTGGTTCGAAACGCCGCAGTCGTTGTGATGCCCAGCCAATCTCCCACATGCATCGGCACCGTCACTCGCGGAGCAAATTCCGTGCGGCCCACAAAACTTGGTGTATTGATCTCACTGTCAGTGCGGTGCAGCGCATCCACGAAACTGTCGAATCCAAAATAAACCGGCAAATTTCTCCATGGTGCTTGCTCCACGGAGTCAAATCGCGCTTCCGGAAAATTTCGAATGCTCACGCTGATATCCGGATTTATCTGCAAAAAGCTTTTGTCTGTCAAACCTCCAAAATTCAGGCTGAACCCGTGGAAATTGTTGCTCAGAAAAACCGCGCTTCGTACCTCGGAGTTAATCGCGTCGCCGTAAGTGTCCGCAAACGCCAGTCGAAACGTCAGCGAAGAAAGCTGGTTGTAGTCCGTAACGAATCGCCACCCCGCCGGCAATTGCGATTGGATTTCCAGCCGCTGCTCCTCGCCGCCCTGCGGCTGGCGAACTCCGCCGACTAGCAGGCCGCGGTCATCCACGCCGTAATATGTGTAGTTGATCGAAGTCCCTTCAAATGGCTTGGCGCGCAGTATCCCTCGTTCCCCTGCTCCGCGTGAGCTCATGTATTGCGCTCCCAGGGTGGCGTCAAACCACGGCTTTGGAGCCCAATAGAAAGCGTCGCCGAACGTGAAGCCTTTCGTCGAACTGTCCCCAATAGTCGGGATCAGAAATCCGGACTCCCGTAGTTTCTGACCCGCCGGCACCGTCGCATATGGCAGCCAAACCAGTGGAACGCGAAGCAGCCGGAAATTCGCGTTCAGCAGCGCAACCGTTTTTTCGAGTTGCACCCGCGCGTGCGGCGCATAGAACTGCCACGTGGGATGCGTCGGATCGCAGATGGTGATCCACGCCTGGTCAATTACATAAACATCTTTTGCAAAGCGCTCTACATCCCGGGCTTCGAAATAAAGCGGATTGTTGGACAGCAAAACGTTGGGATTCGGACGCCGCTCGATTTTGACCGTGCCCCGCACATTATGGAAAACGCCGTGCCCGGTTTTAACGTTGTAGTGCGCCTCGTCGGCCTCCACATGCTGATTCTCAAAATCGAATTGCACGTGCCCACGCGCAAACGCTTCGGAGGTCTTCTCGTTGTATTCCACGTGATCCGCCCGCAATCGCGAATCCCCGTAGCGAATATCCACATCATCGTCGGCAATATACAAATCGCCCCGACGGCTTTGCGGACCACGAGACGAAAGATCAGCCACGCCGCCGGTTTTAAATGGAAGATGCGCCTGCTGCGCGCTGGCCGTTCTTGGCGCCAGCACCGCAAAAACATAAATAAATAAAAAAGTCGGAACGAGCCAGCGGTAAGCCACGGCAGCGGCATTCCCCGCGGTGACACGGCGGTTTACAGCAGACATGTAAGCCATGAAAGCAGTTGGATAGCCTAGCATGGGCTCGGCACCCTTAGTAGGCGACGAGTTTCAAGATGCCACTGGAACGCCAGCAGATGCCCCAGCTCGGACTTATGGCGAAATTAATTCCAATTAACCTTGCGGGCTGTTTCTAGCCACCACGAAACCGTGCTCAGCAGTCAGTTTCACAGTGTAAATTTCATCGAACCCCTCGTCCTCCGTCGGCGGAACTAACTTTTTAAACGCCGCCGCCACAGCCGGAGCCGGAACCTTTTGCTTCCCGGTCCGCAAATTATTTCGCTGCATCGCTTCCCGCAAGCTCGCTTCGAAAAAGTAAGCCACCGCACGAAATCCAGTCGTGCGAGCAGGGACTAAATAACGCAGCCGGTCGGACGGCAGCGGGTTGGTGTTGTCAACGACAAACGACTGTCCGCCTTCCAGGCACGCCGCCACCAGCAACTCTTCTCGCCGCCGCGTGCGCAACATATCCAGATTGATGCGCACGTGAGTATCAAAAAACCGCTCCCGGAAAAAACTGCTTTTACCGGATCCCTGAATTCCAATAAAAATTACTGCTTCCATAACGCGTATCCAGCCAAATCAAAAAAACACAGCGTACCCCACTCTCGATTCTAGGGTTTACCCCCGTGGCGGGTGGGTCTTGCACTTTCCCCGGATTATTCCGCACCTCTATTAATCAAGTCGCCCTTCCACATCATCTCCTGCTGCGCAATTCAATTTCCGCTATGTGTAGCGTATTTTTGATAATTTCGGAGGCCTGGGCCCGTGCCGAATCGCCGAGCCCACTGGCTCGTAACCAAGCTCAGCCCCTTCCTGCACCGACCGCAGCATCAACCCGCCCCGGCTCATATCTCCGCGCCCCACAAACGCCGAAGGAAAAAGCAGCCGCTCCTCGAAAATTCCCAGTAATGGTTCCACATATTTCGCTGTCGCGATGCTTCCCAGTAGCACAATCTCGCATCGCTTTCCAGCCTTGCGCAACAACTCCTGCGCATCGCGTTGCAAGGGCATCCGGTACCGCGGTTCACCCGCATCCACCGGAACGTCTGCAATCTCCATCATCTCGCCGTGGGTCATCAGCGCGTCCGGCGAAACCAATCCGCGTCCAGCCGTGATCACCAATATTCCCGGCATTCCCACGGGCGGTGACGCAAACGCGCGTGCATACGCGAGTTTTCCCCGAAAATACAATCCGCTGATGAAGCTGAATAATTCTCCCAGTGGCAGTCCGTCATTGCGCAGCCGTCGTGCCAGAACGAATCGCGCGTTCTCGCTCATGATCATCTTGGCGCGAACCCCGCCAGCGTTTGCGGGCGAAAGCAGAAAAATTCGCTGTGGCGCTCGCGCCTTTGATTCGCGCGACGGGTTTTGGCGTTTTGAATTTACGTGTACTGCCGGGTGCGTGGTTGGCATATTCGCCGGTGACGAGGCCTTTTGCTAAAAAAACTAAAGCAAATTCATAGCTGACTTATTTTCGCGTTTCACTTGTTTCATGGTGCAATCCCGTGGAGCTTTCTCCGGACGCCACCGCAGGAATTTAGTCCCATGACGGAATCTGCCACCCGTGAAGTGGTCGAACTGCACTTCTGCAACCAGCTTTGGATAGAGTGGCTGCCACTCCATCGAATGTTTTGTGCTCCACCGGCTCAACCCGCCTGGCGCTTTTCCCGTAAATCCCGGCGGCTTGATCATTTTCTCCAACTTTTTCGTTAACGCCAAACGCTCGTCCGCCTGAATCGACGAACTGAATCCCACGTGGTCCAGCAATCCTTCGTCGTTGTAGAGCCCTAGCAGCAACGACCCAACCAGCGGCTTTTTCTCCAGGTATCTGAATCCCCCTACCACGCAATCGGCGGTGCGTTGCTTCTTGATTTTCTGCATGCCGGTGCGCTCGCCGGTTTGATACGGCAAGTCCTTGCGCTTGGCAACAATTCCATCCAGCCCCACCCCCATGTGAAACCAACTCCGCGCCACCGCTAAATCATCCGTAATCGGCGACAGGCTGATGGAACCATTTTTGTCGAAAAAGGTTTTCGCGAAGCGTTCCAGTTCGCGGCGCCGTTTTTCAAGTGGTACCTTAACCAGCGATTTTCCCTTTTCATCCACCAACAAATCAAAAACAATGAACACACTGGGATGTTCCTGGCTCAACTTCAAAACACGGCTCGCCGCCGGATGGATGCGCATCAACAACTCATCGAACGACAGATTGCCGTCCACCGGGATCACGATTTCGCCATCCAGAACAAATTTCTTAGCTTTCAGAGCCGCCATCGTCCACGCCAACTCCGGAAAATATCGCGTCAACGGTTTACCGGATTTGGATTGCAGATCGATCTGCTCCCCATCACGAAACGCCAGGCACCGAAACCCATCCCACTTAGGCTCGTATTGCCACTCAGGTCCCTCCGGTAACTCGGCCGCCGGCAATGCCTCCATCGGCGCGTATTTTTTGTTGAGCGGCAGCGTCATAGAAACGATTTCAGGTCCACACGATTTTTTTCTTCCAACAACGGCTTCCACAAATCACCAATTGTCCTGAGCCGCGCCGGAACATTGTTCACCGTGAAGTCTTCAATCCGCAGGCCGCGCTCCACTTCTTCCCAGGTAACCGGCGTGGAAACTGTCGCCGCAGGTTTCGGCCGTACCGAATAGACCGAAGCCAGCGTCCGGTTCCACGCATTCTGATTGTAATCAACCAGCACACGCCCGCGTGGCCGCTTCGCCACGCGATATTCCGCCGTAATTATTTTGGGATGACGCGCTTCCAATTCTTTCGCGAGCGCTTTCGCAAAGCTCCACACTTCCTTCTGCGTCGGCCCTCGCTTGATGGCCACGTAAACGTGAATTCCTCGCGAGCCAGTGGTCTTCGCGTAATTTTTTATCTTGATGGAATCCAACGCTTCCCGAACGATCAGCGCCGTCTCCAGCACGCCCTTGAAAGACGCTCCAACGACCGGGTCCAGATCAAAGTGAAGATAATCCGGCCGGTCCACATCGTCGCATCGCGCGTACCACGGATTCAGATCGATACATCCCAGATTCACCACCCACAACAACGACGACAAATGTTGAATCACCGGAAAATCAATCACATTGCCCGAACCGTGCTCGATGGAACATGTGGGAATCGAGTCTGGCCGCGGCGACGGCGCACGCTTCATGAAAAAGAATTCGCCATTTATCCCGTTGGGATAACGCTTCATGACCATCGCGCGATTCTGGAGATGCAGCAGCAGCCACGGAGCAACATCCAGATAATATTGCAGCAGGTCTCGCTTGGTCAGGCCCAGCTCGGGAAAATATATTTTGTTTAAATTGGTGAGACTTACTGGACCGCCCTCCACTGTTAGTGTGGTGTTGTCCACATCGCGGGGAATTTCCACGCCGGCTGGTTGTGTGATTGCAACACTTTTTGCCGAACGTGAACTTAGCGAACGTGAGGCAGGCGCAGCTTTACGCGGTGTGGCCACTACTTTGCGCTTGGATGCAGTTTTTGCCTTGGCTTTGGATTTCACGCTGGTTAGATGAAGTTCCGCTGGATTGCGGTCTTTTTATTATTGCCAGCCGCGATTACTAATGAAAATCGTGCGAAGTCGTCGGAGCGCTCGTAATTATTAACGGCCGGATCCGTTGCGATTTCACCGAAACCACATTGTCCAGGTTCTGCAACTGTCCTTCAATCATCAAAAATTGTTGATGCACGACCACCACGTGGCATTCTTCAAATAGCTGCGGCGAAATAATCGCGTTGGCTATTCCCGTTTCATCTTCCATGCTCAAAAATACGAATCCCTTGGCAGTCCCGGGACGCTGACGCGCAATCACTCCCCCCGCAATGCACACCAACATGCCGTCTGGCAATCCAGCCAATTCTGCCGCGCTACGTATCCCCATTTTTCGCAATTCCGCGCGATGATAAGCCATGGGATGCGGCCCCACCGTCATTCCCGTCCCGCGAAAATCAGCCACCAATCTTTCTTCTGCGTTCATCTGCGCAAGCGGCGACTGCGCAGAATCGTAATTTTCTTCCGCACTTCTACCCAATTCTTTCTCCTCATCATCTTTCCCCACCTCTTCACAAAGTTCATATAAAGGACCCGCCGATCGCGCCGTCCTTTCCACCTGCCACAAAGCGCTGCGTCGATGAAATCCCCGCTGGTTCCCCAGCCGGTTCAAAGCCCCCACTTCCGCGAGCACCGCCAACTCCCCTTTCTGAATCCACGGCACACGCCGTTTCAAATCATCCACAGAGGTAAATGGCCGCATAAGTCGTTCCCGAACAATCTCGGCCCCAATCTCCGCGCGCAATCCTTTCACATACCGCAGCCCCAGTCGCACCGCAAACTTCTGATCGATCTTTTCCAGCGTGCAAAGCCAATCCGAGCACGTAATGTCAATCGGCCGCACACGCAAACCGTGCCTTTGCGCATCCGTAACCAGCGAAGGCGGCTGATAAAATCCCATCGGCTGATTGTTCAGCATCGCCGCCGTAAATGCCGCCAGGTAATGACACTTCAAATACGCGCTGGCGTACGCAATCAATGCAAAACTAGCCGCATGCGATTCCGGAAATCCGTACAGCGCAAACGAAGTAATCGAACGAATAATAGTCTCTTGCGTTTCCCCGCTGATCCCATTTTTGTCCATCCCCCGTCGCAACTTGAGCTCCACATCTTTCATGCGCTTTTCCGAGCGCTTGAAACCAAACGCCCGCCGCAACTCTTCCGCCTCGCCACCGCTAAATCCCGCGGCAATCATGGCTATGCGCAGCAGTTGCTCCTGAAAAAGCGGCACTCCCAACGTGCGCGCCAGCACCGGCTCCAGCGAAGGATGCAAACACGTCACCGCCTCGCGCCCCGCCCGCCGTTTTAAATAAGGATTCACCATTTGCCCCACAATCGGCCCCGGCCGAATAATCGCCACTTGCACCACAATGTCGTAGAAACACTTCGGATTCAGCCGCGGCAAACATGCCATCTGCGCGCGGCTTTCAATCTGAAACATCCCCACGGTGTCCGCTTTTTGCAAAGTTTTATAGACCAACGGATCATTCGCGGGCAGTCGGCTCAAATCCACTTCTTCGCCATAATCATCGCGAATAATTTTCAGCGAATCCTCCAGCACTGCCATCATCCCCAGCCCCAACAGATCCACTTTCACGATCCCCATGTCCGCGCAATCGTCTTTATCCCATTGCACCACCACCCGCCCAGGCATCGTCGCCGGCTCTAGCGGCACCACCGAATCCAGTTGCCCCTGGCACACCACCATTCCTCCTGAATGTTGCCCAAGGTGCCGCGGCAAATCCTGAAATCTCAAACACAATTCGCAAAATTTGCGAATCTGCGGATGCTGCAAGTCCAGCCCGGCATCCTTAAACTGCCGCTCCAGTGTGTCGTTGGCGTCCTTGTATTCCCACGCTCCTACCAGCGAAGTCAGGCGATTCAGCACCTCCGGATCAAACGCAAAAGCTTTCCCAATCTCGCGCGCCGCCGAGCGCCCCCGATACGTAATGACATTCGCTGTCATGGCCGCGCCAAGTTTTCCGTACCGTTCATAAACATATTGAATGGCGCGTTCCCGTTGATCGCCGCTTGGAAGATCGAGGTCAATGTCCGGCCACTCGCCCCGCTCCTCAGACAAAAACCGTTCGAACAGCAGCTCCATGCCCACGGGATCCACCGCCGTAATCCCCAGCGCATAGCAAACCGCGCTGTTCGCCGCCGACCCTCGCCCCTGCACCAGAATATTTTGCTGCCCGCAAAAACGAATAATGTCCCAAACAATCAGGAAATAGCCCGCCAGATCGAGCTTTTCAATCACCGCAAGCTCGTGCGCGATTTGTTTCTGCGCACGCTCGTTGTCCGCTCCGTAGCGCGTCAGCATGCCGTCGTAAGTGCGGTCACGCAAAAATTGCATCTGCGAGCGCCCATCGGGCACCGGATATATCGGAAACTGGTAACCCAGATCGTTCAACGTAAATTGCAGCCGTGAAGCCAGCACCTGGGTGTTGGCAATCGCTTCTGGAATATCCGCAAAAAGTTTCACCATCGCCGCGCCAGACTTCAAATGGCGTTCGGCGTTGCGCGCCAGCAGCCGTCCCGCAGTAGCCAGCGTGCGGTGATGCCGCACACAAGAAAAAACATCCAGCAATTCACGCTGCTCCTCCAAAGCATGACAAACCCCGTTGGTAGCCAGCACCGGCAGATCCACTTTTCGCGCGATTTCCCGCGCGCACTGATTGCGCACCTCCTCGTCGCGGCAATAATGCCGCTGTAATTCCACGTATACATTCCGCCTTCCAAATAATTCGCAAAGCTGCTGCACGCTGTTAATCGCCGCTTTCATTCCACCAAATGCCAGCGCATGCGCGAGCGGCCCTTCGTCTCCCCCAGTAAGGCAAATTAATCCACCGCCGTCATTTTCCAGTTGCGCGGCTATTTCACCGCGCGAGATTTGCCCTTCCCCTTTTTTCGCGCGCAATTTCATGCTGGTGATCAGGCGACAAATATTCTGATAACCCTTACGCGACTCCACCAGCAACGGATACCGCCATCCTTCCTCAGAAGTAACCTCCGCGCCGATCAGCGCCCGCACGTTGGATTTTTTCGCCGCCATATAAAAACGCGGCGCCCCATACATGCCGTCGCGATCGAGCACCGCCATTGCATCCATCTCGCGTTCCGCACACACGCTGGCCAATTCTTCCGGCAAAGAAGCCCCCGCAAGAAAGCTGAATGCGGAACGCGCATGCAATTCGATATACATCAGTCGTACATCCCTCTCAGAAACCACCCCTGCTGCCGCAAATCGTAATAAATCAGATAAAGCCCACGCTCACCCGCAGGATTTGAAGACGAATTTGAAGAACGCTTATTTTTTTGAACACTAGCTGAAAAACGAACTTCCACATCCCATTCCGCTTGATCCCAGGGGTCCTGCCACCACTCTCCGGAAGTTCGCCACGGCCCGGAAGCAGCCACAATTTCGCCGTGCGCTCCTTGAAAAAATACCCGCGCAGGCAGACCTTCGCGCAATTCCACCCGCGCCGGAACGCTAGGGCGCAAAAGACGAAAACCGTTTGCAGGCTTTGTCATTCGCGACGCAGAAGAATTCTTTTCCACCGATTTATCCGTCGCTGCAATCGGCTTTTTTCTGCGACCGCCTGCCGCTTCCTGCGCCAACCGGAAGCGCTCCATTCGAATCGCATCCGGCCGGTGCGTATCCATCAGTTGCGGCGAGCCCACATTCGCGTCGCCCACCAGGTTCGCGAGCCGCGCCATAGTCAGCTCCAGTTTTTCCGGCTCCGGCGAAGCAGGCAGAAATAATCCGCGTTGCGTGGTACGCATCCGGTCCGCTTCGGCACATATCATTATTTTTATAACCGCTGCAGGCGGCGGATCGGACTGCAAGCGCAACCGCACCAATTTCAGCAGCAGTTTGGAATCCCGCGTCGGCACCGGCAGCGCCAAAATCTTTTCAAATTTGCGTGGAAGCAGTTTGTGTTGATCTGCATGCGCGGAAAGTTGCAAACCTTTTTCGAACGAACGTTCCAGCTCGAATTCCATTCGAATGCTGCGCGCCGACAATGATCGCGCCGCCAGTCGTTCGCACAATTGATCCAGCAATCGCCCCAGAACAAAGCTCAGCGATTCCAGCTCCTCGACGGAATCATCCAGCTCCATTTCTTCCTGAAAATTATCCGAAGGCTCGGCCAGCACCAACGAACGCACCAATGCCCCGCGCGCCAACGTATGCAAACGCACCCCGTCTTGCCCCAGCCGTTCAGAAAGCTGTATCACCGGCAAAGCAGCCAGCCTGCCGCAGGTTTTCACGCCCCAGCGCGTCAATGTTTCCAGAATTTCAGGAGCAGGAAGAAGCGTGTGCACCGGCAGACCACTCAGCCGCTTTGCTTCTTCCCCCGGAGGAATTAATGTGATGCCCGGCATCCCACGCGACGACAGAATCGCCACTTCGATATTTTCAGCTACCGCGATGCGTGCACTTAAACCCAGTCCGGAACCGCGTTTCGCAAGTTCGTGAGCGATTTTTTCTTCCGGCCCAAATAGACCGCTCAATCCCGTAAGATCGAGAACTATCGTGTCCGGCGCGCTATCTTCCACCCGCGGCGAAATCGACCAACCCAGATCCAGCAGCGCCTCATGCGTGATTTTCTCTTGCGCCGGGGAGCGATGCCGAATTTCCACACCCGTAAATTGCGCCGCTTGTGATTTCGCCATCCCCAATTCGATTCCCACCTGCGCCGCTCGCCGATTGGCCGCCACCACGCTCCACAATGGCGGCGTGCCTTCCACAATCGCCACCGCCCGCTCGCGAAGCGCACCTTCGCCGCGCACCACCGCTTGCACAATAAAATCGGGAATATGAATGGCGGCAAAAGACATGACGGTTCAATCGCGAATTGGAAATAAAATTCAGCAAAATTATTTGCGTCCCGCGCTCCTCATTTAAGTTTCGCTTCCACAGGCAAGGCATGCAGATAGCTCCACACGGATTGCGCCGAAAAACTTTGCGTGTTACTACGCTCGAAGCCGTCACTGGAATTCGCGAAATCGCGCCCCGCAAAAGGCCTCTCAATAGAAACCGGCCCGTTTTGCGCCTGCTGAAACCCATTTTGCGCTTGCTGAAAATTGATCGACTGCATGCGCGTATGCAGCATCTCCGCTCGAACATCCGAGCCATCCAGCAATCGTGCATGCGCCAAACCGGCTTGCGTCAAACATCCCTTTGCTAAAACTTCCTGAGCCAACGATCCACGTGAATGCCGCGAAATTTCTGTCGTGTTAATTCCTGCGGCCTTGTCTTCAACATTACTTTCCCCCATGCCCGACCATTTCGCCGCCTTCATGCTCATTCGCAAAACCAGCGAAGCACACGTTTTCGCGTTGGACTCCTGCTCCAGCACCAGCAACACCGTCGACGTATCTTCCACCGCGCGACGAAATCGGAACCAAGCATTCAGCGGCACATGCCGCACCGTTTCCGGCGCCACATCGCTTAGATCCAACGCAATAAACCCAAACCCGCCGCCCTGAATCACCAGATCCGCAGCGCGCAATGACTGGTCCAGACTCCGGCAGCGCACCCACAGCAATTGCTGCAGCTGCACCCCGGCAGCCTCCGCGCTTCGTGGATCAAATGAATCACGCGCGTCAATCAACGCGCACACTTCCGCCTCCGCTGTCCTCGACGCCAAAGCCGAAAGCAGCACCGAAGTCCGCCCGGAACAGGGCGGCCCGCAAATTTCCGTCAACGCCCCGCGAGGAAATCCCCCGGCCAGAGCATCAATCTCCGGAATCCCGGTGAGCACCGTCTCCACACTCTTGCGGTCACGATACCCAAACGGGGAAACCACCCGCCCAGCCAGCGAAAGCTCAACATCCGAACGGAGAGTAGCGAGATTGAAGCGCATGGAGAGTACTCAGGACCCAAAAACTATATTCGCTTTTTGTTCGCCCTGCGGTATTCTGTAAAATTCCCGCGCCCCTGTCAAGCCCTTTGCTTTTTTAGTGTGGATTAGTTTGCTACTGACTTGTTAACGAGGAAACTGATTTGATGCTGCGTTCCGTCCGCTGATGTCTCGAATCA
>Ga0210405_10004557_pt1 | contig 12997 bp, 14 predicted proteins | sample IncBWH11MmetaG_FD_155492 | JGI IMG/M metagenome (GOLD analysis project Ga0210405, IMG submission 155492) | Forest soil microbial communities from Barre Woods Harvard Forest LTER site, Petersham, Massachusetts, United States - Inc-BW-H-11-M | ecosystem: Environmental > Terrestrial > Soil >... | reverse complement strand
GCCCCTTAAAAGGCGCCGAAGGTATGGATGGTGATTGGGATGAAGTCGTAACAAGGTAGCCGTAGGGGAACCTGCGGCTGGATCACCTCCTTTCTAAGGAGAGATTCATCGCCTTCGAAATTTATTTCGAAGCGCGGTTGAATAGGTCGACGGCTAAGTCCCTCGGGTGAATCAATTGATCATCTGAGGCGATATGCCGTGAAGACTTTGGAATCGAAAGAAACCAGAGCCCAAGGAAATGACGCGGATAACGCACAATTCAGTCTTTGCTATCGACTAAATGCCGTCCTGCCAACGCCGGACGGCATTTTTCTTTTTCGCGAAAGATTCAATCAGGAATTCAGGAATCCAGGAATCTGCAGAGGCGGCCGTGTCGGCCGCACTTTCAGTCATCGCGTCCGACACGGGAGCCACTACACCTTCCCTGACTGGCGTTGAACAAGCGGCGCGCTGAGTTCGTCGAAGGCTTTGGAGGGTTTATGCGTGGGATAATTATCAAATCTGTTAGCCCGGAGGACCTGCAGACCGTGCGACGTCTGCGGGCCATCTAAGGGTATGTTGACCTTGGCATGTTTCCAGAAGCCGAGGAAGAACTTCGTGACCTCGATCCCGCCTGGTTCGCTTTTGACCAAGTATCGCTACTCCGGTCGCGTGTCTACGCCGGTCTCAACCACTGCGAATAACTCAGACGCAACGTAACGTTGCAACTGCGCGTCCTTGCCGGTAAATCAGTTTCACTAAACGCAACGGGCTGCGCTGGTAGCGGCGGTTGATTCGCCCGCTTCCCACTCGCTCACCCTCTCGGGCTTTCCCGTCCATGTCGCCCGGCTCCATTCACCGAACCGCCATAGTGCCAGTCCGGCTCGGACCGATTGAGGTCAATCGCCTCTACCTATCTCTTCTCAACCTGGTGGAGTTCGTTTACTCTCCCGCTCCACCTATGCATCCAATTTTCCGCGCTCTTCTACTTTTCGCTCTCTGCTTTGGTCCCCTTGCCTACCCTTCCGATTCGCCTCCGGCCAAACTGAAATACGGCACGTGGGGATTCGATCTGTCCGGAATGGATACGAAAACAAAACCGGGCGACGATTTTTTCCGCTACGCCAACGGCGCCTGGCTCGATAAAACGCAAATCCCGCCAGACAAACCGGCCTACTCGCTCCGAATCATCATGACCGATCTCACCGAGCAACGGCTCAAGGACTTATTGGAAGCCGCCGGCGCGAATGCCACCGAAAACCCGTCCACGTTGGAAGAAAAAGCCGGCGCTTTTTATCGATCGTTCATGGACGAAGCCCGGGCGGAACAGCTCGCGGAAAAAGGGATCGATCCCGAACTGATTGATCTGAAGAACGCGAAAACGCGCGACGACTTTGCTTTGCTAATGGGACGTACCACAACCGATTTCGAATCTTCGTTGTTCAATCCGGTGATCGATGTCGATCTAAAGGATCCAAATAAGTACGCGTTTTATCTGACTCAAGCCGGGATCGGATTGCCAGATCGCGATTACTATCTCAAACCGGATTTCGCCGCGCAGAAAGCCGTTTACCAGAACTATGTCACAACAGTTTTGAAACTGTTGAACTGGCCTGAACCCGACAAAAGCGCGAAAGACATCGTCGATTTCGAAACCAAGATCGCCGATGCGAGTTGGACCAAGGCACAGCAGCGGGATCTCAATGCTATCTACAATCCGATGTCAGTTGAGGAACTGAAGAAGTTCGCTCCCGGTTTCGCGTGGGAAAAATTTTTAGTCGAAGCCAAAATGCCGAAACTGAAGCGCGTCGTCATCGCGGAAAAAAGTGCGTTTCCAAAGATCGTCGACGCTTACGCAAAAGCGCCGATCGACACAATTCGCGCCTGGCATGCGTTTCATGTCGCCGACAACGCTGCGCCGTACCTATCGAAACCGTTTACGGACGCTTATTTCGAACTTCACAGCAAAACGCTTTCAGGACAAAAGGAACAGCAAGCCCGTTGGAAACGGGCGATCACAACCGTCAGCGGCGGCGACTTTGGTGTCGGCGATCGCTTCGGCACCTTCGGTACGATGGGATTTGGCGTCGGCCAGCTTTACACAGCGAAATATTTTCCGCCGGAAGCCAAAGCGAAAATTCAGGACTTGGTCACGAACCTGAAGGCAGCCTACCGGGTGCGACTTGAGAAGCTCGACTGGATGGGCGCCGCAACGAAGAAGGAAGCGCTGAAGAAACTCGATACTTACACAATCAAGGTCGGTTATCCCGATCACGCGCGCGATTATTCAAAGCTGATAATTCGCGCGGACGATTTGGTTGGCAACGTGAAACGATGCGCCCAGCTTGATTGGGATTTTTATACCGGCCGCTTCTTTGGCCCGGTTGATCGAACGGATTGGAACATGACGCCGCAAACAAACGATGCTTACAACGGAAGTCTCCGAGACATCGTTTTCCCCGCGGGGATTCTTCAACCGCCAATCTTCGACGCGGATGCCGATCCGGCGATCAACTACGGCGCAGCCGGCGGAGTGATTGGTCATGAGCTCACCCACGGGTTCGACGACCAAGGCCGAAAGATCGATGCCTCCGGCGCCCTGCGCGATTGGTGGACGAAACAGGATGCCGAGACGTTCAAAAAACGGGCAGACATGCTCGGCGCGCAGTTTTCCAAGTACGAACCGATTCCCGGCGTGCACGTTAATGGCGAATTAACGATGGGCGAAAACATCGCCGATTTGGGCGGTCTGACCCTTGCGCTTGATGCGTATCGGGCATCGCTCAAAGGACAACCGGCGCCGGTTCTCGACGGCTTCACGGGAGATCAACGCGTCTTGCTCGGCTGGGCCCAGGCCTGGCGCGGAAAAGTCACCGACGATTACGTTAAAAAACAGGTCGTGAGCGATCCTCATTCGCCTCGGCAATTCCGCGTGATCGGTCCGTCTCGAAACACGGACGCGTGGTACGACTCGTTTAAAGTTGAGTCGAACGACAAGATGTACGTCCCGCCGGATCAGCGCGTGCACATCTGGTAAGCATTAGTTATTAGTTGAGTGAACGCGCCTGGCGGCGCTTTGGTTGAGAGTAAAATCTGGACGGGGACTTGCTTTTCTATCAACTCTCAACCATCAACTATCAGTTTTTTTTGCGGGGGCATAGCTCAGTTGGTAGAGCGCCAGCTTTGCAAGCTGGAAGTCAGGGGTTCGAATCCCCTTGCCTCCAAAGCCCGCAGGGCGAGCTACGACTCGGCAAGCCAACCTGATTTCTTAATCGCCCGACGATGCAATAAACCCCTGAGGAGGGATTGGAAGCGACACCGGCGAACTTTTTGCCCCACCGCGAACCTCGGGTTTCGAATCCCTCCGGATGGTTAAATCTTGAACGGTTAGGGTCGATTTTCTAGCTCTCGGTTTTTTTTTGCCGGGCTTTATGGCGTTGGGAGTCTTTGGAGTAAGCATGGGTTAGCGAGGAACTTGCACAGACAAATGGAATAGTTCAAGAACCATATTTCGACTCTAGCCGACCGGCCGTGGGCACAGACGGCTTAAGCTGCTTGGATACTCTCCCCTAGCGGCGACCGGTTTTATTAAACTAGAATCCCAACGCGTTTTCTTAGCTGCGCGAGAAACTGCGCACATTGTGCAGGGCCCGATAAAATTGATGACCAGCGTGTGTGATCATCGTAATCATGGCTTCGGGCGGATTTGATTCCTGCGATTCCCATGCTGTTATCAACCCGGCTTGCGCCATGAGGTGGACCTCGCGTGCTTCTTCGCGTCCGCGGACGTTCAACCAGCCGCGCGATTGCCGTTCGGCGTCGCAAATAAGCTTATATGCCAGACGAAGATTCATGTATGACTCAGCGCTCCAGCCATTTAGATTCGTTTCGTCACAATGGTTAGGACGTATTTTGCCACTACCTTATTTAATGATTCCACAAACTTAAGATTCGGCCGGTTGTTGACGGCAATCGTTAAATCGCTAAATCATTCACTCGCTAATTTTTTCCGGGCCTGTAGCTCAGTTGGTTAGAGCATGCGCTTGATAAGCGCAGGGTCACTGGTTCGAGCCCAGTCAGGCCCATTACTTTTTCTTCAGTTTCGCCAGTGCTTGCCTGGCTTCCTGCGCATACCTGCCGTTCGGTTCTAGTTTTAGCGCTTCCTCGAAATATTTTCGCGCCGCCGCACTATTCTTCGCTTCTACGCTGACATTTCCCAGATTGACCAGCACGCCAACCGATTTTGGATCGATCTGATGTGCTTTTTCCAATGTTTCGCGCGCCTTCTTCCAGTCGCCGAGGTCCGCGTAATACCCCGCCGCGTCGTTGAAGCCTTCGGCATGGTTCGGATATTCCTGCGTCGCCAGACTTGTAATTTGGAACCAGCGTTTGTCGTCCTCCGGATTTTCCTTCTTCTCGTAGTGCACACCGTAATCATGCAATTTTTCCGGAACGTACCTGCCCTCCGGTTCCTCAATTGGTTCGCCTTTTAGCCACTTCAATCCGGTCGGATGCGCTTTCGTGTAGGCGACCATCTTTTTCAACGTGGCCAGCTCGTTATCAAAATCCCCGATCTCTTGGTAAATGAAGGCCAACCCGCACCAGATATCGAGACGGTCCGGGAATCTCGTCGTCGCTTCCCCGAGAAGCTCGGTCGCGCTGCGCGAGGTCTTGGCCACGTTCGGCTTGAACGATATGCTTCCCGCGGTCCTGCCAGTTTTCCTGTCGGTCAAACCGTAATCACCCTTCTTCGCCGGCTCGGTAGAAATAGTCGGGCCGACTGATTGGTTGAAGTAATAATTTGCGCTCGTGATCCACGCATCCGGATCATTCGGACTCTTGGCCCGCCATTCGTCGAGCAGCGAATCGATTTGCGCGCCATCCGCTTTTTGGTCTTGTAATTGTTTGAAACGCCCAGCGTAGTCTTCGGCACTCGCGCGGCCCAAGCCTAACAACAGCAGCGCTATAAATAGAGTTCGACTGGTTCGATCAAGCACGCCTCTCTTTAACAACCTTTCGCGTTGCAAGTGCAATACAAATTGACAGGCCGATCAGCGCGCCGCAGAGGTCGATCATTACATCGTGAAAAGACGCCGTGCGAGAGGGCACAAACGATTGATGAAATTCGTCGCTCGCCGCGAAGACGGCGCAGGCAATCCAGGCAATCGCGAACAAAATCGACGTCTTTGATTTCCAGACCGTTCCACCACGCAGCGCTCGCCACATCAACACCGCTAAGATCGCGTATTCGGTTACGTGACCAAGTTTTCGAATAATTGTTTGGATGGCATTCAGCGTTGCCCACGAGATCTGCGGATCAAGCCAGCGTAGAATCGGCACCAGAAATCGCGAAGTGTGCTCGGCCGAAAGTATATCGGTCGAGCCGATAAAAATGAGCGCCATCCATGCAATCGCTGGTATCCAATATTTGACGAAACGGGGCAGCTTCATGTTCAAAGCGAAGCTTCACTCTGTTTTGCAATCGCGAATTCGCAATTTACACTCTCACATCTTTTCTGACCTGTGACCTCTGTCCTCTCTCCATTGACTTTCGAGCCCGTTTTCATGGAACGAATCTGGGGCGGCCATCGTTTGGCTTCGCTTTTCGGGAAAAAGACCCCGCCAACCGCGACAATCGGTGAATCGTGGGAAATTGTCGATCGGCCCGAGGCACAAAGCGTCGTCCGCAACGGACCCTTTCGTGATCGAACCCTGCATGAGCTTTGGACGCGTGATCGGAAAGCGATTTTTGGCAGCGCGCCGGACACGCCGCGCTTCCCTTTATTAATCAAACTGCTGGACGCGCACGACCAACTCTCGTTGCAGGTGCATCCGCCGGCGAAGGTCGCGACAAACTTGGGCGGCGAACCGAAGACGGAGTTTTGGTACGTCGCCTCGGCCATTCCCGGAGCGAGACTTTACGTCGGACTTCGGAAAGCCGTGAAGCCCGATCAATTCGCGGAGGCGGTGCGCGCAGGAACCGTCGCCGATGTCGTTCACAGCATCGAAGTGAAAACTGGCGACTCGATGTTTCTGCCGGCCGGTCGATTTCACGCCGTCGGCGCTGGCAATGTATTGGTCGAAATCCAGCAAAACAGCGACACCACTTATCGCGTTTATGATTGGAACCGTGTCGATGACAACGGCAAACCGCGCGAGCTTCACGTCGATCAGGCGCTGGAGTCGATCGATTTCAACGATGTCGCACCTGCTCTAACTCAGCCCGATGGTGAGTTGCTCATCCGCAACAATCTTTTCGAAATCCAAAAGTGGCCCCTGGACGAGCCGCGCGAGATCGCCCCCGCAGGTCAGTTCGCGATTCTCTGCTGTCTGACTGGGTCAGTTCGTTGCGCCGATGTCGATCTTCGTCCGGGGGAATTTGCTCTGGTCCCGGCCGCGTTGCAGGATCGAAAAGTTCAGCCACGCGAAGAAGGGACGACTTTGTTAAGAATTACGATCCCGGTGTAGATAATTGGGGGGAACGCCGGCGCGGCCGACACGGCCGCCTCTACAACATCACGCCCTCACTCCGCGCAGCAGGCGCGAACGAGGCACGTACCAGATCCGTTGCACGTTCACGATCTTCCACGAATTTCGCTGCGGTAGAAGTTTGTAGAGCATCGGCAAAACGCGGCCATCATCACTGACGAACATCACTTCGGCCAACGCCGTCCTGTTTTCTATTCGGACGGAGCCGAATTCAATCTTCCCGCGCTGCTGTTTCGCGGTTGGATCCTTGCGAATAATGGCTTCGAGTTGTTGAAACGTCAGCATGGGATCCACGCTCGAGACGTATTGATATCCATCGTCCGTCCAATTTGAGCCTGGCGATTCAACGGCGAAACCATCGCCGTGCGCGACCTTCCCCGAGTCGGACTGGGCGACAAAAATTCCCACGGCGCAAAGAACGGCGCTTACGCCAACAATTGCCAACCGGGTCGAAGTTTTCATTTCGAAGTCACCGGCTGCGAGATTCGCCGGAGATACTGAAAACTGTAAATGCCGGTGTTATGGCCATCGCCCCACACCGGCTGCAAAGCATAGCCGCCGACAATCTGAAATCCGACAAGCTCAAAGCTGTCGTCGGTATAATTGACATCAGGCCGGAGGATGTTCCCAAGAACATCCGGCTCGCCACCGCACGCAGCGCACGGACAGGCGCGACGAAGGAACTGCAGATCGAGATACGACTCCGTGCTGTCATTCCAACGAATGGCCAATTCATTGCCGATCTGCTGGACGTCTGTCGGTTCCAGAGGCATTAAGACGTAAGTTTACCATAACGCCAGATCTCAGAGCAATTCTTGCGCTTGGTTCTTCTAGTGTAGAGGCCGGCGTGTCGCCCGGACCAGCTAGAGGCAAAATGCGGCCGACACGGCCGCCACTACATCTTCCGCGTTCTCTCTCCGAAAATCGCGGTTCCGACCCGGACTAACGACGCTCCCTCTTCGATTGCTACTGCAAAATCTTGCGTCATCCCCATGGACAGTTGAGCAAGATCGACATGAAACTCCTTCTGGAGACGGTCGCGCAGCTCTCGCAACTCGACGAAATATTTCCTGGACGTTTCGGCTTGTTCGGCAATCGGCGGAATGCACATCAGTCCCAGGATCGACAATCGCGGCAGAGCGAGCAGCGATTCCATTTCGGCGCGCAGTCTCTCGCGGTTGAAACCGAATTTGCTCCCCTCGCCCGCCACGTTGACTTCGAGCAAGACTCGCGGATGCAATCCTTCGTCTTCCGCGATCCGATTTACATCCAGAGCGAGTGCAAGCGAGTCGATACTGTGGATCAATTCGAAAAGCGGGAGCACGTGCCGAATTTTATTCTTCTGAAGATGCCCGACGAAATGCCACCGCAAATTTGATGGCAGCTCCGGAATCTTTACCCGCGCTTCCTGCACTCTGCTTTCGCCAAACAAACTCTGGCCAGCTTCAATCGCTTCTCGCACTTTCTCGGCCTCATGCGTTTTTGAGATCGCCACTAGCTCGACATCGTCGACCGACCGCCCAGCCTTTCCTGCCGCCTCCGCGATCTGCTCGTGCGCGCGTTCAAGATTCTCAGCGATTGAGGGCATAAGGTGCAGAGACGATTGTGCCAAACGCCTATTTACGAAATTCGGTGCTTGAGACAAGCACCGCTACAACGCCCGCTCTTCTGCGCTCAATGTGACTGCGCACTACCAAATCGAATTCCTAGCAAATTAAGTCCTCCCAAGAGGACGAAAGAAATTCTTCTGTCGTCCTACCGGACTTGGCTGTTGAATGCTTTAGTGACGCAGCGTTGAACGCTGGGCTATTCGCATTCCGTCAATCGATTCACCCCTCAATGCGACTGGGATTTGTTATATTCTGGAAGATCGGAAGCCGATTGATGTGGGTTCGGTTCATTTATTTTCCGCGCGGAATCGCGTTTCGTTTACGACTTTACGGTTCCTTCTTTCAATCTTCGTCGCCGCAGTTCCATCGCCCAGAGTGCGGCGAGGACAAGGACGTCACTGGTAACATGAGTCATTCGCACGCCGCCGTGGCTGGCCGGCGTTAACGTAGGTTCCAAGACATCGCGCACTTGTTTCGCAGTCGGCTCGGCGGCCCCAGCGTTAAATTTTGTAATCGCCTCATGCGTTGCCAGGCGTTGAGCTGTCGCAACCTGGATCGCGTCGTGATTCTCGTAAGCAAACAAGCAAAAAAGCACCGAAACAATCAGGGTGGTGATTGCAGCCGGCTCCTTGCGGAGAGATGAAAACGCTAGGAGTCCTCCAACGACCACGACATAAAGGTTCCAATATCCTTGCAGCGCGTTCGAGCGCTCGAAATAAAGCTGAATCAGTTCGTTGTAGTTCATAAGGGCGAGTCGGGATTATGAGGGAGTGAGTTTGGCGGAGGCGAGGACAAATCTTGATCGCGGAATATCCAGCAGCAAAGCGCCGCGAGTACAAATCCTGCGGCGATGTCGATCAAGTGATGTTGATAGGTGAGCACCGGTGAAAGCGCGATCAGGACGAACCACATGATAATCGCCCACCGAACCAGGCCGCGCATATGACGAAGATAAACATCCGCCAGAATCAACATCAGCGCCGCGTGGAGGGACGGCAGAAGATTGAACGGCGAGTCCATCCCGCGAAACCAATCGAAGATAGCTCCAAGCCAGCCGTCGGCGTGCGGCCGGGAAAAAGCGAACCGCAGTGGGAAACCCAGGAAACAAATTCCTGCGAGGATGATTGCTGCGGCTATTCGCTTCGCGAAGGTCGACAACTCGTGATCAGTTCGGCAAAGAAACGGCGCGCCGACAAAAAAAATGTCGATCGACATGTAAGGCAAAATGAAAAACGGCACGAACGGGATCGCGCGCTCCCATTCGAAATAAAGCGTGCCAACGTTCGCCCGCCGCGCGGTGATCCAGTTGCAGCCGCCATAAACGATCAGGAACAGAGCCGATAGCCCGATCGAGACGAAGAGCGCCCTGCTTCGTTTAACTTGCACGCCGTGCGACTGAAACCGTGAACATCCCCCACTCGTCGATCTCCATGTCGATCTTTTCGAATCCGGCGAACTTCACCAGCTCGTCCATCTCCGCGGTGGTGCGTCGGCGCATGATCCAGGGTTGGCCTTCACGGTTTCGCAACACGTGCGCGATAAACTTCAACTGCGGATGCCACGGCTGGTTCGTATATATCAAATATCCGCCGCGCTCGATTGCGTCGGCGAGACCGTGTAACGAATTCAACACCGCTTCGTTTGACGGAAACAATTCGTAAAGACCGGACACGATTTCAATTGTCGCCCGGGGCTGAATTTTACCAAGAGATTCCCGGTTGAATGCATCACCATGTTGCGAGATCACTGCGCCGTTGAGATCTAGTTCATCGGCCAAAGCACGCGCGGCGTCGACGTTCTCCTGCTTGTAATCGCAAAGAGTCGCGCTGATGGGAATTTCCGGCAGCGTGCGAATGGTCTCGAGGACATAACGGCCGGCTCCGGCCGCGATATCCAAAATCCGCACCGGGCGATTTTCCCTGTGCACTTTGCGGATTAAGCCTTGCAGCGTTTTCTCGAGATTCGCTTTCCGTCGCCGTATACCTCGCCAACCGATGCTGTTGAGGTACGTTCTGTCGATCAAACGGCCAAAAGCACCGGCTCCGCGCGGCTCATTCTCGTAAACGTAGTCGAGCGAAAGTCCGGAATCGAAACCGTAGTAGGAGCCGATCTCAATGCCGCGACTCAGTCGTCCGGCAACCGTCAAACCTGTGCGCGCAATCGCGAACGTCGCACTGCCATTGTCTTGCAATTGTTGATGCTCGCGCGCCGTATAACCCGTCTTGTCGGAATCCAGTTGGGACAAGTTCTTTGGGGGCGTGGCAAAACGCTCCAAGACGTATTCGCGAACAAGATCGACAACGTTGTCACGGTTCGTTTCGTGAAAGATCGCATGATAATCACCCGGGAAAACTTCGAAGCGTTTCTCTGTTGAAGAGAGCCGATCGAAAAACGTCCGCTGGGCTTTGAGACTAACGACCCAATCCTTTCCCGCGCCGATGATCAAAGTGGGCGTTTGTATCGCGCCGGCGTCAGCCAGTAATCGTTTCGCACAATCATGGAGATCGAGAAGCACGTTGACCGCAATTTGGCGGAAGATGAGCGGATCGGAATCGTATTGCGCTGCCTGCTCGCGATCGTGGGTTAGCATTTTCGATTTCACATAGCTCTTCACGAATCGCGGCCGACAAATCCGCAGGAACGGAATTGCGAAAGGAATGTAAAGCTTCACGTGAAACGCAGCCGTGGCGAGAATCATCGCCCGAATCGGCGGCGCGTAATCGTGCACCCAGGCGGTCACGGTCACTGCGGCCAGGCTGTGCGCGAGCACGATCATGTTCTCGATCGGAATGCCGTAGGTTTTCGAAAGGTGCCGCACGAACGCGTCGACGTCCTTGATCACATCGTGAAGACTGCTTGCCCCGCCGCGTTCGCCGGGTGATTGACCATGGCCGCGCGCGTCCCAGGCAAAAATCGCGACGTTATCATGGCCTAACGAATCGACTGTCTCATTCCAGCGTCCGGAATGTTCGTGGCCGCGATGAAACAAAATCAGCGCGCGGTTCGTCGATTTCCCGGGAATCCAGGCGCGATAAAACACTTCGGCGCCGTCCCAGCTTTTGAAAGTGTTTTCTGTCATGGTGGATTGGCTTATCCGAAGACGATGTTAGGTCAGTCGGCGTAGCCGCATTCTTTTCAGCCACGCGCTCGGAGATCGCGTTCCACCTTTGCCCAATTCGATCACCGCATCTCGAAGCTCACTGGCAATCGCACCGATTTCGATCTTGTCCGCGCTGCGCTGCCGGTAATTGCGCGGGGTGCCGACGATCAATCGAACTTTTCGCGGGAGTGGCAATCGTTTCCCTTTCGGCCACGCTCGAAAAGATCCCTCGATCAAACACGGAACGACGGCGACATCGGTGCCGGCAACGAGCGCCGCGATTCCGGATTTAAATTCGTTGATTTCACCTGTGGTTGAGCGGGTGCCTTCCGGAAAAATAATGAGAATTGTTCCCGGATTTGCCAAAAGCTCGCTGCAAATCGTTAAACTTTTTCGGGTTCGGCTATGGCGACCGAACGGCAGCGCATTCACCAGCACCGCGGCGGCCCAGAGTCGCGGGACGCTTTGAAAGAAATAGTCGGCCGCTGCCGCCGGAAACGCGCGGTGCAACCTGCGCAATGGCAGCGCAGCCAAAATACAAAGGGTATCGAGGTGACTGCAATGATTCGCCACGATCACGAGCGAGCGATTGGTGCGCAGGTTATCGTGGCCGATGACTTCAAAACGATTATAAATGCGGAGGAGGCCGCGAATGATCAGTGCACAGATCGAGCGCAATCCGTAAACGAGCATATCCGGCTCCCGCGGAAACCGGCGGAGCCGATCGATTGGCGCTTGATCCAGATCTCGCGCGGAATCGTAACGCCACTTTTTCATCGCAGCGGATGATAATACCCCGCCATATGCATGAACAGGGGCGCGGCATAAATTAAACTGTCGATCCGGTCGAGAATGCCGCCGTGTCCGGGAATCGTCGCCGCCATGTCCTTGGTTCCGATGTCGCGCTTGATGACGCTAATGGAAAGATCGCCCAGTTGTCCGCCGATTCCAACGATCAAGCCGGTGAGAATGAGGTCGCGCGTCTCGAAGAATGGAAACGAGAATCGCAACAGCCACGGTAAAATCATGGCAACGCAAAATCCACCGAGCGCGCCTTCCCAGGTCTTGTTCGGGCTGATTTCGCTTCGCAATGGGTGGTGGCCGAAAATCTTACCGAACGTAAACCCCGCCACGTCGCAAAGGGCCGAAGCGAAAATGATAAAGCAAACAAAACCGTAGGCGTTCCGCGCATTCGCCAGAAAGCCGAGATGTCCAAACATCCATCCCATGTAGATGAATCCGACAATCGCGAGCGACATTCGTTGCAATTCGCCGCGGGCGCGATTTTGCAAAATAGGAATGAGCAGGATCAGCGCGATCGCGAACACCGGCACCGCGACGAAAAACCCATACCAGCCTGTGCCCGGTTCTTCGCCGCGTGGATGCGAAACCAGCGATGCCAGTCCGACTGTGACAATGCCGGCGTAAACGGCGCCGGTCATCCACCAATCGCGATACAATCCTGATGCGCGCGCGAATTCCTTGAATGCGAAAACCGCGAGCAGCGTCAGGCCGACGATGGTCGGAACGCGCCCCAGAAAAACGACGATTAGACCGATCCCAGCCATGAGAACCCACGACCAATACGTCTTGAACATCGATGCGGTTTCGCGTTTCAAAATGAAACGCACGAACGCTAGGACTCCGCCGCCAGCTACGAGCGAGACGAGCACGACCACGAAATAAGCGCGGAAGACTGGATCGTGCAGCGCGATCTGCGGCGACATCACCGCTTATCTTGCAGCGCAGCGGTGATTCGTTTCAAGCGAACAACGATTGTTTCAACGCAACCGGCGATGACGACCAAACACGTCCAATC
>Ga0210405_10004556_pt1 | contig 13000 bp, 8 predicted proteins | sample IncBWH11MmetaG_FD_155492 | JGI IMG/M metagenome (GOLD analysis project Ga0210405, IMG submission 155492) | Forest soil microbial communities from Barre Woods Harvard Forest LTER site, Petersham, Massachusetts, United States - Inc-BW-H-11-M | ecosystem: Environmental > Terrestrial > Soil >... | reverse complement strand
AGTGGCGCACAATTACGTGATCTCTCCTGCCATCGTCAATGAAGTGCGTACCGGATTTAACGGGAATCACTACGCGACGAAGTTCGCTGCTGATCCAGCGACCTACGTGAAGGAAATCGGAGTGAATATTCCTTCTCCTTACCCCACGGCCAACGCAGTGCCGAATTTCTCTATTGCGGGTTTCCAGCAGACCGGTGGGACGAATTCCAGTATCGGGAGGAACAATACCTTCCAGGTGCTCGACAACCTGACGTGGACCAAAGGGCGACATACGATGAAGTTTGGCGGTGATTACCGGCGCATGACCGGTTACTACTCCGACGTATTCGCCAGTGATCAGCTAGGCGTTTATAAGTACACGGGCGGGGTCACCGGTGCGGTCCAGCCTGGCGCCACGAATCCTTACATCGGCAACCCCTATGCCGCCTTTCTACTCGGCGTGCCGGACCAGACGCAATTGGCTACGGTTCTTGAGCCGAATACGTCAGCCTACGCCAATCACTATGCGTTCTTCGCGCAGGATGATTGGAAAGTCGGCTCCCGGCTAACCATAAACTATGGACTGCGCTGGGAATACCATCCGATGTTCCAGGATCACCTGGTCAACGTCACGAACTTCCTGCCGAACTACACTTCCGTCGTCGACGGCGTGTTAGAGCGCGGAGCGGTGGTCATTCCGAACCAGGCTTCCTTCAAGATCCTGAATCCGGGATTCGCCCAGTCCATCCTGCCGACGCCCATTCTCACCGCGGCTCAGGCCGGCCTTCCCGAGAGCATGCGGTTCTCGCAGAAAACCGATTTCGGTCCGCGCGTCGGTTTCGCATGGCGGCCATTCGCCGACGGCAAGACCGTCATACGCGGCGGTTATGGAAAGTTCATTGAGGGTCCACTCGGATCTCTAATCTCGGCTGCATGGGGTGTGCATACCAGCAACTATGGCGCCTACAATCAAACCATCGTGAATGGACAACCCGCGCTGAGTTTTCCCTATCCGTTCCCCTCCAACCTGGCGCAGCCGGGACAGCAGACGTTTTATCAAACTCAGGATGTCCACTTTAAGGACCCCTCCGTACAACAGTGGAATTTTACGTTGGAGCGCAACCTCGGAGCAGGCATTGGGCTGCGGCTTTCCTATGATGGCAGCCACGGAAGCGATCTTGGAGTCCAGGGCTTCATCAATCAGGTGCCGGTGAATACGATCGGGTACAACGCGTCACTAAAAGCCGGCTACGCACCGTTTCCGCTTTGGAGTATCATCGAGACCGAGCAGAACGGTGGTTGGAGCAACTATGATGCGGGGACGATGTCAGTTAATAAGCGCTTCACGCATGGGTTGCAGTTCCAAGGTAGCTACACGTTTTCGAAGAACCTGTCTACTAATGGCTATAACCCGACCGCTTTCGCGACCGAAGCGGGTGGCCAAGTCCAGGATCTCAACAATATCGGCCTGGACTATGGTAATGTGCCGTATACACGCCGCAATCGAGTTCTCGTGACGTTCCTCTACGAGCTACCGTTCGGCAAGGGAAAGACGATGCTGAATGGACTAAACCCGGTTGTTGACCGAATCGTCGGCGGCTGGGAATTAGCCGGCGTGCTTCTGTTCCAATCGGGTCCTTGGCTCACGGTCACTGTACCAGGCGCGGATCCATCCGGAACCGGCTTTGCGACCAACGTTGGAAACGGACGAGCTGATATCGTCGCGGGCCAGTCTTTATACGCGACCAATCAGACCAACAGCAACTGGCTGAATAAGGCGGCCTTCGTGGTCCCGCAGAACAACATTGGCCGCTGGGGCGATGCGCCCGAGGGCGATATACAAGGCCCGGGAACGCAATCGGTATCCATTTCGATGATGAAGTCGGTACGGTTCACGGAGAATATTCGCTTCCAGATCGGGGCCCAAGCGGCTAACCTGTTCAATCACGCTAATTACGCTCCCCCGAACACGACTTTCAACACCGCGTCCTACGGGACGATCTCCAATCTTCAAACCGCCGAGGGGGCCGGCCCGCGAGCAATCCAGGTCACGGCCCGGTTCAGCTTCTAGAAAGGAATCTGCGACATGTTTCGTGCGATCAAACTGGCGAATGCGGCTCTTCTGATTCTGATTGGAGGGATTTCCGTGCGCGGCGATGAGGCGCAGCCAACGCCTGGAATACCCATAGATCATCAGCTCACCATCACGAAATGCGGCGGCTGCCACCAGCGCGATTCGAACGGAATGATGCGTCGGCTCTCCTACATCCGAACTAGTCCCGAGGTTTGGGAGCAGGCCATCAAACGTATGATCCGGCTGAACGGCCTGGTGCTGAAGCCGGAGGAGGCCCGCGAAATCGTGAAGTACCTCAGTGCGAATAATGGGCTGGCCCCCGAAGAAGCTAAGCCCGTATTCTGGGAAGCCGAGCACCGGTTATTCCGGGATCAAAGCGACAAAATCCCTTCCGATGCGCTGCAACACACCTGCAACTACTGCCACACCATTGGTCGCGTGCTCACGCAGAGGCGCACGCGCGAAGATTACGACAAGCTGGTCGTGATGCACATTGGGTTGTTCCCGGGTGCGGAGAACACCTTGCATCCGCGACGTCCCAGCGGATCCCAGCCCGCCGAGCCGGTCGCCATGTCGTCTCCCACCGGCAACAACCCCTCGGTTGTACCGGCGCCGCCGCTTCTCGTTCCGTTCCGAAGGGATGGCAAATATCCTGCGGATATCGCTGTCGAGTATCTGGCCAAGACTCAGCCTCTCATGACGCCCGAGTGGGCTTCCTGGAAAGCAGTGATGCGGACACCGAAGCTCCAGGGAAAGTGGCTGCTGACCGGTTACCAGCAGGGGAAAGGCCGCGTGTTCGGCACGGTCACAATCGAAACGGGGTCGTCGCCGGACGAATTCATCACCAAGACCGACGTAGAGTACGCCACTAGTGGAAACACTTTGTCGCGAGCCGGAAAAGGAATCGTCTACACCGGCTATAGCTGGCGAGGGCGAACTACGGGAGGCACAAAAGAAGCTGCCTCCGCTGATCCTGGGTCGAGCCCAACTGAGTGGAGAGAAGCGTTGTTCGTTTCGCGCGATTCCAACACCATGGACGGCCGTTGGTTCTGGGGTGGATATCAGGAATTCGGAATAGACGCTCATTTGGTGCGCATCGGGACACAGCCGATTCTGGCCGGTGCAAGCGCATTCGCGGTCCAATCGCCATCCACCACCGAAATGCGAGTATACGGCGCCAATTTCCCGGCCGACCTGAAGCCCTCGGATTTTGATTTTGGAACGGGGATCACGGTGAAGCGCATCATTCGCAAAACACCAGCGATGGCAACCGTCGAGGTCCAGGCAGTTCCGGGTCTAGCCACCGGCATTCGGGATGTTTCGCTGGCGCGCTCTACCGTAGAACGTGCCATAGCCGTTTACGACAAGATCGCGTACATTAAGGTGCTGCCAGATGCCAGCATGGCGAGGCTCGGCGGCACAATCGCGGCCAAGCAGTACGCGCAGTTCGAAGCGGTTGCATATGCGGCCGGTCCCGACGGCAAGGCTCAGACCGCCGACGATATTCCGCTAGGTCCCGTTTCGGCGCGCTGGTCGATGGAGGAATTCGTTTCCACACCAGGCGACGATGACGTGAAGTTCGTAGGCAAACTGAACGACTCTGGCCTGTTCACTCCGAATCTCGAGGGTCCCAACCCCGATCGTAAGAAACAGGCGAACAATTATCCGACTAACAACTGGGGCGACGTCTGGGTCGCGGCCACGTACGACTCCCCGGGAGGGACATCGATGAAAGCTCGGTCTTACTTAGTGGTGACGGTGCCGGTGTATGTGAAATTCGATCAACCTGAGGTCGGACAATGAGCGCAGCCGCGGTATTGAATTACTCGCCGCCTTACCGGCTGCGTGAGTATCACGCTTTCAACGCCGCGGACTCAAGGTTTCTATACCTCGTGCCCAGCGGCGCGATCTTCGCGCTAGACGACATCGGCCGCGAGATTACCGAATGTCTCGGCGAGGGCGAACGTAGCGCGGAAGTGTTGACGGAATTGCTCTTGGCGCGCGGCTACGAGAGCCGTCAGATTGAAGCGGCATTGACCGAGTTGGAGCAATCCGAAGTGGTCATGCGCGGCGATGCGGTTCGGGAATTTCCCGCCATGCCCGCGCGGACATTTCCGCTGCAGCGGATTGTCCTGAATGTGACCAACCAGTGCAATCTCGCTTGTGGTTACTGTTACGAATACAGCGCCGATAAAATCAGCAAGACCGAGGGCAAGCCCAAGTACATGGAAGAGGATATCGCGCAGTCGGCAATCGACATGCTGGTCCGCGAATCGGCCGAACGCCCATCCATTCACGTGACGTTTTTCGGCGGCGAGACGCTTCTGAATTTCCGGCTGCTGCGCTCCAGCGTCGATTACGCCAAGCGAAAATCCACGGAGGCCGGCAAGAAGGTCGAGTTCAGCCTCACCACTAACGCCACGCTGCTCACCGAGGAGATGGTCGACTTTCTTTCCGAGCACCGCGTCGGCGTCACAGTCAGCATCGACGGCGACCGCGAGCTGAACGACCAGATGCGTGTGTTCCATGACGGGCGCGGAAGTTACGACGTCATCGTCCCGAAAATAAAGATGCTCTTGCAGCGCCACCGTACCAACTCGATTGGTGCTCGTGTGACGCTCAGTTCCGGTGTCTCCCACGTGCGGCGAATTTATGAGCACCTGACGCAGGAAGTCGGATTTGGAGCGGTGGGTTTCTCGCCGGCCACTGCGAACCCCGATCGTCTTTACAGCATCGGCTCCCAGAAGATGAGCGCCATCTTGGGCGGATTCGAAGAACTCGCCTGGGAATATCGCGACCGCGCGGTGGAAGGCCGGCAGCACGGCTTTACGAACGCCAACGATACGATCAAGGAGCTACATTCCGGCATCAGCAAGGCGTACCCGTGCGGCGCTGGATTGGGACTGCTGGGTGTCGGCACCGCGGGCGACATCAATCTATGCCATCGTTTTGTCGATTCGCCGGTCGGACAAATGGGACATGTGAAGCAAGGCGGTATCGACCATGCCGCGCGTTCGCAATTCCTCGAAACGCACCACTTGGGTGCGCGCTTTGACTGTCATAACTGCTGGGCGCGGCCAGTCTGTTCCGGTGGCTGCTACCACGAGGCGTTTATTCACTACGGCGATACAGCCGCGGCCAATCTGCATTATTGTGATTGGATCCGAGGCTGGAATGACCTTTGTTTGCGGATTTATGGCGAGATTGCCGTCCGAAATCCGTCGTTCCTGGACCGCTTTAACGAAAACTGACTTCGAGAAGGAGCCAATCGATGAGTGCGCTAAGAGCTATCAATCGCAAAGCCCGAAAGATGGAACGGGCTGTAACTCCCGCTAATGCCGATGTACAAGCCCTGCAGGCCAGGGGAGGCGAAGGCAAAGTTTACTATCCAATGGGGTGCACGCTGAACTTCACGCCCGGCTGGGAAGTTGACTCTTCCGGCGGCACTGCCGGCCTTTGCCAACCTGTCGAGCGCGATTTGTTCGATTGTTACCTGGGCTGCGGCTGGCCCGCGCAGGTGCCCGATCACTTGAATAACGCGCCGGACTGGACCGACAAATGCGCCTCGGCCGCAAACGATTGGCGCAACATCGATATTGTGTTTCCATAAAACGGAGTTGTCATGAAGAAAATCTTTGCTATTGCGCTGAGCCTCGCGCTCGGGGGCGTGATCTGCGGCCATACTGCCAGGGCCGGCCAGCTCATGTACATCGGCACACTCGACAAGAAGCTTCTGGTCATCGATGAAGACAAAGAAGAGATTGTCGGCGAGGTTCCGTTGGGGGGCATTCCACGCACCACGGCCCTCTCAGCGGATCGAAAGACGCTGTACATCTTCACTACTCAGATGCTGGTGGAGACCGTGGATCTGGAGGCGCGGAAAGTAACCAGCAGTTTTAGCCTTGTTGATCCGAACACTCATCTGCGCATTCAGGGCAGCGCTCCGGATCGGATCAATGTCGGAAGCCAGACGCGCGCGGCCGGCTTGGCGGTGGACCCGAACGGCCGGTACATTTACACCACCATGCGCGTGGTGGTAAAAGACATCGATCAATACCGCGTCGAGCCTCCGCAGTTTGTAGCAATCGATCTTCAGGACAAAAAGATTGCCAAAACCTGGCCCTTCCCGCAGGATATGGATCAAGGGTTCGGATTTAATGCCACCTACAAGGTGTCGCCGGATGGCAAGTTGCTTTACGTTTTTCAGGAGGACATCCTGATTTTCGATCTGGCAACGTTCAAGCAGGTCGATCGAATTGCGCTCGCCCAACCAGAGTATCCAGGCGCGACACCGTATCGGTTGGCCGCTAACGATGACTCCTTTGATGCCCCGGATACTGTGACTTCTGTATTCACATCCGTCGACGATATCGTGCATAAGGGAACGCTGGGCCTGGCGAAAATCAATTTGCTTACCCGTAAGGTCGACTATTTCCCTGTTGGGCCGACGTTGCCCATGATGGGCTTTCAAGTGTCGCCTGACCGCAAACGCGGTTATTCGGTGATGCCTAAGATCGGCACCGGAGCTAATCGCGCGACCGAATGGTGGGTATGGGATTTGCAGAATCACAATGTCATCAAGAAGAAAGAATTCGAGTCTCGGCCGACGTTCCGGTTTTCCGTAGGGGGGACCGGTAAGAAACTTTACATGTACGGCGCGGGATCGACGCTCGAAATCTTCGATGCAGATACTTTGGATTCGCGTAAACTCATTTACCTGAACAAGGACACGACCACCAATCTCATCACGCTTGCAAGCCGCTAACACGCTGCATGTTGTTTCCCGGCGCCACAGGTCGCGGTCTCAAGATCGCAGTCATCGATAGCGGAGTGAACTTGCGCCACCCCCACATCTGCGCTTCGACGCGGGGCGTGGTGGTCGGTACGGACAGTCAGCACAATTCCTCGGACGACCCTGTCGGCCACGGAACCGCCGTAACCGCCGCCATCCAGGAGAAAGCTCCGGACGCCGAATATTTTGCTGTGAAGTTGTTCGATAAGTCCCTCAGGGCGACCTCAGATCGTTTGATCGAGGCGATCGAGTGGACTATCGCGAATCGCATGGACATCGTCAACCTGAGTTTGGGCACGCCCAATTTTGACTATCGGGACCAATTTCAGCAGTTGGTGGAGCGTGCCGCTTCAGCATGTTTGCTGCTGGTTTCCGCCCGGTGCGCCGGCCAGCATCCGGTCTTGCCAGGAGTTCTAGAAGGAGTAATAGCCGTGGACGTCGACTGGGATCTTTCGCGGGATCGTTACCGCGTTAGCGAGGCCAACGGGCGTCCCTATTTTCTCGCCTCCGGTTATCCCCGGCCCTTGCCTGGAATTCCGCCGGCACGGAACCTCAACGGCATCAGCTTCGCAGTCGCGAACATGACTGGATTCGTCGCGCGCGCTTGCGAAAGGTTGGGGAACCGGTCCTTCAGCGAAATCTGCGGCGCTCTGGCGGCGGAGACTCTGGCGCCCGCAACATGACCAAGCTTCCGACATTTGCTTTGCTCCTCGCAACGCTGCCGGTAACCAAGCTGCCGTTCACGATCGATGCGACTGAGGACGCTCGCAGTGAATTTCCCGATGCTCCACGCCTGCAGTCCTTTTCCTTTGCGCAGTGGAAGGGGCGCTGGGTTTTCATCGGTGGACGGATCGCTGGGTATCACAGTGTCGGCGGCGGACCGGCTGAGTTTTTAAAGGCCGACGCGAATCGCGACGTCTGGGTAGTGGATACGACGGTCAGGCCCGCGAAAACGTATCACGTCCCGATTGCTACCTTGCCCGAGACTTTCACTCCGGTGAAAGATCAATGGACATCCGCCGGACAGCTCTATTTCCAGGACGGGCCAAAGCTGTACATTTGCGGCGGCTACGGCCAGGATCATAGGGACAAATGGGCAACGTTTCCCCTGATCTCGCAAATAGACCTGCCACTTTTGATCGAGGGCGTGATCGGAGGCCGGCTGCCAGCTTCGAGCATAACCTTCGCATCCACGCCCCTGGTGCAATCGGCCGGCGGCGAACTGGTGAAACTAGCGGATGATTCCTTCTACCTGGTCATGGGACATGTGTTCATGGGCAGCTACACTGCTTTCGAAGGGCATGGGGAACATAACGGCGAAGAGGTCTCGCAGACCTACTTGAATGAAATTCGCAAGCTGAAGATTGCCGTTAATCCCAGTGGCGGCCTGAGCATCCGGCTGGTTCAAACCTATCGCGATGAGTCCGAGTTTCACCGGCGCGATCTCAACGCGACTCAATTCCTTTCGCCCAAGGGCCTCGGTTTAGCCGTCTACGGAGGAGTTTTCACGCCTGAAACACAACTGAGTTATAGCAAGCCCATCTATCTTTTCGAGAACTCAACGCCCGTCATCGACGCCAGGTTCGAACAGAAAATGAACGCCTACTCGTGCGCGCGGCTGTTGATGTACGACCGGGCTGCCGAAACTATGTACTCGACTTTCTTCGGCGGAATCAGCCGATTCTCGTGGGATCCTGCATCGGCGGCATTTGTCGAGAACTCGCGGATCGGTAATCGATCAGAGGCAACCTATCTGGATGGGATGCAATGGAGCGACCAAATTTCAACCATACGAACCATGACGGCGGCGGGAAGGGAAGCGACCACCGAGCTTGTTCATCCTGGGTTCCTGCCCGGCTTCTTGGGGACAGGCGCGGTTTTTATCCCGGCGCCTGAGGTTGCGCGCGCGCATCCCGGCACGAATATTCTGGACGTCGAGAAGCTACCACGGGCAAAAACAATGGTGGGCTACATTTATGGGGGAATCAAAGCGTTTCCGTATCGATTTCCCTATAACAAGAGTTCCACGCCCTACAACGCCGGGACGATTCCGACCACCCCCAGCGATTCAATCTTGAGGGTGTATGTCCAGGCCCAATCCCACTAGGGACGGAGGGAATCGCCAGACTCGCTGGCTTGCGGCCGTGGACCACCGTCGATATGGTGGGCGTTTAGGGACTCGAACCCCAGACCCCCTCGGTGTAAACGAGGTGCTCTAACCAACTGAGCTAAACGCCCTCGGAAACGAGTTTACCACGCCAAAAATGGAAGCTGATCAGACCATATACTTGCCGAAATTACAAGCAGGAGTCCGCGGTTCGAGCCCTCGACCGCTCACTAACCATTTCATCTAGAGACCGCTACTTCCTCGTCTCAACGAACCGGCAGGATCGCGCTGGCGCTGTTCGCGTAAGGACTCTGGATGAAGATCTGTAAGTTCCCTGCCGCTGCGTCGGTCGGTACATTGAAATTGATTTGGTACAGCCCAACGAACCCCGGAGCTAGACCGGAGAAGAACACGTGGCAGTTCTCTCCATCTAATATCACCTGAAAAGGATCTACCGTCTCCGCAAATGGCAGCGTAGTGGGAGAACCGTAGCCGTCAATGAGATTTAGTGTGAGCGGCCCCAACCCAGTTACGTAGAGCACGAGAGCTTCACCTGGAATCGCCGGATTGGTGGGACCAATGAGCGAGTAGTCCGAAGCTTCAGCGATGGCGTAGTTACCGTCGTAGGTGAAAATACCCGGATCTTCGGTAAAAGAGTCCGCGAAGAAATCCGCAACCAGCAACCCCTCGTCAATTACCTGAATTTCCGCTGCCCCCGGTCCGGTTGGAGCTTCATAGGGCACTTGAATGCTTATCTGATCCTGTCCGTCCACGTAAGCGATGCTATAAATCGGGGCGGGGTATCCATTCACTAGGACCCTGACTCCGGCCAGGTTAGTTGGCAGTGGATTGCTGCCCGCAACGACGATATCGCTCACCATCGTCAGATTGTTCCCAAAAATAGTCGCAAGCCCTCCCGGACTTATTCCTGATTCGTAACTCGCGCTATTGACAATAACGGCATCTGGAGTTTGGCGAGGCTTCGCGGTTCTGACACGAGCGCTCGAATGCGGGCGGTAAAACGGCGTCTTATGGACCGAGTTTTCCCCGGACAAACTCGGAGCGACGCACGTCGCCAGAGCGGCGATCGTAAGGGTGAAAGTTTTCATGGAAGTAGGATGCGAATCAAACCCCGAGTATTACATTGCTTCCGTCGGCGGCTGCTACAATCACACTCTAAATGCCTCCTGTTACGGGATTGACCCGCACTGACGAAAAGTTTAACTGCGCCGACGGATTTCCGATGAATGCCTACTTCACCCGTCCGGCTGCGTCGGGCCAGGTCCCCGGCCTTCTGTTTATATATGAAGTTTTCGGTCTCGGCGCGGAAATGAAGCGGCTGGCGGACGAACTTGCGGTGGAAGGGTACGCGGTCCTGGTGCCAAACCTTTTTGACCGAGGGTCGTGGTTCTCCTGCGTCAAGAAACTCATGCACGAACTGAAGACCGGCAGCGCCCAGGGGGTTCAGGACCTCATCCAGGCCAGGCACTGGCTGGCAGGTCGCAGTTTTGTAGACCCCAAAAGAATCGCGGTCATGGGCCTATGTATGGGAGGCGGCTTCGCTCTCTTGCTGGCAAAGACCGGACTATTCCGAGTCAGTGCGCCATTCTACGGCGCCGTGCCGGAAAAATTGGAAGGAATTTGTCCAGTGGTTGCCAGCTATGCAGGGAAGGACCGCCGGCTCGCGAAGGATGCGGAACGTCTAGCGAAGGAACTTCCAGCCCTAGGCATTCCATATGATATGAAGGTCTATCCTGAAGCCGGACACGGTTTCATGAATCGCCGTCCAAACATTTTCCTTACACTGCTCGCTCGCGCAGGAAACATCTACTATGATCCCGTTGCCGCCGCCGATGCGAAGGGCCGCTTGATCCGTTTTCTCGGCGAACATCTATAGTTACCGCGAACGACGACTCAGCCTCACGGTTTTGCCGCGGGCGGGCGAATTTGGATACCGTGATGACGTCGCGTGGAGCGTTACCAGTCAGTTGCACAGTCTCACCTGCCTGCGCCTGTAGCGTGGCGAAGTTCTGGTTCGCTATTTTGTAGACCTTCGCGTTCAGCTTCTGATTGACTTGATTTCGTCCGCGGGGGCCTTAACAGCTCTTACCTCCAGGCGGTCACAGGACGACCTCCGCTGTCACGGCTGGTCTGAAAGAGTCTTGCGTCCACGGAAAAATCCACGCCCAGGCGCGTCAGGTTGGGATTGTAGTACGGGTCATTTCGAATCTCTTCAGCCCAGCGGCTGTTGAACAGCGCCACTTCGCGTGGATCTTGTGTCTTCCTTCTTATTGAAGTGCCCTCAAAATGGTATAGCTCTGCGTAAGGTGTATAGACAATGCGCAACCCCTTCTGAATCACCCGCAGACAAAAATCGACGTCGTTAAAATCAGTGGCGAACTGCTCGTCGAATCCGCCGGCCTTTTCAATTACATCCATGCGCATCGCCATACAGGCCGCTGAGACCGCGGAATAATTCCGAATCAAGTGCGTGTACGCGTTATAACCAATCGAGCCGGCCGGATATTGGTGAAATGCATGGGCCGCCCCGGTATTTACACCCAGCACCATCCCGACATGTTGGATGCCCTCGTCGGCCAGCACCAGCCTGGCGCCAACTACGCCGATCTCTTCCTGCTGCGTAAATTCGATCATCGCCGTCAGCCATTCCCGCGAGATCACCTCCATGTCGTCGTTCAGAAGCACGATGTGGCGGCCGCGCGCCTGCCGGAATGCAAAATTCGCTTTCTTTGAGAAGTTGAAGGGCTTGTTGGGAGCGGTGAAGCTCTCCAGCCGGTACGGGATACCGGCCAGCGCCTGGCGCGTGGAGTCTGATAAATTGCCATCGTCCACCACCACAATCTCGTAATTAGGATAGTCGGTTTTTTCCGCGATGCTCTTGACGAAGTTCTCCAGAAGATCGATATTGCCGCGCCCCGGCACGGTGGCCCGGTTGTTGCTCGCCATGATGCAGAGCGAAGCCAGCGGATTGTCGCGGATTCGATGGTGTAGCCGGAAAGTGCCCTCCACCAGCCCTTCCTCGACGGTTGCTTCCATCCCGTTCCGCCAGACATGGTCTTCGAGCGCACGCCGCCCCGCATCCAGCGCTTCTGGCTTGGCGTAAACCAGGCCCGCGGCCGAGCCCTGAACTTTCCGCCAATGGTAGAGAAGCGCTGGGATGTGATGAATCCACTGCGCCTCCGTTGAGAGACGCAGCACCAGGTCATAGTCCTGCGCGCCGCTGAAGTCCGGACGAAATGCACCGGCTGAGAAAAAAAGATCTTTGCGCACCACCAGTAGATGCAGCACGTACATGACCGACAGCAAATGTTCGGGCGACCAAGCCGGTTTGCAAAAATGGTCGACGAGTTCGTCATCATCGTCGATCTTGTCCTCGTCACTGTAAAGCACATCGATGTCCGGATTCGCCTGGATCGCCTTGGCTACTTCGTACAGCGCTTCCGGCGCGAGCTCGTCGTCGTTGTCCAGCATCGCCAGGTAGTCGCCCGTCGAAAACTCCGCGGCCCGGTTGGACGCGATTGCGATCCCTTGGTTCCGCTCCAGACGGACGATTTTGATTCGCGGATCGGTTCCTCGATAGCTCTCTAATGTTGCGAGCGTTTCCGGCAAGCTCGACCCGTCATCGCACAGGCACAGCTCCCAAAATGGGTAATACTGCGAGCGGACAGACTCGATGCACAGCCGCAGCAAGTTGGCACCCACATTATAGACCGGCGTGATCACGCTGATAGCCGGCTTCAACGCCCAGCCACGAATCTCATCTGCTATTTTCGCGGGAGTTTCCGGATGCAATAGTGGGGCTGGGCCGCCTTCCGCGTGAACCTGGAAGATGGAGCGCGACAAGTGCTCGCCTGGCAAGCCAATCTCTTCCAAACGATCCGCCATCTGCTTGCCGGCTACAGCGGCGCTATAGTTTTTCCGGATCTCCTCGGCGGCCCGCCGTCCTTTCTGCTCGCGGCCTTCGGCATTTTCGAAAACCTCTCGCATCAGATGACACAAATGCTCGACCGACGGCTCCGCCCAGAGA
>Ga0210405_10004555_pt1 | contig 13000 bp, 13 predicted proteins | sample IncBWH11MmetaG_FD_155492 | JGI IMG/M metagenome (GOLD analysis project Ga0210405, IMG submission 155492) | Forest soil microbial communities from Barre Woods Harvard Forest LTER site, Petersham, Massachusetts, United States - Inc-BW-H-11-M | ecosystem: Environmental > Terrestrial > Soil >... | reverse complement strand
CTTACGGCGCCATCCGAGAAAATGTTGCTCGTCATCCCAACGCCGATGCAGGCACTCTGACCTGGCTTAGCAAGGATCGCAGCCAGCCGCTCTGGTACCTCGTCGCATTCAATCCCAACACTCCGAATCCGCTCCAGCGCCGCCTCCGCGACCGCCTGAAAAAGCTGGGCGAAAACCAACTCGCCCGCTAGCTCTCCGACAACGGACAACCTGTAGGGGAGGGGCTTGCCCCACCCAGGTTGCCGGCCCCGTTAGCCGCGCGCGACGCAGCCGACGAATTCTTCCATCACCAAAACCGCGAGCCTCCCGCTTGTGTTTCCAACTCGTGCTGGCCTATAGTCCCGGCAACTCTTCCCCAGCGAACGGTGTCCAATGGAGGGAATACCTGGTCATTCTTCTCGAGGCAATCATGGCGCGAAAGCTGCCCCGCTTCCTGAGTCGGTTCTGTCGAGGGTTAACAGCTAGTTTGTCGATGGTCTGCTTGGCGTTGGCGCTCGCGCTGACTCCATCGTTGTCGGCTCAGACCGAGGACAGCTATCAGTCCCGCCGGACACAGGCGTTCGCTCTCTATGACAGCAATAAACTTGTCGATGCGCTTCCGCTCCTTGAAAAGCTTCACGCGGAGAAACCGGAGGACATAGCCGTCCTGGAACGCCTCAGTTTCGCGACACTCGCCCGCTCCGCCACACTCAACGATGCGTCCGAGCGTAAGCAAGAACGTGCGCAGGCGAGGAAATTTGCGGATGAAGCCAAGGCCGCCGGGGACAACAGCAATCTCATCAAGATAGTGTTGGCCATTCCGGAGGATGGCGGCGAAATGGCCTTCGCGGGAACTGCCGAAGTCCAGGCGGCGATGCAGGATGGCGAAGCCGCATTCGCAAAAGGAGATATGGACGGTGCGGTTGCTGCCTATGCGCGGGCGCTAGCCCTCGATCCTCATCAATACGACGCCGCGCTTTTCACCGGCGATGTCTATTTCAAGAAAAGAGACCACGAGCAAGCCGACAAGTGGTTCGCGCGGGCCGTCGAGATCGATCCTAACCGTGAAACCGGCCATCGCTACTGGGGTGATAATTTGGTCGCTGAGGGTCGCGCGAGCGAAGCGAAGGAACAGTTCGTCAGCGCAATCGTCGCGGAACCTTACGACCAGCGGTCGTGGATGGGATTGAGTCAGTGGGCAAAAAGTCAGAAGTTGATGCTCGGCCATCCGCGCATCGTTTCGCCGAACCAGATTGAAGACAAAGGCACAAACCAAACCAACATCACCATCGATCCCTCGACGATGCTGCCCAACGCCAAAAAAGACGGCACCGACGCGTGGTTCTCCTACACTCTTTTCAGGGCCGTATGGCACGGCGAGAAATTCCAAAAAGAGTTTCCAGCGGAAAAAGAATACCGGCATAGTCTGCCTGAAGAAGTGGACGGTTTTCAGGGAGTCGTTGACCGCGTGAAGGAAAAAATCAAGAAGAAAGAAATCCAGCAGCTCGATCCGGCTCTCGGAATCCTAGTCAAGCTCTCCGACGAGGGACTCCTCGAGCCCTACATCCTGATCAGCCGCGCCGATAAAGGCATCTCTCAGGATTATCCAGCCTACCGCGATGCTCACCGGGAAAAAGTCCGCCAGTACATCACGGAATGGATCATCCACCCCGCGCAGTGACCGCGCCCGCTCCCCCTCAGGTAGCGCGTCAGTTTCCGATCGCGGATTTTAATACCTGTACCCTGGTCAATCCTAAATCGCGTCGAATAAAAGCAGGGCCTCGACAACTCGAATGCCAGTTGCAGTGTGCGGCTGACCGCCTTGCCTCCGGATGTCAGAGGTGGAATGAACAGGATGGCGGGGAATTTGCCAGCAATTTTAGTTCATGTCTGAGCGGAGGGCCTGTGCCGATAATCGTGAGATTTCTCCTTCAGAAGCGAACAACTCTCTATGTGCTTTGCACAATTGGACTGCTATCACGCTCGCTCTTCGGAGCGCAGCAACCAAAAGAAGTGGCGCTACCGGCTCCGGTGCCCGCCTCGATTGCGACGGCTAAGAAGGTGTTTATTGCGAACGCACCAGGAGACAGTCTTCCCGCATCTCTCGGTGGGCCTTCTAGGACCTACAACGAGTTCTACGCGGCCATGAAGAGTTGGGGCCGCTATGAGCTCGCGTCCGCACCCGCTGACGCCGATCTGATCTTGGAAATAAGCTTCGCGAATCCAATTACAGGCGTAAACGTTAATACTACGGCGGGTGGCGGTTCCTCATCCGCCCTCCTGTTGAAATTGGTGATTGTCGATCCCAAGACCCACATCCCGCTCTGGTGGTTCACCGAATCGTTCGAGCCAAAGGGGGGATTCTCACACCGTAAAGAGACGCTCAGTAGCAACTTTGATCGTGCGATTGCCGATCTTGTGGATGACGTAAGAAAGTTGGTTGGCGCACCCGCGGTTGTATCGAACGAACAAAGAAGATAGTTCCTCGGACCGAATCCTGAGGTTGCTGTTGAAGACTTTGCACTCAAACATGGACCAGAAATTCGTCGACCGGTTGATCTGGCACGACTAATCACGATTTGGTTGTTCGCGGAGCGGTAGGCCTGGAATCCGGTAGCGCGGTCGAGCGACGAGGCTCCCTAGCTTCCGTGATGTGCTAGGATTCTCATCAAAAGCTGTGCGTAGTTACGGTCGCTACGGTGTGCATGACGAAGTCCTGAGAAAAGGCATCCGCATGAACCATCCATGGTCGTCGCTGTTTTTTTCCTGTACGTGTCTCTAGCACCGGCACAAACGTCACCGGCTCCGTCAATCTCCACGAAAGCTTGCGGCCCGGATCAAGTCGATTTCGTAGTGCAGACAGAAACCTCACCTCAAGGCAATTCTCAACCTGAGCCCGGCAAAGCAATCGTCTTTGTGATTAGTCAAGTCTGGAGCCCCATCAAAGTTGGCATGGATAGCGGTTGGGCTGGTGCTGGGAACGGCCACTCTTACATTTCGTTCTCAGTGGATCCAGGCGAACACCACTTCTGCGCCGAGGGGAAGTTTTTTCTGGGATCGAAAGGGAAGCGAATCTCGCTCACCTCATTCGTCGCGGAGCCAGGGAAGACTTATTTTCTCCGAGCCCGGCTGGTTCCCACCTGGCAGGCAGACAGGAAAGCATCCAATCGCTTCGATTTTGAGCTCATCAATCCAGATCAAGGACAATTTCTTCTTGAATCTCTTCCACACTCAACCTCTCATCCGAGGAAATAGAAGTTTTTGAAGTTCCATGCGGCATCGCCCGGATAGACCATCATCTAATGCCCGCCCGTTGAGCTCACAGCTGTTACCGGACGCCGGTGCGAACCGTCTTCGCGAGAGGCGCCTATCATAAGTATGCTGAGTTCAACATAAGCCCACGAATTGCTCCATCGCGACCCGCGGCAAAGAAAATATCAGGTATCGCCTGATTCAGGCCGCTCCAACTATAATGCGCGGATTGCCTATACGGCCGAATCCGCGATCGAGAAAGGCAGTCTGAATGAATGAAAAGCCAAGCACAGAAGCTCGCCTAACTCCCGCGGAGCAGACACTCACCGAGCTTTGGGAGAAGCATCTCGGCGAGGAATTCGCGACCCGAGACACGGATGCCACACTTGAGACCATGGTGCCCGACGCCTACGTGAACCACATCCCCGTGTTGACCGGCGGTGTGGGCCTCGAACAATTACGAGAATTCTATTCGCGGCACTTCATCCCCAAGATGCCTCCCGATACGAAGATCGTTCCAATCTCCCGAACGATCGGCGCGGAGCGGCTGGTGGACGAAATGATTTTTCAGTTTACCCACACCATCGAAATGGACTGGATGCTTCCCGGCATTGCTCCCACAGGCAAGCGGGTGGAGTGCCCGCTGGTCGTAATCGTCCACTTTCGCGATGGAAAGCTAGCCAATGAGCATATCTACTGGGATCAAGCTACGGTGCTGGTGCAGCTCGGGCTTCTCGATCCATCCAGCGTCCCCGTCGCCGGCATCGAAACCGCGAAAAAGTTAGCTAACCCCCGCTTGCCCTCCAACCACTTAATTGAGCGGGCTAAGGCTGAGCGCAGGTCGTAAGCATTCTGCGAACACCACCCAAGACCGATCCGCACCGAGCCCGAATGCCGAAGATAGTAGAATGACGCGGCCCGATTTCCTCAAAGAGGTGCCTGCATTGCGACATGGCGAGCGAGCAATAAAATGACTGGCGAGACAATGGAACCGGCTCCGGGCTGGCAATTGGTCCGCGCAAAAAAATGGGCGATCCTCGCTGTCTCGGTCGCAATCGTCGTGCCGTGCATATGGCACCGCCGCATCGAGGCCGGCGATCTCGCGAGCCACGTTTACAATGCGTGGCTGGCCCAATTGATTGAGAAGGGTCAAGCGCCGGGCCTTTACCTTGTCCGCCAGTGGAACAACGTCCTCTTTGACTGGATGTTGTTGCACACTGCGAATGTCGTGGGTTTCGCAGCCGCTGAAAAAATTGTAGTTTCGGCTTGCGTCCTGATTTTCTTCTGGGGAGCTTTTGCTTTCGTTACGGCATCAAGCGGCAGGCCGCCGTGGTTTCTCGCTCCGTGCATCGCGATGCTCGCTTACGGCTACTCCTTCAATATGGGCTTCCTCAACTACTGTTTGTCCATCGGACTCGCCTCGTTCAGCTTGGCTCTCCTATGGCGGGGAAGGGGACTGGAGCGGCTCTTCGGTTTGCTCCTCGCGCCCTTCGTTTTGCTCGCGCATCCGCTCGGACTCCTCTGGCTCGTGGCGACTGCGATGTACCTCATTCTCTGGACGAAGCTTCCGAACCAGTGGAAGTGGGCTGGACCTGTCGCCCCTCTGGCGCTGCTATTCTCCGTTCATTGGTATTTGGCGCACCGAGTGCAGTTTCCGCTGGATTGGGAGGACGCCCCGTTCTATCTCCTCAATGGAGCCGACCAACTCGTCTTGTACGGCAGCCGCTACGTCTGGCTCGCTTGGGTAGTCCTGCTGTTGGGGATCGTCTCCTTTTTGTTCCAATCGCGCGCGTCCTGGGGTGACAAGGCTTCCCGAAAACGATTGATTCTCTCCTCGCAGCTCTACTTTGTCGCAATCTGTGCAACCGCTCTTCTTCCCGAAGATCTTCGCCCATCGCTCTACGGGGGCTGGATTGGACTTCTGGTTTTCCGGCTCACCACGATTTCTGCCATCTTCGGTCTTTGCGTTTTGGCCTCCCTGCCGTCCAGAAAATGGCAGTTCGTCGGCTTTATGGCCGTGGCGATCGTGTTCTTCATGTTTCTCTTTCAGGACACGAAAGCTCTCAATCGCATGGAATCCAACGCCGAGAAACTGCTTTCGAGCCTCCCTTATGGAACGCGGGTAATCCCGACGATCGGGGCGCCCGAGGACTCCCGTGTGCAATTCATCGGTCACCTCGTGGATCGCGCCTGCATCGGACGGTGTTTTACATTTTCGAATTACGAGCCTTCTTCGGGCCAGTTCCGCGTTCGCGTGAGGAAGGGAAGTCCGCTGGCGACAGACTCGGCGGATGACTCCTCGGACATGGAAGGCGGTTCTTACGAGGTGCAGGACACCGACCTTCCTCTGGTGCAAATCTATCAATGCGACCAGGCTGATCGCACGCGATTGTGCCTCCACAACCTTGCCGAGGGAGAAACGACCGGCCAGGTAGGATTGCACCCGCCGACCCCTCGGAAATCAGAAAACCCTCCGAAACCCGACAATTCTCCCAAGTAGACAAATTGGCTCTTGCGGCAGTCCAATTTCGTGTAAAATTGGCTCCAGGTGAGAGACAATGTTGCCACTTCATCTCCAGCCTCAAAGCCACGTCCCGCTATACATTCAGCTTCGCGACCAATTGCGCTCGCTTGTCCATGCAGGTGATCTGCGTCCCGGCGACCGCATTCCGGCCAGCCGGGAACTCGCCACCATGCTGGGCGTGCATCGCACCACCGTCGCGAACGCCTACGCCGAGCTTGAATCCGAAGGCCTCATTCAGGGCCACGTCGGCCGCGGCACCTACATCAAGGGCCATGGAAACGGCCTGAAACTGACTCCGCCTCCGCCGCCCGTGCTCAATGGAAGCGAAGGGCTTCGCTGGGAATTGCTCTTTGCCGACGAACGCGGCGAAGAAGCCCTCAGCCGTCTGACGGCCAGCGCTCCGGAAAATGCTCTCTCCTTCGTAATGGCCCGTCCCGCCGAGGAATTCTTTCCCGTCGAGGAACTGCAGATTTGCGTGAATGCCGTGCTGCGCCGCGAAGCCACGGACGTTTTGAAGCTCGGGCCTTCCGACGGGTATGGTCCGCTAAAGGAAGCGCTGCTCGAACATCTTCGCGGCGACGGCATCCCGGCCAAGGACGAAAATCTTTTAATCACCGACGGCTGCCAGCAATCGCTGGACATCATCAGCAAAGCCTTTGTGCGGCCGGGCGATTCCGTGATTCTCGAAAATCCTACGTATCCCGGCGCGATGGCGATTTTCCACGGCGCCCGTGCACGCTGTCTCGGCGTGCCCATACAAACGCGCCCGGAACCGGGAATCGCTCTTGGCATCGATCTGGAAGCTCTCGAAGCCACGCTGGCCGCGAACCGCGTGAAACTGATCGTGCTGACTCCTGATTTTCAAAACCCCACGGGCACCTCCATGCCTCTGGCGTCCCGCCGCAAAGTCTTGGAACTCGCCGGACGCCATCAAGTGCCCGTCGTGGAAGACCATATTTATGCTCGGCTGCACGCTCGCGACGAGCGCGTGCCTTCCCTGAAGCAGCTCGACCGCGCGAACATCGTCATTCACATCGATAGCTTCGCGAAAGTCGCCTTCCCGGGACTGCGCGTAGGGTGGATTGTCGCGCCAGCGACGGCGATCGAACGCCTGCGCATCGTGAAGCAGACCACCGATCTGCACACCGACCAGCTTGCCCAGGCAACGCTGGCGGAATTCCTGCGCCGCGGATTGTTCACCAAACATCTCGCGAAAATGCGCAAGGTTTATGCTTCGCGCCTCCTGGCTTTGGATGAGGCCCTCAGCAAGCACATGCCCGAGGGTACGCGGTGGACGCGTCCTGACGGCGGAATGTGTTTGTGGCTGGAACTGCCGCCCGGTTTTGACGCCAGCGAACTTTTGATTCACGCGAAAGAACGCGGAGTCCTGTTTGCGCCCGGCCGCTATTTCTACGTCCAGAATCCGCTGCCAAACACGCTGCGCCTCGGCTACGCCGGGCTGGACGAAAAGCAAATCGGTCGCGGCGTCGCCACGCTGGCGGATATTCTGCGCGTGGAGATGCGCAAGCGCCAGCGCGGCGTGCGGCGCGCCGAGCGTAGCCGCGTCGCGCTGGTATGAAATGCGGAAAGAAATGAAGTAACGAAGTGGCGAAGTAAGGAAACAGCGAAGTTGGAAGGAAACGAAAGCGGAGAGGCTGGCTGAATTTGACCGACACAATTACATTAGCGCCGAACCCAACGAACAAGTGCTTTGGCTGCGGCGGAGCGAACGATATGGGCATGAAGCTGACGTTTGTGCAGGACAACGTCAAGCGGCGCATCGTGGGAAAATTTGTTTTAGGGGAGGCGTATCAAGGCGGCGGCGGAATGGGGCATGGCGGAATTATCGCCACGCTGCTGGACGAAGCGATGGGGAAAGTCTGCCGGTTCCGCGAAGTTCGCGCGGTGACAGCGGAACTGACGGTTCAATACCTGAAGCCCGTAAAAGTGGATGAAGAGATCGTCGTCGAGGGCTACGAAACGGATCAGAAAGGCCGCAATTTATTCCTTGCTGGCGAAATTCGCAATAACGCCGGCGAAGTGCTGGCGCGAGGCACAGGAAGATTTGTGGTGATCGGCCAGAAAGAAAAGGCTGCCACGGAAGTCCGGGGCGTTTAGCGAAACTCGGTACAGGGATTTTGGCGATGAAAAATACACGGAGATATTTGGGACGAGAGGAGAAGTGACATGGATCCGAAAAAAGCAAACGGCAGCGGTGATGCAAACGCCAATGCAAGTGGCAGTTCAAACGAATGGCGGGTGAAGGTCGGCCTGGCGGAGATGCTCAAGGGCGGCGTCATCATGGACGTGACGAATGCCGAGCAAGCCAAAATTGCGGAGAGCGCCGGCGCATGCGCCGTCATGGCGCTCGAACGCGTGCCTTCGGACATTCGCAAGGAAGGCGGCGTGGCGCGGATGGCCTCGATCAAGATTATTCGCGAGATTATGCGGACCGTCACCATTCCAGTGATGGCCAAAGTGCGCATCGGACATTTTGCCGAAGCGGAAGTGCTTCAAGCGCTCGAGGTTGACTTCATCGACGAGAGCGAAGTGCTGACTCCCGCCGACGAAGAGAACCACGTGTGGAAACATGATTTCCGCGTGCCATTCGTTTGCGGCGCGCGCAATCTCGGCGAGGCGTTGCGCCGCATCGCCGAAGGCGCGGCGATGATTCGCACCAAGGGCGAGGCGGGTTCCGGCAACATAGTCGAAGCCGTGCGCCACATGCGCACCATCGTAAGCCAGATGAAAAAGCTAACCATGCTGCGCGACGATGAACTGATGCACGAAGCGAAAGAGCTCGGCGCGCCACTCGATCTGATTCGGCAGATTGCCAAGACGGGGAAGCTGCCTGTGCCGAATTTTTCCGCCGGGGGGATCGCTACTCCGGCGGATGCGGCGCTGGTTCGGCGGCTTGGAGCGGAGGCGGTCTTCGTTGGTTCGGGTATCTTCAAGTCCAGCGATCCGGAAGCGCGGGCTAAGGCGGTGGTGAAGGCTACGACGCACTTTGATGATCCGAAGGCTGTGCTTGAGGCGTGTGAGGAACTTGGCGAAGCGATGCGCGGCATTGATGTGCGGCAGTTGGAAGAAAAGGACATGCTGTCGACGCGCGGCTGGTGAGGGTTCATTGAGTTGGCTTGAATCAACTTGAATCAAGCGATTATTTCGATTGGGCGCAGCATAATGCGGCACAGCAAAGACGGGCACGGCGTGCCGTGCCCCTACGCGTAAACGGGGCGGATGAAGTGAAGATTGGGATTCTGGCTGTGCAAGGTGACTTTGCGGCGCATGCGGCGATGCTGGCCGGGTTGGGGGCGGAGACGGTGGAGGTGCGCGCGGTCAACGACCTCGACGGTTGCGATGGGCTGATCCTTCCTGGTGGAGAGAGCACTACCCAACTGCAGTTCTTGCAGGAGGAAGGCTTGTTTGAGGCTGTGAAGAAGTTTGCGGCCGAGGGCGGGGCGATGTTTGGGACTTGCGCTGGAGCGATTTTGCTGGCGACAGAGGTTAAAAATCCGGCGCAAGCTTCTTTGGGTTTGCTGGACATGACTGTTTTGCGCAACGCGTATGGCCGGCAGTTGGCCAGTGATGTTTTTTTTGGGTCGAGTAAGCTGACAGACGCGCCTATGGAGATGGTGTTCATTCGGGCTCCGGTTATCGACCACGTTGGAGCAGGCGTTGAGGTTCTGGCTGAATATGGCGGCAAACCCGTGCTGGTGCAGAAAGCCAACATCATGGCCGCAACCTTCCACCCGGAACTGACCCATGACAGTACGGTGCATGGACGGTTTTTGGATCTGGTCAACCGAAGTCCGAGACGGTCGGCTTCCGTCGCGCGATAGGTTTGTTGATTGAGCAGGAGACAGCCAAGACTGGCTGTCCCACAAAGTGAGCTATTCCCTCCCCAGTGGTGCCTCCCCCTGTTTTCTGTACGGGTGGCGCACGGCTTTGCGCCAGCCGTCGGTGCTGAAAGCGTTGATGTATTCGTCTTGGGAGACGTGGATGGATTGCAGGAGGGTTTCGAACATGTAGGCGACGGTGCGGGATCGTTTTGGTTTTTATGTCGCCGCGGATCGTGGCGAGGATGAGGCGGCCAGGGCGGTGCTGAGATCGCAGGCGGAAAGATAGTCGCCGGAGAAGAAGTAGGCTAGATCTTTGGCGAGTTTTTTGGGTGGTTTGGGCGCGTGTTTCCTTTTGGGCGTGGTAGTAGCAGAAATGCGGGTGGCTGGCGATGCGCGAGGTCCGGCAGCGGCGGCCATCTTCGAAAGGGAACAGGCATAGGGACACGCGGTCCTTGGGATTTAGCAAGGACATGGAAGTCTCCCTAGATTTTAGTTTTGAGATTTGGAGTAATGGAAAAAAAGCACAGCCAAGATTGGCTGTGCCACCAACAGAAAGAGCCATTTGGACTGATGGAAAAAGAAAGAGCACAGGCTGAAGCCTGTGCCACCAAAAAGAAACGCCTCGCGGTTGGCGAGGCGCAGTACTGAACGGGATAATTACAGCAGCATAGGTGTTTGGTACACAATGTGGAAATTCGTGCCCAAGTTGTGAGCTGGCATCGCGGCTTGTAGAAAAGGATTGGGGCATGGTCTGCATTTGCGACCGACACATCTGGGCGGTTAGGCTGGTAGCGGTGAGAGGTTCTGCGTGAAAGGAAATCGCCGAGCGCGAGTGGTGTTTGTTTGTCTGGGCAATGCGTGCCGAAGTCCGATGGCGGAGGCTATCGCGTCGCGGGATGCTGCAGATGTGATGGAAGTGGCGAGCGCGGGATTGACGCCACTGGGCCGCATCGAGCCCATGACGAAGCAGACGCTGACAAGGAACGGGTTCGCGTCGGATGAATTGCGTTCCAAGCCGGTCTTAGTCTCCGCGTTGGACGCAGCGGATATTGTCGTCAACATGAGCGGGATGCCGAAAGAACTAGCCTTCGCCGACCATACCAAGGTTGAAGATTGGCACGTCGAAGATCCTTATGGCGCGGACGCCGAACTTTATCAGAGAATCTTCGAGGATATCGAGCGGCGCGTGACGGATCTTGCAGGTAGACTGCGAAATGGCCAACACGGCGGGGCGAAGGGAAGAAACATCAAAAAGAAGGGCACCAACGGCGAACAGCAACAGTAGTAGGTGATCAGGAGAATCGAGTTTGCGAGAGAAAACCAGCGTTTCGCAGGAAGACTACCTCAAGGCGATTTGGGAGATGCTTGAGGAGGACCAGACGCCGATCAGCGCGCGGCTTGCGGAAGAGTTGAAGGTGACGCCACCGGCGGTGACGGCGGCGTTGAAGCGGATGACGCGGGATGGGCATGTGCGTGTGGAACGTACGGGACGGATTGATCTGACGAGGAAAGGACGGATGGTTGCGGAGCGATTGGCTTTGCGGCACCAGTTAGCGGAGATGCTGCTTACGGAAGTGATTGGATTGTCTTGGGCGAAGGCGCATGACGAAGCGGAGCGTCTGGAACATGGGATCTCGCCGGAAGTCGAGGCGCTGTTGCAGAAGCGATTTGGCGACAAGAAATCGTGTCCCCACGGCGTGCCCATGCGAGGCGGCGTAGCGAAGCTGAGGAGCCAGGGCGCGGTACTGCTCTCGGATTTGCGCGCAGACGAACGCGCGGAAATTTTATGCGTTTATGAGAAGGACGGACAGTTTTTGGAGTTTTTGGAAGGATTGCGATTGCGGCCTTCGACTAAGGTTGAAGTTTTGAAGCGCGAGTACGATGAGACCATGACTTTGCGATCGGATGGGCGGACTATGCATCTGGGGAAGCCGGCGACTTCGCGGATTTGGGTACGGCGGCTGGGGTAGCGGACAGTCAGTAGTGAGTAAATGAAATGCCGATGGATGGATACGGGGCGAAAAGCGGCTAATCCTAAAACTAAACCCGGTGCATCGACGGAGGGAAAATGAGCTCGACCCACAACCCAGGGAGAGTCGCCGGATTATGGTACCTGTTCCTCGTCTTCGGCGGCCCCATCCGCCTCATCTACATTCCCAGCAAGCTGTTCGTGCATGGCAACGCGGCCGCGACGGCCAGTAACATCGCCGCTCACGAGTGGCTCTTCCGTTTCGGCATCGTCAGCGTCCTAGTCGACGCGGTCATTTTGATCTTCCTCACGCTGGCTCTTTACCGCTTGTTCAAGGGAGTGGACCAGGGTCTCGCTGTGCTGGTGGTCATCTTGGGGGGCGTGATGCCGGCGCTCATCAACTTTGTCACTGTGGTGAACGATGCTGCTGCCCTAATGATCGTGCGGGGAGCTGATTTCCTGTCGGCGTTCGACAAGCCGCAGCGCGACGCCCTGGCCATGTTGTTCCTTCGCCTGACTGACCATCAAAACACGGCCGCCGAGATCCTCTGGGGTCTGTGGCTTTTTCCCTTGGCCATCCTCACGTACAAGTCGCGCTTCCTGCCGCGCTTTCTAGGCGTCTGGCTCATCGTCAACGGCGTCGCGTATGTGATCCTCAGCTTTACGGGCGAACTTTTGCCGCAATACCAGAATGACGTGTTTATTTTCTCCCAGCCCGCCCTGTTTGCGGAGGTGGCCTTCATGTTGTGGCTGGTGATCAAGGGTGCCAAGCCGCCGGAGGTGGGCGTGGCGGCGTCAGCGGCTTAGTAGGCGTTTAGTCTCGGGCAAGCTCGGGCGCAGAGGGCGGGGCAAGCCCGCCCCGACAATGATTGGGCGGGCGGCGGTTAGGTGCGTTGATCGAGGAGGGTTTTTAGGCGGGCGTAGCCGGTTTTGCTTACGGGCAGGCGCGTGCCATCGGCCAGGATTGCGAGGCGGCTGTCTTTTCCGTAGGGCTCGATGCGGGCGACGCGCTCGAAATTCACGATGTAGGAACGATGGACGCGGACGAACCGATCTGGATCGAGGCATGCTTCCAGGCTGGCGATCGTTTGTTGCTTGAGATGCTTTTTGCCTTCGCTGGCTAAAGCGACGTAGTCATCCTGGGCTTCGGCGTAGTCGAGCTTTCCAACGGGAATGAGCGTGACGCGGGTTCCATCGCGGACTACGATGCGGTCCAGGAATTGTTTTGGCAGGCGGGCAGCGGCGGCGAGGTCTGGAGCGGGAGGCATTTTTTCGCCGAGGCGCGATTTCGCGCGTTCGAGAGCGGCTTCGAAGCGCTCGCGGCCGATCGGTTTCAGGAGATAGTCGACGGCATGGACTTCGAAGGCGCGCATGGCGTACTGGTCATAGGCAGTGACGAAGATGACGGGGGTTTCCGTGCCGCTTAGCTCGAGC
>Ga0210405_10004554_pt1 | contig 13000 bp, 9 predicted proteins | sample IncBWH11MmetaG_FD_155492 | JGI IMG/M metagenome (GOLD analysis project Ga0210405, IMG submission 155492) | Forest soil microbial communities from Barre Woods Harvard Forest LTER site, Petersham, Massachusetts, United States - Inc-BW-H-11-M | ecosystem: Environmental > Terrestrial > Soil >... | reverse complement strand
AAGCCGCTTTGTTCGCGGCGGACGCTATGGGATTTCAATAGACTCTAGTCTGGAAGTTGTTGGAAAGAAGAGTACTTGCGAGGCGACCTTTATATCGAAGTTCATCGATTTAACCATGAAGCCCAGACTCACCGTCGCCACATCGTAACGCGCGATACACCATTCTGCAACAACTCCTGGACGCTCAAGCTTGGATCTTTTCTCATGCACGTCTCGAATCTCCGATGCCGCTTGCTTCGAGCACGCGATAGCGTCCGCCGCAAAGCGGCTTCGTTCAAACGGCCTTCTGGGAAGTGAAAACAAAGCATTCAAGTTTGCCCGAGAAACCATGTCCACGAACAAGCTAGTGTGCCAACGGTGTGCAGAATTCATCCCCGCAACGCGGGCCGCTAAACAGAACCATCGACTGACTGTCGGTAAGCCACACCTGCACCTATCTTCAATTCCAAGCCAATTCTGAGCGCCAGTTGTGTGCGGGACTGTGGGGTTGACCCCAGGATTCGCGCAGCTCAACCGATTGACAATCCGAGATTCCGCGCCTTTGCTTCTTGCTTCCTTCGACATCGGGCATAAGTGATCGAACTTCAAAAATCTCAACCCCTTTCGGGATTGAAAAAAGAAGGATCCCGCCCTGTAGCGCTTAGGCGGAAGGGTGGGAGGAAGGTCGCAAAGCGGGGCTCCGAATGCTTCAGAGATTTACAGGCAAAACGTAAGCACCGTAGAGGCGGCCGTCCACCCAAGTCCAAGAAACCTTCTTAAGACCTCGAGTCCTGAGGTTGCTGCATAAAGAATCCCAACCCCATCGCACGGGCTCGGCGCATTGAGATGCGTCGCAAGCAGTTGGGGTACGCGATCCCCTAGTCACAGGTCTGATGCGTTGGTTGCTTCTTGTGATCGGAGAAGGTCGACGAAGTTATCTTCCAATTCGCGGAGAAGCCCAACCCACCCCGCCCGCGATCGCATTTAGGCACCAAGTCAACGACCCATCAGCGGGTCACCTCAGACGCTAACACTTTCACTTTTCGAAACTTAGCCTGTCATTCGCGTTTCAGACGAGAATCAGACCCCGTCTATAGAGCTGCGGTTCCTGACCGGTCAATATCTGCCCATCCCGCAACTGCGGATGAGGTAGAGCCGTGCGGTTTCTCAAATCGAGATTGGCTTTGAGTTGTTGCCTAGTGGTTTTGGCCTGTAACCTCCGAACATTGGGTCAGACTGGATCGGAAATTGCATTACCGGGAACCGAGAGGACGACGGCATTGCCGGGCCAGGAATTTCATTGTCATACACATTACCCGCTGGCGCAGTGCCAAAAAGATATCCTCCAACTCAAAAGGATGCTGACTCATTACCCGATCGAAGGGCTGGGGCATTGGACCTGGGTTCTGGTACGTTCCCAGGACTGGAAGCCGATTTCCCAGATGCTGGGATTGAATCCGGAAAGTCCCGCTTTCACGGCGATGGAACCGCGCGAAACGTTTCTCGAAGAAGCTCTCTTCGTCCACGATCCGCAGCGCACCAGCGAACTGATGCGTGAATGGCGAATGTCGATGCCCAAGCTTCTCGAGCTTGCGGTTAGTCACGAATTGGGCCATGCGTTCTGCGAGGAACCGAATGAATCCGCTGCGGACCACTTTGCCGAGGAGTTAAGGAAGGGGGGGCTTGCTCCGTGCCGTCTGTCCAAAGAAGCTAAAAGGAAAAGAACGCGAGCTGAGGACCTGGATGCGCGAAGACTAGGCGCCTTGAAACTGCCCTAGCGGGTAGGTGGCACAACCCGTGGTGCCGATCCCCCTACCACTTCACAGCGTAGATTTCCTGGGTGCTGTTGTTCCGAGAAAGCAGAACAGAATCATCGGCAGCCAACCCGCTCCAACTCATGAATGTTCCGATGGATAAGCGGTCAAGGTTTTTAAGATCCACAATTGTTTCAAGCTTCCGATTGCCGATGTGGATGCGCACCACCTGCGAGGGTAGCCCGCTTCCTCGATTCCACTCTTGAAAGTATAGGAACTTACCGTCGCGAGACCAATTCGGATAGCCAGAGTAGTCGGCGGAAAGTTCCTCCCATTTCTGCGTCCGCAAGTCAAACAGCATCATTTTGCTGTCTTGTTGAGAAAGTGCCGCGATGTAGCGCCCATCCGGGGAAGTCCTGGGCGACCACATTTCAGTCGCCCCAGGAAGCGGACTCACTTGATTGGTACCCAGGTCGAGCACTTTAATGCCCCGCGATTCTCCACCGCTCCAGGGACCAAACACGACTGAGTTGTTATCCGGCATCCACGTGGCGTCCGCAGTTTCCTCATTTCCCGGAATCATCTGCCGTGCAACTCCGCCGTGCGCGGGAATCAGATAGGTTGTCCAATGATCGCCGTTTGCTGTACCGTTAAAGGCGATCTCCTTTCCGTCCGGCGACCACCGTGGAAGGAAGGCGCGCATGGGTGGAAAAGTGAGCTGTTCACGGTCGCGTCCCGTTATGTTGCTGCGCCATAACGTGCCTTCAGGAAAAAGGGTATAAGCCACCCACTGCCCATCTCGGGAGATCTCCACCCCCTCCGCGGAGATCCCTGAAAGATAGGGCGCAAGCTCTCCTGTTGCCTCAACATATTTGACTAACTCTGCCCTGGGAATGCTGCCAACCACGAAGGCCTCATTTCGCGATCTGCTGGCAGTGGGCTCGGAATAATTCATTGGGCCGGCCGTCAAACGGGTGGGGTCTGGACGAAGGGCACTGTGACTGCCGGGTAATTCCCAAAGGTCGATTCTGCCCGCACGAGTCCGCTGAAACAGAAAGTCGTCGCTGTTAGCCATCCACGCACCACAACAAGCCGCAGAGCCCGGCGATCCTGGAACGACTTCACGAAGGCCCGTACCATTCGCCGATATTTCCCAGATGGAGCTTGTGCCTCCCATATCTCGGCTGATCATCGTGAATCGCAAACGCTGCCTGTTTGGCGACCAGCGAAGAGAGTCGACATAACCGGGAATGGTCAGCAACTTCCGCCGATTGGAACCATCTCTGTTTATTATGTAGAGATCGTGCCCGCTGCAATAGAGAATGGTCTCCGCTGTCTCACCCCACGCCGCATCAGTGGCGAGCAGATTATCGACGGGCTGGGCAGATCCTCCTGCCACCGGCAGGATCCACAATGCGCCCCCGAATATTTCCTCCTTCTTAGACATGCCCCCAGACAGGATTAGCAATTCGGTTCCATCGGGTGATAAATCCGCGGGTCGAGGATTGGAGACAGTGGTCGGAAATGTTGTCGTCTCGCCCCCCTTGGCCGAGACCTGGGCAATGATTCGCCCCACTGGTAGGACCTCGGAAAAGTAAATTCGGGAACCATCGCTCAGCAGGCGTCCCTGTTTTGCTTGGCCGTCGCTCGTGAGCTGAGTGAAATCCAATACCCGAGTAGGCAGCGATGGCGCTGTGCTCCAGTGGCGCAAAGCGAAGCCCACCGAAAATACCGCCATAATTACGACAGTACTGAGTTGTAGGATCGTGCTTAGCGGGACTCGTCTGCCCGGACCCACCGTTCCCGCGACCGGCTCAGACGAGGAATTCGGTGGGGTCACGGGTGCAATGAACCGATAGCCGCGCTTTGGCACTGTTTCGATGAAGGCGGGGTTCTCGGCGGAATCTCCCAGAGTTTCCCGCAAGCGCTTAATGGTTGTATTCAGGCCGGTCTCGAAGTCCACAAATGTGTCGGCTGGCCACAAAGCTGACCGTAGTTGCTCTCGGGTCACGGTTTGGCCAGCGTGCTCAAGCAGTTTGAGCAAAACCTGATACGGCTGATCCTGCAACCTCAGTTTGACACCATTTCGGCGCAACTCCCCGGTATGCGTTTCAAGCTCAAAGATCCCAAAGCGATAAAGGGAGCGAACCGCGTAAGATAAATGCATTCCTCGGACCCCGTGCGAGGTTAGACGCGTGAGCATGACTATCGGCACCATCTTAAAATAAAGGCCCTCTGTCCAAGAATCGTAGTTCAATCCCGGAAACTGAGGCCGTAGTTTGCATAACCGGTTGTTAGTGGGATATAGGGTTCCACGTTTGAACTGCGAAACTCGTCGGCTTGCGAAAGTGCATTCGGAGGAGTTCCAAAGCCAGTCGCATATCAATCCTGCCAACATAACAATACGTTTGTTTGTGGGAATCGATTGCGGCAAGTCTCGGATCACCGGCAAACCGGAAACTGGATCGCAAAGGGGATACTGAAAAATTGTCCCTTCTCGAGACTGAGGTTCGCAGTTGTCCCCGAATCAGACCAACGCAACGACCGAGCTCTCCCTAGCCGCCGCGCTCTCGCAGCCAACGAGCGATCGTCCGAGGACAAAACCTCAGACAGCTGCCGACCGGAAATGACGGGATCGTACCGCGCTTTGCCATCTTGTATCGCGGCTTGCTCGCTTGGATTGACGTTCGTTGAATACCCCGCCTAACATTTGCACTTAGTGATCAACTCCTCCCAAGCCGTCGGACAAACGGTCTAGTTGGCCGTGCCCCCTCTGCCAAGGCCCCAGGTACGCCCTCCAACGACTCACCGTCGCCCAGATCCTTTTTCGCGGAAACCAGACTCCCACGTGCCTATGATTCGTCCTGATCGCTCGCTGCACCCGGCCACTCCCGCGGGCCTGTCGCCATGCTCCCTGAACCTGTGCCCGCGCTTCCCAACGAACCTTCTTGCCTTGCAATCGGCCTGTGCGCCATGGCTTGGGTGCCGGCCCGATGTGCACTCTCCAGGTCTTCGCAGCCTCTATCTTTGGCGCTACTCACCAGCCTCACCGATGATCGACGCGGTTGAAAACCCATAGCCTCAAACATCCTGCTCCGACCGCACTACCGCCTTCTTTCTTGCGGTTCTATCCGAACCCCTCCCCGAAACGGATAAGTCCCGTTCAGGGACCTCCCGTGGAGCGGTTCCGATAGAGTCCTAACGTCACACGGTAGTAATCGCGCCTGGAGGTGAACCGACCGACGTGTAAGCAGCACACTCTGCGAGGCGGAACCGGGACGTGTCCAATGATCACGTTTTCGCATCCTGAAAACGCTGGTTGCGTTGAGCTCTTTACATTGGTTAGATTGAGCGCGCGCGCTGAGGTTGCAATTCATGGAGGCGGTGATGGTAGATGCAGTAAGAAGTTCAAACTGGAGAGTCAGTTGGAGCAGGGTCGGCGCTCGAAAGTTACTGAACTGGGCCGCGATCGTTACCAGTATCTTACCTTCAGTGGCGCAGAGCGGAACGGCCGCTGCGCAATCCGTTACAGACAGTCCTGAAGCGCGGTCGTCGATCGTTCGCGTCGACGCGACACCGGGCCATGTCATCAATTCGTTCGATCCGGACAGCGCATTGGGAAGCTCGATCGATGTTCTGTCCCATGACGGCATCGACAAGGTCTATACCCCACACATCATCCAGGAATCTTTGTCCGCGGGATGGGGACCAATCTCGTATCGTAATAACAGCGAACTCCGTATGGCCGCCTGGCACTGGACTGAAAACGGAACCTGGAGCGACCCGGTCCACAAGAGCGGATACTTCACCGGCAGCACGGCACTCAAAGAACCGGTACGCTACATTCTCTCTTATGCGCTCCCGCACCGCGGGTTCTCGACCAGCGGCGACCGACCTATCATGGGTCCGAGTCTTATTTATTGGAAGAGTAATCCATATCTAACCAGCAAGTTAACCGGGGAAAACGACTCCCAGCATCCACAATGGGTCATCGTTGATCTCAAGACCGAAAAGCCGCTGAGTGCGATTCGCATCGCATGGGCCAGCCCGTACGCCACGACCTATCAGGTAGAGTACTGGGTGGGAAAGCGTGCGCTAGATTTTGACGCGGGACCGCAAGGCGAATGGAAAACCTTTCCGTCAGGCGCGGTAAAAGGCTCGCAAGGCGGCACTGTTTCCCTTAAGCTCGCTGATACGCCGGTCTCAACGCAGTACGTGCGCGTCTTGATGACGGAGTCCTCCAATACCTGCGATGAGCATGGTTCCGACGACATTCGGAACTGTGTCGGATACGCGATTCGAGAAATTCGGGTCGGAGGTGTGGATAGTAGCGGCGCTTTTGTTGAGGTCCAGAAGAACCTCGACGAACGGCCCACTACTTATACGTCGTCCTCCATCGATCCCTGGCATTCGGCGGCCGATGCCGACGTCAACGCCACAGGAAGTTATCAGCACAGCGGCTTCGATCTTTTCTTCACCAGCGGGCTCACGAACAACTTGCCCGCGATGATTCCGGTGACCATGCTCTACGGTACACCGGACGATGCGGCTGCCCAGATTGCTTACATCGAGAAGCGCGGCTATCCCATCTCATATATAGAGATGGGCGAGGAACCTGACGGCAAACACGCAATGCCGGAAGACTACGGTGCGCTTTACTTACAGTGGGCCTCTGCCATTCACAAAGTTGATCCCAAACTCAAACTAGGAGGGCCTGTTTTCGAAGGCGTCAATGAAGATATTCGAGTATGGCCTGATGCCCAGGGTCGGACGTCATGGATGGGTCGATTTGTAGACTATCTGAAGGCGCACGGTCGACTCGCCGACCTCGCCTTCGTATCGTTTGAGCACTATCCGTTCGAGCCGTGCGATATCACCTGGAAGAGCCTCTACAAAGAGCCAACTTTGGTGAAACACATTCTCCAGGTCTGGCGAGATGACGGCGTGCCCAAAGAAGTGCCTCTGATGATCACCGAGGATCACCTCGCGGCCAACCTCACCGGACCGATGACAACGATCTTCGCGGCCTTATGGCTCGCCGACAACGTAGGCTCGTTCTTCGAAGGGGGAGGCGCTCTCTTCACTCACTCTCCCATCCAGCCCCAGGGCATCCAGACCACTTGTTTAGGCTGGTCCTCCTGGTCGAATTTTGTATCGGATGAGGAGACTCTCGAAATCAAGGGATATACCTCGCCCTACTTCGCCGCGCATATGATCAATCTGGAATGGGTCCAGCACAGAGCCGGTGTGCATTCAATGTTTCCCTCTTCCGTCGACCTCAAAGACAGCGACGGCAATCTCCTGGTGACCTCCTATGCGGTGCACCGCCCCGATGGCAATTGGTCGTTGATGTTGGTCAATCGAGACGAGACCAACCCACACGCAGTGCGGGTTGTGTTCGAGGATACCAAGCGCAAGCGGGAAGCATCTTTTTCGGGGCCGGTCGCCTTTGTCACTTTCGGCAGTGACCAATATGTGTGGGTCAACGACGGGCCCAACAGTCATGCTGATCCCGACAACCCGCCGGTGGCCACCACTGTAAAAGGAGAGTCGGGAACCATTTTCACGCTGCCAAAAGCCTCGATTACGGTGCTGCGCGGCAAGGTAGGCGCTCTGATGGATTAGGTTTCTCAGGCCCGCCTTTCACCAACGGAACGACTAGAAGGAGAGATTCTATGAGAATCAACACTCGACGAAGTTTCTTTGGAAAGCTCGCAGCGATGGCGGCTTTTGTAACCGGCGCGCCGAAACTCTTCAGCCAACAGGCTCCCGCTGCAGGCACAGCCAATCTTGGTAGCACACCAAAGAGCGGACCCAGCGAAGATACGCCTCGTCGGGCCGGCGGAAATAACCACACACTCAATGGAATCTACTATTTTTCTGGGACGGGCTCTAATGACGGTTATTCCAAGGACGATCACATTCTCGTGACCGACCCCTTCGAAAAACACGTTACTCGCACAATGGACGCGCTCAAGAAGTCGGTCGAGCGTGCCGGCTGCACCATGGATAGCATCATCCATCTCCAGGTCTTCCTCTGTTTACCTCTCGCAGAGACACCCACGCCGACCGGCAGGGCGCGCTTCGACGCACATAAGGCGCAGTACGATGCGTTGAATAAAATTTACGGAACCTACTTCTCTTCGGGCAAAGCTCCGTCCCGAGCATGCATGGCTGTCGAATGGATTCCAGGTGATTCGCTAATTGAAATCGTCGGCAGCGCGATGGTCGTCAATCCGCCCCCAGCACCGCCGGATCGATAATTCGCTAGGAAGTTGAAAAGGGCGCTGCACATGAATCTGAAGTTTGGTTGGAATCGCCGATCGTTTCTGGCCGCGGTTGGGGCCATATGGGGAAGTCTGTTCGCTCCCGCCGAGTTGAATGCCGCGGGCATCTTTGGCAAGAAGCGCAAGGCTTTCATGCCGCCAGTGGACGGCAGCCCTATCGTCCCCATCACAACCGGCCTTGGCTCTACTGGCGACATCTATGTCGAGCTGGGAATAACACCTCTCGTCAACATCAATGGCACGCTCACTGTCATTGGTGGATCAGTGATGAAGCCGGAGGTCATGGAGCTCATCCGGAGAGGCAACGAGCACTGTGTTGCGATCGACGAACTTGAGATCGCAGCCGGTAAGTTCATTGCCAAACTGTGCCAATCTCCCGTCGGCTACACCGGTCTCGTGACGGGTGGCGCAGGCGCGGCCATGGTCGTAGGCTATGCCGGCATGATGACCGAAGACCTTGAGCCCCGTATGCGAGATATTCCCAATGTGAGCAGTTTTCCTAGGAACGAAGTCATCATCCAGAAGAACCATCGCTATCCGTTTGACCACCAGATCCGCCAGACCGGCGCGAAGCTGGTCGAGGTTGAGACGCACGAAGAGATGATTGCCGCCATCAATCCGAAGACGGTGGCGATACACTTCACCAATATCCTCTCGGACAAGGGAAAGGTCAGCGGCCCTGAGACCGTCGCCATTGCCCAAGCCCATAACATCTACACCTTCAACGACGCCGCTGCAGACGTGCCGCCGAAAGAGCGGCTTTGGGAGTATCCGGCAAACGGCTTCGATATGGTCACATTTAGCGGGGGCAAGGACATCCGCGGACCGCAGGCATCCGGCATATTGATCGGCAAAGAGGAGTTAATCCGCTACTCCCTGCTGAATATGAGCCCGCAGGAAGACCGCATCGGCCGTTGCTGCAAGGTCGGCAAAGAGACTATTTTTGGCCTGCTCAAAGCTCTTGAGATCTTCGTGAATCAGGATTTCGATGCCGAGTTGCGGATGTACGACGCGCGCGCACAGGTCATTACCGATGCGGTGAAGGAATTCGGAGTGACGCCGCTCCCTCGGGAGTTCAATCCTAAGGCTCTCGGTAATGTCACACCGCATTACTCTTGGCATATCGATCCGTCAAAACTTAACACTACCGGACCGGAGGTAATGCAGAAGTTGGCCGATACCCGGCCAATCGGTATCGGTAGCACGGGCGCCGCGGCGAGCGGCATGCGCGGACGCAATCCGAACGCGCCTGCGGTTGACGATCATGGCGGTCGTCATGGTCATCCCAGCGACCCGAATACCTTCGGCTTTGCTGTCTGGCAACTCAAAGGAGGGGAGGACAAGTTGATCGCAGATCGCTTAGTCGAAATCTTCCGCGCAGTTCTGAAAACCTAAACCTTGCTGGAAGATGAATGGCTTGCCGCCGGTGTTCAGCGCCCCGTCATTGTCCGTCGCCCACTTCTGGCTCGGAATAACTTCCGGCTGGCCCGTGACTCGTTAGCGACTGATAAGATCCATGAACGTGGTGGCGCACCAGGAGAGGCACCGCCGTGCGCGCGGCATCCCAAAAGACCAAAATGAGCGACGATGTCACAGGATCGATTCGGGCAAGCTACGATCAACTTGCGGATGAATATGCGCGCCGAATTTTCAACGAACTTCACCACAAGCCCCTTGATCGAGAACTGCTCGATCGCTTCGCGACAGAAGTCTCCGGACATGGCGAAGTGTGTGACATGGGCTGCGGTCCTGGTCACGTCGCCCGCTATCTGCGGGACGCCGGTGCGACGGTCTTCGGTCTGGATCTCTCTCCCAAAATGTTAGAACAGGCTCGACAATTGAGCCCCGATATGCAGTTCCGAGAAGGAAATATGATGGCTCTTGACCTTCCGGAGGGTACGCTCGCTGGGATCACGGCCTTCTATGCAATCGTGAATATTCCAAAACAGTCTCTGCCTTCGGTGTTTCAAGAAATACGGAGAGTACTGCAACCTGGTGGCCTTCTGCTTCTGGCATTTCATACCGGCGATGAAGTCCTGCACGAAGAGGAACTATGGGGGCGATCTATTTCCATGGATTTTTTTCTATTTCAGCCTTCGGAAATCCGACAGTATCTAGAAGCTGCGGGGCTTGTGGTTGAAGAGATGATCGAGCGTGATCCCTACGCTCCGGAAGTGGAGTACCAGAGCCGAAGGGCTTATATTTTTGCCCGGAAACCGGCCCCTCTAACGCAGCGAAAGCCGACACCAGTATTGCGGAGACACGAAGCGAACGTGAGCCGTCACCTATGATTGCGCACACGCCCAAGCCGTACGATCCACGATTCCAATTTGCTGTGGTCATGGTTCGCGACCAGGACCGAAGCCTGCGCTTTTACGTCGACCAGTTAAGGTTTCATCTGGTCGCCGACCGCAAAGTACCATCCGAGGGGCGCTGGATCGTTGTTGAGCCCCCGGACCGGTCCGTCCAGCTGGCTTTAGTGAGACCGCCAGAGAACTCCGATGCCTGCCTGAGGATTGGCAGCAATACCGGCCTGGTCTTGGTGACGCGCGACCTCGAGACCCTCTGTGAAGAATGGTCAGAACGCGGCGTTTCGTTTCCCCAATCCCCTACAGAAACTGCGTGGCAGGCGCGGACGGCGATTTTCCAGGACATCGACGGAAACCAATTCACCTTGGTCGAATATGGACCGATTACACAGGCTCTGGACGCGGAGCGGCGCGCAGCCGCGGAGAAGGAGCAGGCCGAGAGGTTGCTTGCCCGTGAATTAGAGATTGCCAAGGATGTGCAAGCGAGGTTCTTGCCCCAGCACGCGCCTGTGCTCGAGACGCTGGAGTGCGCTGGCGTTTGTATTCCGGCACGCCACGTCGGTGGCGATTACTATGACTTTCTGGAACTGCGGCCTGGCCGGGTGGCGCTGGTGCTGGCGGATATCGCCGGCAAGGGGATTGCCGGCGCTCTACTGATGGCCAACTTGCAGGCTAACTTGCGCACTCAATACGCAACTCTGGCGGCCTTCAAAGAGTACTTTCCCCTCGGCCCGGACGATTTTCGACACTTACTCGTCTCGGTGAACCGCCTTTTCCATGAGAATTCTGGCGACAACGCTTACGCTACGCTCTTCTTCGGTAACTATGATGACGCAACTCGACGATTGTCCTACTTGAATTGTGGACATCCCCCGCCTCTGCTACTGCGGGGCGGGGGTGACCAAGTGATTATGGAACGTCTCGACTCCACTTCGACCGTGATTGGGTTATTCAGCAACTTTGATTGTCGCGTGGTCGAAAAGCAATTAGCCCCGGGCGATGTCCTCATCATCTACAGCGACGGCATCACGGAAGCAGTGAACCTCGACGGAGAGGAGTTTGGCGAGAATCGTTTGCTAGAAATCGCGAGGACGCACCACGATCTCTCCATGTCATTACTTGCTGAGAAACTAGTTGAAGGCGCGAGACAGTTCTCTCACCTGGAACAGGCGGACGATATCACAGTGATTGCAGCGCGATGCTTTGCGTAGCCGAAGATGTCCCGGGACGCACCATGATTCCTGGATTTCGCCAATGCAGAACTAATTGGGAGCCCTTCGGGGCTTCGTCTAAAGGTCCTTAACGGGCTTCGAGGAGACTCAGTGCGAAACCATTTGGATGATTTCCTCCAAGCCGACTTGAACTAAGCCGCTCTTGCGGCGGACGCATTCGCGTGTTGCTGAGCCGAGGGTCAAGGTGATCTGAGCTAGTTTGTTGTCGCAGAGGAGCAACTCTCTGTGACCCATCTACGCCAGATCATGCGTGAGGAACTACGGCGCCGCAACTACGCCGAGTCCACCATCCACGCTTACATTCACACGGTCGAGCATTTCAGTCGGCACTTCCATCGTTCACCTGATCAACTGGGCCCCGAGACATTCGCCAGTATCAGGCTGCTCTGTTCACGCGCTGGAAGTTGGCCCCGAACACGGTAACCCAGCGATTGGCGGCTTTGCGCTTCTTCTATGGACAGGTGTTGAAGCGAGGTTGGAGCGTTGCCGAGACACCGTATCCGAAGAAGGTTCTGCACTTACCGCAGGTGCTCAGCCAGGAAGAAGTGGCGCCGGATTCTGAGTCTAATCGCCTTCCATGAGAAGGCCGGTCGGAGTCAAGTTGATTTTTCAAAATTGCCTACGATTACGCGACTGATTTCACCAAGGCTGAACTACAGGTTGGCCTCACATTCTCCGTTCTGGCATTGCAATCAATGAACGCGGACAAGACCTCGCGCAATGCCGCCCATGTTGGAACAACCGCGCAGCAGCCGCCCCAGCAAGATTTGCTGCTTGCGCTTTCATTCTGCCGCGCTGTTTACGGGCTGACGTTTCGTAAGGGAACAATCGGGAATGCTACGGAATAACGAGGTAAGACCTCGTGCTGCCTGCTAGCCGCAAAGCCGCTCTGAGCCTACCCACAGTTGAGCCAGATCTCTGAGGTTGTGTTTGTATGTACGCGTTACCAAGTATTCCTTCCCACCTTTTACACGCAGTCTGTACTCCCCCGTCGATAAAGGCTGGATCTCCTCCACGGCCGAAATATTCACGATGACCGAGCGGTGGATGCGAATAAAACCGTAGGGTTTGAGCTTCTCTGCCATGGAGGAGAGGGACTCGTGCACCAAATAGGGATTAGGTCGGTGTTGCAACGAAACATAGTTACCTTCGGCTTGCACTGCCAAGATGTCGGCTAAAGCCAAGAGTAGGATGCTACCCTTTGCCTTAAACGCGATTCGTGGCGCCTGTCGTTTTGCTATAAGCTCCAACTGCCGCAAGACTCGCATGAGAAGGTTTGCAGCATCAACTCGGATTACCGGAAGCAATGCTGTATCTGCAGCTTCGCAGAACTCGTGCGCTGTCGGTTCAAGAGTGTAATCCCGTCTACTCTTGGTGGAGCAAATCGTAGCTCCCCGCAGTGGGCTAGCCGAAACGTCCGCATTAGCGTGAGCAGCTTG
>Ga0210405_10004553_pt1 | contig 13006 bp, 6 predicted proteins | sample IncBWH11MmetaG_FD_155492 | JGI IMG/M metagenome (GOLD analysis project Ga0210405, IMG submission 155492) | Forest soil microbial communities from Barre Woods Harvard Forest LTER site, Petersham, Massachusetts, United States - Inc-BW-H-11-M | ecosystem: Environmental > Terrestrial > Soil >... | reverse complement strand
ACTGACGGTAACAGCGGCGACAGGCACCCTGACAGCGGGCACCTACACAGGACATCTGACGATTGCAGCTGCGGGAGCACAGGGATCACCAGGAACGGTGACGGTGACGTTTGTGGTGGCTCCGCCGCCGGTACTGACAGTCTCTCCGGCCACTTTAACTTTCGCTGCGACACAAGGAGGAGGGAATCCCGCCACACAGACTGCGAGCGTGACGAACTCAGGCGGAGGGACGCTGAGTTATACGCTTTCGAGTGACCAAACTTGGCTGACGGCGGCTCCTGCGAGCGGCAATGCGCCACAGACACTGACGGTAACAGCGGCGACAGGCACGCTGACGGCGAGCACCTACTCAGGGCACCTCACCATCACTGCCACTGGCGTTCAAGGATCCCCTGCCACGGTTACCGTCACCTTTAATGTGTCATCGGCTCCTCCACCGACCGTGGTGTTGTTGGGTGATCAGACGCTCGAATCGAGCGGGGACTCCAACCCGCTTGGCCAAGCCGAAGCCTTCCAGACAACAGCGACGGCGACCGGAAATCTCAGCTCTCTCTCAGTTTATCTCGATTCTTCCAATAGTGTGGCTCAACTCACGATCGGATTGTATGCCGATAGTGGTGGTCATCCCGGCACTCTGCTGACACAAGGAAGCACAACCAAAATGACCAATGCTGCATGGAACAAGGTTTCGGTTCCCGCTGTGAATGTCACTTCGGGCGCGAAATACTGGATCGCCATTCTAGGTACCCAGAGCGGAACACTGGCCTATCGGGATAGTCCCACCTCGAGGTGTGGCGACGAGGGAAGCGCGCAAACTAATTTGACGTCACTCCCGCTTACGTGGTCAACTGGACCAACATACTCTAACTGCCCGCTGTCCGGGTACGGGAGCACACAGTAAAAGAATTTATTGCTTGCGACATCAGAAATTGCGGTATTCGACGTACGGTATCGCTGCGAAGAGCGAGGCGGTGAGCAAGGAGGATTTCTTCGGCCCATAGCCTGCCAAGTCTCGCCTTCAATCCGACTGGCCGAAGCAGCGAAAGCTCTGGATCGCTCCATCCACTATTTCTTAAGCTCTACGACGACTACTTCTTGCTGATCTTCACTCAAATTTTCAACCTGATGCTGCGAAGCGGTTCGCCAGACGACATCGCCGGCTTTGCGCCGCAATTCTTCCTTCTTCCCGTTTGGCTCGGTTCGCACGTGGTGCGAATCCGTCAGCCAGATGATCACCCGATCATTGCGCGCACGAGCCGGGTGTTTCTCACGCTTTCCGAGCTTTACCCTGACGACTTTTACCTGATCATTCTCGAATTCTATCTTCTCTCCGCCATTTGCCATGATTTGCCATCCTTTTGATTCAGTAACGCCTACGCAAGAATCTGTTTTCAAGTGACGGTGACACTTGTTCCCTTTCACGCCACGCGAGTTACGCCGAGAGACGCGCTACGGAGCGTAGACACTAAAGCCGTTACCTGTGCCAACGAAGACGCCGGTACTCGCGCAGGTGATCGGAGGGAAATGCGCGATCCCCGGAAGTTGATCACCGGCGCGCGCCGATGAATTATAGGCTTCTGATCCATCGCTTTCCCGGAAGCCCCGCAAAGCCGGAATGGTATCATCCACAATCCACACCACAGCGTCTTGCCAATCGGGAAAAGATTGCACCGCGGGCGACCCAGGAAAATCCCCGAGCGCAACGCCCCCACCTGTGGCCTTCCAGATCTGGTGCAAACTCGCGCCTTCACCGTTAGTGACCACCTTGTAAGCCACCAGTCCGGGGTTGCCGCCACCCGTCACGAAAACATGGTGTTCCTTGTTTCGATTAAGGAAATGGGCAGGTCCGCATTTGCTTTCGCTGTTATAGACCTGCTTTCGCCACAAAGCGCCGCCCCAATGTCCCATTTTCAGCCTGTTGAGCAAATAAACGTTCCCATCTTTGCCCGTCACCAAGACCATTTCGAGGCCGTTGATAGAAGGCAGCACCATCACGCTCGAGCCCCCAATATCTTGGTCATTCTGGTCGAGCACCTGTGCATTAAGCGGTGTGTACCAATCCGAGAGCGTAAGCGCACGGTCGTCCGCCCTTAGTCGAACGACAGACTCCTGAAAATCGCCCACTTCGCCGGGGCTGGCCAGGCACATCACGTTCAGGTTGTCGTTGCCGTCGCCCTTCCACGCGATGTACAGCCGTCCGTGAAGTGACGCCAAGGCGGGGCTTACTGGGCTGGTGTCGCTGAGAGTGACTTTGTCATCGCAGATGATGCTGTTCTCTGACAAAAGCACCTGTGCAACATTCAAGCTGTCATTGCCATCGCCTTTCCACGTGAGGAATATGTTTCCTTCGTGTGCACACAGACCTGGTGCCTGCGGGCTCGTCTCGGAAAAGATAAGCTTATTTCCGAATGTCGCGCCATTATCCGTCGAATACATCACAATTAAATTGTCGTTTCCATCGTCTTTCCAGCCGAGGTAGAGCCGCCTGTGCGCAGAAGCCAAGGTAGGGCTCACCGGACTGGTGTCTCCCAGAGTCACCTTATTAATAAACCCAGTGATATTGTTCCCTGCGACTTGCACCTGTGCCACGTTCAGGTTGTCGTTGCCGTCGCCCTTCCAGGTGATGTACAGATTGCCGTTGTGGGCACATAGACCTGGGGCCTGCGGGCTGGTCTCTGGCGAGGTAAACGTGTGCCCGAACGTTTGTCCATCGTCTGCCGAGTACATCACGTTCAGGTTGTCGTTGCCATCGCCTTTCCAGCCGAGGTAAAGCCGCCCGTGAAGTGAGGCCAAGGCAGGGCTCTGAGGACTGGTATCGCCTAGCGTAACCTTGTTCGCGAACCCGGTAACACGGTGCCCGGCTACTTGGACCTCAGCTACGTTTAGATTGTCGTTGCCGTCGCCCTTCCAGCCAATGAAGAGCTTTCCGCTGTGCGAACAAAGTGCCGGTGCCCGTGGACTGGTCTCTCCTGATGTGAACTTATTCCCTAATGCGTTTCCTCCATCGAGATTTTGCCAGTAGTTGCCATCGGTGATCCCGTTTCCCGTGGCCACATAAAGTGTGTGGTCGCCAGCGGCGGCCGGTCCGCCAGGTCCCCACGCCCCACCGCCGTTAACGGTCCGCGTGGTTGCGAAGTACCTCTGATGCTGCGGATGGTGGGCCTGCCAGCCAACGACCCAACCGTGATAGCCGCCAGCCTCGTAAGCGAGGAAGTCCGCGAATGACGCGTACACCCAGCCGTCCACGAGATTCAAGGCGCCTCGCTGGTCCTGCAGGACACCGTTGAACGTCGGGCGCCCACTGCCTCCGTGATCTGCCAACACAGTCGTCGACACGACGTGCCCAGTGTTCACATCCAGAACATTCACGTGATAATCCGGCAAGCCCATCACGTTTAGGTTGTCGTTGCCATCGCCTTTCCAGGCGATGAATAACTGGCCATCCAAAGAGGCCAACGCCGGACTTACCGGGCTGGTATCGTCAAGCGTGACCTTGCTGCCCAACCCCACAATCTGTTTCCCTACAATTCTCACGACGGCGACATTCAAGTTGTCGTTGCCGTCGCCCTTCCACGCGATATACAAATCGCCGTTATGGGCACATAGACATGGGGCCTGGTGGCTGGTTTCAGGGGAAGTGATCTTGTGACCAAAGGTTTGTCCGTCATCGGCCGAATACATCACGTTTAGGTTGTCATTGCCGTCGCCTTTCCAGCCGATGTAAAACCGGCCATGGAGCGACGCGAGGGTAGGACTTTCAGGGCTGGTGTCTCCCAGAGTTACTTTATTGACAAACCCAGTGATGTTGCTCCCTGCGATTTGCACTTCCGCCACATTCAGGTTGTCGTTGCCGTCGCCCTTCCATCCAATGAACAGCTTGCCGTTGTGGGCGCATAGGCAGGGTGGCTGTGGGCTGGTCTCCGGCGAAGTGAACTTGTGTCAGAAGGTGTGTCCATTGTCCGTGGAGTACATCACGTTCAGGTTGTCGTTGCCGTCGCCCTTCCAGCCGAGGTAAAGCCGGCCATTGAGCGATGCCAGCGTGGGACTTACAGGGCTGGTGTCTCCCAGAGTCACTCTATTCGCGAACCCAGTGATGTTGTTTCCCGCGAGTTGCACATGGGCAACGTTCAGGTTGTCGTTGCCGTCGCTTTTCCAAGCAATGAAGAGACTTCCATTGTGCGAACAAAGGGCTGGCGCCCGTGGACTGGTCTCCCCTGATGTGAACTTCTTCGCATTTTGCATCGCTAGAACATGCATCCGTCCTGCGGCCTCATCGATCACCGGCGTGCTGGATATTCCTATCGGAGGTGGAATGTTGCTGCCTGTGCGGAGCGACGCCGGCGGCAACTGCGTGGACCAAAGCGGTGCCCCGACTCCAGCGAGCAACTGATCGACCGCGTAGGCGTTCACCAGATTGTTCGAGGTCGTCACAAAGAGCAGATCGTGCGTCTCACCTTTGTGCGGCCCTTCACTGATTTTCCAGCCTTCCAAGAGCAATGGTGCGCCACGTACAGCCGATCCCAGGCTGACGTCCAAATGCTTGCGCCATTGGGACGCATCAGCTACGCCGTGGCGAGTTCCCCGAAACCATCCCGTTCGTCCTTTGTCGTTGTGGTATGTCGTGCAGTTGGGCATGATGGCCTCCTTAGACCAGTAGCCGGCTAATCCAAAGCGAATCCGGGACGGAGTGCTTTTCAGCGGCATATACAACGGATGCGGACGGCCGCCCCGCGCGGGTCGTATATCTCCTAAGTGAATTTGGCAACAAATTCGTTTCAATTTTTTTTGAAACCATCAAATGCTGGCTAATACCGACGCAGACGATGGAGGCATTGCCTGCCACTTTCGAGTTGGCTTCAGGTATCCGGGTCCGTTCGCCAGATTGCCCTTGCAATCAAGAATCGTGGACGGATGGTGGCCCTGCTCGGAAATTATCCTTGATCACGATTGTTTGGTGGTCAGGTTGCCAACTGCTGATAACCAGACATCTCCCGTACCGGGACTTCACATGATTGCATAACAATGAAATCAAGTCCTTTTTGGAGCGATTCCAGTTGTCCGGCAACCACGGGGGTCTCAATAGGTCGATGCAACCCATCTGATATAAGTCTGCTCTCTGAAGGTGGTGTTGTGTGAGACAAGTTAAACAATTTGAGCTTTCTGCGATGCAGAAAAGCGACATGTGGCGCCGTTGGAAGGCGGGACAGTCGCTGCATGAGATTGGGCGTGCGTCCGGCAAGAGTCATTCCCCAATTCGCTGCGTGGTGTCGCTTCGCGGTGGGATTGTTCCGGTAACCCGTCGACGCTCGCTGCTGGCGCTCACACTGCCTGAGCGAGAGGACATCTCTCGAGGGATTGCTTCCGGTTCGTCAATTCGTAAGATAGCCCAGCTTCTGGACCAAGCCGTGTCGAGGGTGAGCCGGGAAGTGGTACGTCATGGTGGCCGTCCTGAATATCGAACCAATAAAGCGGATGCCCAAGCTTGGAAGTCGGCTTTGCGGCCGAAACCCTGCCTTCTTGGGTAGCAGAAAACAGGCAGCGGAGCATCCAAAATGTGGATGGTAACAAGAGGCGGCTGGATGGCCGCGTCGGGTGTTCTCGGCGATCCAGAATATCAATTGTTCAGTCCACTTGCGCGCCAGATAATCCTGCGCGTCCCGGTTTGGCTATCGACTTCGTTGTAGTAAATTCGTAGTAGTTCGTCGTTCAGAATCAGTCACATTGCGGGTCAACGCATCGAATTCACCAGATTGTAACTGCCTGAGGAATATAATAGAGTCCGAAGTTTTCAGAATCCGTCAGAAAAGTGGTCAGGTTTATGAGTCCGCTGCTCTAACCGCTGAGCTACGGGCCCTAGCTTAGCTAACGTCTTAATTTTATATGATTTCGCTGGATTGGGTGGAAGATTTGGAGCGTTAAAAACGAGCACTGTCGCAAATTCCTCGTAAGCTTCGGGCTCACTGGCTCGCGGCCAATTCCACTTCTTAGGTAGCCGCACCAGTCAGGGAATCAGAAGGCCGATCTCCGCTGCACAAGTTCTCAAGGACTTGACCCACACAGAGTCGGGTGAGTTTTCGCGCCGCAGCGGTTTCGATGATCTCCACATCGGCCTTCAGGCCAGCTTCAACGAAGCGATTTGCTAATTATAGCAACGGCTATCGGGCCCGGCGCCATGGACATCGTATCAGCGATGCCGGACTACCTTCTGGGTGAGCGCGCAAGCATCCCGATCGGCTGCGGCAAGCAACGATCTTGATCGGGCACTCGCGCTTTTGCTCGAGAGCGAAGATTAGAGCTCGGCGTTCGCGTATGAACTGATCTCGCAACTCAGGGCCACTTCTTCGTGTCGCGGCGTTGTCCATTCCATATTGTTTCTCCCACATGAAATTCCTTGGTCTCTAACGGTGTCAGATTGGCTTGCTATGATCTCCAATCGCGAAAGGTAAGGAGAGCGTCATCCAATCTGACGGCACCGGCTTCGCCCCAGGTGATATGCGTCGTACTTTATGTACGCCTCACTTCACTTGGAAGCCCGCAGAATGTAACACCGGGTCACCACTCACCATAAAATTCAAGTTGTAGGTACCTGTGGATATACCTTTAAGGCTCAGATTGTAGATGTATCCTGGCAACGTTGGATCGTACCGGAAGTCGAAATCGGGATTTGCATTTCCTGAATCATCTAGCGGAGCGGGTGCGCTGGTGCTCACCATGGTCACGCTTTGTGCCTGCACGGTGATCGTCGAAGAGGAGAGGTTGTTACCACTCGCATCGCATATCTGAATCTTGATCGGGATGGTGCTGCCGCTCTTCTTCGCCTTTGTCGAGTCGTAGAGCGGGCAGATGTTGTAGGAAACGACCAAGGTGACACCGGCTGAATGCGATTGGATACCGCCCGCACCAGTAACCGTCAGAGGATATGTGCCAGCTGAGGTTGTGGAAGCAGTCCCAATCGTGTCTGTCGAAGTTCCTGGGACCGGTTGCGGGTTTGTTGAGAAAGAAGAAGAGGCACCCAAGGGCAGGCCGGTGACGCTGTAGGTGACATTGCTGGGGAAAGGAGTTGGATAGACCGAGGCGGTATTGACCGTGAAGGCCGCGTCCGCTCCCGGAGCAACAGTAACGGTTGAGGGAGTTATTGAAAGGGTAAAATCAAAGAGTCCGTATACCGAAAGGGGAGTGCTCGCGGGAGAGGCATAGGGAACCACGGGAGTCGCACTCGGAAGCAGAACAGGAAAAGAGGTCATGTACACCTTGCCGTTGACAACGATCGGTGGAGTTGACTTGGCCCAGTTGCCCACGCCGTCGCGTCCCGCGTTCATCGTCGAGTCCCATAGCTCTTTGGTCAGATCATCCGCACTGTAAGCATACAACACGCCTGGGGCAATCCCGCCGTCTGCGTTCGCAGTGGGAATCGATGCCCAAAGTATCCCGCTGCCGGGAGTACTGCCGTTTGCAGACAAGGATATGTCGGCACCTGCATTGCCCCCCGGCACGGTAAAGGTGCCCATAGAAACCGGGGTGGCAGGAATGGTGCCGCCGTCGTCGAAGGTCGAGCCGTTAAAATGAAAGGCCCTCGCGACATCGTTTTCAGCCCAGACGTAGAGCCAAGGGCCGAGCCCACCGGTGCGGTTCCAATAGACAGGACCAGATTTCACATAGTTGTTGAAGATGCTATTATTAATATAGAGATCTTGCAGAGGCGGTGGTGGAGCAAGACCCTCGAGTCCGAAATCCAAAGGACTTGTGGTGTCCATGACATACAAAATAGAGGACTTTCCAGCTCCCACGAGGAGGTTCGTCCCCGGAATCATCATCGGTCCCGAAGATCCAAGGTCTAAGTCATGTCCATTTAGCGTACTCTGGTTCATGGGCGTGAAGAAATTGTTGAACTGCAAGCCCCCCGTGGAGCGAAACCCTATAACGCTGTCGCCATATTCGGTAATTCCGTCCCAGTCGCCGTTTCCGGACATGTAGTAGACGTTACCTGCCGGGTCCACAGCTGGGGCACGCCCCCACATCCAAATACCGCCCTCGCCTTGGCTGCCATTCGGAGTCACGCAAAATGTGCCTGTATTCGTAAGCGTGGTAGCGTCGTAAGACATGACCCATCCATGATAGTTAGGTGTACTATCCTCATGGGAAGCCCAGGCGATAAAAATCTGGCCGTTGACCAAGGCCAGTCCGGGACGTTGATTTCCCATGGCCGGATCGAATGTGAGAACGCTGCCGCTGCTGCCCGCTCCGGTCCCTGGAACCGAGCCTGCGATGATGGTGGGGCCGCCAAGTTTCTCGGCTCCGTTGGTGATGTTTATGGCGTGAAGCCGTTGACAGAGATTCTTCAGAGGGAGATAGCTGCTGGGGCAAGAACTTCCCGGCTCCTCACTCCGAACGACTAAGTACATAGTATTACCTATGGGGTCGATAACGGGCGTGCTCAAAATCCCGATATTACCCACGATGTTCTCACCCCCTATAGTTTCTGAAGGCAGGATGTCCGACATCGGTATGGGACTGGTCCCAGGGCTAGGCGTGAAGCCGCCGGGATTGTTGCAGCCGCCCGAGGTGTCGCTCGTGAAGCTGTCGCACCAGAGCAGCGTATTGGAGTCGGCGTCAAATGCGTACAGCTTGTCATTCATAGTCGCCACATAAAGGACGTTATGGGTTCCGCCGCCGATACTCAAACCGGGAACATAGAGCGGTTGCGCGAACGCCGATCCATCCACCGTGTACGACCACAGTTTTCCGAAGTTGTTCACACCCAAGTTCGAGGTGTTCAATTGCGTCTCGTTGAGATTCGCGCCCGTGCGGCTATTGTCATAACGATTACTCAAGACGCTGACTTGCGCGGAGGCGACTGCAGACGCGCTCAAGAGAACGCCAGCAAGTAACCCAAGCCGGATGCTCAAAACGCTCATTGAATCCTCCTAGCAAGCCGCAATCACTGCTTTACCTGTCGTGAGATTAACAGCGCGAGAAACCATACCCAGATTCGGTTTCAGTGGAGCGAGGCAATTTGAGGGCCAGCCCGGGAGACTCCTAAGGCATTGATTATATTTAACGTATCCCGAGCCAAGGTTCGAAAAGGTCCGGAGGAGTGCCCTCGATGTCCCAAAATTATGCAAGAGTTTTCCAAGAGTCAGCTTTCATAAGTACCTTTCGCAATAGCCTGCTGACGGTTGCAAATTCCGGCTTTCCCTGTGAATCGCTTGCTGGCAGACCGAAGCCTGTACTTTGACGCCCGAGCATTCGACGCAATGCCCATGCCTCTCCCTCCCATCGCGGCACTCTGACCCTCTCTTAATGGACGCGATCATGGCAAGCCTGCGCTCTTGAGTCACGTTGAAAGGATGTTTGAGGACCACCCGAGGTTGACGCCGGCGCGCTATCCCTCTACGATTCAACGCATCTGATGGGAAGAGCCTCCGCAAAATCACGAATGAACAGGCAAAACTCCGCGGTTCTTCGCCAAGGGGCTAGTACTGCCGCAATCTCGACTTCGCCTCCAAAACTGGTAATAACCGGCCTGCTCGTTTGCTTTTTTCTTTCGGGGTCGGCGGGGCTCATTTACGAAATTGCATGGACCAAATCGCTTGGGCTGCTCTTTGGACACACGGTATACGCCAACGCCACGGTGCTTGCTGTTTTCATGGCTGGGCTTGCCGCGGGAAGCGCGTGGCTTGGTGGCAGGAGCGAGCGGACCCCACGACCTGTCGCACTGTACGGATGGATTGAATTGGGAGTGGCCGCAACTGGGGGGCTGTCACTCGCAGGAATCGCTGGAGTGCGCTGGCTGTACTACACTGTGGGTCCGCTCGTCTCCCATTCCACGGTTTCTCTTCTGACGCTGCGGTTTATCGGCGCTGCCGTAGTCTTGATTGTCCCAAGCTTTCTTATGGGAGGGACGTTGCCGATCCTGCTTCGGGGCATGACTCCTTACCAACTTACGGGCTCGACCGAGATTGGCCAGCGCGTGAGTCGCCTCTATTGGGTGAACACGCTAGGTGCCGTCGTTGGAACCATCTCCGCGGGATTTATCCTACTGCCCGGCCTGGGATTGAGGCTCTCGGTCACGATCGCAGTGCTGTTAAACGCCGTTGCTGGCGGGATCGCGCTGCGACTCTCTCGTCGGTTTGAAACAGCCTCTGCGGGCTCCCCGCTAAACGAGTCGCAGAGCAGCGTGCCCTCGAAGTGGAATCGTGAGCCTGCGAGCCCACTAGCCATCAGGCTCTTGCTCGCTGCATTCGGACTCGTTGGCGGAACTGCTATCAGCTATGAAATCGCATGGGCCCGCCTGCTATCGACAACCCTCGGAAGCTCCACCTACGCCATCACTCTCATACTGGCCACGTTTTTGTTGGGAATCGCATTGGGCAGCATGCTCTACGAGCGCTGGTCAATACATCATAAGACTTCACTCGCCACGTTTGCGCGCACGCAGACGCTCACCTCTGTGGCGGCACTATTGTTTCTTGTTTTTTCCCGCGAATTGCCGCGGGTTCTTCCGCCGATCCTCAAAGTCACTCATGAGACCTTCAGCGGGCTCGTGCTTGGCCAATTTGTCGCAACTGCTCTCGCGATGTTGCCAGCCGCAATTGTATTTGGTTTCAATTTCCCTGCGGTCGTAGGGCTGATCACTGGATTGGCAAACGCCGAAGATCACCCGGGACGAGCCACGGGGCGCGCCTACGCCGCGAACACCTGCGGAGCGATTATCGCCGCTGTTTTCACGGGATTTTTGCTCATCCCTTGGCTCGGCAGCTTTCGCGTCGTGGCCGTCGGTGCCGCGGTGAACCTGTTCCTCGGGATTGCGCTCGAGTTGGTACATACACCGCGCCGCAATATTGCACTAGTGATGAATGCCGCTCTCATTCTATGCGTGGTTGGGGCCGGCTGGTCGTCGTTGTTCTATGATCCGGGACTAGCTTCCTTTGGCACGGTTCTCTACTGGAATTTCCACGACGCGCCGCTAACACTTGAAGAGGCAGCGAACACCGAGGACATCGTTTTTCTCAAGGATGGACTAAATGCAACAATCTCTGTTTCTCGAAGGGACAGCTATGTGGCGCTTAAGACCAACGGCAAGGTGGATGCAAGCAGTGTGGATACGATCACGCAGCTTCTCCTAGGTGACCTCGGAGCGATCTTCCATTCACGACCCCGCAGGGTTCTTGTTGTCGGCTTTGGCGGAGGGATGACCGTGTCGGCAGTCTCGAGATTTCCGGACGTCGAGCAAATCGACTGCATCGAGATCGAACCCACAGTGCTGCGCGCCGCTCCCTACCTGGAACAAATGAATCGCGGGGTTTTGCGAGATCCTCGCCTGCACGTGATCCTGGATGACGCCCGAGACGCGCTACTTACTTCTCGCGAGCAATACGATTTAATCATTTCCGAGCCTTCAAACCCCTGGATTGCAGGAGTCGCCACGCTTTTCACGGATGAATTTTATGCTGCCACTCGCAGACGCCTTTCGCCTGGCGGCGTGTTCGTCCAGTGGGTGCAAGGCTATTCACTAGAACCGTCCGACTTGCAAATGATTCTCGCCACGATCGCACCTCACTTTATCGATCTCTCGCTGTGGCACAATGCGCGCGCGGACTACTTGATCCTGGCGCGCACGGAATCGGGTCCACTGGACTTTTCGCGCGCGCGGACACTTTGGTCCAAGCCGGATCTCAAAGAGGATTTCTCCACTCTTCGGCTAACGAAACCTGAAAGCTGGCCAGCGTATTTTAGCTTGAGCGACGCGGAAGTACGGGCCCTGGCAACGGGCGGCAATCACAATACTGACGACCGCACTTTGCTCGAATATCGCGCTCCGCGTGCCATGATAGGCGAAAACCGGGGTGACGAACTCGAGGCAGCGGTTAGACGATTTCAGAACGGACTGCTACCTCTAGAGTTGCGCGACTCGGAGACGCGCGCAGCGCTCGAAGCCGCGGCAGAAACTAGCCTCGCTCTCGGCATAGACCGCTCCGCTGATTACGTTCATGCACTGGATGCTGAAACTCGGACCGCGTCTCTCGAAATAGTGCGCGGAAGGCTGGCGCTTCGTGAGAACCGAATCGCGGATGCCATTGCTCATTTCAATCGTGCAATGATGCTCGAACCCGAGAGCGTGACGGCAAAGTATTGGTACGCGCTAGCAAAACACGCTACTCCGGGCGATTCAGAAGGAAATGCTATCCTCACTCGAATTCTTCAGCGTGATCCCAAGAACCTCCTTGCACTTGCCGCTCGTGTCGAGTTTGCCAGAGAGCGCCGAGATTGGCGTGTAGGCGCGCTCGCCCAAGTGGAGCACATCGCCGCGATGAAAGATCCTCCCGCGAGCGAGTTTTGCCGGCTCGGTGATCTATGGGCGCGTGCGGGTGAGCTTACGCCGGCCGAAAACGCTTTTCGCAAAGGCCTTGAACTCGAGCCATACAGCTACATGTGTCATCGCGAACTAGGCGAGATCGATCGCACTAAAGGAAACCTATCGCCCGCCCGGGAGCACCTGGAATTTGTGGTACGTTTTTATCCGGAAGCGGATGCACGCACCTACTTATCGCTGGCGCTCATATATCGAGCACAGGGACATCCCGATCAGGCTCGAGAAATCCTACGCAAAGGTCAGCGAATCTTTCCGAAAGAACCTCTGCTTTCGCGTGTGTCTTCCCGCTAGCGGCACTTCTCAAGATACTACAAGAGAAAGACTTAATGCAGCGATTCGGCTGTTCGCGACAACCTGCGCTGACCTTCTCCTGGAACTAACAACAGTCTTGGCGCTCACAAATGGACATCGCTACAAAAAGGGAATAGCATGCGCGATGGATGACAAAGTTACGACGCGCGGGAGACCGACGAAGATGACTCAACGTGCGAAAACAGACGAACTCATCGCACACGCATTGGACGCTTTTCAGATTGAATTGCCTTCCTGGGGCTTCGCGAATACTGGAACACGATTCGGCAAGTTTCTGCAGCCGGCCGCGGCTGCAACCATCGAGGAAAAATTTAGCGATGC
>Ga0210405_10004552_pt1 | contig 13007 bp, 12 predicted proteins | sample IncBWH11MmetaG_FD_155492 | JGI IMG/M metagenome (GOLD analysis project Ga0210405, IMG submission 155492) | Forest soil microbial communities from Barre Woods Harvard Forest LTER site, Petersham, Massachusetts, United States - Inc-BW-H-11-M | ecosystem: Environmental > Terrestrial > Soil >... | reverse complement strand
TTACACATTGATTCGCCGCGTCCGCGCGCTAGATGACCCCCAAAAAAGTGAAGTCGCAGCAGTGGCCTTAACGGCTTATGCGCGCCTGGAAGATCGTACGGAGGCGGTCCGGGCCGGCTTTCAGAATCATCTACCGAAGCCGGTTGAGCCGGCGGAACTTCTGGCGGTTGTCCATAGCCTTGCGACTCCAAGGTCAAGACGCTGATTTCAGGAGTCAGAAGAGAGAAGTCAGGAGTCAGAAGTCAGAAGCTCCGAACCTCGAACCCGGACCCTAGACTCCGAACCCTAAACTCCGAACCCCTCATGAGTCGGCGGTTCGCCTTGCTTTCCTGAGTTCTAGTCGCCTCTTCTTCGTCCGGCTATAGCGAAAACGGGCGTCCCATTGGCAAGTTATCTTGAGATCTTCGAGAGCCGGCCAGGGGGCCGAGGTAATCTCGCCCTGGTCTATGGTAACGACATATTCGAAAACGCCATTTTCGTCGGCCACTCCCCTGATGTGGTACGGCGGCCAATCGTAATAGACCACGCCCGCGCTTTGCCAGCGTTCTATCCAGGTCGCCTGAAGAATATGATGCATTAGAATACCTGCGATAACACTACGGCCAGTGGAATGACTATTCGGACAGAGTTGAATCGCCTTTAGAAAATCGGCAATAAAAGGACGCAAGACGGTGGAGCTTACCGAAATAATGGTTCTGGCGATTCCAATTTGCCGCCCTTTAAGGGCAGTTCGGTTTTGATTGCATGTTCCCAGGGTTGAAACCTGGTTGAAACCCTGGGCTTCTGAGTCCTCTTGCCCCTTCGGCTTCGGGGCGACGCCGATACGCCGACACGCCCTACGCCGTCACGCCGACACGCGGTCAAACAACCTCCATCGGACAATGTGGTAGCGCTTCCAGAAACGCTTTGCCATACATCTTGCTCAGGATGCGATTATCGAGAACGACGATAATCCCTTCGTCGGTTTTGGTCCGAATCAAACGACCGACGCCTTGCCGCAACTTGAGGATTGCTTCCGGCAGGGAATATTCGGTGAACGGATCGCCCCCGTTTTTCTGAATATATTCCAGTTTAGCTTCGATCAGGGGATGATCGGGAACCGCGAACGGAAGTCTAGTAATAATCACGTTCGAGAGAGCTTGTCCGGGGACGTCGACTCCGGTCCAGAAGCTGTCGGTACCAAAAAGGACTCCTTTTTTCGACCGCTTGAATCGCTCAAGCATCCGCGTACGCGACTCCCCGCTTCCCTGGACGAGAAATGTATACTCTTTTTCCAGCGCCGGTTCCATCCTTTGCGCGACACTGGCCATCGTTTTGTAGCTCGTGAACAGGACAAATGCGCAGCCTTTTGTTTTCGCAAGGAAATGGGTGATCCATTTCTCAAGAGCGCTTTCATATTCGGAATCGCGCGGGTCCGGCATCTTGCGAACGACAAACAGGCGCATTTGTTGTTCGTAGTTGAACGGACTACCAATCTGGAGAGCCTCGGCGTCAATTGCACCCACCCGTCTTCGAAAATAAGCCAGATCATCCCGTCCAACCGAAAGTGTTGCGCTGGTCATGATGCAGGTACGGCCTTCGGCGAAGAGCATCCGATTCAGGACGGAAGAGATATCAACCGGCGCGGCGTTAAGGGACAGAAAGTGCGATGTTTTTCCGGTACGCTCGATCCAGTAAACGTGGTTTTCAGGAGTCTGATTTAGGAAATCGACGATTCCGTAGCGAGCCTCTCTAATGCGGCGCCCGAGATCTTGGAGTTCGCTCTTCAGTTTCTCATCTTCGGTACCCTTTACGGCCTTGACTACGGCCGATTGAACCCGAGTCAACGCGATGGATACGGTATCGGGCACAAGCTCGGGATGCCGCACCCGGAATTCACGTCCTTTGCTGAAATTGGCTGCATTCTCGACGGCCTCGAAAAATCGGTCAACCGCGTCGCAAGTTGCGGTGGTTTCCTGTACCGAATCCTTTTCACGCAAAACTGTGAACAAGCCTTTTTGGGTTTTGGGATTATACAAGCGATGCAACGTCTGTTTGAGACCGTATTGCGAAATTCCCAAACCGATCTGGCGCGCGGCTACCGATTCAATCGTGTGCGCCTCGTCGAGGATAACGAAGTCATTTGCAAAGAGGTAACCGGTAGAACGGTTTTCCAGATCTCCGATGGTTTCGAGCGCAAGAAAGAAGAGAGTGTGATTTACAACGATCAGATCCGCACTCAGGAGTTTTTTCCTGGCGCTCTGATAAAAACAGCGATCGGTCGTTCCGCACGTTTTCGGCGTGCAAATATGGGCTTCGCTGCAGACTTGCGCCCACACGAGCGGGTCGGGTTCCACGTCGAAATCGCTAAGAGTGCCGGTAAGGGTTTTCTCGCTCCAGGCCTTGATTCTGAGTAATTCTTCCTGTTGCGAACCGGTAAAAAGATCTGCTTGTAACTGGAGCGCTCGATCCAATCGATTTGGGCAAAGATAATTCTGTCTTCCCTTTAACAGAGCAGCCTCAAAGGGTTCACCCAGAACAGCGCGGACAATTGGAATATCTTTCAGGAGCAATTGCTCCTGGAGATTAATCGTGTGCGTTGAGATAATTGCCTTGCGTTTGTCTCTGAGGGCGCAAAGAACAGCCGGCACAAGATAAGCCAGGGACTTGCCGACGCCGGTTCCCGCTTCGACGACGAGATGATGATTTTCGGTCAGAGCGGCGCCAACGGCCGCAGCCATCTGTTGTTGTTCTGCACGGAATTCGAAGCCTTTTGCGCCGGACATCACCCCCTTCCTGCCAAACATTTCGCGAATTTTACCGGGAAACTCGCTGTCGAAATTTTCACGAAGAGCAATCACCGTTGTCCTTTGTTCCAAGCCGTGGTACGGATCTTCCGTCTAGAATCCTCGAAAAGCAAAACCGGTTGCAAAATGAATCAATCCGCACATTACGACGAGGTCGTTTTTCTTCACAGGGGTTCTAAAGTTTCAGGAATGTAGAGCCGTGTTTCGGATTTTTGACCGTTATCTCATCAAGAATTTCCTGGTGCCGTTTTTGTATTCCATGTTTGGGATGGTCGCCGTCTGGTTGGTTTACGATCTTGGTGAGCACGCGAACGACTTTCAAGAGGCTCATTTGTCGTTCGAATCGATCAGCCGGTTTTATCTGACGCAGATTCCATTTGTAATAGTCACCTGGACGCCGCTGTGCGTGTTGCTGGGACTGCTTTACGTCTTGACACGGATGTCGCGACGCAACGAGATCGTGTCGATGTTGAGTGCCGGGGTTAGTGTTCCGCGGGTTTTGCTGCCTCTGGTGCTCGTTGGATTATTGCTGACTGCAGGCTGTACGGTTCTGAACTATGAGCTCGGACCAAAAGGGCTATGGGCGAGCGCTTACATGCTTGACGAGATCGCAAAAGGGAAAGTCAAAAATGCCCAGCTTGACGCCCACGTTTTTCCCAATCGCACAGATCATCGAATCTGGTTCACTCAATTACTCGACGCGAAAAACGAACAACTCCGAAATGTTCAGGTCGTTCAGCAGGATGCCGGAGGCGCGATTCTATGGAAGATCTATGGATTGAACGCGACCTACGATGGAGCGCGCAAATTGTGGGTTTTCTACAACGGGAAAGTCGCAAACATGGATCCAGACGGAAATGTGACCGGTGAAGAGTTTTTCGCGCGGAAGGAGATAGCTGGTTGGAGTGAAACTCCTTGGCGTCTGGCAAGTTCTTCGTTGAAGGGCAAATACATGACGGTGCCGCAATTGGAGCACTATCTCGCTGAGAACGGAGATTTTCCGGATGCCAATCTGGCGGAGTTCAAAACGCAGATGTGGTATCGATTTGCATTACCATGGAACATTCTCGTCGTCGTTCTGGTTGCGAGCCCACTGTGCATTGCTTTTTCGCGGCGAGGCACTCTGGGCGGAGTTGCCGGAGGGCTTTTCCTGTTCATTGGATTGTTCTCCTCAAGCAATGTGTTTCTAGCCCTTGGTCAGGGATCAAGATTATCGCCGATTGTCGCCGCATGGACTCCAGCGATATTTTTCCTGTTGCTTGGATTGTTTCTGCTCTATCTGCGAGCAACGAATCGGCCGATTCCGTTTACGGGGTAGGAGCAGCAGAGTTGGGACCTGAGAGCATGGAGGGGGATTCACCACAGAGGCACAGAGGACGCAAGGCAAGAGATAAATTTGGGTTTTTCTTTTTCTGCCAGCGGGCGCGCAAAAATCGCACCCTTCAGACAGCAACGCGCTGGCCTGCGGCTGCCGGACGGATTCCAAAGCTCTCGCGATTGTAAAACGGGCGTCCCCGCCCGTTATCTTTTTAGAAAAGAAATACTCGCTTGGTCTTAAACCGTCCAATTCAGCCAAACGCCCCACATCGATGACGGCTGCATGGGACTACCCTCCAGGCCGCTATGGGCCAATGTTTGCTGAAGCCCTGGAGAGCGCCAGTCCCTTGACGCCCCTGAAATCCGATTCCGATAGACAAGTAATTCTTTTCCCCAAAACCGCGTTCCTCAGCGGCCTCCGCGCGAGGCGATTTCGGAATTCCGATAGCCCTGAGCATTTCGGTATGGTCGGCTTTTTATGGGTGGGACGGCCTCAGTGCCGTCCCACTAATCTTATTCCATTAAGAGGAAAGAATGGGACGGCACAGAGGCCGTCCCTCCCAAAGCGCACAAGACCGCGAAAGAATCGCGGAACGAACTTCAGTACAACGAAAAGCGGGTGAATGCCGGAGGCTAACGAATCCAAGAAGCCGCGTGAGATCAGCAGGCTGATAGAGCTGGCCTACGTGGTGCTCATTCTTTGTCTCTGTTCCTGGGCCAAAGAATTCATCCTCCCGGTTATTCTGGCGGCTCTCATAAGCTTTCTGCTTGCGCCGCTGGTCTCGCGACTGGAAGGGTGGCGGTTCAAGCCGATCTTAGCAGTATTTGCCGTTGTGGCGATCGCAGTTGCTGTTCTGGGCACTGTTTGTGTGACGGTATCGATCGAGACGCTGGACCTGGTTAATTCGTTGCCGAAATATCGCGAGAACATTCACGCCCGTTGGGTTGCGATTCAGAAAGGCCCTCCGGGACCGATGAACATTGCTTTCCGAAACCTGGACGAATTGGTGAACGATCTCACCAAACACCCGCCCTCAGATGAAATGTCGCGCCACCAGTTCGAACCGATGAAAGTTGAGATTGTGAGCGGGACTGAGGGGATGCTGGCGATGGCCCGTTCGAGCATGACGCCAATGATGGCATCTGCCGCTTCATTTGCCGTTGTCGTGGTTCTCGTCGTATTCATGCTCCTGGAGCGGAAACGGCTGCGCCACCGGTTTCTCAGGTTGATCGGGCATTCGCATGTCGTGATGACCACGTTGGCGGTAGACGAAGCAGGATCGAGACTGAGCAGATTTTTGCTGGTGCAACTCCAGGTCAATGCCGTTTATGCAATTGTTCTGGCGATCGGGCTCTCCTGGATCGGAATCCCTAATGCGATTCTTTGGGCAATCCTCGCGCTTGTGCTGCGATTTCTTCCTTATGTCGGCCTCTGGATCTCTGCTTTCTTTCCATTGGCCTTGTCTGTCGCGATTTCGACGAGTTGGAGAGAGCCGGTTCTTACTCTGCTGCTCTACACGTTGCTGGAACTGTTTACGAATAACTTCATCGAACCGATCGTCCTTGGAGGCAGCACGGGTGTCTCATCGCTGGCGATCATCGTATCTGCTCTTTTCTGGACATGGCTTTGGGGTCCAGTCGGTTTGCTTCTAGCGACTCCTTTAACAGCCTGTCTTGTTGTTCTTGGGCGCTATTTTCGGGCCTTTCATTTCTGGAGCGTGCTTCTTGCAACAGATCCTCCTACTTCTGCCGAGACAAACTTGATACGCCTGTTGATAGAGAGCCGCCTCCCCGAGGCGAAAGCCATGGTTCGCGAACTGACGGAGAATGTTCTATCGATCCAAACCGCGGAGAACCTGCTTCTTGCCACGATAAGAACGATTGAAAACGACATTTATCCTGGAGGTTCGGCGACTCAGTCGAAGGGGCATATCTATGACCAGATGCGTGAAATAATCGATGAATTGAAGACCAGTACGGCTTCAGACGCTGAGGATAAGGCTGAGGATAGCGCTGAAGATAAACAGCAAGAGAAAGAACCGGATAGCCCGCAGGTGGTTATCGTTCCTTTTATCGGCGAGGGCGACGAAATTGTGGGGGTTGTTCTGGCTCGGTTGCTTGCGGCGGAAGGGACTACGGCCGACGTGCTTTCCTGGCGCATCCTGCGAGCCGAAAAGATCGAGCAGCTTCGGGAGAAGCAGGCTAAGTACATTCTTCTCTCCGCGATCGAAGCCCGATCTGCGCTAAAGATCGGAAACATGGCGCGTTCAATCAAGTCGCTGCTTCCCGAAGCGGTAGTGTTAGTCGGCCTTTGGAGTTTGCCTCCGCATGGGGGCGCGCGAATTAGCAGGAAAATCAGCGAATCCTCCGTGGGAAATGTTTACACGAGCCTTGAACAGGCAATCCGGGGCATAGCTTCCCTCGTGTCGACGGTTTCGGAGGAGCCGCATTCGACGTCTATCCCTTAGAGCTCTCTCAGTGACTTACCTGAGGTGCTGTCTGCGTCGAGGTCGCGAACTTATTACATCCAAAAGAAAAACCTATGAAGAAAATTACCACCCTGCTTCTGGCGCTAGGAGCCAGCATCGCTTTAAATTCAGCACCCTCGGCTCAAGCTGACGAGATTCAGTTCACAACCCTGCCTCAGTCCGTCCAGACGACGGTAATTCGCGAAACTCAGATTGCGGATCCCAGCTATGTGACGCGCGTGGTTCGCTCGGACGGCGGTACCTATGCGGTTACAGTTCGTCGGGAGAGCGGAGAGCAGGTAGTGTATGTAAATGCCGAAGGCGCTATCGTACAGGCGCCTGCATCGACCACCACCACGACAACCGTCCAGCAGCCGGCCCAAGAGGAAGTCGTAACCTACGAGCAGGTCCAAAAAGATCTGCCCCGTTACGAACTCATCAAAAAGGAGGGTAGAAAAGAGGTTTACCGCGATCGGCAGACCGGTCAGAAGGTGAAGGTTGAACGGGAAAAAGACTAAACGATTGCCCTGGTCCGCATTTGCGGAATAGTGCTGGAAGGAAATGAAGAAAGGCGTGGACGACAATGCTCGTCCGCGCCCCATTTCACGTCTGACCGCTAAAGCGGCACAGCTAAGCCTCGCCACTCGAGAAATTCGTTCAAGTATGGTAGGGAAGGCCTCTGTGCCGTTTCATTTTTGCCGACTTAGTTAAGGAACCGTTTGATTCGTCGGACGGCACAGAGGCGGTCCCTACCGAAAAAAATGGGCATTAATCGAAAATTGACTAAGCTCCTTCAAGGCCGGGTCATTAAGAACGCAGAAGCTTCTCCAACCGAGTTCGCGATCCATTTTGCAGATGGTTCGGCAATGAAAATCCGGATGTCCGAGACCATTATCCTGAAAATTCCGAAAGGGGTACGAATTCGAAAGATTCAGGAAGGGAAAGCGGACTTTGTGATTGAGTGCGACGACGGCGCGGTTATCGATATTCAGTTATCTGAACCTGGAAACTCGGTAAGCCTGCGCGACAGGCATAACCATTTGGAATATACGGGATGAGGGGGAGGAGTCGTGAGCGAGGACTCAGAAGTCAAAAGTCAGAATACCGGAGGTCAGAAGACGCTCGAATCTGTGAAGGGGGAACAGCGTCGAAAAACCAGGGGTAAACTTTTGGCGCAGGGCCTTCCTTGACAGGGAAATCGTTTTGGACTGAAAATTGTACGCCATGTTCGCCGTTTTATTTTCGCGGTTCACGGCAGTTTGGAGGGTTGGTGGTATCTGGTTGACCTGCTGCAATACTTAGTTATGCGCCCGCTCGGAGTGTTTCTGGTCGAAAATCATGAGGATACAGTGAAGTATATTCAGCTGTATCTGGAGGATCTGGGGCACGAAGTGAAGATCGCGCGAGACATGGCCACTGCATTGCAGGATTTTCCAAAGTCCAAATGCGACGTGCTCATCAGCGATATTAATCTCCCGGATGGGGATGGCTGGAAACTCATGGAACAAATGAAAGACCGCCGTCCGGCTTTCGCTATCGCGATGAGTGGCTATGGAAGCAAGAACGATCTGAGCAGAAGCCGCTCCGCGGGTTACAATCATCATCTGGTGAAGCCATTCCTGCCGGAAGACCTTATTGCGCTTTTGCGCGAGGCAGGGAAGCATGTCGGCTGTCTGGAAAAGGGGCGGGAACAGGAATCCAAGCCGTGAAAGAATTGAGCGAAACCGGCAATTCTTTTGAGTTAACGAAGCCCGAGGTGTCGCGTGACGAAATGTGTGATGTCATGCAGCAGATCGGGCTGCCTGCTCTCTGGATCGAGGCTCACACGATGGAAGTGGTAGCGTGCAATGATCTTTTCGCGAACCTTGCGGCATCGACAAAAATCCGCGATACTCACGACTGGTTTGTCGAGGCCGTAATGTCCACCATGAACGAGGACGAGAAGGCGGAGTGGGTGGCAGCGGCGGCCGAACTTAAACCAGCCAGCTCGCTTGTACGGTTCACCTCGATGGACGGTCAAAAAACAGAATTTGAAATGCGGAGTGCGGGAGCGATCGGGCGAAGGAGTGTCCGCCGGTTGATCCTATGTGTTTTCGTTCCTTCCTCCGCTGCCTTTGCCGGGGGGCGATTTGAGTCAGGAGTCGCGCAAGGGAAGGCGATGGAAAGATCCAGAATTAGAAGTGAACTTCATCAGAATGTTTCGCAAAAGCTTCTCGGAGCTGCATTCGGATGCAAGCTTCTGGCTGGAAAAATCGGAGAGGTGAATAAGGGCTTGGGCCAAGCCGCTTCCGATCTGGCTGAACTTTTGAACGGGACGGTGGTAGATCTTCAAAATCTCACTCGGAGTGAGCAAGATTTTAATTAGAGGCTTCATCGATACTTGAAAAAATGCAATGCGCGTTCTGCTTTTAACCTGCCTGACGGAAGAACTCACAATTCAAAACCTATGAGCTCCCAAGACGAAGGGACAAAACAGGGAAGTTCGAAAAAATGCGTATTGATCGTTGACGACCATCCTATTTTTCGCCTTGGTCTGGCCGGATTGATTTCGGAACTGCCTCATCTCGAAGTTTGCGGTCACGCTGAATCCGCGCCGCTGGCGCTCGAGGCGATGAGGAAATTCAAACCGGATCTTGTGCTTCTCGATTTGTCGCTGCGAGGAACAAACGGCATTGAACTAATCAAGTTAATGAAGGCAGAGCAGCCCCACCTTCCGATTCTCGTTATTTCGATGCATGACGAGGCTATCTTCGGACTGAGAGCCTTGAAAGCCGGGGCGCTGGGCTACGTGATGAAGGCCGAGGCGATGGCTCACGTTGCAGAAGCTATCGCCAAGGTGCTGCAGGGAAAAATCTATGTCAGTCCCACCTTTGGTGAAAAGCTGATCTTTAAAGCCGTCCAGTCGATCGAGGCGGGTACGGGCTCTCCGGTAGACACTTTATCGGACCGGGAACTTGAGGTACTCCAACTGCTCGGCAAGGGGCATTCGACCAGGTCGATTGCAGATACTCTGAACTTGAGCGTCAAGACGATCGAGACGCACCGCGCGCACATAAAGGAAAAACTAGGGTTTCAGGATTCAGAAGACATGGTCCGTTTTTCTATCGATTGGGTAGCGCAACAGGAATAGCGATTGCCGTTCACCGTTCACCCGGGCGGGAGTGTTTAGAAGCGGGGGCGAAGATTCCCCGCGACAGAATGTGGGACGGGCATCCCCCGCCCGTCCGATCGGTCGAAAACGAACATTTGCAGCGTCTCCAGTGGTCCATTACTTCGCCACTCCATCACTCCGCTACTCGATTCCCCCGACCGCCAGCTTGCGGGTGAGTTAGATTTTGTTCTGGAGCGGTAGAAGAAAGTTATGGAGCTTCCGCTGGGCCAGATGGAGGCGAGTTTTTACCGTCCCGAGCGAGATGCGGCGCTGGCTCGCGATTTCGCGTTGGCTCATGCCTTTGAAGAATGCCAGGTTGATGACTTCCTTTTGAGCTTCGGGCAAGAGTTGAATCACGCGCGAAAGCAAATCGGACAAATCGCTGTTCTCGAGCTGGTGCGACGTCATTGTGATCTCGTTGGTGAGCGGATTATCGATGTCTTTTTTTAGGCTCTCCGTCGCTCGGCGATAAGCTGCCCTTCGACGCAACCGGTCAAGTGCGCGCCGGCGCGCGAGGGTAACCAGAAGGCCGCGGAGGCCTTTCTCATTTGGATTATACCGATCACCCTGCTCCCAGACCTGAAGCAAAACATCGTGAAGAATGTCATCGACCTCGGATTCATCGCGAATCACTCCCAGAATTACCGTACGCAGCAGTGACTCGTACCTCATGTAGATGCATTCAAGTGCTTCGCTTTCCCGATTTACGACAGCTTTCATCAATTGATCGTCTGATCTTTCAATTTCCTGGGTGCCGTCCATCACGTTCGTCATGGCACCAACCTAAAATCACGCAGGGCATCTGAAAATCGGTGAAGTCCACGACAAATGCCTCGGCGAATGCCTGAGAATTGATTTTGCGCCCTGAAGAGCAGATCGGAGAAATGCAGAGTTCTTCCGGCTGAAAGGATAAATTTTTCGTATTGCGAAGCACAAAATCGAGGAAAAGAGCCGGGGAATTCCCTTAAAGCGGGATCAGGAACGGAGCCGCGAATCTCATGGAGAACGTACCATTAACGTATGAACAAGCTTCAATTCAAAGGTTCCTGGAACGAGATAAAAGGTAAGCTTAAACAGCAATATGGAAATCTGACTGATGACGATCTGGTATTTGCCGAAGGAAAGGAAGATGAAATGCTAGGCAGGCTTCAGAAGAAACTTGGTAAATCCAAAGAAGATCTGCGGCAGATGATTGAACGGATGTGAGCCAGTTGTATGGGTGGTTGCGGCGAGGCAGTCGCCCAGGCGCATGGTCGTTTTTTAGAGATCCTAGCGCGGCGAAGCGTTCGACTGAGCTCGGTCAGGAAAAGTCGATCCCGGAATATTTATCGGCCGTTTTTGGGGCGCTTTTTGCCAAAAGAATAAATTCGCTTCAACGGCAAATAGAAGCTTTTTATAACGACGATAGAATTCCTTCATCATGATCGATTCATCAGGCCTTCGCAGGCTTTTTGTTTTTTACTTGATACTCCTAATCGGGAAAACCGGGTTGGCGGCCTCGCCAGACTCCAAAGCATCGGATGAGCCCGCCAAAGAGAGTACGGTTGCGCAGGGGAAAAAGGAGGAAATAGAAGACAGCGAGGCAAAGGGTAAGAAAGAAGACAGGGTGCAGCCGTCACCGCCGGTTGTTACGGAGCATACGATCAATTTGCCGGACGGACGCACGCTTGGCTATAAGGCGATTACTGGCTACCTCCTGCTACGCGACACCAAAGAGGAACAGCGTCCTGCCGAAGAAAACGAAAACGAAAAGGAACAGAAGACGGGTGTCCGCCCCCATCTCGATCCTGCCAAGGGCAAACCCAAGGCGGATCTTTTTTTTGTAGCGTACGTTCTGAATGGGACAACCGACACCGCGACGAGACCTGTGACATTTGCTTTTAACGGAGGGCCGGGGTCCTCGTCTGTCTGGTTGCATGTCGGAGGAGTCGGCCCGCGACGCGTCCTGTTGTCAGATCGCGGCGAGGCCTTGCCTCCGCCGGTCAAACTCGTGGACAACGAGGCTACCTGGCTCGAGAAAACAGATCTCGTGTTTATTGATCCGGTATCGACCGGTTACAGCCGGCCGGTTGCCGGGGAGGATGCCAAACAATTTCACGGATATCGTCAGGATATCGCCAATGTAGGCGACTTTATCCGCCTCTGGACAACGCGATATCAACGCTGGTCTTCGCCAAAAATTATTGCCGGCGAGAGCTATGGAACAACGCGCGCAGCCGGTTTGAGTGATTACCTCCAGGACCGTTACGGGATCTACGTAAACGGGATTGTTTTGATCAGCTCCGCACTAAATTTTCAAACGATCGATTTTGATGCTGGGAATGACGTTCCCTATCCCCTCTTTTTGCCCACCTACTCGGCAAGCGCATGGTACCACAACAAGCTTCCTGCGGATCTGTTGCGTTTGCCGCTGAGGAGCGTTTTGAACGAGGCAGAGTCTTTTGCCATGGGCGACTATTTGCTTGCCCTTTCCCGGGGTGACGCTCTTCCGCAGCCTGACCAGGATCGCATTGCCGATCGGTTGGCCCGATTTACGGGGCTTAACTCGGGCTATCTGAAACAATTGTCACTGCGTGAATCGTGTAACCGATTCATCAATGATCTTCTCAAAGACGAAAACCGTTCGCTCGGACGATTTGACAGCCGATTTACGGGTATCCGCTTGCACCCTGCGACGGATCAGCAGGAATTTGATCCGAGCGCTGAGGCAGTGAATGGCCCCTTGTCTTCGGCATTCAACGACTATGTAAGAAGGGACCTTGGATTTGAAACTGATCTCCCTTATGAAACTATCGCAGAGGTCAATCCCTGGACGCTGGCCGAGAACAAGTACCTCGATGTCGCTTCCAATTTAAAAGAGGCGATGAGTAGAAATCCTTATCTGAAGGTCTGGGTTTGTTGCAGCTACTTTGACCTTGCAACTCCCTATTTCGCCGCCGAGAGCGTTATCGGTCGAATGAACCTGGACAAGGCGATCCGCAACAATATTGAGCTCACTTTCTACGAGAGCGGACACATGGTTTACATCGACAAAACTTCACGCGGGAAATTCAAAAATGACTTCGACGCGTTCGTAGCGCGCGCTTTGACCGCGGCTCCCGTCAATAACGCAGACCGCTAAGTAGTCCCACTGGTTCCAGTGCTGCGGCGGGAATGTCCCGAAGGGACGACAGGACTCAGATAACATGAGCCGACAACAAACAGCACTCGCTGTAAATTGTCGGCTCTTATGAAAAAAGAAACAATAACGAGTGACGGTATCAGTGGAAAAAGTCTAGTCAACTA
>Ga0210405_10004548_pt1 | contig 13008 bp, 11 predicted proteins | sample IncBWH11MmetaG_FD_155492 | JGI IMG/M metagenome (GOLD analysis project Ga0210405, IMG submission 155492) | Forest soil microbial communities from Barre Woods Harvard Forest LTER site, Petersham, Massachusetts, United States - Inc-BW-H-11-M | ecosystem: Environmental > Terrestrial > Soil >... | reverse complement strand
ATAGTTGATAACATAGCAGCCTGGGACTCAAAACCCTGGATAACATCTTCATTTAGAATGACTCAAACATCACAGCGACCCTAACGGGATTCGACCCGTGTTTACCGGGGTGTCGATGGCGAATCTTCAGTAATCCCGATGTTTCAAAAACAGATTCCCAACGCCCCGGTACTTGGGGTCGCTCGGTGAGTCTGATATGATAGTCTCACGCTTCGGGCGATTGCTTTCTTTGGCCTGGTTACGTCGGCATTTGCTAGCGCAACTTTGGACGTGCTTGTAAATGCAGCTGCGAGTTTTTCGACTGCGATCCAGCAACAACTCGAAATGCTCCAAAGCAATCCGGCGCCAGCCGAGCTTGCTGAGAAGATGATTGGCTATGCGGAAGCGAAAGCGGCCTGAATTTAGACGATTACGTCGAACGCCACGACGCAAGGGTTAAGGGGGCGCGTCCTGATGCGCGGACGGAGGGTAGCGTTGCAACTTTGGAGTTAAGGCGAAGTTTGGCGATAGCGTTGACAAATTTAGACCGCCACCTCGCTGAGCAGGCCGAGAATGAAGCAGTGCATCAGAACAACCCTCCCACCCGGAGCGCCCTCGCAAGCCTGGCGTTTGCGGATCGTATGGATCGCCTCGCAGCCGGCGATCGTACGCCCAGGGGCGTAACGCTGTACCCATCGCCACACCGTGAGGTGATCGGCGTGCAGGCCCCGACTCGGCGAGCGTATTTACTCGATTTTCGCATAAAAGGCAGGGACATGACGGCTACGGAAGCGGGTGTGCGGCCGGTGAATCCAATGCTAACAGCACTTAACTACGGAGTACTTCATGTTACGATTAAAGTGCTATGTGAAATGTATTTGCCGAAAGTTATCAAAATTAATCTTCATGGTATCTTCTTCATTCGCTAGCGTCTTTTAACTCCGGAGAGAACGCCGAGGCCGCTAAGGCCTCCCCAATCGTGCTCGCGCTGGCTAGGCTTTCCCAACGATTCTCGTGCTTTATCCACACTAGCCAACGACCCGTTACTTCCCCCGATCCGGCGCGCTCCCGTAGGATAAAGGCCGCGGTACGATTGCCACGGAGGATTTGCACGCAATCCTCGGCCCTTGCCGCTCGGAAGCGGATTAGATCCGCTGCGGACATCCTTAACCGCGGCCGGAATCAATAAAAGGTTTATTCATAATTCGCTATAATTTGTTCTTCTCTTGATCCGTCCTTGGAAAACGTGGCTAGCGCATCTGATGAAACGCTGAACCTCCGGTGGCATGGGTGGAAAGAGCTGCCATAGCTAAACTACGGCGTGTTATGTGCAAGGTTGAAATCGTACACAAAGTTCATTTGCTATGCGCTATTATATTTATGGTAATACCTAATAAAACGACATCTGATCAAATCAACGTTTCGGGCTAGACAATCAATCGCTCTCTGACCTTGAGGGCCGTTTGAGGAACGCAGCGAGGGGGCGCGCAAAAGCCCGTCAACGCCAGGTGGGGCAAAGTGCAGACAGGAGCGCGGGCGTTAAGATCGCAAGCCAGAAGTAAATCACGCCATTCGGTCGTCCCACTCGTGGCTTTAGCCGCTCAATTTCCGCGGCCATTTCGTGGGCTGTTCATTTCACGAAATTTCTTTGATCAAGCCAGTCCCAATAACCGCTTCGTGCGGCCCAATCGTAAAACTTGGCTTTCTGGGCCAGGGTCATTTGAAAAAACTTTTCGTAGCCGCCCTCCGGCAACGGATAACCGCCCGGCAACCCTGCAACCTTTCCGTGTTTCCTCTCAAAAATTCCGCCGTCCTTTTGTTTGACCAACGATCGGAAACAAGCCAGACAAAGGGCGCTCTTCTGATCTTTCGGTTCCACATAAAATTGCCAGCACCGGTCGGGCGCCAGAAATGGCTCCGGGCTCGGCTCGCCGCAGTGCGGGTAAAAATTTGGTTCCTCGAGCCAAGCATCAAGTTCCTTTTCAATTAGTTCGTCGAGTTCTTCTGGCTGGCCATATTGAGCGGTTAAACTCGCGAAGAGCTTAGATTGGTCAGACCGCAAGATTTCCCGGACGCGTTGTGCAACGGCGGTTTTCTCTTCGTTGGTGAACATAAGGGTTGATTTCGTTATATTCGACTGTGTCAGCCATCGATTGAGCTGGGCTCAACGGAACGGGGAAAGGGATTTAGTTATTTTTCTAGATTTTCTCGGCAATCTAAATCTCGGCTTCAATGTGGTTGTACAATCGCCGGCTGATCTCGCGGAGATTCGCAACGTCGGCCATCGCCTGGACGTGATCACCGCTCCAAAACAGGAGATGGTGGCTGACCAACAGACCCTGGTTTTGCTAAAACGATTCTCGCACAATCCTGACGTTGAGAAGGCGAGAGTGGAGTTCGAGCGTGCTCAGAAGACCGAAGAGAGATTCCATAAGCCGGTAAGGTCGCCCTCTACATGCCTCGGCTCACCAAGCGGTGGTAGTTCTCGGAACTCCATAGGCTCGACGATCACGTGTATGCCACTCCAACCCTGATTAACCCACGTGTTTTCCGTTAGCTTCGTGGCAAACTCAATCAAGTTGGCCTTTGCCACCTTCGAGGGACTGCGGACTATGACTACGATTTCATGATCTGCAATCGGATTGTTTACCGTAGCCGCCTGGGTTAAGCCTGCCCCAGGAAACCGGGTGAGTCGAACCACCCCGTGAAGGCTGACTTCGTGGTAATATTCATTTTCGGGGGTTATTCTCATATCGTGCCAAATCCAAGGGTAATCACAATTTTTGTTCGTGAGACGGGTCAATAGAGTGACCGGTCTCATCCAGTTACAAATGGATTGGCAGGTCCGAGTTTCAGAGTTTCTTTGAAATGTTTGTCCAGAATCTACGCTTGGGATCGAAACAACGTCGACCTGGCGAACCCGTCCTGAATAGGGAACTAAAATCTCTCGATGGGCCGAGGTAGGTTACTGGTCCTCGGCCTCAACCAGCCGGCTTAGCGTCGCTGTGTGTGGTCGCGCAGGACCAAAATTGTAGCTGATAGATCCTCCCAATGGTCGCTTTGGAGGGGTCAGATTTCGGCCAAACGAACTCGGGCTACGGGTGCGGCATTCCTCCTGTTTGACCTCCTCGCGAACTCAACGATTTGTACTATCGTGAAGGAAATCCAGCTTAGCCGGCCAGAACTCGCGTTCATAATCGCCACGCGCGCAATGGCTGGCGCCGGGATCGTTCTCCTTCTTGCGGACCGCCTCAGTGCAGAGCAACGGAAGGCGGTCGGCTCCACCCTCGTCCTAGTCGGGCTGGTCACGACAATTCCCGGCTTCTGGGCAGTACTCGGCAAGTGCGAGTAAATCGGTTGAAGGCCGAGAGTTCCTAAAAATCTACGTTTCCGACTCGTACTCTCTCCGCGGACATGCCTGGTGTTTTCGATTTTAGATCGAGCTACGAACGAGAGGAATTAAAAACAAAAAAGCCGAACCCTTTTTCGAGTCCGCCTTTTCGAGATTGGCTTGTTTTGTGAAGTACGCTTACTCCACAAGGCTATCTAGGTGCCGATGTGACCCGCGAAAGCTGGTAAGCAAAAGTTCTCCAGTTGGAAACACCAACCGCCCGCCTGATGCAGGTCGGCGGTTTTTTGTTTCCCGCGCTCCTGGTGTCGGCCTAAAAGACGATGAGCGCCAGACCGCCATCGCCTGTGAGTGTTCAGATCGCAGATGGCCGTAGGTCTTAAGCGCCAGGACTCCACGGTCCTTATGGCCCAGCCAGCGGGCAACGGTTGGAATATCCACCCCCGATTCAATGCATCTAGTCGCGAACAAGTGCCTGAGATCGTGGTGGGTCAGTCTCTTAGCTCCGACTGCCGCGCACGCTTTCGTCAAGGCCTTCTGCGCTTCACAGACCGCCAGGATATAACCCTCCCGGTCGCCGCGGTAGTGCCTGGGGGTTTCGCGCATATCTTTCAGGAGCGCGGCCATCGGCGGGATGATCGGGATAAGTCGGCGTTCGTTACCTTTGGTCCCTTCTTCCGCGTCGCCATGGACCCAGATCCCGGTTTTTTCGACGTCTGCCCACTTAATGTTCTTGGCTTCGTCTAACCGACAACCCGAGAAGGCGAGAAACTCGATCAGGTCACCACACTGTTTCGAGCACCATGCGCCTTCCCCGCGGACTGTATCTACGATCGCAGCAAATTTGTCGCTCGTCGGCAAATCGAGATGTTTAGTCTTGGGCCGGCGCTTCTTAAGCTTTCCGGCCGGGTTTCTGTAAATGAGCCCCTGATCGATTCCTACTTCGAAGATTCCTCGCAGGCTGCCAACTGCGTTGTTGTATCGGGTGGGGGAATATTTCTTGGCGTATCTTTCACCCCAGTCCAGGCAATCGGCCTCTGTCACGCTTTTCGCCTGGAGGTCCCTCAATTCGGGCCAAGTTTTCCAAATGGACCACACGATCTGTTGCCGGTAGTGGACCGTCGCGGACTTGATTGATTGGTCCTTCTCGACCTGCTTGAGGTAGACGTTTGCAAGATCTCCTACGGTGGCTTTGCCGGCTTCTACGGTTTTGACCGCGGGAGCTTTGCCCCGGAAGTCCTTCACGTGCCCTGCGAGCTTGGCCTGGGCCACGCTGAAAACATCGGTCTTCAGGCTTTTCCAGTGTTCCTTGCCGTCCTGGAAAAGACGGGCATAATAGGTCCCGTGTTGGATGTTCTGCCAGAGAAACTGTACCTTCGTTCGCTTCCAGGTCTTCGATGCCACAGTCAGACCGTAGAAGTTGACCGTAGAAGTGGCAAGTTTTTCTAGTCCGAAAATTCCAATTTCCCCTTGTAAAAGGGCCTATAGCTCAGCGGTTAGAGCAGGGGACTCATAATCCCTTGGTCGTAGGTTCGAATCCTACTGGGCCCAAACGACTTATGGTTGGACGACAATCGCGAACCGCGGGATCCTAAACGGCGAGGCAAAAGGTATCTGTTTAAGCCTAAATTCCGAAATTTGGAATCGTCCTCGTCGTCGTCCTCGTCCTCGAGAATCCCGATCACTTCGCCATCAGACTAACCGAACAAAATAGTTGCAGGACGTCGGTCTCTTTGCGGTCACGGAATCCCAATGCACCGAGGACGAGGACGACGACGACGACGAGGACGAGGACGATTCAAAATTTCGGAATTTGGTTTAAGCTGACCGCATGCCGTGAAGCTCTCGCCAATGCTTGAAAGAATGCCTGGAGCTTCGGTGAGGGCCGCCAGAACGAAAGATCTTGTTATCTCCTTCATCTAGCGGTGACACTATTTAATGCTTTCCTTAACTTGTCAGAATCAACACTGGGTCCGAATTATTCTAGTATGAATGCTATTAGCCCTGGTGTGGCGGTTATTGCAGGTGTTGGGCCGGGACTTGGGGCCTCGTTGGCACGGAGAATCGCCAAGGAAGGATGCCGCCTCGCTCTGCTGGCTAGATCATCAGATTTTCTTGAAACCCTGTCTAAGGAACTTCGGCGGCGTGGAACGGAGACGCTCTCCATCCCCACCGATATAGCCGAAGCGGATCAGGTGACCGGAGCGTTCCAGCGCATCCGCGAGCAGCTCGGCTCGGTCGATCTTCTGATCAACAATGCCAGTGAAAGCGGGCCTTTTGGGCAACCCTTTGTCGAGATTAGTGCGGAAAACTTCGCTCACAGTTGGCGGGTCGGTGTACTTGGCTCGTTCCTCTGCTCGCAAGCAGTCGTTCCTGAAATGCTCCAGAAGGGCGCCGGTTGCATCCTGTTCACTGGCGCGACTTCATCGGTTCGGGGGGGCGCCATCACTTTCAGCAGCGCAAAATTTGCGATGCGCGGGCTCGCCCAGGCCTTGGCCAAGGAACTGTGGCCTAAGGGCATCCATGTTGCCCATATCATCATCGATGGTGTGATTGGGGAGAATGAACTCGAGCCGGGCAACGAAGACCAAACCACCGAACCGCTCATGAATCCGGCTGCCATTGCCGAAGCCTATTGGGGGCTAGTCACCCAGGATCGATCCGCTTGGAGCCTGGAGCTCGATCTGCGGCCATATCGCGAGAAGTTTTTCGAGTGAAATCGCTCTGAAGTGTTACCTGTTTCCCGATATCGTTCCACAACGGTACTCCGATACCGGATCTTTTCTCGAGCCATCCTTTTCTCCATTCTCTTCCTCGCCAGTTGCCACCGCGTCACACCGGTCACGGGGCTTCGCCAGCGCGGTTACCTTTGGCAGCGGGATTGGACGGCGGCCGTAGTGGATGCTGTGGTCGAAGCTGATCGACACATGGATGGACTGGTCGTTCTCGGCGCGGAAATTCAGTGGACGAGTGGAAAACCGGATCCGGTTCGGGCGACAATTTCTTGGTCGACGATGAAGGCATCGAAAAAGCCGTGGGCCATTGCGTTGCGGATCGCGCCGTATCCAGGGCCGTTTGTTGGAAACGATTTATCGACTTTGACCATCGTTAAGGAAGCGTCTCGACTCATTCAGGAAGCGAAAAATCATGAGGTGAACCTCGATGAGTTCCAGCTCGACTTCGATTGCGCCCAAAAGAAGCTGGCCGGGTATCAAATCTGGGTACGAGCTGTACGAGCGGTCGTTCAACCGCTCAGATTCGTGATTACGACGCTTCCATCCTGGCTGGATGAACCTGATTTCCTTGAACTAATTAGCCAGAGTGAAGCCTACGTTTTGCAGGTACATTCGATTCCAACCGTCAATGAGATTGGGCGCACGGTTTTGTGCGATAGCGGGCTGGCGAGGAATTGGGTAGCCAAAGCCTCCAAACTCGCTCATCCATTTATGGTCTCCCTTCCGACCTATCGCTGTGTGGCCGGGTATGATCAGCAAGGAAATCTATTGGGCGTTTCAATGGACAGCGTGCAGCCCGCCTGGCCGCGCGGAACGCGAGTTCTGGAATTCGATACCGACGCGGATGAGTTGGCAAATCTCGTGAACGATTGGCGGACAAATTGTCCACCTCATCTGAGTGGATTAATCTGGTACCGCATACCGGTTTCGACGGATCGACGGAATTGGCGATGGCCGACTCTGAGCGCCGTGATGGAAGGCCGAAGGCCGTCTCACCGATTGGAAGTGTTCAAGAAAGGTGTGAATCCCGTCGACCTATCCATTTCCAATGAGGGAGAGGCGGATGCTCCGGTTGATTGCGAGGTGAGTGTGACCTGGTCGGATCGGACGCTGGTCGCATGGGATGCTTTGCCGGGGTGGCAGTTTCGGGGCGGATCTGGACAAGCCCTTTTCACATCTGATTCCAGGCGCGGCCTACGCTTGTCACCCGGAGCCAAAGTTGATATCGGTTGGCTCCGTTATGATCAGACGCCGGCGCTTAACGCGCAGGTCTCAGAAAAAACGCCTGCAATACAATGAGATCACCTTTCGAGAGGATCGAGTGGTTCTATCGGGCATAGGCGCAGCAATCTTGGTTTTTTTTGAGACCGTGCCAGCGTTTGCCACCGGTTTTTTCGGTCCCGTTCAATATCTGGATAATGGCGGAAAAAATGTCGACGCATCTCCCGAATTTTATTGGGAACTCGAAGTCAAGCGGCTGGCCGGAAACTTTCATCCGGCTGAAAAGTTGCTGCTGGCAAAAATAGATGATTCTCAAAGCGAGTCCGAGAGCCATGCAAAAGCGGAGGCGACGGCGGATGCCGACTTAAAAGATTTCGATCAGGCAATCCTGGAGGGGCGAATCAAACCACCCGACCCGGCAAAGGCGCGGACAGATCATGCCGCTGCCCGCGAGCTCATTGTCAGGACGGATGAGAAAACCGCAGATTCGCTGCCGGTAGAGTTTGAGTCGGAATTCTCGGATTACCACCAGGGTGCGTTCGCCTATCGCCGCGGGAAAGATCATTGGGACGATGCACGCAAAGCTTGGGAACGATTGCTGCAACGGCCGGAATCGGAGAGAAAATATCGGACAGTTTGGGCGGCGTTCATGCTGGGAAAAATGGCGCTTAAAAGCGGGAGTCCGGATGCCGTAAATTGGTTTGAGCGAACTCGTGGATTTGCGCGAGCCGGATTCGCCGATTCACTTGGAATGGCCGCAGACAGCTATGGATGGGAAGGTCGTAGCGAGTGGAAACAGAATCATCCGGAAAGGGCTGCGCCCCTCTTTCTGACCCAATTGGCTCTGGGTGATACCAGCGCAATCGTCTCTTTGAAAGCGCTGATCCCCGATCGATCATCGGTGGACGGAATGTTGAATTACGGCCCGGAAGTAGATGATATCAGCAAATGGACGGCTGACCAGAAAAGCGCCCACGACCGGAAAGCGCTGGATGATTTGCGATCTGCGGCCAAAGATCCGTTGCTTCGTTCGTTGGTGACGGCTCATATTCTTGCGACAGAAACGGCAGCGGAAAACGCTGACGCATCGCAGGGGGAATCGCCATCGGGCTCACCAAATCGGAGCGCGCGTTGGCTATCGGTTATTAAAGACGCGAACCTGGAACAAGTCGACGAAGCGGAATATTTAGGTTGGGTTGCCTATAACAACGGCAACTACAACGAAGCAGACCGCTGGCTGCAACTGGCTAAAAATGATTCTCCCGCGGCCTATTGGTTGCGAGCGAAACTTCAGCGGCGGAACGGCCGGCTTGATGAAGCGGCTAAAAGCATGGCTCTTGCCTGGCAATCGATCCATGACCTATCCCATTATACCGGATGGTCCGGATCGACAGAAGACCGGTATTTGACTGGGAATCAGGAGGGGGGATGGACATTTGACAGCGCGGCGAGCGGCGATTTTGGTAGTCTTCGTCTTGAGCGACGCGACTTCGTCCAAGCGTTGGAAACGTTTTGGCGCGGTGGACTTTGGGATGACGCCGCTTACGTCGCGGAACACGTTCTTTCGGCAGACGAACTGAAAGCGTTCGTTGATCAACAGCCCGACTCGATGGGTACGACGGATGACACCAATCCTGAAAAGCATTTAGGGAACCTAAAATATTTGTTGGGCCGCCGACTCGTTCGAGAAGATCGCTACGATGAGGCGGCACGGTATCTGGATCCCCCTTATGACAAAGTTCTCGAAATATATGTCAAGGCGTTGAAGGACGGGGCTGATGAGAAATTATCGAAGGTAGAGCGCGCTCGAGCTTGGTTCACCGCCGCGTGGTTAGCCCGTTTCGATGGCATGGAATTGATGGGCACAGAAGCGTCGCCGGATGGATTCGATAGCCGGGGCGCCTTCGAAAATGTCGATGTGGCCTCTCAACGGTCCTCAGGATTTTGGAATTTGACGAGCTTTGTCAATGGCAAGGAAACGGTCGCGAAAGTTCCGCTGGTCTTGAAGCCTTCAAAAGAGGAAGTCCAAAGGCTGGGCAAATATCGGACGGTGCCGAACCTCCGCTACCATTATCGGATCATTGCCGGCGCTCTGGCTATCCGAGCTGCCGGCCTTTTGCCGGATAACACGCCGGAACTTGCAGACGTTATTAATTCGGCCGGCCACTGGGTCGCGGATCGTGATGATAAGATCGCAAATCGCTACTTCCAATTGTTGGAAACACGTTGCGCAAAAACCAATTTGGGTCGGTTGGCGATTCTCCGGCACTGGTTTGTCGATGACACCGGGCCCTGGAGCGAAGAACAAGGAGCGAATCGCGCGGCCATGCGCCAGGCGTTGGGGATTAAGGATGAGTGAGCCCGAGAAAAACGCATTTGCCTTACTTGATCTGCAATTTGTGAATTGATTTTCCGGAACGCCAAGAGAGAGGAATCAGAGTGTATTGGTTAAAAAGCGCATTCGAGAAGGTCCTGTGGAATAGCCGAATGGTTGTTCTGTTCGCAGTCATTACTAGCGTTCTGGCTGGGATAGTTTTGTTCTGCGTTATCGGCATCGAGTCTCTTCGGGTTCTGTTGAACATGCTTCATTACGCTGACCCCACGATCGCTCCGGATCAAAGAGAAGTGATCCTGCGTCAAAGCATCTTACGGGAGATCGCGCTGATTGATGGCTATCTGCTGGGCGCATTCATGTTCATCTTCGGCTTTGGATTGTATGAACTTTTCTTGGCGGATTTCCAGGAAGCCAGGTCGTCCCAGGCGTCCGGTCGAATCCTCCGAATCAAATCGCTCGACGACCTCAAGACGCGTCTTGGAAAAGTTATTCTAATCATTCTGGTGGTCGAGATTTTCAAAGATGCATTCGAGATCAAGGCTGAAAGCCCGCTCGATCTGCTTTACGTGGCGGCTACGATCGCGCTTATCGGTCTCGCACTTTATCTGACGCGTGGTTCAGAATCGGAAAAAAAGGCCGTGCCGATTCCGCACGACGAGAGCCAAGACAGCCATTGAACCATCCGGTATCGTTTTGCCGTCTAGATTTCATCGACAAAACACCGCTTTTTAGGGTATGCGTTTGTTCAGTCACTGCGATTCTCAATTCCGCTTTCACAAACGAATATTGGCCCTGCGCTCCTGCAGCGCTTTATGTTTTCTGGTTCTGTCCGTGAGCGGAGCGGAGCCGCCCGCTGAGAACCTTCCGGCGCCACTGCCAATCCCAGCAATTCCAAAGCAGAAGCTTGTCGTCGGCGTCGCCGTTGGCCCGCCATTCAATATCCAGAACGCCGACGGCTCTTGGACGGGCATCAGCGTCGAGTTGTGGCGACAGATCGCGAAAGAGCTCGGTGTCGATTTTGAGTTTCGCGAGACCAACCTCGCTGGAAATTTTGCCGGCCTTGCCGAGGGTTGGCTCGATGTTTCCGTCGGTCCACTGACGATTACCGAGCGGCGCGAGGAGGTCTGCGATTTTACGCACGCCTACTTTGCTTCTGTTTTGGCCGTCGCTGTGCCTGCAAACCGCTTGTCTGGCAGCGCCCGATTTCTAGTCGCCTTCTTCGACTGGACCATGTGGCGGGCGGTTCTCAGGATCGCGATTGGGTTGCTTGCGATTATGGCGATCGTGGCCGGGCTGATCTGGCTTTGCGAACGCCGCGCGAACCCGACTCAGTTTGGCGACGGGCATCGCGGACGAGGCTTTGGAGCAGCCCTGTGGTGGTCGGCAGTTACCATGACAACAGTAGGCTACGGCGATGTTTCTCCGCGAACCCTCAAAGGGCGGATCATCGCTGTCGTGTGGATGTTCGTCAGCCTGGTGCTGGTTTCGACGTTCACGGCTTCGATGGCTTCGGTTTTGACGACAGAGCGGCTCAGCCACAGTACCGACATCCGCGGCCTCGATGACCTTCGGCAGATCCACGTCGGTACTTTCGCGGATAGCTCCAGCGCGCAATTTCTCGAGAGAAATCACATCGACTTTCAGGCTTTTGGACGCGCCGAGCTGTTTGAAGCGCTCAAGGATGGAAAGATTCAGGCCGTGCTCTACGACGAGCCGTATCTGCGATACGAGGTCCGTAACCGATACTGGGGTCAGTTCACCGTGTTCCCATTAAACGCGGACACCCAACTTTATGCTTTTGCGGTCAGAGAAGGCAGTCCGTTGCGCGAACCAATAAACCGGGCGCTGCTACGCACGATCCATGATCCGGCCTGGAAAGACCTGCTCTACCGCTACTTAGGAAGATCACCCGGTTAGCCTGCATCGCTGACAAATCCTGAGAGATTAGTCAGCGATGCAGGCTGTAGCAGCGGGACTCTCCGGCCACGCCGGAAAATTCCGCTGCTTTCTAGCCCGCAATGATCTTGTGGCTTTTCCCAGCGTGTAATCTTTGCGGGCGAGCTGAGCGCGTCCCTGCCATCGGAAGATTGAATACCTGCCCGACTACTAATAATCAAAGTCGCATTTTGGATATTTAAACCGAACAGGCACAGGCCGAGTTAGCAGGTCGACATAGAAGGCATAAAATTGGGCATTATCCAGGTGGAAAATTACCTTGGAATCCTGCAGTAAGCTAATATTCGGATAAGGATTGGTCGTACTCGGGATGGACTTGCCGTAGTCCTGGTCAAAGGTCGTGTCCATGTCGACCCATAGATCGCGCACGTCGGTTGCAAACTCCGGATGAACGAAAAACGCGAAAGCAGTCGTGTCGAAAATAAAAGGTATGAATGGCGGAGGATTAGGGCCGAAGAAAGAGGCATTTGCCTGTTCAAAGAGCTCTGTGATTATTGTTTGCGGCTTGTGCTGGGTTATCTGATCGAAGACGGGCTCGGTCAGAGGAAGAGTATTCGTACAATCCAGGGGAATGATGTAATGCGGAATGGCTGCGCGTAGCACCACTTGGGTAGCTTCAGGGTCAAACCACCAATTGAATTCCGCGTGATCACGATAGGCGTTGCCCGGGACAAACATTTGCCCCGCCATTGTCACGATCTGTTTAATCAGCGGAACAATCGTTGGATCCTTTCGAATCGCGAGCGCCATGTTCGTGGGAGGTGCGATCTCCAGGATTGTAACCTGATGCGGATAGCGATGCACCGTCTCAATGATGAAATCAACGGCATCTTGTTTTGCCGGCCTTGTATGGGTAGCAAACCCGTCGGGTGGCGGGACTAGTTGATTCGGACCCGGCTGCGGGCTTGAATACGCACCGACATAGTCAATCGGTTGGCCGAATCGAAGTACTTCGTAAAGGTAAGAGTTATAGTCATGCAAAAGTGGGTATTGCGCGCCGACGTAGACCTTGACCCTGTTCTCAATTCCCAGTCGCTCAACCGCCTTAAGGCAATCGGAAACCCCTTGATCGCGCCACTGATTTCCGGAGGGAATAGTGAATCCGAGCAGATCGATGACACCCTGAGCATAGAGCTGAGCGGCCATGACAGCGACCTGACCATCGTCGCCGATGGTGTTGAAGTCGGTGTCGATAATTACTTTCGCAGGATCGGCGAAGATCGACGAGGCGGCGAAAGACCAGCAAAACAGAAGACTACTTAGAATATGGAGGAGCTTCATGTGTTTATGGTACGTCTCCGGGAGGTAACCCGGCGCTCGTTGACGGTGGGGGAGCAAACGTTTGCGGATTCTCGAACTTCTGGCATTTAGAGTCAAATAAATTTTACCGAAGTGAGTTGCGTCGGCGGAGAAGGGTTTTTAAAAATAATATT
>Ga0210405_10004545_pt1 | contig 13015 bp, 17 predicted proteins | sample IncBWH11MmetaG_FD_155492 | JGI IMG/M metagenome (GOLD analysis project Ga0210405, IMG submission 155492) | Forest soil microbial communities from Barre Woods Harvard Forest LTER site, Petersham, Massachusetts, United States - Inc-BW-H-11-M | ecosystem: Environmental > Terrestrial > Soil >... | reverse complement strand
CGATGTGCGCGACGTCGCCGACCTGCACATCCGCGCCATGACTCATCCCGCCGCCAAGGGTGAACGCTTCCTCGCTGTGGCTGGCGATTTCATGTCGATGCTCGACATCGCCAAGGTGCTGAAGAGCCGCATGGGCGCGTCCGCCAAGAGAGTTCCAACCCGGGAGCTGCCCAACTGGCTGGTACGCATTGCCGCGCTGCGCGACCCGGCTATCAAGCTGATTCTGCCCGAACTGGGCAAGCTCAAGAACGCCACCAACGAAAAGGCCAAGCGCTTGCTGAACTGGGCGCCCCGTTCGAACGAAGATTCCATCGTAGCCACCGCCGAAAGCCTGGTGCGCCTCGGGCTTCTGAAGGACAGCCAGAAAAAAGCCGCCTAATTCCAGATTTATGGAAGACGGGCGTCCCCGCCCGTCCAGGAGCGAAGCTCCACAGCGCATTCGCTTGGGTCTAGGACGGGGCTTCTTTGTTTTGCTCGCAGATGCCGGTGAACTCGAAGACGGTGCGGAGGTCGCGCCAGTTGCCCGCCATTGCGCCGGGGATCGCGGCTTCCGCTTGTTTAATCAGTTCGTATTCTTTCGAGTCCTCGAGGCTGTCCGAGGATAGATCGGTCTTTCGCTCCTTCGGCGCTGGGTTGTTTTCGGGTTCTGTCCCACGGCTTGCGCCGTGGGCTACGTTCTTTCGCCGCCGCGCGGCTGGGTCTGTCGTTGCGGCTCTCTGCGTGGCGTTTTGGTCCGCGGCTTGCGGCTCGGCTTGGGTTTCTCGTTGAACGGACTTTGTCGGGGCCTCGCGGGCGGGCGCGCCCGGGCCACACAGGCGTATTGGGGGGCCGAATTCGGGGTGTTCGATCAGGTATTGGCGGGCGTAGTCGGGAACTTCGCGGACCATGGGTTGCTCGCTAGCGCCGTAATGAACGTCGTCGAAGCGCACGTTTTTTGCGTTCCTCGCGGCTATGCGCAGGGCTTGAATGATCAGCCGGGCGCGGGTTGCATCGAGCGTGCCTTTCAACAGGCCGTCGACTACGTGCATGATCGAAAGCTGGATGGACTCGCAATCTTCGAGCAGGGCCATGGAGTGAAGCTGCATATCGACGCGCTGTTGTACGCCTTTGATGACGCGGGTGTGGAAGTAGCAGAAGAACTCGCCGCGCAGGGCGGGCGATCCGCAGCGCTGTCCGGTGACTTTGATGTGAGTGCAATTACGAACGTTGGGATGGGGTGGTAACGGTTTGGGCATGAACTGCTCCTGAAAAAAAATCGCGTGATTCGCCTAAATCTATGAATCGATTGGGGCGAGGTTGAGGGGTACCCGCCAGATCTATGAAACGAAACGGGTTGCGGGTAAAATATTGGGAACAAAGGAGTTGCGTGGGGATTGAAGGGGCAGAAGTTGCTCGGCAGATGGACCCGGAGGGAAGGAACAACTTGGAGGCTCCTCGATTGCGACGTTATATAGCTAGACTATAATATATCTTTAAGTGAAGTCAAGAAAATAGTGAAGAAAGTTGGAATCGAGTTCCAAAATGGGAATGGGTGGGATGGTGCTCCTGTCTGATTGTACGTCGTGCTACGGGTTGGCCCACCCGACACTGTGACGGCCCAGGTTAGCGCCGGAGAACGAACGCGAACCTGGGGTACCGAGCACGGAGCGGGGCGCCGCCGCAAGAAGAGAAGTTGTTGTACAATCGGGATCTGGTTTCCAAAACAGGTGGACGATCTCCATTGACACGGCCTAGAAGGTCCTCGCCACAGTCAACGCCGCCAGATTTACAGCCCGACAAGGCTTTTTCCGTCCTGTCGGGTCAACTACAGTTTTTGCAAGAGTTGAAGGGCCTTCGATACAGCGACGGCGAGGCAAAGGAACGGGAATGGGCTCAGTTCACCGCAAAGATGATCATGCGGACGTTCGGAAGCGATAGCCCCAATAAGACGAACTTTTCACGTGCCCTGTCGACTGGCGACTATTACATGACTCCATACGGTGGCGCAGAGAATCACGGTCTGAATCAACGCAACTATGATGCCCGAATTCAGGCCTATGAAGGTGTCCTCAATAGCTGCCTGGCAGAACTGCGGATTGACATGCCTGAGCTAGAGATTCAGGCGGTCTTCGAGCCGGGTCAAGAGTACGAGTTTTACCGGGCCGTTAAGACGATTCTGGGATTCGCAGCCAAAGAGATTTTTGTGGTTGACCCCTACGTTAGCGTCGAGATGTTTGACGTGTATGCGGGCGCGATTCCACGTACTGTTTCGTTCCGCCTTTTGAGTGCGAACGTTCCTGCAGCGGTGCTACCTGTCGCTCAGAAATACGCGTCAGGCGGGAATCTTCAGTTCAGGGGCACCAACGCCATCCATGACCGCGTGATTTTTGCCGATAACCGGGTTTGGGTGCTCGGTCAGTCCCTAAAAAATGCCGCCCCAAAAAAAGCCCACGTACATAGTCGAGCACGATGAAACACTGATGCGGCCCATTTACGAGGAAATCTGGACGAAGGCCGCAACGCTGATTTAATTTGATGGCGTAGCGTTCCGTCGTGGGGTTTAAATTGTTGTAGTGGCCTGAGGTCGATGTTTCACATGGTGTTGTTTGAAAGGAGAACTATGGCGAGAGAGTCGAAGAGAGTTAAGAGTGAGGCAGGGAAGGCGATGCACTCGAAGAGTAAGGTGACCAGAAGTCTGGCGGGCGAGGTGCTACGCCAAGCGCAGAAGAAACGTGGCGGCAAGCGGTCGCCGAAGCGCTAGGTCTTGCCGAGCTCCTTTCGGCTTCCTCAACTTTTTCCTGAATCGGGAACATCAGGCGTGCCTTGCGACCGGCGCCGTTTGATCTCCTCCATGCGCTCGCGAATCCGCTTTTCAACGCCTTCGTTGGTGGGGTGGTAATAAGTTCGGTCGCGCAAATTGCCGGGCAGGCATTGCATGTCCGCGATCTTGCCCTCGACATCGTGGGCATACTGATAACCCTGGCCGTATCCGAGGCCCTTCATCAATCCGGTGGGCGCATTGCGCAGGTGCAGCGGGACGGATTCGGCCGCAGTCGCCTCCACATCCTGTTGCACTTCGGCGTAAGCGGTGTACAGGGCATTGGATTTGGGCGCGAGCGCCAGATAGACGACGGCCTGGGCCAGCGCGAGATTACCTTCGGGCATGCCAATGAAATCGACGGCGTCGCGCGCCGCCATGCATAGCGCCAGCGCGTTCGGCTCGGCGAGGCCGATGTCTTCGACAGCCATGCGAACCACTCGGCGAGCGATGTACAAAGGATCTTCGCCGGCTTCGAGCATGCGGCCGAGCCAATAGAGCGAAGCATCGGGATCGCTGTTGCGCACCGATTTATGTAACGCGGAGATGAGATTGTAGTGCTCTTCGCCGCCTTTGTCGTAGAGCAGCACGCGCTTCTGCAACGCGTCGGTGACGATGGTGTCGGTAATCTCCGCGCCAACTTCAGTAGAGGCGCGGGCTAAAGTAGCGGCAACTTCAAGCACGTTGTAAGCGCTGCGCGCATCGCCGCTGGAATAAGCCGCGATCTTCGCCAACACTGCGTCGGATGCTCGGAGCTTCATCGCTCCGAGCCCGCGTCTTTCATCGGCAATCGCGCGCCTGAGCAGCAACACGACTTGCTCCTCGGTCAGAGGCTTGAGAACATAGACGCGGCTGCGAGACAAGAGAGCCGAGATGATTTCGAACGAAGGATTTTCCGTGGTCGCGCCGATCAGGCGAATGTTGCCCTTCTCGACGTGCGGCAGGAACGCATCCTGTTGGGCCTTGTTGAAGCGATGAATCTCGTCGATGAAGACGATGGTGCGCGTTCCATACTGTCGCGCCCGCTCCGCATCGGCCATGACCTGCTTGATTTCCTTGATGCCGGTCAGCACCGCGGAGAACTCGATGAACTCCGCCTTGGTCATGCGTGCGATGATCTGCGCCAGCGTAGTCTTGCCCGTCCCCGGAGGACCCCAGAAGATGAGCGAGCCGATATCGTCGCGCTCCAGTTGGGTACGCAGCGGCTTCCCGGGCGCAACTAAATGCTCCTGCCCGACAAATTCATCCAGCGTCCGCGGACGCATACGATCAGCCAGAGGCCGGGTGCGGTCGCTGGAGTTGTCGCCGCTCGGAATGGTCTGGAACAAGCTCATAAGAGCAATTCACCACGGAGACACGGAGGCACGGAGGAATTCGAGAATCAGAGCACCCTGCGCACAATTCCGTTCTTGAGAACCGCAACATTGAAATTGATTAGCAAACCGACTTTCTTTCCAGCCAGGCGCAAATAAGTTAGTAACTGCGCGTGGTGAATTGGTGAGATTTGCTCAATCGATTTCAATTCAACGATCACGGCGTTCTCGACTACGACGTCTAAATCGGTATCCACAATCTAGTTTAAGACCTTTATACTCGACTGGTAGTTCAACCTGCCGCTGAAAGCTTAAGCCGCGCAAGTGCAATTCGTGGCAGAAGCATTCTTCATAGGCCGATTCTAGAAGCCCAGGGCCAAGTTCGCGGTGAACCTCAATCGCAGCACCGATAATTGCTTCTGTAATCTGTTGTTCAAGCAACATACCGAAACCTGGTTTACTCCGTGCCTCCGTGTCTCCGTGGTGAATTGCGTTGCCGGGCTATTTCATACAGCACGATACTCGCGGCTACCCCTGCGTTCAGGGATTCGACCGTCGGTGAATGTGGGATGGCCACGATTTCGGTCATCTCCGCCAGCAGATCGCGCGGCAGTCCTGCGCCTTCGCTGCCGATGAAGATGGCCAGCGGTCCGGTTAGCGTGGCTTGGTCCAGAGGCGTGCCTTTGTGCGACGAGGTTGCGATCAGCCGCAGGCCGAGTTCACGCATCTGGTCGAGAATTCCTGGGAGTTTCGCTTGCACGATGGGAAGCCGGAAGACCGATCCCGCCGAGGCTCGCACCACTTTGGAGTTAAAAGGGCTGACCGTGCCCTCCCCGAGCAGCACACCTCCAGCGCCAAAAGCCTCCGCCGAGCGCAAGATAGTGCCCAGATTCCCAGGGTCTTGCACTCCGGCAATCGCCAGCAAAGGCCCGGTTTGCGACTTGGCCAGCACATCTTCGAGCTTGAGAAGTTTGCAGCGGACTAACGCCGCCACGCCCTGCGGAGCCTCGCTGGGAACGGCGCTTGCAAACAGCTTGTCAGGAAGCAGCAAAGTCTCCACGTGGGCGGCGAGTTGGGGCAGCAGGCGCTCGGCCCGGTTCTCGGCGGAGGCCCGGAAGAATACGGCTTTGAACTTCAGCCCGCTGCGGATGGCCTCCTCTAAAATGTGCATGCCTTCGATTGCGCAATAGCCGTCGGGCGTGAGTTCACCGTGGGCGAAGGCAGCGCGCAGCTCCTTGACCAGGGCGTTGTGACGTCCTTCGACGCGTCGCAGGCGGCTGTGGACAGTCGAGTTGTGAGTGGTCGGGGTCGTCTTCACAGAAGAGCTGGTCTGGACAAAATCATACGCGCTTAGATACTGGGTCTGTTTGATTTCCGGAGCGTTCCGTATTGTTTGCGGTACGTGAGAAAGAGCACCACTGTCATGCAAACGCCGACCAAAAAGAAAGTCAAACACCAGTGGAACCAGAATGAGCCTTCGGGACTCGGGTGCTTCCGCAAGGCTTGCGAAAATGCGCTATCTAGGGAGTAGCCAGGAAAAATGTAGATGAGTCCACAAAAGCTAGCCACTGACGCGGCCGCCCAGATGATGATTAGCGATTTCACCGCTACTCTCATTTAACTGGCCTGTTGTCCGAGTGCTTTCAGGACTGCCCCCCTAGATCGGATTAAACCGTAACGCCGTCACAGGGTCAAATTGAGCCACCATCACCGTTTATCTCTCCTTGCAGTCCGGGCTCGTGGTATGTTAGCTTTCGCGGATTCAGAACATTGTGGGGAAGGAAGCGTGTGCACGCGGAAATTCTCAAGATCAACAGCGAGAAGCCGGAGGCGTCCCTCATCCGGTATGCGGCCGACCAGATTCGGGCAGGCGAGGTATTAGGTATGCCTACGGACACGTTTTACGGATTGGCTGCCGACCCCTTTAATCTGCGCGCCGTGGATCGCGTGTATGAGATCAAGTCGCGGTCGCGGCACAAACCGCTATCGCTCTTGATCGAAAGCGAAGATCAGGCCGAAGAGTTGGCTAAGCCGCTGCCCGACGAGTTCTATAAACTGGCTCGCCGCTTCTGGCCGGGACCTTTAACCATCATCGTCAAAGCTGCGTCGCGTCTTCCCTTGAAGGTGACGGCCAACACCGGCAACGTAGCGCTACGCATTCCCAGCGCCAAAATTCCCCTGGCGGTCGTGCAGGCTGCCGGGATTCCGATCACCGCAACCTCGGCGAATCTGAGCGGGGAATCGGAGTGCACGACGGCAGAAGCAGTGCGGGATCAACTGCAAGAGCGCATCTCTATTATCGTGGACGGGGGCACGTCGCCGCGCGAAACCGCTTCGACGATTGTCGACCTCACCGATGAGGAAGCCCGCTGGCGGATTATGCGGGAAGGCGCGATTTCTGCCCAGGACATCTCCGAGTTCTTCGCACAAGGATGACCCAAACGGCTGCGAACCGGCCTTTGCGACGCCACTGGATGCTGTGGCTCGGGGTACTGGCTGCGGCGGCTTTCCTTATCTGGCTAGTTTCAATCTGCCTGGGCATCGTGGCAGAGGCTTCGCGACAGGAAATTCATTCCGCGGACGCCATCGCGGTATTCGGCGCCGCAGAGTACGCTGGGCGCCCATCTCCCGTGTACCGAGCGCGTCTCGATCATGCTTTCGATCTGTTTCAGCAAGGCGTCGCTCCCGTGGTCATTACAACCGGCGGAGCCGCGGCGGACCCGAGCTTCAGCGAAGGTGGGGTGGGCCACGATTACCTGATGCATCGCGGCATTCCCGACTCCAACCTGATCGCCGAGACCCAAGGGTCTGATACGGCGCAATCCGCCCAACGGATTGGAGTGATCATGCGCGCCAATCACATGCACAGCTGCGTAGCGGTTAGCGATGCGTATCATGTTTTCCGCATCCGCAAACTGCTGGAGCACGAAGGCATGGAAGTGTACGTTTCCCCGCGTCCCGATTCGCGTCCGCGCTCGCTGTGGCAACGCGGGGAGGCGGTGTTGCGCGAGGCGCTTAGCTATATGGCGTGGCGGCTACACCTGGCGAGTTAGGAACAATTCGTTCGGGCTGTTCATCAAATCCCCTGCAATTAATTGCACATTGACGCTACTGGCGGAGCGGCGGATAATGTTGCTCGCTTCTCTCCCGGCCGTGGGGGCCGAAAGAGGCTTTCTCCAGTCTTCTTTTCTTAAGTGCGAGTTTTCCTGAGTGCGATTTTTTTCGAATACGAGGTGCTGATATGCGGCGAAGCGTTCTGTGGGGAGCGGGCATGCTCTTTCTGGCGGTGGTGTGGGTGCGACTGGCATTGCCGCCGGACGTGGCAGCGGCCAGCAGTGGCAAGATTATTTATTCTTTTGGCGGCGGCGCTGACGGGGCGTATCCGTATTCTGATCTGGTCTTGGACTCTGCCGGAAATCTCTACGGTACGACCTACCTGGGCGGAACCGGTTGCAACACTGCGGGGTGCGGCACGGTGTTTGAGCTGATCCGCACCGGCAATGGCTGGAAGCACCAGGTGCTTTACAGTTTCGCTGGTGCTCCCAATGATGGGTTCTGGCCACTGGCGGGTCTTGTCTTCGACAGCAGCGGTAACCTTTACGGAACCACCGCGTTCGGTGGCAGCAATTGCTCTAATAACGGCGGCTGCGGCACGGCTTTCAAACTTACTCCCAATTCGCAGGGAGGTTGGAGCGAAAGCGTCATATTCAATTTCACCGGCACCAATCGCGACGGACAGTTTCCGAATACCGACCTCGTCATCGACAGCCAAGGTAATTTGTACGGTACAGCGGGCGGCGGTACCGGCACTGGATTCTGCGGCGGCTTCAACTGGAGAATCTGGAGCACACCTCCGGGGTGCGGCATTGCCTTCAAGTTGACGCCCGGCTCAGGTGGGGCGTGGACGGAAACCACGATCTACGACTTTGGAGGCGCGCCCGATGCTTCCTTCCCCGTGGGGCCATTGGTTCTAAATGCCGACGGAGGTATTTATGGGGCGGCCGCGTTTGGCGGCGCGGGTCCGTGTTTCGTCAATTCCGGCGGTCCGCCCGCCGGGTGCGGCGCTCTTTACAAACTGGCTCCCTCGGGCGGAGGCTGGACGGAAACCGTGCTTTACAGCTTCTTCCGTGGCCTGGGTACAGCCAAGAACCCAGCCGGTGGAGTCATTGTTGACAAGCCTGGCGTACTGCTTGGCACAAGTTCACAAGGTGGCGACGGGGGTGGGACTTTCTTCCGAGTGGAGCAAACCGCGAAGGGCTGGGAACAAGATGTTCTGCACCGATTTTTCTATGTTCCAGACGGATGGCGCGTGGTTGGCCATTTGGCGAACGGGCCGAATAGCAATTTATTTGGAACGACAGCCGGCGGAGGAAGCACGAGCTCCTCTGGTGGAACGGTTTTCGAGCTGGAACGTACCGAGCAAGGATGGAAAGAGCGCGTGCTATTCAGCTTTGACAGGAGCTTCGCACCCCTAGTATCGGGACCGACGGTGGACCCGCAGGGTCGCGTGTATGGGACAGCTCTTGACGGCGGAAGCGCGGGTGCTGGAGCGGTGTACGAGGTTATCCCGTAAGGTGAATGGCGCATAGGGAGGAGATTATGGCGGCTGAAGGACCAAAGAGTGGCGCGCGGAAGCGAGGCCGAGGAGCGATGGGGCTAGCCCCCGAGCTGGAGCGGAGTTTGGCGGCATATACCGGAGCGGCCCTGGCCGCGGGGGTAAGCTTGGCGGCAATGGCCGCGCCGGCTGAGGCGAAGATCGTGTATACGCCGACACACACGATCATTGGCTCCGGTCAAGCCGTACCTATAGATTTGAATCATGATGGGATTGCCGACTTCGCGATAGCGCACACCCTCCACTATAGGGGCCCGAATTTGAATATGACCTGTCCTGCAAGCAACGGTAGCCAATGTACAGGCACAAACCCCAGCAATGAGGTCTGGGGCCAGGGCGGGTTCGCCTCAATCCTGCGAGCCGGCTTCAAAGTGCGCCCAAACAAGTCGCATTTTCAGCAAGCTCGGAGCAACTTTGCATCGATGGTAGCGTTCTACGTTGGGCGTTATGGTTCAACGAGCCAAATCTTTGGCCAATGGCTGAACGCCAAGAATCGCTACCTTGGATTGCGGTTTATGATTAACGGAGAAGTGCACTATGGATGGGCGCGGCTGAGCGTCCCTGCTCAGGGCTTTCAGACATCCCCTGTCCTGACTGGCTACGCTTACGAGACGGTTCCGAACAAGCCGATCATTACGGGCAAGATCAAAGGGCCGGATGTGATCACGCTCGACCCAGCCACGCTGGGACACCTGGCTGGGGGCGCGTCTCATATTCCGGCCTGGCGCGGCGTGAGAAACAGAGCTGGAGCTTTCGAAGATTCACGCAAAAGAACCGAGCAAGGCAGTCAGTCCGTCCCTTAGTGCTGTGCAACGAATTGGAACGCGGTGCAAGTATGTCTCCATTCCTCCCATTCCGGCAGCTTGCGAGTGCGGAAAACTAACCGTGATGCAGAAACGTCCCGGATCACAAGTTCGTTGCTCGGGATAGAATGAAACTGTTGAGGTGGTCGATGGCACAAATGACGCCAGACGTTTCGAAGTTGCTCGAAAAAGCGCTTTCGCTCTCGATTGAAGAACAGGAAGCCTTGGCGGATTCTCTGATCTCCAACCTCGGCGGCAAAGTGGACGAGGGCGTGCAAGCGGCTTGGGAAGCTGAAATCGCGGAGCGAATCGCTGAGTTGGATTCTGGCAAGGCGAAGACCACCCCATGGGAGGAAGTACGTCGGCGAAACTTGGCGAAACTCCCTCATGCTCAATAAAGCAGTCGAACTTCACGAACAAGCCTCTGCCGAATATGACGCTGCGTTTGACTGGTACCGCGAGCGCAGTCCCGACGCTGCCCGCAAGTTCGACGCTGAAGTTGATCGCGCTCTGTCTGAAATTCTGCAAGCTGCGCAGCGTTGGGCTGCCGGCCCGTACCAGACTCGCAAGTTCTTGCTCAGGAGATTTCCTTTACTCTGATCTATCGGGAGTGGGTGTTTGGAGGTATTCAGGTGGTAGCCGTGGCACAAACAAGTCGCAGGCCGGGATACTGGAAACGGCGGCTCTAACCCGGCGACCTCCGCATCTTCTTCAAGTCTGCTTCACCACCGACGAACATTGGCGCCAGAACTTGCGGGGTGACGCTCAGCCCGCCTACCAACCCATCATCTTTCTCAACTCCGTGATGTGCGCCGTGTGATGCTTGCCGTGCCAGGCATAGAGGGCCAGATTCTTCTCCAAAGACACGGTCCCCAATTCCGGATGGCGGAAGGTTCGCTTCCATTCCGCTGGTTTCAGAGTACGCAACAGGCGAACCCAGCGGTCGTGCAGTGATTCCAGCATCGCTAACGAAACTTCCAGCGGCGTTGCTTGGACTTCCCCCGTGCCAGCCCAGCGGTCTTCCATGTACGGCCTGATCGTAGGCTCGTCTTCGGTGAGCGCCAGCTTGAAACGCACGTACGCGTTCATGTGGCTCTCGGGCACATGGTGTACAACCTGCCGGACGGTCCAGCCGCCGTCGCGATAGGGGGTTTCGATCTGCTCTGGGGAAAGATTCTTAATCGCGGCGCGCAACGCCGCGGGGGCGTGCTCGATGTCGTCGATGAATTTGTTTCGCTCCGCTTCGCTGGGCGGGATGTCGAACCTGAATTTACCGATGGGATAACGGGGATCGTTCACCTTCGCCTCCGAATCGACTACAGAACTCAGATGACGGAGTTGTGGGACAAGTCGCAGAACCTTACTGAACTAGTGCCAGAATTCGCACCGGGCCGCTGGAGCCGCTTTCGAGCTTAGTTGGGGCGACCACGACCATGGCGCTGACGGCCGGAACACGATCAAGGTTGGCGACATTTTCCAGTTGGTAGACGCTGTGCGAGAGAGTGTACTGGCGCACAGCCCAATTTTTCGACGGCCCGTTGTCGATGTTCGGCGTATCAATGCCGAGGCCGAGCACGTTGCGTCCCTCGACCAGGAACTTCGCGGCGTCCGGGGAATATCCCGGGAAATGCGTGGCGGCATTGTGATAACCGTTCGCTGACTTCCAACGTGAATCCCAGCCGGTGCGTGCGATCACTACCGAGCCTAAGGGAATCTGATTGTGGGCTTGCTCCCATGCGGCAATGTCTTCCACCGAAATCTGGTAGTCGGGATGGTTTTCGACATTTGCGCTGACATCCAGCACGACCAGGGGCGCGATCAGGCGCTCCGTGGGGATTTGATCGACGGTCCAGAGTCCACGCGCGAAATGCGCGGGAGCGTCGATGCGCGTCTCGAATGGCTCGGCTGAAGACGTGTTGGGGAGGAAGTATTCTTTGTTGACTCTCGAGGCGGTCTTAACTCGATCGCCGGCCTGAGGATCGATTGAATGCGTCAAATCTATGACAGCGTGAAATCCGGTGGATGTTGGCGAGGTGGGATGGCGCTGTCCAAAAAGGAATAGCGCGAGCGCCAGCACGTACCCAACGATGAGTGTCCGACTCTTCATTCCCTGGAAAGCTGATCCAAACAAATTGGATGCGAGCACCCATTTGAGAGGTGCTTCTTAGATTTTCCACGGCAAGGAAGGAAGCTTCAAGGAACTGCGGGACATGCACCAGTGGGAGGGGTTTCCAGGCCACGGAAAGCGGGCAGATCGAGCCTCAGTTGCTGATAAACGATTCAGAGCGCCAAAACGCCTCAAAAAATCGAGGACTTACCTGCCTGAACATTGACTTATCTAAATATTGGTGGGATGCAAAGGGGTCAGACCGCCGAAGCGTTCAAAGTCTTTAACATTCAATGTCAGTATGTGGTTTACTCGATGGACGACCATGGCAGCGGCCAATCGCGCATCGTACACTTGAACTCCCAGCACTCCAAGCTGCGCCACAATCCTGCGCCACTCGCGATAGATAGCCTCGCTGTCCGGCAACAACGTCATGCCAGCTTCGATTGCCTGCACCTCTCGCTCGGCGTCGGCAGCCGTCAAGCCAAAACCGTTGCGAGCTAGCGGGCGCGTCATGGCATTCCAAAGCTCGGCTACGTTCTGGTGCGTGTAATAGAGAATTGTCCTTTGACCGGCAAGTCGAGCGAGAGCTGAATCTACGAGTTGATGTTGTGGGTCGGACCGCCGCGTCATGCGCAGGAGGATGTTGGTATCGACCAGGCACGACGGAATGACCATCTAATCGCGATCCTGATAAAGCCACTCGCGCGATATGTGCTCGGGCAGGGGCGGAATCTTTTCCGAGAACTGGGCAAGCGAGTCGAGCCAAGCGCGAATCTCTTGCGGCGTACGGGGACGCCGGCTCGGCGAAGTTCTGGCTAGCTGTTCAGCCAAAATCTCTTGGACGTACGCTTCAAGCGAGAGGCCCCGTACCTTGGCCGCTGCCACAAGTTCATCAGGGATGTTGACTGTGACAACCATGTGCAAACTTTAACACGAAATGCGGTGTAGATCTGAGGTCAGTTCCGTATCTTCAGACCAGTAAAAACGCGGCGCCTGCGGCGATCAGAGTGCTCAGGAAGTTCACAGCATCGTTGTTCAAGAGTGCCCGTCGTTCGAGCAAGGCGCCCAAATAGCTGTCCGCGACCATGCCGGCAATCGCGGCGGCGACTGAAATGGCCAACCACCTGGCGGGAACAAGCCCCGCTAAAACGCATACCCAACTCACCGCGGTCGCGGCCACGATGCCGGCCAGGGTTCCAGCCCAGCTCACGCCGCCGTTTGTGCCTGCGGGCACTTCTTGCCAAGTGGTGATCAGGCGCGCTTTTTCGTTTCGAGCCTGGCCCAGTTCGCTCGACACCGTATCCGCGGCCGCTTCCGACAGCGCGGCTGAAACCGCGAGCAACCAAGCCGCTTTTCCCGCAGTGAACGCCGATACTG
>Ga0210405_10004543_pt1 | contig 13017 bp, 10 predicted proteins | sample IncBWH11MmetaG_FD_155492 | JGI IMG/M metagenome (GOLD analysis project Ga0210405, IMG submission 155492) | Forest soil microbial communities from Barre Woods Harvard Forest LTER site, Petersham, Massachusetts, United States - Inc-BW-H-11-M | ecosystem: Environmental > Terrestrial > Soil >... | reverse complement strand
GGCTGGATGTCGAGAAACAAATCCTCTCGCCTCCGGTCGAGGCGGAGCTTTTTCCTTGACATCCCTTTTTATAGAACTCATTGACCCGAATCGGCACGCATGTTCTCAATGAATGAGTGGCCTGATTTCGAACAGTTCCGCCCGCCGTCGTCCCGCCCGTATGACCAATATTGATCAGTTTCGTGTGCTGGAATGTAGGACCATCGAGCTGGAATCTGTGGGGGTTGATTATGACGCTGACAATCGTGGCGGTTATCTTCGGAGCTTTCGCTATTGGTCTGATCGTCCTCCTGATCTACAAGAGCACACTCACGATGCACAGGGATGACCAGTTGTTTCTGGATGACACGAGTTCGCACATGCAGGAGGAGCAGACCGAACTGTTGGCCAAGGTCAACCGGCTTGCCATCCCGATGCGCGTGTTCAGCATCGGGACTGGGGTATTTCTGATGGTGTTCGCGGCGATGTGGTTCTACCAGAAGCTGAGCGCGGTACAGTAGTGTCGAAAGCGGGGGACTTGCGCCAATCCTGCCAACATCCTCGCAGTGCAAGGTTGAAACCTAGCTCGTAATTGGCGAAAAATCGCCATGGCACTCATCAATTCTCAACTCTCCCCGTCGCCTGGGATCGCCAGCCTTTTGAAGAATCCACTCCCTTCTCCCTTACAATATCCCCCATGTCCGACCCTCTCCTTCGCTATCGCGCGGAGTTTCCCATCCTCGAGCGCACCAATTACCTGATCAGCAATTCGCTGGGCGCCATGCCGCGCGGTGTTTACGACGCGATGAAGGGCTACGCCGACACCTGGGCCACGCGTGGCGTTCGCGCGTGGGAAGAGCGTTGGTGGATGCTCGGCGCCGATGTCGGCGACGAACTTGGCGCTCTCATGAACGCTCCCAAAGGCAGCGTCTCGACCCATCAGAATGTCACCACCTGCCAGGCGGTCGTCGCGTCCTGCCTCGACTTCTCCGGCTCGCGCAACAAGGTTGTCTACACCGACATGAACTTCCCTTCCGTGATGTATTTCTGGGAAGCCCAGCGGCCATACGGCGCCCGCGTGCACATGGTGAAGACCGACGATGGCATCACCGTGCCCACCGATCGCCTCCTCGACGCCATCGATGAACATACCCTCGTCGTCCCAATCTCTCATGTGATCTTTCGCAGCGCCTTCATCCAGGATGCGCAAGCCATCATCGAGAAGGCGCACAAAGTCGGCGCATACGTCATCCTCGACACGTTCCAATCGCTCGGCACCATCCCCGTCGACGTCCAGCGCCTCAACGTCGACTTCGCTTGTGGCGGCGTTTTGAAGTGGCTTTGCGGCGGTCCCGGCGTCGCTTACCTCTACGTTCGCCGCGATCTCGGCAACAAGCTAGAACCGAAGTTCACCGGGTGGGGCGCTCACCAGCAGCCTTTCGATTTTGAAATCGGCCCCACCCGTTACACCGATCCGCCCTTCCGCTTCATGAACGGCACGCCGCACATCCCTGCTCTCGAGGCCGCGCGTCCGGGAATCAAAATCATCCGCGAGGTCGGCGTCGGCAATATCCGCGAGAAGTCGAAGCACCAAACCTCAAAGCTGATCGATCTCGCCGACCGCCACGGTTGGCGTGTCAACTCGCCTCGCGATCCTGAGAAACGCGGCGGCACCGTTTCCGTCGACATGCCCAACTCCTACGACGTCTGCCGCGAACTCCTGAAGCGCGACATCCTGGTCGACTGGCGGCCCCAGGCCGGCGTCCGCTTTTCCCCACATTTCTATACAAAAGACGAGGAACTTGACTCTGCCCTTTCCGCTGTTGAAGAGATCCTGCGGGAGCGCGCGGTAACCGTTCGTTAGTTACTCTGGTGCCCACGCAAAATTACTGACGTAAGCCCGTTTTTCCGTTTTCAGCTGACCCCCCAGGCTCGCCCTCCTATCCTCGACCCAGGCATCGGTGTGTCCCCCCGCTCCCAGTGCCGGGAACAGACTTGACTCTCCACTTGCCATCATTTGTCTCTCGCCCCGATCTCGTGACCGTGGTCGCGATTCTGGGCGGATTGCTGGGCGTGTATTTGTTTCTTCGGGGATTCTCTTTACTACACCGTACGTCAGTAGCCACTCCGATCGCGCCGCCCCAGGACACGCGCCCTACCAACACAACCGTCACCTTCACGAGCCACATCTCGGACATGGCTGCTAGGAATGCTCGTGCAGAAGTGGTCCGTCTGACTCCGGACCAATCGGATAGCTCATCGTTAAAGTCGCAACAAGCCAGGATTGCAGCGGCCTTGCTCAAAGCCGGAGTTCCGAGTCCAGTATCATGGAACACCGCGCGGAGACACGACGCGAACGGCGGTCAGCTCGCCAGCTCGGAATTGATGAACTTGCACGCATTGCAGACGGCGAAGCTGAAGGTCGGCGAAGACCTCTCCGTCAAATCAGATCGTCCTTTGAAATCCGCTCGGAAGGAAATCAATCCAAAGAAGCCGTCCGGGACCAAGCCCACGTGGATGCTTTGGCTCGGAGGAGCATTGGCTCTCACCAGTGTTTACGCGCTCGCCTTTCATTTCGGGTTGTTGTAGCTGATCAATCCCACAGATGTGTTTCCCGAGCGGCAAATAATTGCCAGGCTCTCTCCGTTCAATTTACGCAACCTATCGAGCGCGTCTCTTATCCGAAAGCCGAAAACCCAGAGCCCGGAGCCCAGAGCCGACTGAATGCTGCCGAATGAGAACTGACAACTGCCAGCCAATCCACAGTCACCTTCCTTCTAAACTTCATTCCTCCCTGCATTCTCGCTGCAACGATTAGAATGACGACTGTGGCCGACACTGTTCGCATTGGAATTCTGGGCGACTTTAACCCTGAATTCAGATCCCATCATGCAACCAACGACTCCCTTCAGCATGCCGCCGCGAAACTCGGCCTGAAAGTTGAGTCGGAGTGGCTGCCGACGCCTTCCCTGGCCGAGGAATCTGCGAAAAAGACCCTGGAAAGCTTCGATGGCCTTTGGGCTGCTCCCGGGAGTCCTTTCAAAAACATGGAGGGCATGCTGAAAGGAATTGAATTCGCGCGCCGCCGCGATTGGCCTTTCCTCGGTACCTGCGCGGGCTTTCAGTACGCCGTAATCGAGTGCGCCCGCAATGTGCTCGGCATCAAAGATGCCGACACGGCCGAGAACAACTCAGGCTCGAAGAACATCGTCATTTACCCCGTCGCTTGCGCTGTCCCGGATCGCGGTCCAAACGCTCCGAAGCTCTCGGGCGTCGTGCCCGAGATCCGTATTCGTCCCGGCTCCTACTTGCAGACTTTCTACAGCCAGGATGTCATTCAGGAAGAGTTTTTCTGCAATTTCGAGCTGAATCCGGAATACGAATGGTGCTCGATCGAGGCAGGTTTTCCGATCGCTGCTCGCGGTCCTGACGGCGAAGTTCGCGCCATCGAGTCACCGACGCACCGATTCTTTATCGCGACGCTCTTCCAGCCGCAACTGAGTTCGAAGGCCGACAAGCCACACCCGCTCGTGCTCGCCTTCGTCCAGGCCGCTGCGGACTGGGGACGCAAAAAGCTCGACGATAGCGTCCTCGAATAAACATTTAGAGCCTCGTACTTGGTAGCGCCGGCGGCCCTCCGGCAAACAAGTCCTCAAATCCACGAACCTTAACCGCGCCTCATGACACTTTCCTCGTCTTCCGCTATCCTTCCTGAACTTCAATGAGCACGACGACAATCTCTGCCCCGGAGAAGCGACCCTTCCTCTCAGACGGGATGCCCGCCGTCCTCGCCATGGCTGCCGCACTCCTCGTGGTCCACTGCATCTTCAATAACCGCTACGACTACTTCCGCGACGAATTCGACTACCTTGCTTGCGCCAAACATCTCGCATTTGGATACGTGGATCAGCCCCCAATCATTCCCTGGCTGACCAGGCTTACTCTGGCTACGATCGGCGGTTCGCTGCGCGCGCTCCGTTTCCTGCCTGCATTCTCCATGTCCCTTACGGTAGTGCTGACCGCGGTGATCACCCGCGAACTCGGTGGCCGCGCTTTTGCCTTGATTTGCGCAGCCGTCTGCGTCGTCGCGTCTCCCGTTTATCTGAACGCCGGGAGCATGGTCACGACCAACTACCTCGAACCCCTCCTCTGGAGCGGCTGCGCTTACTTTGCCATTCTCGCCGCCAAGTACGATCAGCCTCGTTACTGGATGTGGTTTGGCGTGGTTGCCGGCATTGGAATGCAGGAGAAATATTCGATCGCGGTCTTCGGATTCGGAATCGTCGTCGGCCTGTTACTCACCGAGCAGCGCCCCGTTTTCCTGAACAAGTGGATCTGGATCGGCGGTCTGATCGCATTTGTCATCTTCCTTCCGAATCTACTCTGGAACATTCACTACCACTTCCCGTTCGTGGAATTGATGCGCAACATCAAGGCGGAAGGGCGCGACATTGTTCTTTCCCCCTGGCAGTACTTCTTCCAGCAATGCCTGATCATGCAATTGATCGTTGCCCCCATCTGGATTGCGGGCACAATCGCGTTTCTCGTCTGGCCACCCTTTCGTCCTTACCGCTTTCTCGGCTGGAGCTACCTGGTTTGCCTTACGGTTTTTATCGTCCTACATGGCAAAAACTACTATCTCGCACCGATCTATCCGATGCTGCTCGCATCCGGTTCCGTGATCTTCGAACGCGCCGTCGATCGCCCACGCGTTCGTTGGCTGAAGCCGGTCTCGGTGATTCTGATCCTGGCCGGCGGCGCATGGTTCGCTCCGGTCGTCATGCCTGTCCTGCCCATCGATCAGTACATCGCCTACCAGGAGAAGCTACCCATCCGACCTCCACGCAGCGAGCACTCCCATGAACGCGCGGTTCTGCCGCAACACTACGCGGACCAGTTCGGTTGGCATGAGGTCGTCAGTGAAGTCGCCGTTGCTTGGAATCAAATCCCACCGGCTCAGCGATCCGACTGCGGCATCTTCGCGCAGGACTACGGTCAAGCCGGCGCGATCGACTGGTTTGGACCAGCCTATGGCCTGCCGGCTTCGCTCAGTGGACACCAGACCTGGTATCTCTGGGGACCGCATGGTTACAGTGGAAACTGCCTGATCGTGCTCGACGATTCTCGTCGAAAGTTAGAGACCCTCTTCAACACCGTAGAGTTTGTCGGCAACTCACCCGACAATCCCTACGCCCTCGAAAAGAATGTTCCAGTCTTCATTTGTACGGGAAGAAAGTCTCCTGCGACCCTGGCGGAGATATGGCCTCATCTTAAAAAGTGGAGGTGAGTCTTGGAGCAAACGTTCCAGATTTAATCTAGAACTGGACTGGTCTCTCCGGGTTGCGGCGGAGGTGAGATCGTCGGAAGGAGCGGGAACTACTTCTTCAACAAGCTCGTGTGGCTCGCAACACAAAGCCATTTGCCCTCTTCAAAGATCCAGGTATCTGTAAACCGGCCAGTGTGTTCATAGGGCTTGTCGGCATAAGTTCCTTTCGTGTGATAGATCCCGGTCACAATTGCCGTATCGCGGAAGACATTCACCTTTACGTCGCGGATGTTCATCGCACTAGGCTTGAACTCGGGATCTTTGATATCCGCGAGAAACTTCTCCCGCTCGCTTACTTCGCCGTCGTACTCGGTATTGATGAAGCGGTCTGCGATTAGGGCCTGAATGGCGTGCGAATCACGATGGACCTGGGCGTCGTTCCACAGGCGCTCCAGCACGACCAGCTTCGCCTCTTGTGCAGACACTTCCGAAGTGCCGTTCTGCGCAAGCGTGCACACCGACAAAAGGAGACAGCAAATGGCTGGCCTGATCATGTTTTCCGGAGTAGAAACGCATGCGTCCGCCCAGACTTAGGCAGATGCCGGAAAACATATCAATGTCATGGCGTCTCGATCCATCCAAAACTCGGACGGAACGTTACCAATGTCACTTCCGCCACGTGAGGAATTCACTGCGCCGACAAAAAACCCGTCTGATTCAACTCAAGCGAAACCGCGGCACAAATTCTTAGCAGCGACTACCTCTTCGCATAGAGCCCCTCGAAATCCCCAGGTTGCCCATTCGACAGAACTGCGCTTTCGTCAGCAACGCCCCGTACACCGAGTTTTGTCCGCAACTGGGTACCGAGTCGCGCGACCAACGGGAATAGCTTGGACTCAGTCCCGGTCGCCGACACCTCCGCGCGAATCTCGCCGCTGGAAGTATCTTGCACGTGGATGTCAACTCGCACCTGCCCGCCTGACTCTTTGCCCAGCGCCGTATACGATCCCAGCACAACTTCATCCGCCCCCGAATCGGTGCGGACTTTTTGCAGCAACTCCTGCGCAAATTGATTAGACTCGGGCACAGAATGGGCCGCTTTCACAGCTTGGGTCGGAATGACCCGCAGTGTCTCTCCAGCACTCATCTCGGTTGCCAGCATTTCCGCGAATGCGCTCGAAAGCCAGTCTTCTTCAGGTCGCCCGGAGAGATTGGCAAAGCCTGGGATCGCGATGACCGGGCGCTCTTTGACTTGGCTCGCGGCTCTCAAACCACCAAAGCTCGCTCTCGAAACTTCCCACTTCCGAAGTTGTCCAAAGAAAGAGCCAGCGAATACGATCCCGATCATGAGTGTCGCCCCCACTAGCGCCACATGAATCAGCCGGCGACCGTTGATGTTCTCAACCGTCATCTCGGCGCGAGCAGAAATCTCTTGCTCCTCCATTTCTCCTACTGCGATCGCGCTAGTAGCAGCGGGTAAATCGACGCTCGCCTGTGGTGTTTCCGACGGCACCACGATTCTGGAAACGTTTTCCTTCTCTTCTGCAGAGACCGGCGCGATGAACCGGTATCCCACTCTGGGCAAGGTCTCGATAAACCGCGGGTTGGCCGCGGAGTCGCCCAGCGCATTTCTCAATCGCATGACCGACGTATTCAAAACCCGTTCGAAGTCAACGAAGGTATTCGTCGGCCAAAGCCGCATCCGTAGTTCTTCCCGGGTCACAACCTCGCCGGGATGCTCCAACAGCGCAATCAATATCTCGAAGGGCTGCCCATAAACCTTGATCTTGGTCCCGCGCCGGTACAACTCGCGGGCGCGCGCGTCTGCTTCAAAATCACCGAAATAAAAGATAAGAGTGCGGGGTGTCTTCATGATTTCACTTTACGTTTACTGGAGTTTGATGTCTGCACTTCTGCCCTAGTGAGAAGTGCATTTGCGCTCACGATGTTTGCAATCCAAGCGCCAACACGACGTACGAGGCGTGCCGTTAATCTTGTTTCTTTGATTCTATTCGGCGACTTCGGTTGAGTCTAGAGTTCGCCAAGAAACTCAGAAAAGAAAGTCGTCAAATCGACTGCCCACCGCTCGCCCATCGCGCGCTTCGCCGCTTACGATTTTCTTTGTGATTGTCGGGTAAACGGCACTTCATGATTTTGAAGCTACCTCCGACGCTTCTTTGCAGCCCGACTAACTTTCCCGATTTCAAGCAGATGTCCGTTCACTCGCACTCCACATTCGTTTCACATAGACCTGCATTGCAGTGCGCATCACTCATGGGAGAGAGTCTCTGCAAGCGCGCCACTGCCCCAGAGATTCGAAAAACATTCGAAAAACAGATTTAGGAGATCACTCTTATGATGAAGCGATTCGCCGTAATCGCTGCGGCGCTTACCGTCTTAACGACGTTCGCGCCCCGGCCCGTTCACGCGGCTTCGAAGCCCAAATCTTTTGTCGTCGCCGTACCGTTCGATTCCGTCGTCGGCAATCGCACCATGCCCGCGGCAACTATCGATTTCAGATTGTCTTTGGCTCCCCGCGGCAAAATGACACAGTGGGTGTGCTCGCAGTGTGCAGCCTCGACGGCCGCTACTACGCCTCGACCCTTACTTCAGTCGCTGCCGGCAACGCTCCAGCGGATGGACCCAAGCTCGTCTTCAGCCGCGCTGGCGACCGCGCCTCTCTTTCTCAACTTTGGGAAGAGGGAAACCCGATGGGTTTGAAATTACGAGCGCCCGCAACGGAGACCGAACTAGCGGTTGAGCATGCGGACGACACCCTCACCATCATCCCGTCTCGCTAGGAAACACGGTAGGTCGTGTTTACGGACCGCTCAGGCGGCCCACGCTGGTCGGTAATGAAATGCTACAGGCCGCTCAAGCAGTTCACGCTGGTAGATCTATGAATTGCTAGGCAGGAATTGACTGTGAGCCGTTGCCCGACGGCTCCGCCCAGGGATCTCTCGCTCCGCCCAGAGCAGAGATCCCGTTCTTTTGCGATCGCCCTCTTCCCCGACTGACACCGGCAACCACGCCCGTCCCGTTCGTCACTTTGCAATCGCTCATCCCGCGACGATTGCCCCTACCTCTATGCGTGTTTCACAAACCGCAGCGACGCCGAGTTCATGCAGTAGCGCAACCCTGTCGGCTGCGGCCCATCGTCAAACACATGCCCCAGGTGCGCGTCACACAACGTGCAACTCACCGCGGTCCGCGGTACTCCCAGGCTCAAGTCCCGCTGATTGCGGACATTCTCCTCCGCAATCGGAGCCCAGAAGCTCGGCCACCCCGTGCCTGAATCGAATTTCGTATCGGAGCGGAACAGCGCGCTATCGCAACAGATACAACGGAAGATTCCCTTCTCGTGCAAATTCCAGTACTGCCCCGTGAACGCGATCTCCGTATCGGCATGCCGCGTGATGTCAAAGGCATTCGGTGACAGCTGCACCTTCCACTCCGCCTCCGTTTTCACTACCTTCGGGACTCGCACCTTCTTCAGCTTCTTCCCATCGTCCGAAAACTCGACGACCGTCACTTCTCCTGGCATATTCGGAACTGCATTCCCGGCCGCCAACACCGCCGACTTCCGCATCGACCACAACATCGATCCCGCGATTGCCCCTCCCAACGTCAGCAGAAATGTTCTTCGCTGCACCTTGCGTGCCTCTCGATCAAGATCCGACTCAAACATAAAATTCTCCATCGACCCCATCATTCCTCGGCCAACTCCGAGCCTCGCGCTCACGCCCCCTCTCCACTATCCCCGCTTACTTCACCGCGACCAGCTGCGGAGACTCCCGATACAAATTTCCAAATTCCCGCTTCAGGTTATCGACCTTCGGCGCATCGTTATAACGGATGTACGGACTGTTCGGATGCAGCGTCGCATAGTTCTGGTGATACGCTTCGGCGGGGTAGAACCCCTTCAGCGCCACCACCTGCGTCACGATCTTGTGTTTGAACACGTGCGCCGACTCGAGCTGCGCGATATACGCTGCCGTGACCTTCTGCTGCTCGTCGGTCGTGTACGAAATCATCGAGCGATACTGTGTCCCTTCATCCGGCCCCTGACGGTTCAGTTCCGTCGGATCATGCGCCACCGAAAAGAACACTTGCAGCAGTGTTCCGTACGTCACCTGCGCCGGATCAAACACAACTTTCACCGACTCGGCATGTCCCGTGCGTCCGCCGCTGACCGTCTCGTAATCCGCCGAGCGAGCATCCCCGCCCGCATACCCTGACGTCGCGCTGATCACGCCCTTCACATGCTGAAACACCGCCTGCACTCCCCAGAAACATCCGCCGGAAAACACCACCATCTGCTCTCCGTGCGCGCTCGCCAGAGGCGCATCCATCGCCGGAGGCGGCACAACCGCCGACGCCGCCTCACTCGCCCCCGGGAACGCCACCAGCCGGACCAACCCAACAACCACCACCGCAAACAAGAAACTTCGAATGACTGACGACCTCAACATGTCACCCCTCCTCTGGAACGATCCAATCCACCCATTGGATTGGAGTCCTGAACACCCCAAAAGTTTCGCCCCGTTTCTCCTTATCTTCCACCAACTTGAACGGTGCCGCCAGCTATAATCCCCGCTTCACCCTGCAGCCAATGTCCCAAGCCAGAAAAACGGAGGCAATCCGATTGCGTCTTTTCCAAGCCATCTTTCTTTCTTTCGCTTGCGCGCACCTTCTAACCGCCCCGCTCGCTGCCCAGAACATCGACGTCGACACCACGCCCTCGCACGCCACCAATCATTTTGCTCCCAACCAGACCTTGGGCGCAGGCATCGATCGCCTTGCCATCAAGACCTTCGATCCCCTCCTCAGCCAGCCGGCTCTCAACAAAATTCTCTCCTCGGGATGGCAAACAGTCAGCTACCGCCAGAACACGGAACTCCTCGTGGAAGCCTGGCACTGGAATCCCGAGGGCACCTGGAGTGACCCGAAGGGCGAAGGCTATTTCACCGGATCCACCACCCTCGGCAAGCCAATCCATCTTTCTTATGGCTACGGCCTGCCGCATCGCGGCTTCACGCGCAACGATGGCACCGGCAACGCCGGCTATTCCCGCCTCACCGACGGCGACCCTCATACTTACTGGAAAAGTAATCCGTATCTCACCGAGCGCTTCACTCACGAGCCGGACTCCGCGCACCCGCAGTGGATTGTCATCGATCTATCCTCGCCGCAGAAAATCGACAGCATTCGCATCGCCTGGGCTGCCCCCTTCGCCACCCAATATCTCGTCCAGTATTGGACGGCCGACGATCCCATCCACTCTCCGACCCGTGGCGCGTGGCAGACCTTTCCTCGCGGACAAATCTCTGCAGGCAAAGGCGGAGTAGAAACAATCCCGCTCTCGCCCGAACCCATCGCCGTTCGCTACCTGCGCATCTGGATGACCACCTCGTCCAACACCTGCGATTCCCACGGATCGGCCGACCCACGCAACTGTGTGGGCTACGCGATTAGTGAAATCTACCTGGGGACCACTACTGCCGACGGCCTCTTCCACGATCTGATCCGCCACACGGCCGACCAGGAACAAACCACCACTTATTGTTCCTCGGTCGATTCCTGGCACTCGCCCTCCGATCTCGCAACCGAACGGCAGGCTCACGTCGGACTCGACCACTTCTACACAAGCGGCATTACCCGCGGTTTGCCCGCCATGATCCCGATCGCCCTGATTTATGGAACGCCCGAAGATGCAGTTGCCCTGATCTCTTATCTCAAGAAACGAAACTATCCGATCTCCTACGTCGAGATGGGCGAGGAGTCCGACGGCCAGTACATGCTTCCCGAAGACTACGCCGCCCTGTTTGTGCAATTTGCCGAGGCTCTCCACCGCCTCGACCCCTCCCTCAAACTCGGTGGCCCATCCTTTGAGGGAGTAAACAAAGACATTGAGGTTTGGCCCGATGCCGCCGGTCAGGTTTCCTGGGTCAAGCGCTTCGTCAACTACCTGAACGCACATCAGCGCATCGCCGAGCTGGCCTTCTTTTCCTACGAACACTATCCGCTCGATTCCTGCAAGCTCACCTGGGCCAGTCTCTACGACGAGCCGGAACTGGTCTCCCGCATCACGCAGATCTGGCGTGAAGACGGCCTGCCCGCCGGTATGCCGTTGTTCATCACTGAATCGAATCTCGCCTCTGCCGACAGTGAAACCTTCATGGACATCTTCGGCGGACTCTGGCTTGCTGACTACGTGGGATCGTTCCTGAACGCCGGTGGAAACGCGCTCTACTATTTTGATTACCTGCCGATCCCGATGGAACACGGCTGCAACGACTCGCCCGGAACGATCGGGATGTTCTTGCTTGACGCCCACTACCAGATCAAACAGCCGCTATCGCAATTCTTCGCCGCGCAGCTGATCAATGTGGAATGGGTACAGCCCGGATCCTCCATTCATCACATGTTTCCCGCCAAAGCGGACCTCGACGACGGAGCGGGCCACGCGCTTGTTACCGCTTACGCCTTACAACGTCCCGATGGCGAGTGGTCGCTGCTGATCGTGAATCGTGATCAGGACAACGCCCACGATGTTCACATTCGTTTTCACAAGGACTCCGCGACCAAGACAATGTCGTTCGAAGGTGATGTCTCGGTCATCACATTCGGCCGAGAGCAGTATCTCTGGCATCCCGCGCGCACCATCTTCATGGCCCACGCCGAGCATGACTACGACAGCTCGGTCCAGACGGAAAAAGATGGCTGGGCCGATCCCGATGGACCGCCGGCTGTCTCTAGCATCCACGCGACCGAGACAACCACCTACAAACTTCCGGCAGCATCGCTGAGCGTCATACGAGGGAAAATTCCGAACGAGTAACGGCGTAGGCGGGCAAAAACGCCATAGTGGTTCTCTCAAGTCACATCGTTGTGGTGGCAACTCCCGACTGTTTGCGGACCATCCTTGCTGCTGGCAGAGTCGGCGGCCCAAGCATCATTTTCGTCTCCGATAAGACTGGTTCGATCTCGGTAAGACTGGTTCGATCCCGGTCTTGAAGGTTCGTATCAGGGCACGCCTTCAGGCGTGCCGAACGCCCCCCACTGAATTGTCATTCCGAGACGGCTTTAGCCGCCGAGGAATCTGCTGTTCCCTACATTGCCTGGACATTTGGCATTGTTCGACTTCGTTGCGAATAGCCATGCGCGCATTCGCAAGTTTCGTACCCATCCCACGATTTGTCGTTCTGAGCGAAGCGAAGGAACCTGCTGTCCTCTCGTTCGCTTCGAAATTCGTTTGCTTCGGAACCTAACTTCCGCTCGAACGCAGAGACAGCCTTTTCTCGACCTCTTGGCCTAGCCGCCGCAGGCGGCGGCAGAGATTAGTCCAGCACGTAACTGCTGGGTTGTGCCGCAACAAAACGACCGAGTCCCCTCGGGACGACACCGATTCGTTCGCACCGATTAGCCATGCAATTCCGTTCTCTCGGTACTCGGTACTCAAAACCCGGTACTCGCCCTACACACCACCACCTGCTTCGGATCCCCGCTCGCAAACGGCTTCCGCTCGAAGTTCCCGAACTTCTCCACGATCTCAAACCCTTGCGACCGTACCAGCAGATCCAACTCCTGGGGAAAGAAGCTGCGCAGGTGTAACTGCTCGACACGCTCCTCAAGTCCTTCTCCATTCGGCCCACGGCGCACGAAGTAGCACTGGATGTGGCTCACCTGCGCCGCGTCGTCGTAGACCAGGCTGTTCTCAAATGCCATCGTCCCCTTGCCATCGGGGTCCTGGTACTCGCGTTCCAGGTGAC
>Ga0210405_10004542_pt1 | contig 13017 bp, 11 predicted proteins | sample IncBWH11MmetaG_FD_155492 | JGI IMG/M metagenome (GOLD analysis project Ga0210405, IMG submission 155492) | Forest soil microbial communities from Barre Woods Harvard Forest LTER site, Petersham, Massachusetts, United States - Inc-BW-H-11-M | ecosystem: Environmental > Terrestrial > Soil >... | reverse complement strand
TGATGCTTGAGCGACTGCAGAAGTCTCCCGAGCCCTTGAACATTACCTGCCGCCATCTCGAGGAATACTTCGAAAAAAACATTCGCGCCATACAGTCCAAAGCTCAGAGGGAGAAAACATGAGCACCCCGGAAGCAAGCCTCCAACCAAACCCCTGGAGCAAGGCCAAGGCGAATGACATGCCCGTGGGGCGTCTCATCGGCTTTGAAACAAAAGAGGCTGCCGACGGACACGCAGTTGTCACCCTGGCCGCGGGGCCCAAACACGCAAACCCCATGGGCACCCTCCACGGCGGCGTCCTATGCGACATTGCCGATGCCGCTATGGGAGTCGCGTTTGCCAGCACCCTGGCCCCTGATGAATCCTTCACCACCATCGAGCTGAAGATTAATTTCTTTCGGCCCGTATGGGAAGCTGCCTTAAAGGCCGAGGGCAAAGTGGTGCGTCGAGGCAGCAGCGTCGGCTATGTCGAGTGCGAAATCACTGACGAAAAAGGGCGGCTGGTTGCAAAGGCTGCTTCGACTTGCATGGTATTGAGAGGCGAGGGCGCCAAAGGGCGTTAGGTGCAGGGATTCTAGGGAGGCTCGGCGAATCTTGACTTGTAAACGTCGCTACGAACCCGCGCTTTAACAGCACACTTGCACGAACAACTCCAGCGGGAGTCGAAATGGCAACCAGGTTGAAACTTACGAGGTCATCGAGCCCCAGAGGAGAGACCCTCCTATCCTGAAGCCGTATTTCGTCCCAGAACTCTTCTCGGCAGACGCCAATCTAGTCGCCTGCTGCGCGGTCCACGAGAAGCTGGTCGCCGTGCATTAGCAGAGCGTGACAAAACTGAACGCGCTATGATTGCAACCCAAACCCAGAAACAAGAGAATCGGCAACTATCGTCGTGAGGGGCTATGCCGCAGGCGAGACCGTCATTGCCAAAAATGCCAGCCGCGATTCAACGCTACGGTCTTGCAGTGCTTTCCGTCTCCGTGGCGCTCGGCGGCTCGCTTCTCCTGGAGCGCCTCCACTTCCGCAACGTGGCAGACCCGCTGTTCTTGTTTGCCATCGCCATAGCCGCCTGGTATGCAGGGATCGGACCAGCAATACTCGCCGTTGTTCTCTCGGGCTTGGCCGACTCCTACTTTTTCATCGAACCGATTTACAGTATCTACATAACGCTCAATGATCTCCCGCACTTTGGCATCTTCTTACTATTTGCCTCGCTTCTTACCGGGTTCGCCGCCGTTCGGCGTCTCGTCGAGCAACAGCTTCTGCAATCCCGCGACGAACTCCAGAGGGAAGTGGCAGAACGAACCCAGCAGGCCAGCCTGCTTAATCTCACGCATGACACCATTTTTGTCCGTAATATGAGCGATATCATTACGTACTGGAATCGAGGGGCGGAAGAGTTATACGGGTGGACCCCCGAGCAGACAACCGGCAAGCACAGTCACCAACTCTTGCAGACAGAATTTCCGATACCGATCGAGGAAGTTCGCGCGGAGTTGCTGCGAACAGGCCGCTGGGAAGGCGAGCTCCAGAAGACGAAAGCCGACGGAACCAGGGTGGTGGTGGCAAGTCGATGGTCTCTGCGTCAAGACGAGGAGGGGCGGCCAGTTGCGATCCTCGAAACGAATAATGACATCAGCGATCGCAAGCGGCGGGAAGAAGAGATTCGCAAGCTCAACGACGAACTGGGAAAAAGAACCATCGACCTGGAAGCTATTAACAAGGAATTGGAAGCGTTTGCTTATTCCATATCACATGACCTGCGCGCACCTCTTCGCCACATGGTCGGATTTACGGAACTGCTTCAAAAGAATGCCTCTTCAGTTCTGGATGAAAAGAGTCACCGATACATGACGACGATCCTGGAATCGGCGAAAAGGATGGGCACGTTGATCGATGACCTCCTTGCTTTTTCTAGAATCGGACGTGTGGAAACGCGCGAGACGGCAGTCAGCCTGGGAGACCTGGTAAAAGAAGTCCTGGCTGAAATGCAGCAGGAGACAGGTGGGCGCAGTATTGCCTGGAGAATCGGCGCGTTGCCTGATGTGCATGGAGACCGTTCGATGCTAAAGCTTGCGCTGGTCAATCTTATTTCCAATGCTGTTAAATTCACGCGGACGCGTCCGCAAGCCGAAATCGAGATAGGGTATATGGAGAAGAAAGAAGAGCGGGTAGTCGTGTTTGTCAAAGACAACGGAGTTGGTTTTGATATGAAATATTCCAACAAGCTATTTGGCGTATTTCAACGTCTTCACCCGACCGAGGCCTTTGAAGGCACCGGCATAGGATTGGCTACGGTGCAACGTATCATCCATCGACATGGAGGCAGAGTCTGGGCCGAGGGCCTCGTCGATGGCGGTGCAACCTTTTTTTTCTCAATCTCTGGTCACAGGAGATAAAAGCTATGGAAAAATTGGGAAGAATCTTGATGGTGGAGGACGACCCCAAAGATGTGGAGCTTACCCTGACAGCTCTGGAGGAATACAACCTTGCGAATGAAGTTGTTGTTACTCGCGATGGGGAAGAGGCCCTGGACTATCTTTTTTGCCGCGGAAACTTCAAGGGGCGTACTAGCGAGAATCCCGCGGTCCTGCTGCTCGACCTAAAATTGCCCAAGGTTGACGGACTGGAGGTACTGCAGCAGATCAAGTCTGACCAGAAACTGAGATTGATTCCTGTGGTGGTGCTGACCTCATCCCGCGAGGAAAGAGACATGGTGGCGAGCTACAAACTCGGCGTGAACGCCTATGTTGTAAAACCAGTTGATTTTCATGAGTTTGTAAATGCCATCAAGGAACTCGGAATTTTTTGGGCTGTTATCAATGAGCCGCCGCCGGGAAGCGTAAGAAGGAAATAGCGGCTTCGGGATTTGAAACATCAGGATGATTGTGAAATCTGTCTTTCGCATACTGCATCTGGAAGATGATCCTAAGGACGCCGAGCTTGTTCAGGCTATGCTCGAGACTGAGGGCGTCGCTTGCCGTGTAACCCGTGTCGAGACTCAGGTTGATTTCCTGGCTTCCCTTGACCGGGAAGGTTTTGACCTGATCCTGGCAGACTATACTCTTCCCTCCTTCGACGGCATTTCGGCACTGAAAATCGCGGTAGAGAAGCGTCCGGAAGTGCCGTTTATTTTTGTTTCGGGTACTTTGGGTGAGGAAGTGGCGATTGAAGCGCTCAAGATCGGGGCAACGGACTATGTTCTCAAGACTCGACTGCCGAGGATATTGCCCTCAGTGCGAAGAGCCCTCCGCGAAGGCCAGGAAAGAGCCGAGCGCAGGCGCGCACAAGAGGCCCTGCGACGGAGTGAGGCTTACTTGGCCGAAGCGCAAACGCTGAGCCACACGGGCAGCTTCGGCTGGAATGTTCCCAACGGAGAAATCTACTGGTCTCCAGAAACACTTCGAATATTTCAATGTGAACCGGCGACCAAAGTTACCGTGGAACTAGTCATGCAACGAACTCACCCGGAAGACCGGGCGTTTGTCCGGCAAGTTATCGATCGTGTTTCTCAGGAGAGGAGAGATTTTGATTTCGAACATCGGTTACTGCTGCCTGATGGTTCCGTCAAGTACGTCCGAGTTGTGGGTCGTCCCTCCGTTGAGGACAACTCGGGCAACTTCGAGTTCGTGGGGGCGGTCACGGACATCACCGAGCGCAAGCGCGCGGAACAGACGCTGCGGAGCAGCGAAGCGTACCTCGCGGAAGCCCAGCGACTCACCCACACCGCGAGTTGGGTCTGGCGGGTAGCGGGAAGAGCCCCTGTGCATCTGTCCGAGGAGTGGTATCGGGTATTTGGCTTTGACCCAGAAAAGGGTATGCCGGGGTGGGAAGAGCGGCTGCAGCGCGTTCTTCCGGAGGACCGAGCCAGGTGGCAAGAGACTATCGAGCGAGCAATCCATAAAAAGTCGGATTACGATCTGGAATTCCGAATTCTTCTGACCGACGGCACTGTCAAGTGGATCCACACCGTCGCCCATCCTATTTTGGACGCGTCCGGGGAATTGGTGCAATTCGTGGGTAGCTCGGTGGACATCACCGAGCGCAAACGCGCGGAGGAGGCCCTGCGGCGGAGCGAGGGTTACTTAGCTGAAGCACAGAAGTTGACGCGGAGCGGAAGTTGGGCTTGGGATGTGCATACCCTCGATGTCTTCTGGTCGCGAGAGATGTTTCGCATTTTTGATTATGATCCCGAGAAAATGAAGCCCACTCTGTCCCATTTTCTCGAAAGAGTTCACCCCGAGGATCGTCCTTCGGTCGAGCAGAGGGCGAAACTGGAGTCCACACTGAAGGAGAGAGTGGATTCTGAGGGTGATTATCGAGTCGTTCTCCAAGACGGAACGATAAGACACCTGCACTCTATTGCTCACCCCGTGATGAATGAGTCGGGCGAAATCATTGAAGTCCTCGGCACCACTATGGACGTGACCGAACAGCACGAAGCAAGAGCGGCTCTGCAGACTGCTTTTGAACAAATCAAGGAGTTAAAGGACCAGCTCTACAAAGAGAACATTGCTCTCCGCGAAGAGGTCGATAAGGTTTCCATGTTCGAAGAGATCGTGGGCTCCTCGGAACCGCTACGCCAAGTCCTCGTTCAAGTCGCGAAGGTGGCTGCGACCGATTCGACGGTCCTGATCCTGGGCGAGACCGGGACAGGGAAAGAAATGATTGCCCGCGCAATTCATAGACGGTCTAAACGTGCAAACCGCGCCTTTATCCGCGTGAACTGCGCTGCGATTCCGCCAACACTGATCGCCTCTGAGCTATTCGGACATGAAAAAGGCGCGTTCACCGGGGCGTCTCAACGGCGTTTGGGCCGCTTTGAGCTGGCGGATGGAGGGACAATCTTCCTCGACGAGATCGGCGAACTGCCCGCCGAGACCCAAAGCGCCCTTCTGCGTGTACTCCAGGAGCGCGAATTTGAACGGGTGGGAGGCAGCCAGTCCGTCTCCGTCGACACAAGAGTCCTTTCCGCCACAAATCGGGATTTGAGGGCTGCCGTTCAGGCCGGCACTTTCCGGCAGGATCTTTTCTATAGGCTGAATGTCTTCCCCATCCACATGCCCTCACTGCGCGACCGGACGGATGATATCCCGCTGCTCGTAGAATATCTGATTGAGAGATACGCGAAGAAGGCGGGGAAAAAGTTCCGCAACATCGATAGGAAGACCCTGCAGCTTTTTCAAGACTACAACTGGCCTGGCAACATTCGCGAACTGCAAAATGTCATTGAGCGCGCCGTTGTCCTGTGCGACAGCGTGACCTTTTCTGTTGACCCGACATGGCTTAAGCGGGAATTGCCGCACGAGTCATCGAAGCTCAGCGCTCATTTCAAAGGTCTTGGCCGTTTGGACGAGACAAAGGAAAGGGAAATGATCGAATCGGCCTTGGCGGAAACCGGAGGCCGGGTCTCGGGACCCGCCGGGGCTGCTGCGCTACTGGGGGTCCCGCGGCAGACGCTCGAATCTAAGATCACCAACCTGGGAATCAACAAGCACAGGTTCAAATCGGTCTAGCACCTCCAGACGAATGCTCTCGTATTTAACCAGAAGGTTAAATACACTGCCCTTTTTCCGGCCGTATTCAGCTCACCCCATCCCACCTTCCCCTTCCTAAGCCAAGTGGAGTTCCATTTCGGGAACTCGGAAATTGCTTAAAATCAGCAAATGCTGAAATTGGGCAGGGCTTCCACATCGGAAGGAGTTTATTTTCAGTTACTTAATGAAGGCCCGCGAATTGCACCCCGTCAGTGCACGGAACAAAGCAGCATGACACTAAGAGTTGAAAGAATTTCCGACAGCGGGAAGACCGTCTTTCGTGTGAGTGGGCGAATTGCATTGGAGCATCTCGTGGAGTTGAAGGCAGAAATCGCAGGGTTGGGGTCAGGGACGGTGCTGGACCTGGAACATGTCACGCTCGTGGACATAGAAGGGGTCCGTTTCCTAAGCGATTGCGAGTGTAAGGGGATCGAACTCGTTCGTTGTTCGCAGTACATCCGGGAGTGGATTGCCAGGGAACGAGAAAGTTAAGCAGAAGACTTGGGGGGGATATGGCTTGTCAATGTCTGGTTGCTTGCATGGAAGAGAATTTGGTGGGAGAGAATCTCGCCCTGCTGGATGAATTTGAGGGAGCGGACGAGAAAAAACTGGTCGCGGCGGCAAAGGACGGGCAAACGATGGCTTTCGATGTGCTTTGTGAACGGCTCGCACCCAGAATTCTAAGAGCGCTGTTACGCATAACAAAGAATCGCGAAGACGCGGAGGATGCTCTCCAGGATTCTTTTCTGAACGCCTTCCTTCACATCGGAGAATTTGACGGCAGGTCGGCTTTTTCAACGTGGCTGACTCGCATTGCGATCAATTCAGCTCTAATGATCCTGAGAAAAAAGCGGACTTCTCACGAGATTTCGTTGGAAAGCTCCGCCGATCCCGACGCCAAGCAGGAGTCTTGGGAGATCCCGGATCGTGCTCCGAACCCCGAGAAGCGTTACGCCCAACATGAACGGGAGAATATTCTTCGCGGAGCGATCACAACCTTGCGGCCGACAATTCGCAAGGTGATTGAGTTGCAACAACTTCAAGAATATTCGATGAAGGAAACCGCGGCAATGATTGGCATATCCGTTCCTGCCGCAAAGGCGCGCTTGTTTCATGCGAAGATCGCGCTACGCAAAACTCCAAGACTCAGGTCCATTAAGTCTGCCCGCACGAAACATTCGCTTTTGCCTTTTATTGTCCGAGCGACGCCGGGTGGCAGTCGCGCAGCCCAGAGAGTGATCTAAGGACTGCGAAGTTCTGCGGCCCAATGCCGAAGCTACCCTAGGGAAAAGTCAAAGCGCAGTGGTGCCTTCCGGATAGAATGTCTGTCTCCAAATTTGTTTGCGACCGACCGGTCGCTTACTGCATCCAACCAGGCGAAAACACTTTTAACCGGCGAGAGCCTAATGACCGGCGTGTTTCATACAACAAGGAGACTCTATGACTGGGACGTATAAAGCGGTTGCGGTGACGGCGCCGGGCGTTTTAAGCGTAGTCGAAAGACCTATCTCAAAGCCTGGAGCTGGCCAGGTGCTGATCCGCGTCGAGGCATGCGGAGTTTGCCACACGGACGCGATTACGGTCGGGGGCAATTATCCGGGACTGACGCTTCCTCGTGTTCCCGGGCACGAAGTAGTCGGCCGCATTGAAGCCCTCGGAGCGAACGTGTCCGGATGGCGCATCGGGCAGCGCGTTGGCGTTGGTTTTTTTGGCGGCCAAGACGGTACGTGCGAGCCATGTCTTCGAGGAGACTTCGTCAATTGTCTCAACCTAATCGTACCGGGCCTTACCACCGACGGCGGCTACGCCGAAGTTATGATCGCAGAAGCTCGCGCCCTCGCTTCCATCCCCGACGATCTCAATTCCGCAGAAGCGGCTCCTCTTCTTTGCGCCGGTGTCACGACTTACAACGCTCTCCGCAACGCCCCGGCGCGATCTGGTGACTTGGTTGCTATTCAAGGTGTCGGCGGTCTTGGACATCTCGGCGTCCAATATGCGCGCCGCATGGGATTTCGTACGGTGGCCATCGGGCGCGGAGGCGACAAGGCCAAGCTAGCGAAAGAACTGGGCGCGCACGTGTACATTGACAGCGCCGCAGAGGATGCTGCCGTGGCTCTACAGCGGCTAGGCGGCGCAAAAATTATCCTAGCCACAGCGTCGAGCAACCGCTCGATGGGGCCATTGGTGGCGGGGCTTAAAACTCGCGGCAGGCTGATCATTGTGGGTGCATCTGCGGAACCGCTCGAGGTAAACGCACTCCCGCTCATTTTTGGTGGGCGCTCCATCGAAGGCAGCTTGACCGGCTCGGCCATCGACGGCCAAGACACTTTGTCCTTCAGCGTGCTTGAAAACGTTCGCCCGATGATTGAAACGGTCCCGCTCGAGAAGGCGGCCGACGCTTTTGCCCGCATGATGAGTGGCGAGGTGCGTTTCCGCATGGTGCTTACTACTGGTCGGTGAGGAGGGGTCAGTAAAGCGGCCGCGCCGGCCGAAACGCCTTTGACCTCAAAATTTTGTAACCTAACCCAAGGAATTGGGCATCCAATGCACGACGACTTAAGGAGAGCCCAAACATGGCTAAAAATAGTACGGGTGCGGTTCAAGCAGAAGCCAAACATAACGGCAGCTCCGAAATCACGAGCGGTCTCAGCGGCGAAGGTGTCGCGGAGATCACAGCCGAGCTTCGGCCCTTGCTTGCCGACACATTCGCGCTCTATATCAAGACAAAGAATTTTCATTGGCACATGACGGGCCGCCACTTTCGCGATTATCACCTTTTGCTCGATGAACACGCCGAGCAGGTCTTCGACATGACAGACGATATTGCCGAGCGCGCCCGCAAGCTCGGGGGTACCACACTTCATTCCATCAGCGATATAGCTAAGCACCAGCGCCTGAAGGACAACAACAAGGAATCGGTCAGCCCGGAAGACATGCTTCGAGAGGTCCATTCCGACAATCGCGACCTTACGCGATACCTGCGCGCCGCGCATGAAGTCTGCGAAAAGCACAATGATGTGGCTACGGCCAGCTTGATTGAAAACTGGATCGATCAGACCGAACGCCGCACCTGGTTTTTGTGGGAAATCGTCAGCCAACTATAAACTCCTTTATTCGTGTGAGGATCTTCGCCGGTTAATGTTCCCTCAATTTCAGGAGGCTGGTCATGGCTCCAACTCCAGACAACGGCATGCAGCACTTGAGCAGCCCCTACTCGGTTCCGGAAACACTCAAGCGAGTCGAGTCCTTGTTGCAAGAAAAAGGTCTGACAATATTCTGCCGTGTAGATCACAGCGGGGAGGCTGAGAAAGTCGGCTTGAAGATGCATCCCACCCAACTCATCCTGTTCGGGAGCCCCAAGGGAGGAACACCCGTCATGGCCGCTTCTCCCACGATTGCTATCGATCTTCCGTTGAAAGCCTTGATCTGGCAGGACGCCGGCGGCAAAGTGTGGGTCTCGCACAATAGCCCGGAATATCTGCAGCAACGGCACAACGTTCCGGCCGATCTGGTGAAAAATATCAGCGGTGCCGGGCCGCTTCTTCAATTGGCCGTAAAATAGCAGTCTCTGAAATCCGGACTGTCTCCTGAGAAGGTATGCCTGAAAGATCAGCGAAGGATTTTCCGCCGTCGACCCGCAGCAATCCTAATCTCGCGCGCGATCACCTTGCGAATGAGCGCACGTTTCTAGCATGGGTCCGCACCGGCGTGGCTGTTGTCGTTTTTGGTTTTGCGATTGGACGATTTGCCATCGCCATCCGGCAGTGGATGCAGATGGAAGGGAATGGGCATGTCATCCCCACGTCAGGACTTTCTGTCTGGTTTGGCACTGCGGCGATCATCGCAGGAGTTTTGGTCTGCCTTGCGGGGCTCGCTCGTTACCGGCGGACCCGCGAACAAATCGACTCGGGAGATTTCGAGCCGGCCGGTTTCATCATCGACCTTGTGGGAATCGTGACCGCGCTCTTCGGCTTGGCACTCGCGGCATATCTCGTCTATATCGAACTGCACTTCTAGCTAAAGCCTGCAGATCAGCAATTCTCTTTCGTAAACCATTTCTTTCGGCAGGTGGTCGTGAAGGCCGATGAACAACTCTTCGTGCTCGATGACTTCCTTGCGCCAGGCTTCGCGGTCAAACTTTTGCAGCTCCTCAAACCTCTCCTTGGGGAGATCCATGCCCGACCATTCCATGTCTTCGTAACGTGGCATCCAACCGATTGGCGTTTCTCTGGCTAAGGCGCGGCCCTTCGTGCGGTCTACGATCCATTTCAGGACGCGCATGTTTTCAGAAAAGCCCGGCCACATGAATTTTCCGTCTCCATCCTTGCGGAACCAGTTCACGTGAAAAATTCGCGGTGTTAGCGTCAGCGAGCGCTGCATTTTGATCCAATGCCTGAAGTAATCGCCCATGTGATAGCCGCAGAAGGGAAGCATGGCCATCGGGTCTCGGCGAACGGTGCCTACCGCGCCGGCTGCTGCCGCAGTGGTTTCGGATCCCATCGTCGCCCCGATATAGACACCGGAGCTCCAATTGAAAGCTTGAAAAACGAGGGGCATCGTGGTGGCTCTACGGCCGCCGAAGATAATGGCGCTGATGGGGACGCCGCTGGGATCTTCCCACGCAGGATCGATCGTCGGACATTGCGAAGCTGGCGCGGTGAAACGTGCGTTGGGATGCGCTGCTTTCGCGCTAGTCTCCTTCGCAATCTCCGGAGTCCACTTCTGGCCCTTCCAATCGAGGCATTCTGCGGGCGGCGCGTCCGTCATACCTTCCCACCAGACGCCACTGTCTGGAGTCAGCGCGACGTTCGTGAAAATGGAATTCTTTGCGAGCGTGGCCATAGCGTTGCGGTTGGTCTTTACGGAAGTGCCGGGCGCCACACCGAAAAATCCTGCTTCCGGATTTATCGCGCGCAGAAGGCCTCGTTCGTCAGGCCGAATCCAGGCAATGTCGTCACCCACCGTCCAAACTTTCCAGCCTTCGAATCCCTTTGGCGGGATGAGCATCGCAAAATTTGTTTTTCCGCAAGCGCTCGGAAAGGCCGCCGCCACATACGTTTTCTCACCGGCTGGGTTTTCTACTCCGAGGATCAACATGTGCTCCGCCATCCAGCCTTCGTCGCGCGCAATGTTGGAGGCAATTCGCAAACCGAAACATTTCTTGCCGAGCAGCGCGTTCCCGCCGTAGCCAGAGCCGTAGGACCAAATTTCGCGCGTCTCCGGAAAATGAACGATGTACTTTTCTTTATTGCACGGCCAGGGCACGTCTTTCTGACCTGCGGCGAGCGGTGCTCCCACCGAATGCATGCATGGCACGACGCGTGGAATGCCGGTGTCAATCTGCTGAAAAACAGGCAGCCCAATGCGCGCCATGATGCGCATGTTGACAACAACGTAGGGAGAATCCGTCAGTTGCACGCCGATCTGAGACATCGGCGAGCCGAAAGGGCCCATGCTGTAAGGCAGCACGTACATGGTGCGCCCGCGCATGGCGCCGTTAAAGAGACTCTTCAGTTTTTTTCGCATCTCGTACGGGTTTTCCCAATTGTTTGTGGGACCCGCACTGTCTTTGGAAAGGGAGCAGATAAAGGTGCGGTCTTCCACGCGCGCGACGTCACTCGCATCCGACCTTGCGTAATAGCACCCGGGCCAAAGCTTTTCGTTGAGCTTGATCAGCGTTCCCGCCGCGACCATTTCATTACGCAGAATGTCGATTTCTTCCTGCGAGCCGTCGACCCAATGGATTGCCGCGGGCTTAGCGAGCTCCGCCATTTTTTCCACCCAGCGCAACAAGTGTTCATTCTTGCTGAGCGGCACCGCTGGATTTCGCCCAGGCATGCGTGTGACGTTCTTTACCGCTGCTTCGTGCATGATAATAATTAATCTCCGCTATCAACTTTACTAGGACAGGCAATGAAAGGGAAATGCAGTCCCTGTTTTGGGAGGATTCGGTGGCGCGGTTTCTAGACGGTTTCCGCCGGCTTGATCTCGGCTCTTGCCCTGGGGCGAAGGAAGTAGTGGATTGCCGGCGTAAATACGAGAGACAAAACCATCGAACTCATCAGGCCGCCGATCACCGCGATGGCCAACGGCTTGAGCATCTCCGAGCCTGACCCAATGCCGAACGCCAGAGGCAACATACCTGCGATAGTCGCGAGAGCAGTCATCGCAATGGGACGCAAACGGCGACGCCCAGCCTGCACCATGGCTTCCTCCGCAGAAAGTCCAACGTCACGGAAGCGATGCTCGGCGTCGAGCAGCAAGATTCCATTCTTGGCGACGATACCGAGCACCATGATCATGCCCATGAATGACGCAACGTTAAACGTCGTGCGCGTGATGAGAAGCGCCAGGAAGCCGCCGAACGTGGAGAGCAGCGCGGATGCGAGGATCGCTGTCGGCGCAGAGAAAGTGCGAAATTCAAAAAGCAGCACGGTAAAAAGAAGCAGCAGAGCGAGGAAGAGGACCATCAACAAGTCGCTGAAAGACTTCTGCTGTTCGGCGTATAGCCCTCCATACTCGACACGGATGGAAGAAGGCAGATGAAGACCGCTAATTGTTTTCTTGACCGCGGCCATGCCGTTGCTAAAGTCCAGGCCTTCGAAACGAGCGGTTACTTGAACCAGGCGCTGTAAATTTTCCCGGCGAATTTCGGTTTCGCCGGGGTCGGTCGCGATGGTAGCCAAAGAACCGAGGGTGGCGGTCTTTCCCGTTGTGCTAGTGAGCAAGGTGTTGGTCATGCGATCCAAGGAAGCGCGGGCTTGCTCGGGAAAACGGACACGAATGGTGTAGACGCGGTCGTCGAGAATTACCGGAGTGGCCGCGGGCTCTCCTGCCAGCACGGCCGAGGCATCGATGGCGACCTCCTCGGGAGTGAAGCCGGCGCGCGCCGCAACGGTAGGATTCACTTGATAAGTTACGGCTGGGCCGCTAATCGTATTCTCGACGCCATTAAGGACGTCTACGACGCCGTGGATTTTGGATATGGCATCGCCAACCTTTGGAGAGGTTTCATTCAAAAGCTTTCCGTCTGGAGAGAAAAGCTTGATAACGACGGGTTCAGGCGCGCTGGTGAGGTCGCCGATCATATCCTGCAAGAGTTGGATGAACTCGACTTTAGTGCCGGGTTCGGTTTTTTCAATCTCACCTCGGATGTCGGAAGTGATCTCGTCAAGGGCGCGCTTGCGATCTTTCTTCAACCTGACAGTGAAATCGCCGTTGTTGGCTTCGGTGACGGCGACGAGGCCGAGCTGGAGTCCTGTGCGGCGCGAGGTATTTTCGACTTCCGGCGTGGATTTCAAAATTTCTTCAATGTGCAGCAATATCCGGTCGGATTCGGCGAGGGAACTGCCGGGCGGTGTGAAGTAATCCAAAATGAAGGCGCCTTCGTCCATCTCTGGCAGCAGACCGGTTTCGAGAAAGTAGTAGCAGACTCCGGAAAGAGCAACGATCACTACGGAACTCAGAGCGAGAATCCAAGG
>Ga0210405_10004538_pt1 | contig 13019 bp, 17 predicted proteins | sample IncBWH11MmetaG_FD_155492 | JGI IMG/M metagenome (GOLD analysis project Ga0210405, IMG submission 155492) | Forest soil microbial communities from Barre Woods Harvard Forest LTER site, Petersham, Massachusetts, United States - Inc-BW-H-11-M | ecosystem: Environmental > Terrestrial > Soil >... | reverse complement strand
CGGCGCCGAGCAGAAATTATTCGGTGGCGTCAGCATATCCGGCTCGATCGGCGAGACGCCGCTGGGCACCTCGAGCAAGAGCATCAGCGCTGGTTTCAAGCAGAGCTGGTGAAGGGATCGTGGCCCTCGACAAATCGCCCGAAAGATCGGGCATTGCCGCATATTGGCCGCGATGCGGTCAAAATCGGAAGCCCTGATGGCGCTGGTTTAATTCGTCGTGCGGGGGACATCCGCGCTCGTTACACACGCGAAACAGGGAAAACAGCCGATGAACGCCATTCACCCCGAGAAGATTGAATCAAATGAAGAGGATAACAATGTCGACGCGGTCTCGGAGGTCGAGGCCGGCATCCGCGATTTCGTACGCAATGACATCGCCTATTTGCGTCGCCCGGCACCGAGCATGGTGAGCAGCAATGAGGCCGCGGTCGAGCCGAGCAACGACGCTGCCGTCAACAACGTCAACTCGCTGATTCAGCGCGTCGCCGGAACGTCGCTGGCGGAGATCGAGAACCTGATTTCCGAGCTGGAAGGCCTGCGCGACCTGCTGCATGCCGAAGGTCAGCGGGTACAGCGCGAGATTTCCGGCTACGCCCAGCTCAGCCATGCCGCGATGAAGTCGACCCGGATGATCGCCGACAACGTCTCGCAGTGGAAGCGTGCCGCCGACGGGCTTCGCAAGACCTGATCTTCCCCTCCGTTCCACCTTGATCGTGGCCCGCGCCATTCCGGGATGATCCAAAGGACCAGACCTCAGATGGGCAATCGCGCATCTGAGGTCTCAGGATTCCGGGTTCGCGCAGAGCGCGCGTTCGCCCAACCCGTTGCCGCCCTCAGCGACATCGGACCCGCATTGGCGCGGGAAATGACAACGATGTTTGCCTGATGTTTCTTGAACCTCCGGGGTTCCGACCGCGACCAAGTGCAGGCGCCGCTCCACGGCGACAAATTTAGGGATTCACCTGCATGAAAAGCCTTCGGCCGCACAATAGCGATCCCATTCCGTTGCGGAGTCCGCCGCACAATATGGGCACCATCATGATCCGCTTTGTCGGGCTACTGCTGGCCGCGGTGGTGGCGCTGGCACTGATCTGGAGCCGCTGATCCGACCGCATTTCGGCGAAACGGAACAGGCTTGGGCCGGAAAATGCGATGATTCGGCCGATATGGTTAGCGAATCCCGACTGATGGGACGGCGATCACGTCGCCCTCCAGCGAATAGGCGCCGTCGGCATAGCCCTTCACCACCATGGTGGTGGCGAGCATGACCGCAAGCGTCACGGTTGCGAAGATGAAACCCAGAAATTTCAAACCGCGGCGGTCCGCCATCGTCGTCCCCTCATTCTGTCCTTCTGTCCTGTTTGACAGACACAGGTTCAAAATGAGTTAGCAGGCAGTCAGTTCCATCCGACCCTTCAGGCCTTGCTGTTTCGCCGTGGCACAAAGGCGGTCGCCAGTATCGAAAACACCAGTTCGCCGCGCTGGTTGGTGCCGGTATTGCGGCCCTGCAAGATGCCCCAATCGGGGCGGCTCGAAGAGGAACGCAGCGATTCCACCTCGCTCGCGAAGCTGATGGTATCGCCGGCCAGGACCGGTCTGATCCAGCGCAGCTCTCGAAATCCTGGTGACGGTCCCCAGATCGCTACCTTCTCGCCGCGCGCTGCGGCTTCCCGCGCCAGACGCTGGCCATCGGCCACCAGCAGCTTCATGCAGATCGAGCCGACATGCCAGCCCGACGCGGCGAGGCCGCCGAACAGCGATTTGCGCCCTTCCTCCTCGTCGAGATGAAAACGCTGCGGATCGAACTGGCTCGCGAATTTCTTGATTCCATCGGCGGTGAAGGTGAACGATCCCAGTTCACGCCGCTGCCCGACCTCGATGTCCTCGAAGAAACGCATCAGCCCGGCTGCCGCGAAACGATATCGTCGCGTCGCCGAACGATGATCGGCGAAACCATCTCGCACAACGCCTGCCCCGCCGCGTTACTCACGACGGCCTTGAACGTCACGATGCCAGTGGTTGGACGGCTGCGCGAAACCCTTGCTTCCGTCACATCGACGTCGAGCATGAGTTCATCGCCCGGCCGAAGCGGCGCGAGCCAGCGTAGTTCGTTGACCCCTGGCGAGCCCAGCGACGCGGTGCGGCCAATAAAGCCGTCGAACATCATCCGCATCATGAGCGAGCAAAGGTGCCAGCCGGAACCGGAAAGCCCCTTCAACATCGACCGCGAAGCTGCCTCTTCGTCGAGATGCATCGGCTGCGGATCGAACTCGGCGGCAAAGGCGAGAATGTCCTCGCGCGTGACGCGGCGCGGCCCGAATTGGCCGAAATGGCCAGGCGTGAAGTCCTCGAAAACATACGTGTTCATGGCTGGGGACATGGTGGAAAGAGGCCCGATTGTGGCCGCACTTTGCGGCAATCTCAACCCGCCCACGCGCATGGCTCGTCCCCGGCTTGCCCGAACCGACATTCTTAGCTAGCCATTTGCTGACTGGGCACAGGTTGGACGCGAATCATTTTCGACTGCCGGGAGAACCACCGATGTTCGATTTTCAGGATTTGTTTCAATGGGACCGCTTCATTACGCCCACGATCATCAAGACATTTTACTGGCTGGTCATCGCGCTAATCGGGTTGTTCGGCATCGCCGGCATCTTTTCCGGCCTGGCAGCCATGGCGATCAGCCCGTTCGGCGGATTCATCCAGTTATTGGCCTCGATCGCCAGTGTCGTGGTCGGGATCATCTTTTCGCGCATCGCGGCGGAATTCATTCTGATCGTGTTTCGCATCAACGAGCATCTCGGCGCGATCCGCGACCAGGGGGCCGGGCACTAGGGTTTGCGTCATTGCGGACGAAGACTGGATGGCTTCGCCGCTTTCGCCCCCCGCAATGACGATGGCTGGCAGCCGAGACGATCAGGTATTGAATCTGAAATGCATGACGTCGCCGTCGGCGACAACGTACTCCTTGCCCTCCAGCCGCAGCTTGCCGGCGTCGCGGGCGCCGGCTTCGCCGCCAAGCGCGACGTAGTCGGCGTAGGCAATGGTTTCGGCGCGAATGAAACCCTTTTCGAAATCGGTGTGGATGACGCCCGCAGCGGCGGGCGCCTTGGTGCCGCGATGGATAGTCCAGGCGCGGGCTTCCTTCGGGCCGACGGTGAAATAAGTGATGAGGTCCAGCAATTGATAGCCGGCGCGGATCAGGCGGTCGAGCCCGGCTTCCTCCAGCCCGAGCGTTTCGAGAAATTCGGTGCGCTCCTCGCGCGACAGCGTCGCGATCTCCGATTCGATCTTGGCCGAGATCGTCACCGCAACCGCGCCCTCCTCTTTGGCGCGCCCGGCGACGGCATCTGAAAACTTGTTGCCCCGGGCGGCCGAACCTTCCTCGACATTGCACACATATAGCACCGGCTTGGACGTCAACAGGCCGAGCATGCCGAAGGCGCGCTCTTCCTCTGGCTTGCGCTCGAGGAAACGCGCCGGCTTGCCCTCGCGCAGCAGCACCAGCGCGCGGTTCACGAGGTCGAGCTGCTCCTTGGCGTCCTTGTCGTTGCCCTTTGCCTTCTTGGTCAAATTATCGACGCGCTTTTCCAGGCTATCGAGGTCGGCGAGCATCAATTCGGTCTCGATGGTCTCGATGTCGGCCGAAGGCGCGATCTTGCCTTCGACGTGGGTGATGTCGGAATCCTCAAAGCAGCGCACCACATGGGCGACCGCGTCGACCTCGCGGATGGTGGCGAGAAACTGGTTGCCGAGGCCCTCGCCCTTCGAGGCGCCGCGCACCAGACCGGCGATATCGACGAAGGTCAGCCGCGTCGGAATGATCTGCGCGGATTTTGCAATCGCCGCCAATTTGTCGAGGCGCGGATCGGGCACCGCGACTTCGCCGACATTCGGCTCGATGGTGCAGAACGGATAATTCGCCGCCTGCGCTGCCGCCGTCTCGGTCAGCGCATTGAACAGCGTCGACTTGCCGACATTGGGCAACCCGACGATACCGCATTTGAATCCCATGATGTGTCCTGAAAAGTCCGTATCGTGACCGGCAGCGCGCTAGGCGGCGCCGCCGGCATCCTCGTCGAAAAATCCCTCGGCCTGCATCGCCAGATGCACCTTGTTCTGGAACGTCGAATCCTTGCCCTTTGCGAGCAGCGCCGCGTTATCGGCAATTGCCGCGCACAACGCTTCCACCCAGGGACGTTCGTCCTTGGCGAAATCGGACAGTACGTAACCGTGCACCAGCTCCTTGACGCCGGGGTGACCGATCCCCAACCGCACGCGGCGATAGTCGTTGCCGATATGCGAGGAAATCGAACGCAGCCCGTTGTGGCCGGCAATGCCGCCGCCGACCTTGACGCGCGCCTTGCCCGCCGGCAATTCGATTTCATCCTGAAACACGGTGATCTCGTCGGCTCCGAGCTTGAAAAAATTCGCAGCTTCCTGAACCGCACGTCCGGACTCGTTCATGAAAGTCGACGGCCGCAGCAGGACAACCTTTTCATGGTCGAGCGCGCCTTCCGAAGTCTCGCCCTGAAAGCGGCGGCGCCATGGTGCAAAACCATGACGCCGCGCGATTTCATCAACGGCCATGAAGCCGACGTTGTGCCGGTTATGCGCGTATTTCGCGCCGGGATTGCCGAGACCAACAAAGAGTCGCATGACGCGGCATCCCGCGGCTAGTGTGATGGTTCAGAAGTTCTCTTCACTTTGGCCGCGAGTCCGTCAAGAGAACTTCTGAACCATCACACTAGAAAACTTGAGGCTTCCGGCGCGCTTTCGAATCCGAAGTTCGCAAAAGTGCTTGCCGCGAGCGGGCGAACTGCGGATTCGACGGCGCTGGTTACTTCTTCTTGTCGCCGCCACCGGCAGGCGCTTTGGCGCCGGCCGCGGGCGCCTTGGCACCCGCCGCGGGGGCCGCACCCGCCGCAGGCGCGGCAGCGGCAGCGCCGGGCGCCGGAGCCGCACCGGACGCAGCCGGAGCGCCGGCAACAACCGCCGGACCTGCGGCCGCGGCCGCCGCAGCGGCTTTCATTTCTTCGGCGTAGCCGGACGGCGGCACGATGGTCACCAGCGTCACGTCTTCGCGCAACAGCGACTTCACGCCGGCGGGCAATTTGATGTCGGATAGATGCAGCGAATAGCTGATCTCGAGCCGGCTGACATCGGCTTCCACAAATTGCGGGATGTTATCGACCGAACATTCCAGCTCGATCGTGTGGGTGACGATGTTGACGGTGCCGCCGCGCTTCACGCCGGGCGAAGATTCCGCGCCCTGGATGTGCAGTGGAACGCTGACGCGAATGGTCGCGCCTTCGCCGAGCCGCATGAAATCGACATGGATCGGAAAATCGCGCACCGGATCGAGATGGAAGTCGCGCGGAATCACGCGGTGCTTCTTGCCCTCCAGGTCGATGTCATAAATCGTCGTGAGAAACCGGCCAGCCAGGATGCGCTGGCGCAGGTCGGTGTCGTCCACCGAAATGGTTACGGGGGGCTGGTTGTTGCCGTAGATCACTCCGGGCACTCTGCCGGCGCGACGCTCTGCCCGGGCGGCCCCCTTGCCGCTCTTCGGACGTGCGGTCGCCTTCAATTCCTTGACGGTCGCCATTGTCTTAAGTCCTTGTTTTCTAAAAAGTTAAAGGCCGCATCGCGGCCCGTTGGGTGCTCGCAGCAGGCCTCCAGGGGTGCGGGGGCTGCGGACGTGGCGGCGTTCTAGCCCCAAAGGCCAAAAATGACAAGGAAATGCAGGGCTTTTTCTGCCGGTTTTCTTACTCACCCGGTCGTGGCCGCGGCTCGTCTGTGCCCCAATCACCCATCCGTTTTCAGGCTACCCGCATCCGGGGCCGACGAGGGAACGCCGAGTTTGGCTTCCAGCGTAGCGATGCGCGCTTTCAGCGCCTCGTTTTCCTCGCGCGCCAGCCGCGCCATGTCCTTGACGACCTCAAACTCCTCGCGCTTGACGATATCGAGGTCGCGCAGGATCTTTTCGGCCTGATTGCGGACGACGGTGTCGACTTCGCGCTTGACGCCCTGGGCAGCGCCGGCGGCATCGTTCATCAGACGCCCGATCTCGTCGAAAAACCGATTGCTGGTCTGGGTCATCCCTCAAATCTCCGCTTGGCTGCACCGGGTCGGCAGAACAAGACAATGGCGATCCGGACGACGCTGTTCAAGACCGCGCTTGTTCCCCAAGAGACGGGTCGCCTTGTCATGTCCTGGTTTCCTTGCAATCGTATCGGAATGCCCGACCAGGAAGCCACGAATCGAGAAGCGAGAAGAAGCGCGCCATGATCGACCAGCAGATCGAAATCCCCACCAAGGACGGCCACACCGCCACCTTCATCACCCATCCGGAGCGCGGCGGGCCATTCCCGGTCATCCTCTTTTACATGGACGCGCCGGCGATCCGCGAGGAACTGCGCGACATGGCGCGCCGGCTCGGCACATCGGGCTACTACGTGATGCTGCCGAACCTTTATTACCGTTCGGGCGTCATGGAGCTCGGCCCGTTGCCGGCGGACCCCGAATCGCCCGAGCGCAAGCGCATGTTCGAGTTGATGGCCTCGATCAACATTCCCCTGGTCATGGAGGATACGCACGCACTTCTTGCTTTTGCCGACCAGCAGGCTGCGGCGCATACCGACAGGGTCGGCACGGTCGGCTACTGCATGAGCGGGCGATACGCGATCAACGCGGCGACGCATTTTCCGGACCGTGTCAAAGCCGCGGCATCGATCTATGGAACGCATCTTGCGACCGACCAGCCCGACAGTCCCCATCTCGCCGGACGAAAGACCAGGGCCGAACTCTATTTCGGCTGCGCCGAGACCGATATTTACGCACCGATGGAAACCGTCGACAAGGTAAGGCAGACGATGGAGACCGACCGCGCCCATGCCGAAGTCGAGATCTATCCCGGCACCCATCATGGGTTCGCATTCCCGAAGCGGCCGGTCTACGATCGCGAAGCTGCCGAGCGGCATTGGGAGCGGCTGCTTTCGCTCTACCGCCGCAATCTCTGGTGATATGCAGGCGCGAGGGATGAATGAGACTGCTCGCCTTGTCGGACATCCATCATAACCTGGTGGCAGTGAGAAAATTGCGGGCGTCGGAAACGAATTCGTTCGATGTAATCGTGGTTGCTGGCGATATTGGAAGCGCGAGTGCGGACGAATTCTTCAGGATTCTCTCGACGTTCAAATGTCCGGTCTTCTATGTGTTCGGAAATTGGGATCACGAGTTGGGCTACCGCAAGTTCTACGGCGACAATTGTCACCTCATCCATTCAAACGTCGTGACAGTTGGCGACCTTCATTTCACCGGTTTCAGTGGATGCCCAACCAACTGGGGTAAAAACCCGATCGCACGCAGAATCTTCTCCAACGTAAGGAAGACGGATATTGCCCAACTCCGCCTCGCCAAAAGTTCAATCCTCGAATTGAACCGCGAGAGCGTCCAACGCGCCATTAGGAACGCCTCGGTCGACCCGCATAAATGTGTAGTCGTCACACACGAGCGCCTTGCGCGATTGAGCGACGAAATCCCTGGCGCGCTTCTCCATCTGTTCGGTCACATCCACCGTTTTTCGGACCAAATCTACAAGGGCACGCGATACGTCGACGTCGCAGCGCTTGATCGTCCCGTCCCGGTTCGGCCCCGTGCAAAAAAGCGCTGGACGATGGAAGATTGCCGCAATGTGAATGCAGGCAATTACGTGACGATCGAGATTAGTTCCTCACGAGCGATTAGTGCCCAATGCGTGTACATGCGTCGGGAATATCCGGAGTGGCTGCCGCTTGAAGATACCCGCGTCCTTGCGACGGACTGGATCCCTGAAGAGAAAAGATGGGCGAATCCGTCTAGGATGCCGGCAGAATGACCAGTCGCTATCGTCTCACCCGATCCCGCAGGCCGTAAATGCCCTTCCTCACCATCGCCTTTCCGGAGTTCGATCCCATCGCCATCGCGATCGGACCGATCGCGATCCGCTGGTATGCACTGGCCTATATCGGCGGCATCGTGCTCGGCTGGCTCTATGCCCGCGCCCTGCTCAAGAACGAGAAACTTTGGGGCGGGCCGGCGCCGATCACGCTTGCGCAAATGGATGATTTCATCCTGTGGGTGACGGTCGGAATCATTGTCGGCGGCCGCACCGGCTACGTGCTGTTCTACAATCCCGCCTTCTTCGTCCAGCATCCCGCCGAAATTCTCGAGTTGTGGAAGGGCGGGATGTCGTTTCACGGCGGTTTTCTCGGCTGCGTCGCGGCGGTGATCCTGTTCTGCCGCAACAACAACCTGCCGATCCTGTCGCTCGGCGATATCGTCACTGCGGTCGGCCCGATCGGATTGTTTCTCGGGCGGCTGGCCAATTTCATCAACAGCGAATTGTGGGGCCGGCCGGCGGACTCCAGCGTGCCCTGGGCGATGGTATTTCCCAATGGCGGGCCGCTGCCGCGCCATCCCAGCCAGCTTTACGAAGCGGCGCTTGAGGGTATCGTATTGTTTACGATCCTGGCGGTGATGATTCGGATGGGCGCCCTGAAGCGACCCGGCCTGATCCTCGGCAGCTTCATCGCGATTTATGGCATTGCGCGCATTATTGGCGAATTTTTCAGAGAGCCGGACCCGCAGCTTGGATTTTTGTGGGGCGGGCTCACCATGGGCATGCTGCTTTCCGTGCCGATGATCATTGCCGGAGCAATCATTATTGTGGTGGCATGGCGCCGCGGGACCGTGACGCGGGTAGCGCCACCCCTTCAAGGAATGTCGTGACCGAATATTCGCCGCTGCAGTCCGAGATCAAGAAGCTCATCAAGTCCTCCGGTCCGATGCCGGTGTGGCGTTACATGGAACTGTGCCTGATACACCCCACGCACGGCTACTACCTTTCCCGCGATCCGCTGGGGCGCGAGGGCGATTTCACCACCGCGCCCGAGGTGAGCCAGATGTTCGGCGAATTGCTGGGGCTGTGGGCGGCGTCGGTGTGGAAGGCGATCGGGTCGCCATCCCTGCTGCGGCTGATCGAGCTCGGGCCCGGCCGCGGCACCATGATGGCGGACGCGTTGCGCGCGCTGCGCGTGCTGCCGCCGCTCTATCAGGCGCTGAGCATCCATCTCGTCGAGATCAATCCGGTGCTGCGCGAGAAACAGAAATCCACGCTGTCGGGGTCGCGCAGTATCGCCTGGCATGACACGATCGACGACGTGCCGGACGGTCCCTCCGTCATCTTCGCCAACGAGTATTTCGACGTGCTGCCGATCCACCAGGTGGTGAGGCGCGAGACAGGCTGGCACGAGCGCACCGTCGAGATCGACGACGACGGCAAACTGATATTCGGCGCCGCCCCCGAGCCGACCCCGGGTTTCGATGTCCTGCTGCCACCACTGGTGCGCGCCGCTCCGGTCGGTGCGGTGTTCGAGTGGCGGCCGGACGCCGAGATCATGAAAATCGCCAGCCGGGTGCGCGACCAGGACGGCGCCGCCCTGATCATCGACTACGGCCATTTGCGCAGCGACGCCGGCGATACCTTTCAGGCCATCGCCCGTCACAGTTTCACCGACCCTTTGAAAAACCCCGGACAGGCCGACGTCACGGCCCATGTCGATTTCCAGGCGCTGGTGCGCGCCGCCGAGGATCTCGGTGCGCGCATCCATGGCCCGGTGCCGCAGGGCGATTTTCTCAAGCGGCTTGGCATCGAAACCCGCGCGGTGAGCCTGATGGCGAAAGCCTCCCACGAGGTTTCCGAAGATATTTCGGGCGCGCTGAAACGGCTGGTCGGAGGCGGCCGCGGCGGCATGGGATCGATGTTCAAGGTGCTGGCGGTCTCCGAGCCCAACCTCACTTCGCTGGCGGGGTTTGCCGACGAGAAGCCGGACGCCAGGGCGGAACCGGAGGCTCAAACGCCATGAAGCTCGAATCGCCGCTGCTGGCGGCCGTTCCCGGCCTGCGTCACGCTTTCTTCAGCCGTGAAGGCGGCGTCTCTGAGGGCATTTACGCCAGCCTCAATGGCGGCATCGGCTCGAACGACGACCCGACCCATGTTGAGGAAAACCGCCGCCGCATGGCGGAAGCAATGGGTGTTATGCCGGCGCACCTTCTCACCGTATTCCAGGTTCACTCGCCGGATGCCGTTGTGGCGACAGCGCCGTGGCCGACTTCCTCGCGCCCGCGCGCCGACGCCATCGTTACCCGAACCGCAGGCCTTGCCATCGGCGTCACCGCGGCCGACTGCGGGCCGATTTTGTTGGTCGATCCCAACGCGCGCGTGATTGGGGCTGCGCATGCCGGCTGGAAGGGCGCGCTGTCAGGCGTAGTCGAATCCACGGTCGCGGCAATGGAAAAGCTCGGCGCGGAGCGCGCTGGCATCGTCGCCGCGATCGGCCCTCTGATCCGCCAGCCTTCTTACGAAGTGGGCAACGAATTCATCGAGCGGTTTGTGGACGCCGACGCGGAGAACGCCCTGTTCTTCCTTCCCGCCGCGCGCGAGGGCCACGCGATGTTCGATCTTGCCGGCTTTATCCGCCAGCGGCTCGAAAATGCCGGGGTGCCGGTCATCGACGACATCGGCGTCGATACGTATTCCGATGAGCGCTGCTTCAGCTACCGCCGCTCGGTGCATCGCAGGGAGCCGGACTACGGCCGTCACGTTCACGCGATTGTTCTGGAATCGCAGTTTTAGCGGAAGTACTTCAACCGAAACGAAAAATATCCGCGCATCGCGGCGCGCCTCATCCGCTTCGGGTCCCTGCCCTAGACCTTAACACATTTTAACGATATCGCTCTTGGCGTGATAAGGGACGCGTCAACAAGTCTGTTCAGGATCGGTAGAGCCATGCCACGCGCCGCTGCTGCCGCGGCGCTGCTGGCAATTGCCTGCGCGCTCGGCGGCTGCGCCGGTGGCGGAGCGGTTGGTGGCTCGTTTGCCATGGCGAGTGCCGAAAGCGGGCCCACCATTGCCTTTGAATCGATCGACGGGCCACCGCCCCAAGTGTTCGACCGGATGGTCGGCGTGCTCGACAGCGAATCCAAGCTTCGCAGCCTCTCAATCGTCTCCCGCGAAGGCGCGGCCGCTTACCGCATACGCAGCTATCTCGCCGCCCAGGTCAGCCGCGGGCGGACCACCATCGCCTGGGTCTGGGACGTCTATGACCAGAACCAGCAGCGCGCGTTGCGCCTTTCCGGCGAAGAAGCGGGCGGCAAGGCTGGACGCGACGCCTGGGCTGCGGCCGACGATCTGGTCTTGCGCAAGATCGCGCAGGCCGGTCTGAGCGGTCTTGCGAGCATGATCAACGGAACGGCTCCAGCGGATGCGCCTCAGCCCGCCCCCGCACCAAACAGACGCGGGCCTGCGGTTGCGAGCGCCGATCAGATTTCACCGGCCTCAGGCGATTTGCGCGTCAGCTCGCTCGGCTACACCGGCCATTAGCCAAATCGGCTGAGAAACAGCCATTTTTGCCCGGGAAAACCGGGGCAATGGGTTGCCAGCCGGGCCACCCCCTTGATATCACCTCGCTTATCGAAACGCGCTATTTCGTGGGTATTGCGATATGCTGAACATTGTATCCAGCAAGGCGCGGGGAGAAGCCTCGATGTCGGCCAAAAACGGCTCCATCAAGCTGGTTGCCGGCAATTCCAACCCTGCGCTGGCGCAGGAAATCGCCGACTGGCTGCATCTGTCGCTGACCAAGGCCATCGTCCGCCGCTTTGCGGATATGGAAATCTTCGTCGAAATCCAGGAAAATGTCCGCGGCTCCGACGTCTTCGTGATCCAGTCGACGTCGTTCCCGGCCAACGACCATCTGATGGAACTTCTGATCATCACCGACGCGCTGCGCCGGGCCTCGGCGCGCCGCATCACCGCGGTGGTGCCGTATTTCGGTTACGCCCGGCAGGACCGCAAAGCGGGTCCGCGCACGCCGATTTCGGCGAAACTGGTGGCCAACCTGATCACCCATGCCGGCGCCGATCGCGTCATGACGCTTGATCTGCATGCCGGCCAAATCCAGGGCTTCTTCGACATCCCGACCGACAATCTCTACGCCTCCCCGGTGATGGTGCGCGATATCCGCGAGCGCTTCGACCTCACCAATGTGATGGTGGTATCGCCCGATGTCGGCGGCGTGGTGCGCGCGCGCGGGCTCGCCAAGCGCATCAACGCTCCGCTCGCCATCATCGACAAGCGCCGCGAGCGCGCCGGCGAGTCCGAAGTCATGAATGTGATCGGCGATGTCGCCGGATATACCTGCATCCTGGTCGACGACATCGTCGACTCCGGCGGCACGCTGGTGAACGCCGCGGACGCGCTGCTCGCCAACGGCGCCAAGGAAGTCTACGCCTACATCACCCACGGCGTGCTGTCCGGCGGCGCCGCCGCCCGCATCACGTCCTCCCGGCTGAAAGAACTCGTGATCACCGACTCGATCCAGCCGACGGAGGCGGTGCGCAGCGCCCCAAACATCCGCAAGCTCTCGATCGCTTCCCTGATTGCGGAGGCCATCGGCCGCACCGCGTCGGAAGAGTCGGTGTCGAGCTTGTTCGATTGATCTTCTCGACACAATCCCTCACCGTAAGCATTTCTTCGTCATGGCCGGGCATAGCCGTCAGAAGGACGGCGTCGCTTCCGCTCGCCTATGCCCGGCCGTCCATCTCCTTCGAAAGAACTTGTTACCGAAGATTGATGGATGCCCGGATCAAGTCCGGGCATGACGAGTATGTTTGTCAAACAGCCCAACGTCGTCATTGCGAGCGCAAGCGAAGCAATCCATAGCCCCGCAAAACAAGTGTGGATTGCTTCGTCGCGTTGCTCCTCGCAATGACGACAATCCACAGCTCCGCGATCTCGCCGCATGTTTTCGCGCGAGTTTTGCTTTGACGTCGCGTCCCCTGAAAACAAAGGGCGCAGGGAATGCCGGGCGCTCGATGCGCCCGCAGCCGCGTGTGGTGTGTAGAAAGCACACGCGTTAGTCACCACGGTCACACCGGAAACACCCGGCATTCCCCGCGCAATGGTTTTACGGCTT
>Ga0210405_10004537_pt1 | contig 13021 bp, 9 predicted proteins | sample IncBWH11MmetaG_FD_155492 | JGI IMG/M metagenome (GOLD analysis project Ga0210405, IMG submission 155492) | Forest soil microbial communities from Barre Woods Harvard Forest LTER site, Petersham, Massachusetts, United States - Inc-BW-H-11-M | ecosystem: Environmental > Terrestrial > Soil >... | reverse complement strand
GACCTGATCGTGCGTTATTGGGCCAACCCGGAGACGCAGGTGGATGTCGCGGTCATGGGCAACTGGGGGCCTTACGGTCCCTATATCGGCAGTGATTGGGCCTATGTCTACAACGCGGTGGCCTCCACAAGCCGGCATCTGGGCACGTTGATCATCGATTTGATCGATCCGAAAGCCAAAGCTCTGGTGTGGCGAGTCTATCTGGTTCGCAAAATGAGCGATCCGGATAAAGATCCAAAGAAAGCTGAAGACGAATTCATCGACGGCCTCAAGAGTTTTCCCCCTTCGCAAAAGGATAAGGAAGAGAAACGCCAGGAGCGCGAGAGAGAGTCCCAATCGAGGAAGCCCTCTTGATCAGCGTTTTCGTGCAATTTTCCGCGGAATCGTGTAACTTCCCGCTCAGAGGCAGATTCTAAAGGAAGGCGGCCCCGACATAGGAGACCCATCATGGCCACACCTGCGCTGAATAAAGAGGAAGCTGTTCGCGAGCGCTACGCGGAAGGTGCCAGGAAAAGCGAAGCATCGCTCTGCTGCCCCACAAGCTACGACCCTGTTCTCCTCGAAGCCATTCCGGAAGAAGTTCTCGCCATTGATTACGGCTGTGGCGACCCTACCAAGTATGTTCAAGCGGGCGACACGGTTCTCGACCTCGGCTCTGGCTCCGGCAAAAACTGTTTCCTCGCCTGCCAGATCGCCGGCCCCACAGGCCGCGTCATCGGCGTGGATATGACCGACGCCATGCTCGAAGTCGCCGCGCGCAATGCGCCGGAAGTGGCGCGGCGGCTCGGATACGCCAATGTGGAATTCCGCAAAGGGAAAATCCAGGACCTGCGCCTGAACATGGCCGAAGTGGACGCGTGGCTCGCCGCTCATCCCGTGCGCACCGCGGACGACCTCGCAAAACTCGAATCCATGATGAACGATATGCGTTCCGCTCGCCCGCTCGTTCCCGATGGTTCCGTGGACGTCGTCATTTCCAACTGCGTCCTGAATCTCGTCCGCCCCGAAGATAAGAAGCAACTGTTCACGGAAATTTTTCGTGTGCTCAAACGCGGCGGCGAGCCGTCATCTCGGACATTGTCTCCGACGAAGATGTTCCCCTGCACCTCCAGCAGAACGCCGAACTCTGGAGCGGCTGCATTTCCGGCTCCTTCCGCGAAGACCTCTTCCTCGATGCGTTCGAAAACGCCGGCTTCTACGGCATCGAAATTCTCGAGCGCCAGCAGGATCCCTGGCGCACCGTCGAAGGCATCGAATTTCGCAGCATGACCGTCGTGGCTTACAAAGGCAAGCAGGGCGAGTGCTGGGAGCACAAGCAGGCCGTCATTTATAAGGGGCCGTTCCGCCAGGTGGTTGACGATGACGGCCACGTCCTCCGCCGCGGCACGCGGGTTGCCGTCTGCGAAAAAACGTTTAATCTTTATTCGCGGGCTCCCTACCGCGATTCCTTCACGCTCGTCCCGCCGCTTGTGCCGGTAGCCAAAGAGGACGCAAAGCCCTTTCCATGCACCAGCGGAACGCTTCTGCGGGATCCCCGCGAAACCAAGGGCGAAGACTATTCCCTCACCACCGAAGCCCCGGCGGATTGCTGCTCACCGGGCGATCGAAAGAGCGGGTGCTGCTGATGGCTGTTGCGAATTCGCCGTTCCCGATCTTCCCTCGCGGCAATGGATATGCCGAGGGATTCACGCAGGCTTTGCGTGAGAACGGCGTCGGGGAATTGTCGCGCGCGGAAACCACGACACTTCAGATCAACGTCGGCAAACTTTGCAATCAGGCCTGCCATCACTGCCACGTCGACGCCGGCCCCAAACGCACGGAAATCATGCCCGCCGAAATCGCCCGCCGCGTGATGCAACTTCTTGCCTCCAGTCCTAGCATCACGACTGTGGACATCACCGGCGGAGCGCCCGAGCTGAATCCGAATTTCCGCTGGCTCATCGAAGAGTCCCAGCGCTTGGGCCGCCATGTCATTGACCGCTGCAATCTGACCGTTCTTCTCGAGAATGGGCAGCAAGGCCTCGCCGAATTTCTCGCCTCACGCCGCGTCGAGATCATCGCCAGCCTTCCCTGCTATACCGCGGAAAATGTGGACAAGCAGCGCGGCAAGGGCGTCTTCGAAAAAAGCATGGAAGCGATGCGCAAATTAAACAGCCTTGGGTATGGGATGCCCGGCTCCGACCTGCAGCTAAACCTGGTTTACAATCCCGTCGGCCCGTCGCTTCCTCCACCCCAGGCAAAGCTCGAAGCCGATTACAAGCAGCACCTTCGCGAAGAGCACGGCATCGAGTTCCACCATCTGCTGACCATCACCAATATGCCGATTCACCGCTTCGAGGAAGATTTGCAGCGCCAAGGCAAGCATGACGCTTACATGGAACTCCTCAAGAAAAATTTCAATCCCGCCACGGTACACGGCCTGATGTGCCGCACGCTCGTCAGCATCGGCTACGACGGCAAGCTTTACGATTGCGATTTCAACCAGATGCTGGATATGGAATTGGAACAACCCGGAAGCACGGCTACCGTCTGGGACGTTGAATCCTTCACCGGCTGGGCCGGCCGCCGCATCTCCACCGCCGGCCACTGCTTCGGCTGCACCGCCGGCGCCGGCTCCAGCTGCACCGGCGCATTGGCTTAAAATGTAGTGGCCGATCCTACCGCCAGCCACTACGAAAATCTTCTCCGTGACCTCTCTGCGCTTCCTTTGTGCCCTCTCTCTGTTAAATCTTTCCCTTCTCTTTGCCAATCTCAGTGCGCCTCTCTCATTTGCACCGGTGAAGCCACCAACTTGTCGTAAACAATTTTCCCGTTCGAATCCAACCGCCCGAACGTCAACACCCCCGTCGGGCACATCTGCACGCACGCCGAGCACCGCACACACTCCGGGTCCTCCATCGGCATTCCCTTGTTCGCAAAATTCATCACGTCAATCCCCTGGTGGCACACCGAAGTGCACACATTGCACGAAATGCACTTCTTCTTTTCTGGAAAGATCCGATACTTCGAAAATCGCGCATAGATATGCATCAGCGCCGCCAGCGGGCACGCAAACCGGCACCACACCCGCCCGCTGAACCAGAAGTACATACTCAATCCAATGATCCCCGCGATCCCGATATCCACCACGTGGTAGTAATTCAACTCGACGCCCAGCACCGACCATTGGCTCAGCATCCCGTAATACAGTTGTCCCGTCGTTCGTCCAATTCCGGAGTTGGGAGCCATCCAGCTCACGAACCGAAACCCCGCAATCAGAAGCGCAGCAAGCAAAATCACCTGCCCGGTCATATTCAGCCGGTTCCAGAACGGCCCGTGCGGCATCTTTTCCCGGTGCGCGTCGCCCATGGTTTCCGCCATCGCGCCGCACGAGCACACCCAGCCGCAATACGCGCCTTTGCCCCACCGGTAAATAATCAGTGGAATAATCACGAAAGTCTGCAAAAACGAAATCGCCAGCCACCACCACAGCGGCTGCGAAGTGAAAATATTCCATATGAAAAGCGGCCATGCCAGCACCAGCCCGAACGCGCGCCAGTATTCCCGCCCGTGCTCGTAATTCACGGCCGGAAACAGATTGTCCGCGATGGTTTTCATCACGCCGGAATCAAACCAGCCGTTGTGACCCATCAGCGGCAACGCAATGTATGGCAGCAAAAACAACGGGATGAACTGAAAGGCCATCAACGAGTAGGTCTGCAAGCGCACATAAGGCGTGTTGCGTCGCTTGATCCGCCGCAAACCGAACCCAATGATCAGCAACGTGTAACCCATTGAGTAATAAAAACCAGGCGTCGCCATATCAATTGTCAGCGTGCCCAGCAGCGTCCGCGGATCGGCGGAAGCCGCCGCGATCGACCCGCCCATGGCGTGCAGCCAACTTGGCACGTTAAAGGGAAACCAGTGCTGCTGCTGGAAAACCTGGTTCAGGTGGCTGCTCGCCTTCCAGATATAAAGAAACGAGCAGAACGCAAAGAACGCCAGAAAACTGACCCACGTCTTCGCCGACCATTCTCCGCGAATCGGAATTCCCGAGCGGCGGAAGAAATCCAGCGGCGCTTCCCTTCCCAACATCGTGAACACAACATCATTGGGAATCGTCTGTGGCTGTCCGGATGCGTCGCGCAGCGTGACAGCGGCCGGCTCAATCTTCACCACCGTGGTTTCCATCCTCAATCGCACGCAGCCCGGCGCTTTGTCGCCGCGCATGTAGGAACTCGCCGCAGTGGTCACACGCTCGGAGGTAGGATGCTCCACGGCAACCTTCGCCGCGGGATCCTTGACCAGCATCTGCAATTTCTCGACATTTTCCGGCTTGGGCCGCGCAAACTCCTTCTTCCGGTAGCTCAGCGTCACCTTGCCGCCGCACGCCGCGATTGCAATCGCCGTCTCCAGCGCCGTGTCGCCGCCGCCCACCACCAGCACTTCCTTGCCCGCAAACTCCTTCGGATCAAATAGCCGGTTGTAGACCTTATCCAGATTTTCCCCGGGGCATCCGAGCTTCCGGAAATTTCCGCTTCTCCCGATCGCCACGATCGCGCGGTGCGCGCGTGTGGTCTTTCCGTCGGCGTGGTTGAGTACCAGCAGATTCCCCGAACGTTCCAGCCGCTCGATCCGTGCAGCAGCCGGTTCGATCCCAGCCGCCCGCCGCTGGGCTTCCATCTCGTCAACCAGCGCTTCTTTCACCGTGGCGTGAAAGACGAGTCCCCCATCCAGCTTCAAATCCGTGGGATACGTGTAAATCGGCTTCCCTTTTGGGAAATTCACCACCGTAGAAAAGAGTTGTGTCGCTTCATAAACGGCAAAGCGAAGCTGCGCCTTCTTCGCCTCAATGCCCGCCGAAACTCCCGCAACACCTGCGCCGATGATGGCCAAGTCAAGCACGTCGGCTTGCGAAGTATCGCGCTTCTGGAAATCCGGTTCCTTCAGAATTGCGCGCACTGCTTTCGTCGCCGTCAGCGACGAAAATTTCAGCAGCGGAATCCCGGAAAGATCGCCGGCAATCCGCGCTCCCGCCAGATTGGTGACTCCGTTCTCGCCCGTCACCGGCAATTTCTCAACCGTTCCGGCCGGCCAGCGCGTGTGCAGCCACCGGGTGTACGCCGCAATGGGATTGTTCATGGTCTCCCTACAAAATCACGCTGGGCCCGCAAACGCAAGCCCCGCGGCAATTCCGCCGCCTCCATTCGACTCAGCAGCCCCGGAAAAGTTTCTTCTTTCTTAAGAAAACAATTGGCTCCCTACGGCCCACTCATGCATCCTTTGAGTAGGCTCACGCATTAAATATGGATTCGTTGCATCCAAACATTGGCCGGGCTCGCCTGCCATATCAAGGATGCCGCCGGGAATATTCAGATCGGGGTGGGCAAATCATGAGCGCTTGCACGCATTTAAGTCACATCCACAAAGTAACGCCGCACACCAAGGGGTGCGAAGAATGCTTGAAAATGGGCGACACCTGGGTGCATCTCCGCCTGTGCATGGAATGCGGCCACGTCGGCTGCTGCGACTCCTCCAAAAACAAGCACGCCACCAAACACTTCCACCGCACCAAGCACCCCATCATGCGTTCCCTCGAACCCGGTGAAAACTGGGGCTGGTGTTTCGTCGACGATCTCGAACTCGACTTCTCCTAATCCGAATCGCCTGCCGAAGGGAAGCTCAGCTTCCGCTTTTACGGTGTTGTGCACCCCACCCCCACCTAACGGCTACGCAACCGGTTGCGCTCCTGGCTCGCCCAATATGCCCGCCAACGCCGAAGTAAACCGCCCCGCATCCGCCGCCGTGAAACACAGCGGCGGTCGCAGCTTAATGACGTTGTGGTATGGCCCGTCGGTCCCCGCAAGAATGCCTTCTTCTCGCAACCGGTTGACCACATGCGAAGCCTGCCGCGCCGCGGGAGCGCGCGTCTCGCGATCCGTCACCAGATCAATCCCCAGAAACAGCCCCAACCCGCGTACATCTCCCACCAGCACGTGCTTCGCCTGCAACTCCCGCAAATCCCAGATCCATTGTGTCCCAACGCTCAGGGCGTTCTGTTGCAAATTCTCGTCGCGCAAGACGTCTAATACCGCCAACCCCGCCGCGCACGCCACCGGATTCCCTCCAAACGTGCTGAAAAATTCCATCCCATTCGCAAACGAAGCGGCAATTTCGCGCGTCGTCACCACCGCCGCGAGCGGAAACGCATTCCCCATCGGCTTCCCGAACACCGCGATGTCCGGCACCACTCCCTGGGTCCCAAATCCCCAAAAGTGCGTGCCCAGCCGGCCGAATCCCACCTGCACCTCGTCGGCGATACACACCGCGCCCTCCGCCCGCACAGTTTCATAAACTTCCGCCAGATAATTCGGCGGAAACACAATCTGCCCCGCTACGCTCGGCAGCGTCTCCGCAATGTAGGCTGCCACGCGCTGGTCTTTCTTTTTGCATTCGCTTAGGATCTGCCCAACGCGCGTCGCGTACTTTTTCCCGAGCTCGGCCTCGCCGCGCCTGTAAGCTCCCCGATAATCATCCGCAATCGGCGCCACATGCACCCACGGCTTGCGTCCGCGCCCTCCCGGCCCATCAAATTTGTACGGACTGATGTCAATCAGCGTCGACGTGTGCCCGTGGTAGGCATGCTCGAGCACAATCACGTCCTCCCGCGCCGTGTGCGTCCGCGCCAGCCGCAGCGCCAGTTCATTCGCCTCGCTCCCCGAATTCACGAAGTAACACACCTGCAGCGGCTCCGGCAGCAGCGCCGTCAACCGCTCCGCATACTTCAGAATGTTGTCGTGCAGATAGCGCGTGTTCGTATTGAGCAGCGCCACCTGCTCCTGAATCGCACGCACCACCCGCGGGTGCGAATGCCCCACAAGCGGCACGTTATTATAAACGTCCAGGTACGCCCGCCCCGTCTCGTCATAGAGATGCTGCATCGAGCCGCGAACAATCTTCAGCGGCTTCTCGTACGAGAGCGAGAGATTCGCTCCCAGCAGCCGCTTCCGCGCCGCCAGCGTTTCTTCAAATGTGAATTCTTTTTGCAGGTCGGCACCCGATCCACCCATAGGTTTTCCTCCGGCGATTGGCGCCACCTTGCCGGCTGCCGCCCGAAAATATTCCAGCGCCGTCCGCGAGTCAATCGCAGCCAGCCGTTCCAGCGCCGCCCACGCCGGCGCTTCAGACGCTGTAACGTACGGATCATCGGGTACCAGCAACTTGCGATGCGCGGAGTTCACTACGCTCACGGCCAGCCGCGCCCCCAGCAACGCAAAAAAAGCGGCGATCTCCTCATCCTTTAGCGGCAATATCTCATGGTACCCGGCGAGCACCGCTCCAGCCGCGGCAAGCGGATCGTCCTTGCCCAAAATCGCGTAAGCAGCCGCAATCGCGGCTTCTCCTACAGTAAATCCCAGATGCAGGTCGCCAAAATCAATCACCGAAACCACGCGCTTCGTCTTCAAATCAACCAGCGCGTTGTGGTCGTTCGCATCCCCATAAATCACGCTTCGCCGAAGCAACGGAAACCGCGGCACCGCTTCCTCTTCAAACAAATTAAGAAACTTCTTCGCCAGCGCCCGGCGCTCCGGATCCACGATATGCCCCAGATAATCGCGCGCCCAGTTGGAACGCGCGAGATCCCACTTCAAAAATCGTTGCGCGCACGGATGCGCGAAATCCATCAACGCCAAATCAATCTCCGCCAGCAGCCGTCCCAGCGATCCAAGTAACTCAGGACTATGCGGCGTCGTTTCCGCCAACGTCGTCCCCGGCAGATAGGACAGCAACCACACCAGCCGCGACGTCTCGTCCTCCAGGGCGACCCGGCGGTAAAGCTCACCTTTGACGGTGGGAATCACCCTCGGCAATGCCAGATGCGGAGCCTTGCCGGCCAGATGCGTGAACGCGCGGCATTGCATGTCCACAAACGCATCTTCCCGCGCCGGGTGCATCATCTTCAGCACAAACGCGCGCGAGTCCGCGGCCCGCAAGTGAAAATTGTCGTCGTACTCCCCCGGCAACACCCGGATCTCGGCTGTCAGGCCGTACACTTCTGCCGCCACACGCGCAGCCACTTCCGCGGTAAGCTGCGCCGCAACTCTCGCTTCTGGCATCATGTGCAAAATTGTAATGGGCCACTCGCGCTTCGGCAAATGTGGCCGGCTGGTGCTCTGCCCTTCGCAAGTGCGCGAATCAGGAACGAATCGCGCGCGATTCTCGCGAGCCTTCTCTACTCAGCCGAAGCGAGAAATGATAATATTCGAAGTATTGCAAGCCGCGGCGCCCAGCAGAACCCAGGCAAGACATTCACCTGAGCGGCATCGCTTTATTAATTTCACATTCAAGAAAAGTGGGGGAACCATGAACAACAAATGGGCAACACTCGGACTGGCGGCAATGCTCGGACTGGCCGCCGGCTGTAATAAGGGCGACACCTCGACAAATCCATCCACCGACAGCAGCCAACAGGGCGCGGGTCAATCCGCCTCATCGCAGCAACCCGCTCCCCCTCCGGAGCCCCCGAAGCCGATCGTCGTACCCGCAGGCACCCCGGTCACCGTAGTTTTGTCCACTACCATCAGTTCCCGCGTCGCCAAGCCCGGCGACGAATTTGAAGCCACCGTCTCGGAACCCGTAGTCGTCGAAGGTCGAACCGCCATTCCGAAGGGTGCACACGTTACCGGAACGGTCGTCAACGCCAAAAAGCAGGGTACCTTCAAAGGCGAAGCTGACCTGGCGATCCGTTTGACGCGCGTCGAGACTCACGGCAAGGGCTACATGATCGCCACCGACACCTACGGCGGCACGCAAAAAGGCAAGGGCAAGCGCACCGCAGTCGTCACGGGCGGCGGCGCGGCGATCGGCGCACTGATCGGCGGCCTTGCTGGCGGTGGCAAGGGAGCAGCGATTGGCGCAGGCGTCGGTGCGGGCGGCGGACTCGCGGCCTCTGGTACCACCGGTGGAAAGAACGTCGAATTCCCGGCGGAGACTTCCATCACCTTCAAACTTGCCGAACCCCTTACCATCGAACGTTAGAAAATTCTGTAAGGGAAATGAGGAAGGGCCTCCGATCCGCCGGATCTGGAGGCCCTTCCTTTTCAGCCGAGCTTTGAAATCAAATTCCGCTCGTCTAGCTGGCGTCACTGCCGCCATTTGGACAGACACGAAGCGCAAATGGAATCATCAACAGCGCCGACACCAGCGGCAACATGAATCCAAAACGCAGCGAGTGTGTTTGCGACGCCACCACGCCCACCAGCCACGGAATCAGCGAGCTCCCGATTCCTGCCGCGCCGAAAAACAGCGCCGCCAGCCACGTCGCATCGCCCTTGAAAATCGCCGCCAGCCACGTCACATAAATCGGGTATTGCGGCCCGCAACCAAGCCCCGCCAGCAATGCGCCGGCGTGCAGCACCATCGGCGTCTGCGCAAACGCCACCAGCCCGACGCCGACGGTCGTCAGCACCAAGCCTCCCACAGAAAGTGCCCGCTGCGAAAAATACCTCAGTACGATGGGAACTAGGAACCGTCCCAGCAGCAGGAATCCATAAAAAAACGCGGGGGCAGCCGCCATTTTTGCAGCGTTAAATCCCACCATGCGTTTTTCGTCCAGCGCCACCCAGCCGCCCACGGAAATTTCGATTCCCACGTAAAGGAAGAACAGCAGGACCAGTGAAATCCACGGTGCCGGCAGCAACGTCGCGCGCCACACCGCAAACGATCGCTTCGGTCTTGTTTCCGGGGAAGCGACCGGATCCGCTTTCTGCACGAAATGCGCCAGGGCGAGCGCAAGGAAGCACGCGGCGAGCAAAGCCGCCAGCGCCCGCAAGCTCAGGTGGTCAAGGAAGAAAGCTACCAGGAACGGGCTCGAAACCGCGCCGATCCCCCACGAAAAATTCACCAAGCTCACCGCCGCCGCCACGTTCGAAGACGGCAAATGCGTCGCGCGCAGGTTGATCGACGGAGTGGCCAGCCCATACCCGGTCCCGTAAATCGCCACGAACACGGTCGAAAAATACCAGGGTCCCAACCCCAGGCAGGCCAACCCCAGCGCAAAGCACAGATACCCTGCGCTGATCACTTTCGAAAAACCCAACCGCGGCAGCAGCCAACTGGTCGCCAGCGTGCCCAGAAAGCTCCCAAAATATTGCGTCGAGAAAAACAGCCCCGCCTGCTCGTCCGTTAAATTCCATCGGTGCGTGAAATACGGCAGCACCGGCCCAAGCATCGTCATGCTGATCCCGATCAGCACAAATCCCAGATGCAGATACGCCCATTCCACGCGCGCATCAGGAGGAGCCGCAGCTTGTGAAGGAGAAGCAGGAGTTTCAGTCATTTGCAGTTCGGGTGTCCAGTGTCCCACGCCCGCTTAATCTGAACAAGCGAGGCCGCTTCCCCATCTGCCCGCGCTTACGTTTCCCTAATGTGGGATTCACCTTTTTCTTAGGGTATTCAGCTACTCTATTCACTGCACCAGGAGCGAGTTATGCGTGACCTTATTTTTGCGATTTGCACCATCATCTTTTTTGTTGTCAGCATCCTCTATCTGCGCGCTTGCGAGCGCCTGAAGTGACCCGGTAAATCCATGATTGGAAACATCCTACTCATCGTGATCTCTCTTTTGCTGTGCGGCTATCTTCTCTACGCCCTCCTGAAACCGGAGAAATTCTAATCATGACCGGCAACGGGTGGTTCCAGATCTTTCTCTTTTTCTGCCTTGTGCTTGCCGTGACCAAGCCGCTGGGCAATTTCCTGTATCGCGTCTACGAACGCAAACCCACGTTCCTCGACCCAGTTCTGCGACCCATCGAGCGCCTGATCTACCGCGTCTGCGGCGTCGATGACACGAGGGAAACGGACTGGAAAGGCTACGGCCTCTCCATGCTGCTTTTCAGCGGCGTCTCGCTGCTCATCCTTTACCTGATCGAGCGCACCCAGCAGTGGCTCCCGTGGAATCCGCAAAAGCTCGTCAACATTGCTCCTGACCTGGCATGGAACACCGCGGTCTCCTTCACCACCAACACCAACTGGCAGTCCTACGTCCCCGAATCCACCATGAGTTACTTCACGCAGATGGCGGGGCTTGCTTATCACAACTTCACCTCTGCTGCGGTCGGAATGGCTCTCGCCATCGCGGTGATTCGCGGCGTTGCGCGCAAGGAATCGAAAACCATCGGCAATTTCTGGGTGGATTGCACGCGCAGCCTGCTCTGGATTCTCCTGCCGCTCTGCGTGATCCTGGGTTTGGCACTCGTCTCACAAGGCGTCGTGCAGAATCTCAAGCCTTACACCCAGGCAAATCTTGTCGAACCGCAGACAATCGAAAAGCAGGCTGCTGACGGTACGAAATCGCAAGATACGGTCACAACTCAGGTGATCGCTCTGGGCCCCGTCGCTTCTCAGGAAGCCATCAAGATGCTCGGTACCAACGGCGGAGGCTTTTTCAATGCCAACAGTGCGCACCCGTTTGAAAATCCCACGCCGCTCAGCAATCTCCTCCAGATGCTGATGATCTTCGCCATCCCCTCTGCGCTCACCTACACCCTCGGCCGCATGACCGGCTCGGCAAAGCACGGCTGGGCCGTGTGGAGCGCCATGGCCACCTTGTTCCTCGTCGCCGTGTTTGTAGCTTACGCAGCCGAATCGCGCGGCAATCCCATGCTCAAGGGCATAAACACCACCGCCTCCGAAACCCAACCCGGTGGAAACATGGAAGGCAAGGAAGTCCGCTTCGGCATCGCTAATTCCGCGCTCTTCACCACCGTGACCACCGACGCAAGCTGTGGCGCCGTCAACAACGCCCACGATTCGCTCACTCCCCTCGGTGGCATGGTGCCCCTCATCAACATCATGCTCGGCGAAATCGTGTTCGGGGGCGTCGGCTCCGGTCTCTACGGCATGATCGTTTTCGTCACCCTCGCGGTCTTCATCGCCGGACTGATGGTTGGCCGCACGCCGGAATATCTCGGCAAAAAAATCGAATCCTTCGACGTGAAGATGGCCGTCCTCTCCATTTTGGTCTCCTCGTTCGCCATCCTCCTCTTCACCGCCATCGCCATCGTCACCAAAGCCGGACTCGCCGGCATCAGCAATCCCGGCCCGCACGGCCTTTCGCAGATTCTTTACGCCTACACTTCCGCCACTGGGAATAATGGCTCCGCTTTCGGCGGCATCAACGCCAACACGCTTTGGTTCAACTCCACCCTGGCCACCGCCATGCTCCTTGGCCGCTTCTTCGCCGTGATTCCCATTCTCGCCATCGCCGGCAATCTCGCCGCAAAAAAGCACGTCCCCGAATCGCTGGGTACGTTTCCCGTCACCGGGCCACTCTTCACCGTTCTTCTTATTTCCGTGATCGTCATCGTCGGCGCGCTCACTTTTTTCCCGGCGCTCAGCCTCGGGCCGATTCTTGAGCACTTGCTGATGAACGCCGGAAAGGCATTTTGAGGACCCCATGACCCCGAATCCCCAGGCAAAAGGAACTTCTTTCGGCGACCGCAAAATCCTGCGCAACGCCATTATTGACTCTTTCTGGAAGCTCGATCCCCGCTTGATGGTCAAAAACCCGGTCATGTTTGTCGTCGAAGTCGGCGCGGTCATCACCCTCGTCGTTCTCGTCTCCAATCTCATGCAGCACACCGGCAATTTCCGGTTCGGATTGCAGATTACTCTGTGGCTCTGGTTCACAGTCCTCTTCGCCAACTTCGCCGAGGCCATGGCCGAGGGCCGCGGAAAAGCCCAGGCCGAAACCCTACGCAAGGCCCGCGCCGAAACCGAAGCCCGCAAACTCCACGAAGACGGCACAACGGAATTGTTGCCGAGTTCCAAGCTTCGTGCCGGTGATGTTGTCGTCGTCGCCGCTTGCGAATTCATTCCCGGCGACGGCGAAGTCATCGAAGGCGTCGCCTCGGTAGATGAATCCGCGATCACTGGCGAGTCCGCGCCCGTCATTCGCGAGTCCGGCGGCGACCGCTCCGCCGTCACCGGTGGCACGCGCGTCCTCTCCGACGAAATCAAGGTGCGCATCACTTCTAATCCC
>Ga0210405_10004535_pt1 | contig 13024 bp, 9 predicted proteins | sample IncBWH11MmetaG_FD_155492 | JGI IMG/M metagenome (GOLD analysis project Ga0210405, IMG submission 155492) | Forest soil microbial communities from Barre Woods Harvard Forest LTER site, Petersham, Massachusetts, United States - Inc-BW-H-11-M | ecosystem: Environmental > Terrestrial > Soil >... | reverse complement strand
TGCAGATCATACTCTTGGCCTCGCCACCTGGCAGTCGCTCCTGCAACATTACTACAGGAGACGCTGCGACAATGCCTGTTACTTTCCGCAGCACGAAGTTCATGTCGTCGATGGGAAGCGGATCAGGAGTGGCATACGTGATCCACTGTGTTCAGCCTTTTTATTCGGCGAAGATCTAGTTAACCCCGATCCCGTCAATTTTCATTAAGCGCGTAGCGCTCCCGTCGTACCGTTAGTGACGGCGGAATCAGTCCGGTCGACGTAGTGCGCGCCCTGTTGCTGTGCAGAACGTTGTAGGCGAACGAAACCGCCTCGTCCGGCGCCACCCAGATTGCAAGCTGAACAATGTGACCATTTGGCGTCACTGGCAAGGATCGCATGACAAAATCCGAGCCTATCGCGACGTCTTCAACTATGGGTCGATCTGAATTCAGAGTTGGACAGCCACATAGATTGAATAGTGAAGGCGCCTCGGACAACAGAGGCACTGACAGAAATGACAGTTCTGTCATGGCTAGGCTTCAAATACGGTCGCCCAAATGATGTACGACCCGATGAATTGGCGAAGTGGTGTAGTCGGTCCTAGGGGTCGTCACCATCGTCTGCTGCGGATCGGCAGCTGGGAATGTGGAAGAGTGTTCAAGCGTCTTGAAGCCGGGGTGTGCATGCGTACGACGAATTGGGTTTTGATTTTTTTGCTCAGCCTTGCAGGCCTGGGTGGGGTTGGAGACAGCGTCATTATGGCCCAGATTTCTGGCCAACACCTGACCGCTGGTGCAGGTCCCGTCCCCCCAGCATTCGTGGATCCAAACAAGGCTCCCTCGGAATTCAATCACCACGTTGCGGGATGGGCGCTGATTGGAATTGGATTACTGGTGCTCGCCAGCTTTCTTTCTTGGGATCTGCGCGCATTGCGTTACATCTGGCCGGCTTTCTTTCTGCTTGCTGGATTGTTCCTGGCCGTTTGGAGTGACGCTGAAATCTGGCCGCGCGGCAGCATGAACTGGGCCTGGCTTCTGCACCACGACCAGGAGGCTGGACAGCACAAGATCTACGCCGTACTCCTCATTGCTATGGGCATCGTCGAGTATCTTCGGGTGTGCGGCTCCCTAAAACGTTTCTGGCGCTCATGGGCATTCTCTATTCTCGCCATCGTCGGCGCGGCGCTCCTGCTCGTCCACGATCACACAGCCGGTTCCGGTGCGGCGTCGCCCGAGGCTCGGGCTTATCTCGTCAATCCCGCCCTTGGTCCCGACGGAAGCCCACCCGCGGCCCATGTATCGGATCCCATGCCCGGCATGGACCACGCGATGATGGACATGGATAATGCGGGCCGGGATGACGCCTACTTGCTGACGGGCCACGATCCGACTCCCTCGCCCGGCCATCACCATCAGATGACTCCCTCCATGCGGCTGGTCGAGCGTCAACACTTGTGGTTCGTGATCGTTGGCTTGGGTGTGGCGCTGTTCAAACTCGTTTCCGATGCTGAATTTTGGCACCGACACTTCATTCCCTACATTTGGCCGAGCGGCATAGTGCTGTTGGGAACATTGCTAGTCTTCTATCGGGAGTAATGCAGGCAGATGTCCGACGAAATTCAGAAACATCTACTACGAAATCGAGTCTGGGGAATTACTTGTGTTCAGTGTCACGGCCAAGGGCGTGTCATCCAGCCAAGCTCGAGCGATGTTCATCTGCCTTGAAGGGAACGCGTGCAAGGACGGTGGTTCCGCTCGCGGGCTGTGAAGTGATGGAAAGCTCGCCGTTGACCAAATGCATTCTCTCTCACATGCTGGTGAGACCCAAGCCCTGTCCACTCAAGGCACGTCGCTGGTCAAAGCCAGCGCCGCTGTCACCAATAGTGAGGCGAATCTCCTCCGCGGTTCCTTCGAGCTTCACCGTGAAGTGCCGCACACCGCTGTATTTAACTGCATTCTGCAAGGCTTCCTGCAAGATCCGGAACAAGCAGAGCGAGATTTCCTGAGGCACACCGCTCGGCATACCTTTGTGCGTGAAGTCAATCTGCACTTTCTGTTGTTCCGAGAACTCTCTGCAGAAGCTATTAGCAGCAACCGTCAGGCCCAGATAGTCAAGTTTAGAGGAGTGCAGGCGGTGCGACAGGGCCTGAATGTCCGCTCCTAAATCGGAGAGATGCTGCCGGACGTGATCAATGAGTTCGTAAGTGTGGACCTCGGACTTAGAGTGTTCCTGGCACCATCGCTCCAACTCGATCACTGCCCAGGCGAGTCGCTGATTGATGTCGTCGTGAAGCTCTCTCCCAATCCGCGCGCGTTCTTGCTCCTGCGATTCGAGCAACTTTCGACTCATAGCTGAAATCGCCTCTTCCATCTGTTTGCGGTGAGTAATGTCCTCGGCGAAGATCAAAATACCTCCTACGATCCCGCTAGGTGTCCTCCAAGGACGAATCTCCCAGCGAACCCACCTACTATCTCCACCTTCACGATCCCAACGGTCTTCGTCAGCTCGCAATGTTTCTCCCTGAAGAGCACGGCGATGCATTTCTTTCCAGCGCTGAGGAACGTCAGGAAAAAGCTCGTAGTGCGAACGTCCAAGTACCTTGGAACTATCGATTCCGTAATCTGCACACCAGCGGTCGCTCACTTGTAGATAGCGCAGCTGACGGTCGAGCATAGCCACTCCCGCTGGCACGCTCTTGACGAAAATTTTCAACAGTTCCTCCCGTGATCGCAGTATTGCCGCCTGCGCTTCCAAATTCCGGTTCACTTCCAAAAGAGCCTCTTCTGTCTGCTTGCGCACCGTTACATCCATATTGGCGCCTACCACTCGGTCAGGCTCACCGGAGTCATTCATGAAGACCTGCCAACGTCCGGCTATCCAATGAATGCTCCCGTCAGGCCAGAGCACGCGCCACTCTCCTATTGCTGATTGTCCCGTTTTCAAGCCAACATCAAACCACTCTCGAACTCTTGCCCGATCGTCCGGATGAATCAGATTCTCGAAAGCCGTTTGTGTTTGTGCAAACCCGCCATGCGGCAAACCGTACATCTCCTCCATTTCCGGCGTCCAAGTGAGAACGCCTGTCCGAAGGTCCCCTTCAAAAGTTCCGATGCCAGCTGCCTGCTGCGCCAACCGCAGCCGTTCCTCGCTGGCGCGTACTTCCTCCTCTGCCGCCCTTTTATCAGTGATGTCCTCTACCATGGCAACTACCAGCGGAAACGGACGACTCTTCAATAGGGAGATACTCAAGCGGCCCCATACCAGCGAGCCATCCCGTCGAAAATAACGTTTCTCCAGTTGGTAGTGATCTATCGATCCGACTCGCAATTGTTGAAAAAGAGCCCAGTCTTTCTCTGAATCCTCAGGAGGAGAAAACTCCACACAGTGTTTGAGGCGCAATTCCTCTTCACTGAAACCTAGCATTGAGCAAAAGCCGGGATTTACGAAGAGAAGCTGACCCTCTAAGTCCTCCACCGCAATCCCAATGGGGCTGGCGTTGAAAACGTCATGGAAGAGCTGTGTGTCGTGCGTACACATTTGCGGTGCTCCCGTTCATCGCAGGGGGTATAGCACTGTTCATGTCTAACCGCAACAAAAAATTGCGGTTACATTCATTGACTAGAAGCCTACTACGGGTTTGGCATCTTTGGCATGGTGGCGAAAAACGCGGCAGACAATCTCGACGACGAGGGCTAGCCGCTCAATGAATGAAATTGGCGATCCCACAACACCTAGCGGAGAATCTCTGGGAAAGAAATCCTGTGAATGACTCGGCCAAGTGCGAACTAGACGCCATCCGGCAGTACACCCCGTAGCGAGACGACCATACTTATCTCTGGGAGGCTGAGCTTGGTACATAACGAAAGATCACGCGGCGGTTCCTGCTCCAACATGCATCGTTCTTCTCCGGACAAACCGGGTAGAGCTGTCCCCATCCGGTAGTGAGAACGATTCGGTTTTCTGGGATGCCCATACCTATAAGTGTTTGTCTTACGGTTTCCGCCCTCTTTGCAGACAACACCAAGTTGAAGATGATGTCATCGCCACGTGTTGATGCGTAGCCCTCAATATAAAAGCGAACGCTGGGGTGATCCTTCAGCCACTGCACGTCGGCCTGCAATGCGCCAGGGTCTGTGGTCGTTTCGTGTTCGTTCCACGCGAAGGGCACTTCCTTCATCGCTTGGTTGAATTCGGTTTGCTCCGAACCAAACAGATTTATCTCGTCAGACAAACTCTTGGATTGAGCGAACGCATTCGTCGTTATCACGGCGAGAAGAGTCACATAAAGAAGAGTGGGTGGCTTCACAATTCGTTCCGATCCTTTCACCGCTAGTCGCGTCAACCACAACAGTGGCCTCGGGGCTGTATTCTTAGTACTGGTTATACTGACAGTTTTGGGAAGTACGATGTGGCAGGCATGTCGGGCCGTCACCGAAACATGTAATGAAGAGCACAAGGGCAGGTTGACCGCAAATCAGGGTCACGCAGCAGAACCTACGAATGAGTGTAAAATTCTTTAGGTTTAGATCGCTTCTTTACGCGGCTTGGCGGTTGGCGCATCTTGGGGCTACCACACCCCCCAAGCGTGGAGCATCCTTTACATCGTTTGTGCGTGTCGACCTAAATCAAGCCGCGCCGGGCAAAATGGACAAACCTGTCGTCCGGGTCCTTGTGGTGGATGATCACGAACCGTTTAGGCGCTTTCTCTGCACAACACTGCAAGCGAGGCCGGAACTGCATGTAGTCGGTGAGGCATCAGACGGAGTGGAGGCGGTTCAGAGGGCCGAAGAATTACAGCCGGATTTGATTTTCCTCGACATCGGCATGCCGAGACTAAACGGGCTCGAGGCCGCCAGTCGAATCTCGCGCCTGATTGCAGCCGCAAAAATCCTCCTCATCAGTCAAGAGAACGATGCTGACGTGATCGCGGCAGCTTTAAGTGATGGAGCAAAGGGATACGTCCTGAAGCTAGATGCGAGCCTAGAGCTTCTGCCCGGGCTGGAATCGGCCTTAGGGGCGAGCAATTTACCAGCAACGCGGCCGCGTCGTTCCAACAGTTCCTTGGCCTCAGGTTTAATTAAAGGCTTACCTTTTTCGGAGAGTCCGCTCTCGTCTAAAACTACTGCACACTCCACAACGATACCCTCACGAGCACGCTCAATTCTCGCCGTGGACTCCTCTCTGCATTGCCTTTGATTTTCAATAAATCTTCGGCGGAGGACAGCATGAATCTATCGAAGCGGTCCGTCGCAGCGTTTCTTCGAACCTCTTGGTCAGAGCCAACGCCAGCGCACGGCTGTTCTTGGGAATAGTGTTTGCAGGCATCACCGAAGCGCAGACGCGAAGCGCTTCCATATTGCATTTCGTAAACTAAAGTGCAAACAATGTAGAATCCGCGCCATGCTGGAACGAAGACGAATCGAAGGCTTTCGTAGTTTGAAAAACTGCGCGAGGCGGCGATCCATGGTCGGGTACATCGGCCGATGGTCGATTCTTGCTCTGACTCTGACACCTTGGCTGAATGCTCAGCAGCAGCCCGTCGCTTTTATTGACGTGACCGTCGTTCCCATGGACAAAGAGCAGATTCTGCCCCATCAAACGGTCGTAGTGACCGGAGGACGGATTGCTCAGGTCGGTCGTTCGACGTCCGTAAAAGTTCCTCTTGCAGCGCTGAAGATTACGGGGACGGGTAGGTATCTGATGCCGGGGCTGGCCGACATGCATGTACATTTGATACGGTCATTGCCCAAGGTGAAATCTCAGTCTCCTCCTTCTGACAATTCTTCACACCCGACTATTATCCCGACCTCCGCCTCAACCGACCACGAGCGCGAAAACCAGGCTTTTGGTCTGCTTTTCATCGCCAACGGAGTTACAACCGTACGAAACATGTGGGGCGATCCTGCAGTCGATGCCTTCGCGAAGCAGGTGGATTCTGGCGACGTTCTCGGTCCTCATATCTACTCCACCGGACCTATCACTGACGGGAGCCCGCTCACCTGGGAAGGTAGCCGGGTGGTGGAAACACAGTCACAGGCAGACGCGGCAGTGAATGAAGATAAAGCAGCAGGCTACATTGCGCTGAAGGTATACAACGGGCTTTCAGCGGAGGCATATCACTGGCTCGTTTCTGCCGCCAGGGCTCAGAATCTGCCGGTTGTGGGTCATGTGCCGGATACTGTCGGACTTCGGGGGGTTATCGCCGCCCGGCAGGATTCTATCGAGCACCTGGACGGCTTTTGGGAGGCCTTGCAACCGGATTCCGGCCCAGCTCCAGCGTCGATGAAAGTGTTAATGGAGAGAGTGGATCTTTTCAAGCTTCCCACGCTAGCCGAATCGATTCGCGCCGCGCGTGTCTGGAATTGCCCTACCCTTGACTTGGATCGGATACACCCCGACGACGCGGAGACGCAGTGGCAAATGTCCTTGGTTCCTCCTGCCCTCCTGGAGAGATATCGCAAAGCGTTTTCACATTGGCAAACTGACCAAGAGCGTACCCGCCGAGTATTCCAGCTGCAAATCTCAATTACGCGAGTGCTCCATCAGGGTGGCGCCCGCCTGCTCCTTGGCACCGATACACCTAAGCTGACTGTCCTTCCAGGCTTTTCACTATACGAGGAGCTTCAAAACTTTGTGGAAGCTGGTCTGACCCCTTATGAGGCAATTCGCGCCGGCACAAGCGACGCGGCAATCTTCCTTCACCAAGAGAACGAGTTCGGGGTAGTGGCAACCGGGCGACGGGCGGACCTACTGCTGCTGGAAGCCAATCCTCTCGACGACGTCAAGAACGTGTCGAAACGAGTGGGTGTGATGGCCAACGGTCACTGGCTCACAGAGGCAGAGCTACGGCAGCGGCTGATGGCCTTGCGAAACAAAAATCAACACTGAGTTCCCGCTGAAAAAGCTCAAAAATTGTCTGCTAGAGCTGGACCTACCATTTGATCGAATGCAATCCTAGTGCAAGGGCGTGGGTACCCACGAGAAAAGTTCTAAAATCGTCTGCTAAGGCCGACCATTTTTGCCAGTAAAATTGAACTTTTTAGACATGCGGCCTTCATGTCCTCTTTTCTTTTTTACTTGCGTTTTACTGTTCGCGCCGCGCCTCAATTGACTGCATCAGCCCAGAAGCCGTTCTGGGCACGGGTTTCGCCGTTGCACGCTGATGGCACTCACACGCGCGGTTGAGCTTCGTGCATCGTGTGTGCCGCTGGTCATAGCACGCTTTGGCGACAGCCTGTATGGGAAAGTAGGCGGGGAGCAGTGTCATAACGCTAGGACGCTAAGACGCGACATAAACACTGCCAATGGCGATGACTCCCGGAGGTGGCTACCCTAGCATCATGTTGCAAAACGTTGTCTCGGTTTTGTCGCTCCTGATCGCAGCCTTCGGCCTTTATTAGCTCATTATTTACGTCAGTGCCACCGAGACGATTGCCGGACAGTCCGTCGAGCTGACTGAAGCGCAATCCCGACCGGCCTTCGTAGCAAAGGGTAGTCCATCTCTAGAGGATTCACCTACATTGGTTAATTATCGGAACGGTCCTGCGATAGACCTGCGATGGTCGATCCCTAACACGAAATTGCAGGGCGTCATCTCGTACTTGGCCCAGCAACAGACCCATACGTTGCCAACTGATGGTGTCAAACCGCTTTTCAATGCTGGCATGAAAGACGAGAAAAAAACCGGGTATCGAATGGCGCTACGTAGCCTCTCAGGAAGAACCTATACCTCCAGCAACAAGTACGAATATGAAGATGGTGACTTCATCTCCACATTTGGCACCATGCAATAGAATTCTGGTTGTCGAGAAATCGTCCCGGTGTGAGAACTGCGGGAGATGAACCGGATCTAGAGCAACAGAGAGTAGATCTTTTCAGGTGTCGGAGTCGCGATCGCTGTTTCGAGATGGTAGTCGTAGCTCATGCGCGTCGAATTCTTAGCAACGGCCACATCTTTTGCCTACAAATCGCCACTAGACCTGCGAGTGTTTCTTCCCACCCACGAAAATATTGAGGTTCATTGTTCCGTTCGTTTGCGGTTTCCATAAATTGGTCAGCTAAACGCTGTGCGGCCGTTGTGGTGGGAACCAAGCTCTTCGCCCGGCTTTTTGTACGACCGCCACGCTTCCCAGAACGGTAATCCCAATAGCAGATTCTTCATTTGGTCCCGCAGTCCTGAATGCGGGGGCGGTTGGTGTCGTTCTCGCAGCACGATTTCCTTTCCGTGGTGCTTTAACCTTCTCGATTTATCAGGAGCACGACTCGGACTCACGTGCTCCCACCCGGACCTTACCCACATCGAAGGACCTTGAAACCATCGCAAGAGTCGCATTTCGGAGTAGTGCATGCTAATGGTCAGCGCTGGTTCGACCGCCATTTAGAGAAAGCGGGAAGGAACTGTTCCGGCACGCGTCGAGCACGGCATCTTCTGCCGGCGTGAGAGCGATGCCCACGTCCTCATGGGTGCGAAGCATCTTTCACGTCCGGTTGAAGGTTCGCCTGCGCGCAGTTTCGTCGCAGGATCGAGCGGAGCGTGCCGATTCCCAGGAACCGTTGTTTGTGAAAAGCTGGGGTACGGTGTGAACGACGCGGGAACCTCAAGTTCCAGTCTTAGCAGGCTCGTAAGAATTCTCTGCGCTCCAACTTATCGCATCGTACAAAAAAAGACTGGTGATTGCAGATTTGCGAAAGCATTCGTCGCGCCCAGGCAGAAGTTTGTGTGCGAACATCCCGTTGATTTCGCGGAGAGCTCCCGCATTCTTGCGGATCACTATCCAGCAGTACTGAAAGTTTCACAAGGATTCCATGCGTCCATGAGTAACCCCGAGAGGGCAGCATGTACTTCTGCATTCCGACTAGCGTGAATACGGACAATGGTCCAGTGCTAATGAGTGCAACGGATTAAGTTCTGTCGTACCTTGAGCATGCCGTTGGTTTAAGCTTTTGGGCTAATCATTTAGATTAGCCAAATAGGTTACATCTTAGAGTTAGGACACCTTGGTAATTGACCCGGAATAGAACCGGTGTTGAAGTGCACGACCAAGTGCAGACCCCTCCTGCATTCGTTTGCTCTCTGCAACCCTCTGGGGCGTGAAAGCGCAATAGCAAATCGGGTATCGGTAAAGCCCATGTCGGCGGCTCCGTATCTCGGTAGCAGAGAAAGTACCCAGGAAGAAGCACGGCCTTTCAGGATTGAATAGATCCAGGTTGCAGGTCCCCCCGTCGCTTTAGCTTAGTAGTCGTCAAACTGAGGAGCGCAGGAAAAACTTTTGTGACGATGCAACGGAGCGAGGAGAAGAAAATGAAAAATGTACAAAGTTTTGTCGAACGACTGCTGGCATTGGTGTGTTTGCTAGTTCCGACGTGCTTAATGGCACAGCCCGGAGTTCCGCCCGTATTCCCAACTAGCGAAACGGCCTTTCAGGCGCAGACCCACTTTCTCGTTTTTTTGGGGAGCACCGCTGGCGAAAACGCCGCCACTGCGACCGCTTATTACAACGCCATCGACCCTACCCACAGCAAAAGAACATTTACGCAATGGCTCGTCAACGCGGGATTTATCCAGAACGAGAGCCAATGGAATTCAACCGGGCCGCAGATCGTTGCTTGTGACCTTGGCCCTGCGGCAGGGTGCGATGTACCCAAGCACAACCCGGACGGTTCGCTAAAGTATGGTACCAATATCCTCAACGCCGACGCGCACGCGATCGTATTGAACGCGGCAGACCTGGGGTTTGTGCGTAACCAGTACGTGCGTTGTGTACCAGACTGCAAACCCTCTTCTAATCCGAAAATCTACACCTACCTGGAAAACTACCCAGTGAACCCCTTTGCGGCATCTGGAAACGGTGGCTCTGGATTCCCAAAACTGACCGGGTACCCGACCACCGGTGAAGCTGCGGCAGCTATAACTTCCGCGCTCAACCGCCCTCCAGGCAATCTTGCGGGTTGCGACCCTACGAAAACCGACACCGCATTTGGGTGCAAAATCTCACGCATCGCGGACGTCGCTTTTGAATGGTCGCCTCCGCCGACTAACCCCAACTCTTCGAGCCGGTACGGGAAGCTGTATTCCTACATCTTCGATGAGTCAACTGGAACTCCCACTGAAACAATAGCAATCCCTGGCGCTGGTGGGTTCACGCCGAACCTGGCAACAGGCACGCTACAGCCGTTCAACGGTAGCCTATCCTCCGGGTCTACCGTTAACTCGTATACCGGGACCATAGCGGATCCATTTCCACCTAACTTGGATTTCATTGGAAACAAACAGCATCCCGGCGTCTGCTTCATCTGCCATGGTGGGCAACCGCAGAAGCTAACCAGCACCGGAACATATCCAAACCAAGGTAATGTCAACGGGTTTAGATTATTGCCGTTGGATATCAGGAATCTCTTGTTCACTTCAGATGCCGGGGGCGAACAACCAGGGCAACCCACTTCCATTGCATTCACGGACCGAGCTCACCAAGAGCTGCAGATTAAGTTGTACAACCAAGCTGTGCTTGACACCGTACCTACCTTTAAGGAAGGCGATGGTACGGGCTCAACGCGGGTGGCGCATCTCCGAGAAGTCATCCTGGGCTGGTACGCGGGTTCCCCAGGCGATCAGACGATGTCAGGGAATGTGCAGAACGGGTATTGGCAATCAGCACTTGGCCGTGACTTCATCCCGGGTGGTTGGCTCGAATCAAAGGATGGTGGTCCGGCGCCGCCGGGTTCGGAGCACCTGTACCAAACCGTGGTCTCACCGTCCTGCCGGTCCTGCCACTTTAACCGTGAGATTTCTCTAGACTTCGGGACAGCTGCCAACTTCCAGCAGGAATCGGATCTATTGCAATTGGCCTTGCTACCGGACTGTAGCGTCCTCAGGCCATCAGTCTATAGCCCGAACCCGAAGGGGAAGTACATGCCCCTGGCGTATTTGACCTTTCAGAGGTTCTGGCAGGCGAACCAAACCGTCCAAACGTTACCTTATCCGAGCCCAGGCCTGAACCTTTTCAATACGGCTGAGCAGATCGGGAATTACTTCGGGTTTAACGGGACTGCGGGTTACTGTGCTACGAACCCGTAAGGCAGAACAGTAAGTCGATTCCTCATGCTGGAATGAGCGCGGGGCCGGTGCCGGAATCGATGGCTTGTGATCAGGCACAGCAAGACAAAGTGCGGGGCTGTAGGATAGGTCGAATCTTACAGTCTCGCATTTTTAGAATGCTTTCCTGCGGGCCGCTTACTAACTGGAGTGGATGAGCGAAACTTGTACACCATCCGTTAATTCTATGAGGTTAGTCTTTCTACTTTTAGTGGCCAGTTTGTCAGCGCTTGCCGCTGACGTGAACACCTTCTCCATTGTGGCACACGATCCGGTCAACGGTGACTGGGGCGTGGCCGTCGCGTCCCACTATTTCTCGGTGGGCTCCGTGGTGCCGTGGGCCGAGGCCGGCGTGGGTGCGATCGCCACGCAGGCCACCGTGAATGTTGGCTACGGACCACGCGGGCTCGAGTTGCTGAGGCAGGGGATGACGGCTAAAGAAGTTCTGGCAAAGTTGCTGGCCGAGGACTCGTTCCCGCCGACCGACGGGCGCCAGGTCGCGATTATCGACCGCAAAGGACGGATCGCCGCTTACACCGGCCCCAAGGGGCAAAAGTGGGCTGGCGACAAGCAGGGAAAAACGTGGTCAGCTCAAGGAAACAACCTCGTAGGTCCGCAGGTGCTGGAGGCGATTGGCACGGCATTTGATACGACGCGGGGCGAGCTGGCCGAGAAGCTCTTCGCCGCGCTCAAGGCCGGCAATGACGCAGGCGGCGATTCGCGCGGCAAGCAGTCGGCCTCGATCCTGGTGGTGCGCAAGCGCGGTGGACGCAACATCAATAATGACCGGTACGTGTACATCAACGTCGATGACAACCCAGAGCCGATTCGGGAATTGCGGCGGCTGCTCGACATCAACCTCGGACTGCTGTATTCGGAGAAGGTCGGTCCGCTGCTCATCGCCGGTAAGGATCGTGAAGCACGTGATGCCGCGGCTCAAGGTGCGCATTACATGCCGGCAGCAAACTCGTACTTTATCTTGGCCACGATGGACTATGGAATCGGCGACAAGGCGGCCGCGCTGGCCGACTTCCGCAGGGCGATCAAGCTGGATCCCGCGGTGCGGAATCGGCTCCAGGCATCCGCCGACCATGCCCTGCCCGAATTCGGTCTCATTGGTCGGGCCCTGTACCAGATCCTGCAAGACCATGAGTTCCTAAGGCAGGTATCGGTGCAATAGCGCCGTTCGGCACACGGGGAAAGTCCAGGGCTGGGGGCACGCTCAGCAAGCCCTTTCGTGCCCATCACATGAAGCCGAATGTTTGATCCGACGATGGCTTGGGAAACCGGCAATCGACACGCTTCTTCTCACTCGCGAGGCAACGGTATCCGTAGAGACTTCGCGGAATCATTGCTGCGTCGCTGCGAACCGCTCATCCTGGGAGTGGCATTTCGTCGCAGGGTCGGAAAACGCACAACCAAAGCTCCCGCAACTATCCGCATTCGAGACCAGTGTTTTTTGAACGATGGATTGCCTGCGCTGGGGAATGCGCCGACCGTTGACCGCCTCATTTGTGGCCATCCGATTCCAAGTACTCAGCATTATTTTGACGATACCCGCATTTCTTGACGCAGCCGGCGATGACCAACATCAGCTGCGTAATGGAATCGCGTTCCAAGCAGAGTTTTCTCGACGCAAGTAGTTCCGCTCGCTGCCCAGAAACGATGCTGCGCAATCGGCCGACGCGACATCGGTGGGGGAACCTTCGACTAAGGCGATCTGCTGGCTCACTGTGGCACTGGTCGAGATCGTGCTTTTCCCTTACGCAATTTGGCTGACAGTTCTCACCCGTCCCCAGTCCCTCTCAGGGCGCTCTGACGAGAGTTCCTCTTACACAGCCTTCAACTAAGGCCGAGGCGGTACGGCGGACCGTTCTTTTTTGAATGAACGCGAGAGCAAAAGAAAAGTCCAACCGTTAATAAGAAAACGTGGTCTGTAAAGCAAATTGA
>Ga0210405_10004533_pt1 | contig 13029 bp, 13 predicted proteins | sample IncBWH11MmetaG_FD_155492 | JGI IMG/M metagenome (GOLD analysis project Ga0210405, IMG submission 155492) | Forest soil microbial communities from Barre Woods Harvard Forest LTER site, Petersham, Massachusetts, United States - Inc-BW-H-11-M | ecosystem: Environmental > Terrestrial > Soil >... | reverse complement strand
CCGGCTTGGTGTTGTTGTTCCAGCAGGCATCGAGAAACGGACCGTGGTCGTGATCGGAGGTCGGCGGCAATCCAGCCTGCTGCAATTGCGCGGCGTCGAGCGTGTTGTAGGTCTTCAGCAGGTTGACTGAATTGGCGCGCATCAGCGACAGATCGCGCTGCCAGATCGACGACCATGTCTTGATCGTGAAGTCGCCGAACGGCTGAAATGCCGGGCAGCCTCCCCATGGAATTGCCTGGTAGCTGACGCCATTGCCGAAGAATGGCTTGCCGTCGCACCGCACTTGGTAGCGGTCGATGGACCAACTGGACATGACTTTCCTCCTCGGATTTTCCTCTCCGGTTGGCGAAGCCGGAAAACCCAAGGGAGCAATGTCGCCGATTCCTTAGGTAGAGGCAATTAGACATACAATTTATGATAATAAAATAACAGACGCGGTCCCAAGGCGGGTCAATATGTCAGGGGGCGGAATGACGCTTCGGTGTCCTCATGAAACTCTAAAATGCGCGCGTTGGTCTGCGCTTCGGTCTGCTGTTCGACCGCCACGTCCCAATACTGCGAGCGCAGCAGGCATTCCTCCAGATAACGCGCCGCCGAAGTAGCGTGCGATGCGTCGTGGCCCGGGATAACCAGCGCCGGGATATCGACGCGCATGAGATCCTCGGGCTCGGCGCCGGGCGCGGTGTCGCGGTCGAACAACGCGCGGCACATGCCCTCGCAGATCGCCTGGTAGTGCTCGCGGTCCTGCTTGGCATAGGCGGCGGCAAAAGCGGTGTCGCGCTTGATGACGGACGCCCATGGCCCGCCGCGCGGATCGGCGCCGAACGGCTTGCCGTCGTTTCTGACCAGCGCGACGACGCCATCGAGGCCGTCGCTCGCGACGAAGGCAAGATGCTCGGCAAAACGCTGGTGGCTCGAGATGCGGTATTTGGCGCCGCCGACCGGCCAGTACAGGACCATGCTCGACACCATGTCGGGATGCGCCACCGCGAAGGCCGTGACCGGCGGGCAGCCCATGCAGCCGCCCATGAGATGCGCGCGCTTGATGCCGAGATGATAGAGCAGGCCTTTGCCCTGGGCGACGAAATGCCGCCAGGTGACGCGCTCGACCCGGCCGCCGGACTGGCCGCATTCGCGGCGGTCGAACAGGATGCAGGTAAAACGCTTCGGCAAATGATCGAGCAGTTTTATCCTGGCGTAGCTGCCGAGCGTCGACCACGCCTCGACCACGGCGTTGAAGCCGCCGGGTGCGTACATCAACAGCGGCGGCCCGGAGCCGATCACTTCGTAACGCGTCGCGATGCCGTCGATAGTAGTAGTAGGCACAGGAGTCGCTCCCCGTTACCTCTCGGCTGCGGTGGAAGGAAGAACAAGTTCGCGGCATTGACGCTGCGTTCCTTCTCCCCAGAGGGGAGAAGGACAGGATGAGGGGGTTCGGATGCCGAGGATTTTCTCGACGATCCGAACCCCCTCACCCCAACCCTCTCCCCTCTGGGGAGAGGGAGTGCTCTGCGCTTGCATCACGGTCATTGCTTGTCTCTCAGCGTCAGCCCTTGATCTGCCGGCCGGCGCGGGCGTCGGCGATCAATGCGGTGAATGCGTCCAGTGCGGCCTTGGCGGTGTTCACATAAGTTTCGGTCTTGGCGTCGATCCATTTTTCGGCGTAACCGATGGCGGTGTGTGCGAGCCGCACCCGGCCGTCGAGCCATGGTCCGCCGCCGAACCCACCGATCACCGGGATCTTGACCGCCTTGACGACGGCTGAGCCGGCGACCGGGCCGGAATTGGTGAAGTCGAGCAGCGCCGCACCGGCCGCTTCCAAAAGTTTTGCTTCGGCGACCAGCTTGTCCGCTGCCTCGGCTGTGGCTACCGCCTGTGGCGAATTCTGCGCGCTGTAGGGGATGCCGTATTTGCCCGCGGTCTGCGGCGTCAGCCCGAATTGGGCGAAGACCGGCACGCCGGCCTTGACCAGTGCGCGCACCACGTCGGGAAAATCCGCCGCCGCATCGACCTTGATCATGTCGGCGCCGCCGTCTTGCATCAGGCGCGACGCGGCGGCGAGCGCGCTATCGATGCCCGCTTGCACCGGGCCGAACGGCATGTCGCAGCTCACCAGCGCGCGCGCCGTACCGCGCCGCACCGCCTGGCAGCAGATCAGCATCTCGTCCAGCGTGACTTCGAGCACTTCGTCGCGGCCCCAAAGATTGACGCCGACCGAATCGCCGACCGAGATGAAATCGACGCCGGCGCGGTCGGCGATGCGCGCGATCTGATAATCCCAGGCGACGACGCCGATGCTCTTCTCGCCGTCGCGCTTCATTTGTTGAAGCGCGGCAATGGTCATCTTGTCAGGCATGTTTGCGGTTCGCTCCCGTGCGGGTGCATTTCTAGCACGGCTGACACTGCAGCAAACTCCCCGTTTCGAGCCAATATTTTTGCAATCGGGGTGCGGCCTTGATCGCTTGGATGCTGGTTGTTCGCGTTGATGATCTTGTCAAGGGCGGCGCGAAGCGCCGCCGCCTCTGGCGGTCTACGATCCTTGACAAGATCATCAACGCGAACAGAGTGCTGTCCAAGCGATCAAGGCCGCTTTCTGGGCCTTCTTTACAAATCTAAATGACTATTGCGCGGGAGCCGCCGGCTTCGGCTTCGCCTGCTTCTTCGGCGCCGCGGCCGCCGCCGCCGCCGCGTTGGCTTGAGCGGTCGGCTTGGTGTCAACCGGCTTCAGCGTCGGCTTGGCATCGGTCGGCTTGGCGACGACGGACTTCTTATTCGCCGGCTTCTCGGGTGCCGGCTGATCGTCGTTGGACTTGGCCGCCGTCGCTTTGTGATGCTTGGTTTTCTTTTTGTCGGGTTCGGCGGCGATGTCGGAGGAAAGCGTGGCGAGCTGCGACGGCGAGCGCGTCGGCCCGGTATAGACCACGACCGGCATCACCGGGCCGAGATCGGACAGCAGGACCGGATTGGTCGGCGCGCGCAGCGCCGACAACAGCAGCGAGCGGGTCTCGGTTGAGGCAGCGGCCGTCGGCTGGGGATTGTCGCTGTCGGCATCCATGTCTTCGTCTTCCGCCGCGGGCCGCTTGCGATGCTTGCCGCAGGTCTGTTCCTGAAGATTGGGTGGGTCGACGTTCATCGGCGCCAGCGCATCGACCATGCCCAGCGACGGCGTCAGCCAGGACAGCGGATTTTGCGAGAATCCGCTTTCCAGCATTTCGGCGGCCTTGATGGCGCGCACCGCGCCCGACGGCGCGCCGAGCACCACCGCGATCAGCCGCTTGTTGTTGCGCGTCGCGGTGGCGACGAGGTTGAAGCCGGAGGCACAGATGAAGCCGGTCTTCATGCCGTCGGCGCCGGGATAGCGGCCGAGCAGCGGATTGTAGTTGCGCACGATGCGACGCCCGAACTTGATCGCCGGAACGTGCCAATAAAAACTGTAATCGGGAAACTCGCGGATCAGCGCGCGAGCCAAAATGGCGAGATCGCGCGCCGAGGTGATCTGGCCGTCGGCCGGCAGCCCGTTCGGATTGACGAAATTCGATTCCGACATGCCGAGCTTATGCGCGGTGTCGGTCATCTGTTGGGCGAAATCGTCGACCGAGCCGCCGATGCCCTCGGCCAGCAGCACGGCCATGTCGTTGGCCGATTTCACCATCATCATCTTGAGCGCGTTGTCGACGGTGACTTGCGCGCCGACCGGCAGGCCCATCTTGGTCGGCGCTTGCAGATTGGCGTTGCGCGAGACGGTGAACAGCGTGTCGAAGGTGATGCGATTGTCCCTGACCGCGCTCAGGGTCATGTAGAGCGTCATCAGCTTGGTGGTCGACGCCGGATACCACGGATAGGTCGCGTTATCGGCGCGCAGCACCTTGCCGCTGTCGGCATCGATGAGGATCGAGGACCCCGACCAGGCCGGCGTCGCCGCCAGGACCGCCGCCGCGCCAATACCGAAAGCGATGCCGAGCATCTGCGCCCGGAGAGATGTCATTGCATACACGTGTCGCGGTCCGTTCGGTTGAGCGAAGGGTAGGTTCACGAAGCGTGGGCGCGTCCCTATCTACCCGGTATGGCGGGTCGAAGGCAAAGGCGAATCCGGCTATCCTTTGACCCCCGTATGGATGGCCGTAAGCTTAAAGCCAAGGAAAAGCGACGGAAATTCGGCAAGCCCGGGTAAGGAGCGATCATGACCGCCTGCATCGTCGGCTGGGCCCACACCCCCTTCGGCAAGCTTTCCGGCGAGACCGTCGAGAGCCTGATCGTGGGTGTGGCCAATAAAGCGCTCGCGGATGCGGGCATTGCCGCGGGCGATGTCGACGAGATCGTGCTCGGTCACTTCAATGCCGGCTTCTCGGCGCAGGATTTTACCGCTTCGCTGGTGCTGCAAGCCTCGCCCGATCTGCGCTTCAAACGCGCCACCCGCGTCGAGAATGCCTGCGCCACCGGTTCCGCTGCCGTGCATCAAGGCTTGAAATCGATCGCGGCGGGCGCAGCCCGTATCGTGCTCGTCGTCGGCGCCGAGCAGATGACCACCACGCCGGGGCCCGAGGTCGGCCAAAACCTGCTCAAGGCCTCTTATGTGCGCGAGGAGGCCGACATCGACGGCGGCTTCGCCGGCATTTTCGGCAAGATCGCCGGGCTTTATTTCCAGCGCTGGGGCGATCAGTCCGACGCGCTGGCGCGCATCGCCGCCAAGAATCACAAGAACGGCGTCGGCAATCCTTATGCGCAGATCCGCAAAGATCTCGGCTACGATTTCTGCCGCACCGAGAGCGACAAGAATCCGCGCGTCGCCGGTCCGCTCAAGCGCACCGATTGCTCGCTGGTCTCCGACGGCGCCGCGGCCATCGTGCTCACCGACGTCGAGACCGCGCTGAAGATGAAAAAAGCCATCGTGTTCCGCGCCGCCGAGCACGTGCAGGATTTCCTGCCGATGTCGCGGCGCGACATTTTGAAATTCGAAGGCTGCGCGGTGGCGTGGCAGCGCGCGCTGGCGCAAGCCGGCCTCGGCCTCGCTGATTTATCGTTTGCCGAAGTGCACGACTGCTTCACCATCGCCGAATTGATCGAATACGAAGCCATGGGGCTGGCACCGGAAGGGCAGGGCGCCCGCGTCATCGCCGATGGGATAACGGCAAAAGACGGCAAGCTGCCGATCAATCCGTCTGGCGGGCTCAAATCCAAAGGCCATCCGATCGGCGCCACCGGCGTCTCGATGCATGCGCTGGCGGCGATGCAGCTCACCGGCTCAGCCGGCGACATGCAGGTCAAAGATGCGCGGCTCGGTGGCATCTTCAACATGGGCGGCACGGCGGTGGCCAATTACGTGAGTATTTTGGAGCGGCTGCGCTAATGATGTAGCCTGGGTTGAGCGGAGCGAAACCCGGGAGCGGCAGTCGAGCCGAACCTTCGTTCCCGGATTTCGCTGCGCTCAATCCGGGCTACTCGACCGCCTCGTGACGGACCAAATTCGGAATCAACAGGAGGGTGCCATGCAAGTCAGAGTCGCGCCGGAAGGGCTCAACGATTGGAGCGCCGAGGAACGGCAGGCACGGGTCGATTTGGCGGCAGCCCACCGCCTCGCCTACATGCACGGCTTCAGCGAAGGAATTTTCAATCATCTGACCTTGGTGGTGCCGGGCCGCAGCGACCGCTACTACCAAATCCCGTTCGGGATGCATTGGTCGGAGGTCACGGCTTCGTCCTTCATGGAAGTCGGCATCGACGACGGCGAGGTCAAGCGCGGCTCAGGCGACGTCGAGCGATCCGGCTACTGCATTCACGCGCCCATTCACAAAGCGCTGCCGCAAGGCAAGGCGGTGTTTCACACCCATATGCCGTTCGTCAGCGCGCTCACGCGTCTGGAGGATCCGCGCATCAAGGAGATCGGCCAGACCGAGGTCGGGCTCATGGGACAGATCGCCTATGACGACGAATATACCGGCCCGGCGCTCGACCCCGAGGAGGGCCGGCGTCTCGCCAAGGTAATCGGCGGGCATACGCTCCTGTTCATGGCCAATCACGGCGTGACCACGCTCGGCGACACGGTGGCCGACGCCTATAACCGGCTCTACTACATCGAGCGCGCGGCGCAGGTTCAGATCTACGCCATGTGGACCGGACAAAGGCTCAAAGAGCTGCCCAAGGCCGTAGTCGAAAAAACCCAGCGCGACATCGGCGGCAACCGCTTCTACGAGGGCCCGACGCCGGCGCAACGGCACTTCGATGCGCTCAAGCGCATCCTCGACCGCAATGAACCGGAATACGCGACGTGAGCGGGGCGTAGCCTCAGCAAGATGCGCTAACTCCCGGCAGCGTCTCACTTTGAATGTGGCAAAGTGTGCGGCGGTGCCGAGCTCAAGTACTTTCTCATCCTCTTTGCCGTATGGAGTGTGATGCCAGCCCCAATCAGCGCTTTCTCAACCGCAAGACCAATTTCTAGCAGAGAGTTGAATGTTTGAGGCTCGCCGGGTTTGATACCGTGTGATCGATTTCCTTCTACCCGAACAATCCCGGTTGTCCAGGCATGCTTTGGCTTCACTTTTCCTTCTTCTTCAGAAATATTATTAGTCCAAAATCGCAATTTGACTTCAATCATTTTCTCGCCGCGTTTTGCCTCAAATGCCGCGATGTTTTCGTGTCCCGCCATGGTGAGAATCTCCTTTGAAATGAGAAAGACGCATATACGGTATGCTCGCTACAAAGCAGGAGGATATCAGGAATGCCCCGGGATACAAAAGGCGAGCGCTCAAACTAAGACACCACCTAACTACCCTCTGCCCTCGCGACGGAAGGAAGTGAGAACTGCGCCTTCACCAGTTCCGCGAACGCGCCGCCGCGTTTCACCAGCTCGTCAAACGTGCCGGTCTCGATAATCCGTCCGTTCTGAAACACCAAAATGCGCGTCGCGTTGCGCACGGTGGCGAGGCGGTGGGCGATAACGAACGTTGTGCGGCCTTTCATCACTTCGTCGAGCGCCAGATTGACGCGCTGCTCGGTCACCGGATCAAGGGCGCTGGTGGCTTCGTCGAGGATCAGGATCGGCGGGTCCTTGAGCAGCGCGCGTGCGATGGCGAGGCGCTGGCGCTCGCCGCCGGACAATAGCCGGCCGCGCTCGCCGATCGGCGCGTGAAGGCCGCCGTCGTGGCGTTCGATGAATTCGAGTGCTTGGGCGCGGGCGGCGGCGTCGCGGATCTCGGCGTCGGTGGCATCCGGCTTGCCGACGCGCAGGTTTTCCGCGATCGAGCGGTTGAACAGCAGCGTCTCCTGGAACACGACGCCGATATTGCGGCGCAGCCCGATCAGCTTGAGATCGCGGATATCGGTGCCGTCGATGGCGATCGCGCCCGATTGCGGATCGAAGGCGCGATAGAGCAGCGCCAGCGCCGTCGACTTGCCGCTGCCGGTCGGTCCGACCAGCGCGATGCGGTCGCCGGGCAGCGCCTTGAAGGTCAAATCGGCGACGGCGGGGCGTTTGCCGTCATAGGAAAACGACACGTCCTCGAATTCGACATGGCCGCGCACGCGGCCGGGATTGACCGCGCTTGCGCGGTCACGCACCGACGGCACGGTATCGAGCACGCCGAAGAAGTCGGACAGTCGCGGCGCATCGACGAACAGCCGGTTGGCGAAGCTGACCGCCTGCTCGAGCCGCGTGATCAGAAGCGCGGCGATGCTCATGAAGCTGACGATCTCACCGACCGTCGCAAGCCCGACCAGCTTGAGATAAGTCCCGACCAGGAGGATGACGAGCAGCGTGAGCGTGGTGCCGGCGCGCGTGAGCACATTGGCCACCGCCCACCACGACAGCACCGGCATCTGCGCCCGCAACAGCGAGTCCACCAGGCTGCGCAGCAGCGACACTTCAAGCTCGACGCGCGCATAACTTTGCACCAGCGCGACATTGCCGAGCGCGTCGGCGGCAGTCTCGGCAAGATCCGAATAATGCTGCTCGACCGTGCGCTGCATCGCGTAGGCCCGTTGCATGACCAGCACGGTCAATGCTGTGAAACCGACGCACAGCACGATAAGCGGCAGCGCCAACCGCCAGTTCAGCACGAGCGTCGCCGGCAAGAGCAGCGCGATAAAGACGAAGGCGGCAAAATGCTCGCGGAAGAACGACACCCACAGCCACCACAGCGTGTCGGTGCCCGACAGCATGATCTTCATCTGTCGGCCGGAATGCTCGCCGGTGTGATAGGCCAGCGGCAGCTGCAGCACGTGCTCGAAATAATCCGCCAGAACCAGGTTGCGGCGCTGATGCGCCAGCCGGTCGGCGAACCAAGCGATCACCGTGCCGGCGACGATGATGAACAGCCCGAATGCGACCCAGGCGCCAAGCAGCGGGGCCAGGGCCAGTGCCGCGGCCCGGATGCCGGCCGGCAGCGTGCCGGAGAGCGCATCGACGATGCGGCCGAACAGCACCGGCTCGACGAATTGCGCTGCGGCGAGCGCGATATTCGCGGCCGCCAAGGTCACCGCCAACGGGGCCTCGGCACTGAGCAAGCCAAGCACGCGAAGATAGACGCGGGCGAACGACATGGTGTTCCTGGCGGGATTCCAGCCTTAAACCGCGGCAGTCTAGCGCCGCGGCGGGCGGATTATGACGAATAAACCGCTGGCAGCGATGGTCCGGATTTCCGGTCGCATAGCGGCTGAAAAGGTGAAACTATCAACCTGCGGGCGACCCCGGCGGGCTTGCCGGAGACCGTCCGCGGGCCGGGGGCGGCATCGGACGCAGAGAAGCGAAAGCGCATGACGAATATTCCGACCGACCTCTTGCGCACGTTCGTTCTGGTCGTCGAGCAGCGCAGTTTTACCCGCGCCGCCAAGGCCCAGGGCATGACCCAGCCGGCGATCAGTGCGCAGATCAGGCGTCTGCAATCGCTGCTCGGCATCGAGCTGTTCGACAAGAGCGCGCCCGGCGTCGCGCTCACGCCGATGGGCCAGCATGTCATCGAGTCCGCCCGCCGCATGCTGTCGGTCAACGATCACATCGTGCAGATCGCCAGCCCTAATGCGACGGCGCAACTCGTCCGCATCGGCGTGCGCAAGGATTGCATGGGCGAAGAGCTGACCGCGATGCTGGCCACGACCCGCGCGCGCTGGCCGAACCTGCGCTTTGCCGTGCAGGGCGCCGGCCAGCGGCGCCTGCTGCAATATCTCAAGCAGGACGAGCTCGATATCGTGGTGGCGCTGGTTCCCGACGAGCCGGACGGTGCGGCGCGCCATTATTGGCCCGAAGAGCTCGCCTGGGTGCGCGGCAAGACCACGACGCTCGATCTCTCGGCCCCAATCCCGCTGGTCGGCTACAAGGATCGCTGCATGTGCCATCGCGTCGCCTTGGCGACGCTCGCCAAGGCCGACATGGCCGGCGAACTGGTGTTCCGCGGCACCAATGCCGAATCGCTGCGCAGCGCCGTCACCGCCGGTGTCGGCGTCATGCTGGTGCCGCGTAGCCGCATCCCGGCCGGGCTGGAAGCCTGGGACGACGGGCCGCTGCCGCCGCCGCCCGCGGTCTATGGCGGCGTCTTCGTGCGCGAGGGCGTGGCGAACGACACGCTCGATCAACTCGCCGACCGCTTTGCCGAAACGCTGCGGCCCGCCGCAGCCGCGGCCGACGCCGCGGTGTTCGTAGGCGTTCGGGTTCCGGCGGCGCAGGGCGCGCGGCGCTCGGCTTAAACGTCATCGCATCAGCGAAATGGCTTGACGGGAATTGCGGCATTCGGTATTAAACCAATAGGTTATTTAACCGGATGGTTCATGAACCTCGACGCCACTTTCTCTGCGCTCGCCGATCCGACCCGCCGCGCCATCCTGGCCCGCCTGGCGCGCGGCGAAACGTCGGTCATGGAACTGGCAAAACCGTTCGATATGAGCCTGCCGGCGGTCTCCAAGCATCTCAAAGTGCTGGAGCGCGCCGGCCTGATCGCGCGCGGCCGCGAAGCGCAATTCCGCCCCTGCCGCATCGAGCCGAAGGCGCTCAAAGACGTCGACGACTGGCTCGAACACTATCGCCGGTTCTTCGAGGAAAGTTTTGATCGCCTCGACGCCTATCTGAAAGTTCTGCAAGCCAAACCGGCGAAAGCCAAGGGTAAAAAACATGGTCGTAAAAAGTAGCCTCGATCTCGATCAGGATCCGCGCTCGATCGTCGGCATCCGCGAGTTCGACGCGCCGCGCGAACTGGTATTTTCGGTCTGGACCGATGCAAAGCATCTGGCGCAATGGTGGGGGCCGAACGGCTTCACCACCACCACGTCGCGCTTCGAGTTCCGTCCCGGCGGCGTCTGGCGCTTCGTCATGCACGGGCCTGACGGCCGCGATTATCAGAACCGCGTCACCTTCGATGAGATCGTGCCGCCCGAGCGCATCGTCTACCGCCATGGCGGCGGCGACGATGTCGAGCCGGTACAGTTCCGCCAGACCGTGATCTTCGAGGATTTGGGCGGGTGCCGCACCCGCATCATCTGGCGCGGCGATTTCTCGTCGGCCGCCGAGCGCGACCGGGTGATCAAGGAATACGGTGCCGACAAAGGCTTGGTGCAGACCATGGCGCGCCTCGCCGATTACGTCGCGGCGCAAGGTTAGGAAACCTCGCACGTTTTTTGTCAGCAAACCTGTCGGAGCGGCGCGTGGTCATTCGTCCTTGGAGCAGGAGTAAGGGGAGAAGGACAATGTTCGACGCGCTGCTCTATTGCCAGGTCATGACGGACATCAGACACGGATACTTTCTTATGGTTGCGGCTTTCGTCCGTACGATCACGGCGCAATTCCGCGCGCTATGGGCGGATCGCCTGCCAATCGCTTGCCGGCCTCAAGAACACTGGCTGCAGAGCCTGGCGCGCCTGGAAACCTATGTCGCCTCAATGGCATAATTGCATTGCAGGGGGACCGGGCAAGATTTTCAAAGCCCTGTCGGAATGAGGCATAGTCGTTCGTCCTTAGGGGTGCGAAGAAGGATAGTTCCATGCTGTACGCGTTGCTGTGTTGCCACGACGAGGCCGTGGTCAGCTCCTGGACCAAGGAGGAAGACGACGCCGTCCTCGCCAAGCGCCACAGGGTGACGGAAAGGCTGGCGGCGAAGGGCAAGCTCGGCCCCGCGCTGCGGCTGATGCCGACCACCGCGGCCACCACGGTGCGGATGGGCGGCGAGCCCGTCATCCTCGATGGTCCGTTTGCCGAAACCAAGGAAGCGCTGCTCGGCTTCTATCTGATCGATTGCGACTCGCTCGACGAGGCCATCGAAACGGCAAAAGACATCGGCCGCGACGAGAAAGTCGTGTTCGAAATCCGCCCCGTAAAACTGTTCCTGCCCAACGGCATCGCTTCGTGACCACCCTGGGCTGGATCGATCCGGTGCTGCGTTCGGCGCGCCCGCAGGCGATCGGCGCGCTGCTGCGCTATTTCCGCGATCTCGATCAGGCCGAAGAGGCGTTCCAGGAAGCTTGCCTGCGGGCGTTGAAGAACTGGCCAGTGAACGGCCCGCCGCGCGACCCGGTGGCCTGGCTCATCCTGGTCGGCCGCAATGTCGCGCTCGACGACGTGCGCCGCCGCAGCAAGAGCGCGCCACTGCCGGCCGACGACGCGATCTCCGATCTCGGCGACGCCGAGACCGACATCGCCGAGCGGCTCGACAGCTCCCATTACCGCGACGACCTGTTGCGGCTGCTGTTCATTTGCTGCCATCCCGACTTGCCGGCCGTGCAGCAGATTGCGCTGGCGTTGCGCGTCGTATCGGGCTTGTCGGTCAAGGAGATCGCGCGCGCCTTCCTGGTCGGCGACAGCGCCATGGAGCAGCGCATCACGCGGGCAAAAAGCCGCGTGGCGCGCGCCGACGTGCCGTTCGAGACGCCAGGCGCGGTCGAGCGCGCGGAGCGGCTCGCCGCCGTCGCCGCCATGATCTACCTCCTCTTCAACGAAGGTTATTCGGCGAGCGGCGGCTCGGTGCATGTGCGTACCCCGCTGTGCGAAGAAGCGATCCGGCTGGCGCGGCTTCTGCTCACGCTATTTCCTGGCGAGCCGGAAATCATGGGCCTCACTGCGCTCCTTCTGCTCCAGCACGCCCGTGCGCCGGCGCGGATCGACGGCGACGGTGCCATCGTTCTCTTGGACGACCAGGACCGCCGGCTATGGGATCGCGACCTGATTGCCGAGGGTTTGGCGCTGATCGACAAGGCGGTCCGCCATCGCCGCCCCGGGTCCTATCAGGTGCAGGCCGCGATTGCCGGCGTGCATACGCACGCGGCGAAACCCGAAGATACCGACTGGTCGGAGATCGACCAGCTCTACGCCACATTGGAACAACTGCAGCCGTCGCCGGTGGTGACGCTCAACCGCGCCGTTGCCGTAAATAAAGTGCAGGGGCCGGCCGCAGCCTTGGCGATGATCGAGCCGCTTGCCGAGCCGCTCGCCGGCTATTTCCATTTTTTCGGCGTAAAGGGCGGGCTCTTGATGCGGCTCGGCCGCGCCAACGAGGCCCGGATCGCCTTCGATCAGGCGATCGCGCTCGCTCATACGCCGGCGGAAGCCGCTCATATCCGCCTGCATCTCGACCGGTTGATCAAGGAGAGCCAGCCTGTATGACGACCAAAAAGTGAGCCGAAAAATTTTCGCGGCGGATGTCGGAACGCCGTTCCGCCATTCGTCCTTGGGTCAAACGTAGCGAACGACCGGACTTCGTAACTTCAGGAGAGTGCCATGCAAGTTCAACCGTATCTGTTCTTCGACGGCCGCTGCGACGAGGCGCTGGAATTCTACAAAAAGGTGCTCGACGTCAAGGTCGACATGCTGATGCGCTTCAAGGACGCGCCGGACCAGTCGATGATCTCGCCGGGCAGCCACGACAAGGTCATGCACGCCGCCGTGCACGTCGGCGACAGCCAGTTGCTGATGTCGGACGGCCGCTGCCTCGGCAAGCCGAATTTTCAAGGGTTTGCGCTGACCATCACCGCGCCCGACGCCGCCGAAGGCGAACGCCGGTTCAACGCGCTGGCCGACGGCGGCCAGGTGCAGATGCCGCTTGCCGAAACGTTCTT
>Ga0210405_10004532_pt1 | contig 13030 bp, 13 predicted proteins | sample IncBWH11MmetaG_FD_155492 | JGI IMG/M metagenome (GOLD analysis project Ga0210405, IMG submission 155492) | Forest soil microbial communities from Barre Woods Harvard Forest LTER site, Petersham, Massachusetts, United States - Inc-BW-H-11-M | ecosystem: Environmental > Terrestrial > Soil >... | reverse complement strand
CTCGGCCTGCTGAGTTCGGAGTTTGACTGGGATTGGGACACTGCCGATCGCGAGTTCAGCCGCGCCATCGCCTTGGCACCGAGCTACAGTTGCGCCCATGAGGATCGCGCTACTTTTCTCGCCCTTACTGGCCGACGGGCCGAAGCTCTGGCGGAGATCACAAAGATCGATCAATTGGACTACGGCTTCAGCGCCGCGAGGACCGTGTCCGGAACCTATTATGAGCTGCGGGATTACCCCGCCCTGATCGAGGCCAGCAAGAGGGGGCTGCTGCTTGACCCAAAGGATTGGATGCAGCACTACTTTCTCGGCGTCGGTTACGAAGGTATGGGGAAGCTGCAGGAAGCGATCCCTGAATATCAGAAGGCGATGGAGATGTCTGACGGTGATCAGGGTCCCACTGTCTCGCTGGCGCACGCGTATTTAGCCGTCGGCAAGAGAGCCGAAGGGGAGAATATCCTTCATCACTTAGAGCGAGAATCGAAAAGTGCGTATTTCCCACCGTACATGATCGCAACCATTTACGCCGGACTTGGTGAGAAAGACAGAGCGTTCGAATTCCTGGAGAAGGCCTATTTGGAGAAATCGTTGGACCTTCCCTGGCTCCTGAAGGGGGACCCACGGATTGATAACCTGCGCTCGGACGCTCGTTTCCAACGCTTGGTTCGCCGTGTGGGCTTGAAGGCCTGAACTTCCGACGAAGAGCTTATTTTTTGTATTTTGTGCCTGGCCGCGAACACCCCTAAACCCGAGCGCAAGGGGGCGGAAGAAAGCCAAAAGCCAAAAGCCAAAAGCCAAAAGCTTAAGAGTAGGAAGTGAAGCTGGCTGAGCGTTTCTTTGGGGGATCGCTCACACCCGACCTTGTTGTGACCTTAAGGCCAGTATGAGATGGGAAACCGCGATGCCACTTCCGTTCCCAGATGGCGGCTCTTTTTTCCCCGCGCGCTTTTCCGGGCAGGGCGGTTCAGCGGACGTAATGGCTTTTTTTCGCTGGACCCGCGTTACAATGCGGGCACTGAGCGGCAGGCTTGAAGGAGTTCCGCGGCGGGGTGGAGCTTGCGATTCGCGGAGTTCGCTGCCGAACCGAGGTGGTTGAACATGAGCGAGCCAAATGAAAAACAGGCGGCAGTCCGGGAACAGGGGCTGGTGCGATTTGGATTGGGGTTGGCGAACTGGAGCGAGCGGTGGTTTCCAGATCCGCTGATTTTTGCGTTGATGGGAATTGTGATCGTATTTGTGGCGGGGCTGCTGCTGCGGGAGAGTCCGACGAAACTGGCAATCCAGGGCGGGAAGAATTTCTGGACGCTGGTGCCGTTCACGATGCAGATGGTGATGATTATTGTCGGCGGGTATGTGGTGGCGTCGACGCCGATTGTGTACCGGGCGATTCAGGCGCTGGCGGGAATCCCGAAGACGCCGCGCGGGGCAGTGGCGATGGTGGCGCTGTTTTCGATGTTGACATCACTGGTCTCGTGGGGCTTGAGCCTGATCTTCAGCGGGTTGTTTGTGAGGGAGCTGGCGCACCGGGTGAAAGGGATGGATTATCGCGCGGCGGGCGCGGCGGCGTATCTCGGGCTGGGGGCGGTGTGGGCGATGGGGCTGTCGTCTTCGGCGGCGATGCTGATGGCAACGAAGAGCGCGATGCCGGCGACGTTGTTCAATATCAGCGGGCTGATTCCGCTGACGCAGACGCTTTTTTTGTGGCAGAGCGTGGCGACGACGGTGATTTTGATTGCGGTGTCGGTGGCGACCGCGTATTTGTCGACGCCTTCGCCGGAGAATGCGCGGACGGCGGAATCGTACGGCATCCGGTATGAGCCGATTCGGGCGAGCCTTGAAGTGCGGAGCAAACCGGGGGAGTGGCTGGAATACAGTCCGGTGCTGACGGTGTTGGTTGCGGCGCTGCTTTGCTGGTATTTGATTGATGTGTTCCGGACTTCGCCGCAGGGGGCGCTGGCGGCGCTGGATTTGAATACGTACAACCTGATGTTTATTACGGCGGGGCTTTTACTGCACTGGCGGCCGAAGCGATTTATGCGCGCGGTGGCGGATTGCGTGCCGGCGACGGGCGGGGTGCTGATCCAGTTTCCATTTTACGCGGTGATTTTCGGGATGATTGTGGGGACGGGCGTGGCGCCGGCGTTGGCGAATTTGTTCGCTACGATCAGCACGCACAACACGTATCCATTGCTGGTGGCGGTGTATTCGGCGGTGCTGGGCGTTTTTATTCCGTCGGGCGGGAGCAAGTGGATTGTGGAGGCGCCGTATGTGCTGCAGGCGGCGAATTTGCACCAGGTGCATCTCGGGTGGGTGGTGCAGATTTATAACGCGTCGGAGGCGCTGCCGAATCTGGTGAATCCGTTCTGGATGCTGCCGCTGCTGGGGATTTTGAAATTGAAGGCGCGGGATATTGTTGGGTATGGAATGCTGCAGCTGGCCGCGCACGTGCCGGTGGTGTTTTTTCTATGCTGGCTGTTTGCGCGGACTATTCCCTATGTGTCGCCGGTGAAATAAGACTGGCGGATCGCAGACGGGGTGGCCATTAAGTGCGCTTATGGATCGAGGCGGTCGATTGACCTTGCGTGACGCCGCGTGTGCTTTGAAATTCTGTGTCTTCCTCCAAGAATTCCCAGGCGATTGGGAGGTAGCAGTAATCCGATAACAGCGAGTGGCGGACATTAGTAGTCTCCGGGAAGTTATTGCATTCAGTGGCAAGAAGGAATATGTTATAGGCCTGCCGGAAGTCACGAAGGAAATCCTGGCTTAAGGCAATCCTCGACAAGTTGCGGAGTGACCATGAACTTTGTCTTGAAGGTCCTTCCACTCGTTCTTATTGCTGCCATTCCAGCATTTGCCCAAAACCAGGAAGTTCGCCGCGAAGCGATGCAACTGTTGGAGCACGCCAACGCTGTCAGCATGTCGCCCAAATTGCCAAATCTGGAGCGCGTAGACACCTTTCGCGTCTTTGACACCGGCTCTGGGCCGAGGGAAGGGACATTCACGCGAGTGGTTGTGCAGGGCACGGGGAGGCGTGACGAGTCCTTCTTCGGCGAGTATCACTCCCTGGATATCTTGAGCGGTGGACACCTGGCGACGGTGAGGACGAGTGAACTGGCTCCTCCCGAAATAGAAACCGTCTTCCGGCTGGCCCCCATCATCCTGTCGCATTTTGATGACGAAGATATAATCCACTCGATCGTGGATAAAGCTGCAGGGGGCAAAAAAATTCGATGCGTTGAATTCGATACCATTCGAGGCCAGAAGATCGACAACAATGAAATTTGCGTAGATCCGAGCAATGGGACATTGGTTTCCCAAAAGGCCGGTAACGAACTCATCGAAAACAGCGAGTTCTTTCCTTTCGCAGGCGAACTATTACCGGCCAAGATCACCTACACCTTTGCAGGCATTCGGAAGATGGAGATTTCGCAGACAGTGACGGAGCTTACGGAAGTGAGCGAAAACGTGCTTGCCGCGCCACCTGCGGCCGAGATCCGTGATTTTTGCAAAACTGTGCGGCGTGCGACCGGAATATCCATGCCGCAACCGAAGGAAGGGCATGGCGGTAGAAATGTCGATGTCGTCATTCGAGGAATCATCTCGACAGACGGAAGAGTGCATGAAGCTGTTGTGCAGAGCGCGGAAGATCCTGAGTTGGGAACTGAGGCGCTAGCCCTGGTTCAGCAATGGACATTCACGCCCTGTCTGTGCGATGGCGATCCAAACGACCAGAAAGCGGAATTCATCGTGCATTTTCACGGACGGTGATCCGCGATGTCGTTAGGAAATGGCGCGCTCAATGAGCGTTTGAGTTCTTTGCCAAATCTTTCCCACGATTAAAAGTTTGCTGCGGTTGTAGATTGGCGAAGACAGCTAGGCCTCGCCGCCTTCGTCGCCGGATTCAAGAACGCAAGTGTGCCAGTTTTCATCCTGGGCATGAGCCGCGCAGAACCATCGGCCGCAGAGACCGCAATGGAAAGTTGCTGTGGAGTCGCAGGGTTCATCCATTGGGGAAACAGCCTGGCAAGACCACTCGAGGTCCCGGGCTTCTGCTTGACCCGCTTGTTGCGGCATGTTCCCTCCTCTTGCGGGCAGTATACACCTGTGAAACGACTCGGGGTCCAGGGAAGATCGCTCGCGCTCGTGAATAGAGGTGAAATCGGAAATAGATTTGCCCAACGGGATGAGCCTTGCAGTCATACTCCCGGCGGCGTAGCATTCCTAAATCTTTACTCCTCGCAGGACCTTCCTAGCCCATTCCCGAGGTGTACCAGAAGGAGGATCCCAACATGCCTATCATTAAGGAGTTCACCATCCGCCTAGAAGACCGTCCTGGAACACTTGGCAAGCTCTGCCAAACTCTCGCCGAGGAAAACGTGAACATTCTCGCGTATCAACAATTCTCTGGCGAGAAGGGGCAGGGCTCTGTCCGTCTCGTTGTGGACAATCCCGACAAAACCAGGGCGACTCTGGATCGCCAGCGCGCTGATTACAGGGAGACCGAAGTCGCAAAGGTTATGCTGAATAACCGACCTGGGGAACTCGCTCGTGTCGCGTCACGGCTCGGCGAGCAAGGAATCAACATCGACTATGGCTACTCCGGGGCTGAACCGGGCGCCAACACATCGTTCCTGATCCTCGGGGTCGCGGATGCGAGCAAAGCGTTAAAGCTCGTCGAACAGGCGGCCGCCGCTGGCGGGAAGACCTGAACTGACTCTCGTCGAGATTCAATCCCACCAATATTTTAACCGCGGGCACTCCGGAAATTCAGTCGCGCGCCTACCTTGAATGGGAATCGTTGACGACTTCGTCTTCCGTGGTGCCCAACTCATTTAACCTAATACGGCTAACCTGTGCGCTGCCCGCCAGTGTGGGCAAAAGACGAACACTTGCATCGGCAGACGAAGACAATTCCCAAGCGAGTCTCCATTTGACGAGCAGATCCGCGCGGGTATCCGGAGCGAAGAAGAAAAAAGCGCCTTCCATTCCATCTGGCATAATGCGCAGCTTCGGCGAAGCGGCATCGAGCTGAAGCGGGTGGATGCTGCCATCCGCCATGACAACGCAATTGAATATTCCGCTACCACACATGCTTTTTTCGGGGAGTCGATCCGCGGTGGCTGGCTGATTTGGGGCGAAACGCACGCGCAGATCCCGATAAATCCCTGCGGGAAACTGTGTGGTTTCTTCCAAAGATTTCGGAATGGCCTGATCAACGCTGCTTTCCATGAGATCGATCTGGAGTGGCTTCGTTGCAAAATCCTCTGGCAACAATTCCTGCCAATCCGGTGAATCATCGCGCGCAGTCGCGCTTTGATTGAGTTCGATACCCCGAATGCCAAGGAAAATATGTTGGATTTGACCAGAACCGACGCAGGAGGGGCAAACCGGATCGACGGTCATCCGGAGGCGTACGGCGCTCATCGTTACCTTCGGAATTGTGCAGGCGGGTCTCGGATCACTCGACACAATCCCGAGCGTGCCGTTGGGCGGGTTGGAAATGAATGTAAGGCAAGTGTTGCAACCGGCGAGCCCGGCAAAGGAAAGTAGGGCGACTGGAAATCGCAGGATCCAACGATTTCGGAGCATTGTTCGAATTTTTCCGGCAGAGGTAAGCGCCATCCGACACCTCCGGACAGGCGGCAATTTTGGGAGGAATGTATTCTACGCCGAAGTTGGGGCTACAGCTACTGAGCACCCATTGCGAAGGACGGCCGCGCTGTGGAGACTGGAAAATGAACGTTGGTGGAGCGGCGGTTGCAGAAAAGATTGAAAAGATGGCGTTAATCAGGAAACAGACATGGCCTCGGAAAAAAACAGTTCAACGCAGCTGATTTCGGCCTGCCAGGAAGCGTACCGGAAGAATTACCCTTCCGTTCTGATTAGGGCAAGTCCGGGATTGACCCACGCCGATACATAGTACCGTCTAAATAGGGCCGTGCCGCAAAGACCGCCCTGCGAGGTGCTCCTGCATGGTGCAGATTAAGGGATCGGCCATCAAGGAAACCATTAACCAAATCAAGTCCCGCTCCGGCGAGGATGCTCTCCAGAAGATCCTCGGTCTTCTGGATGAAGAAACCCGAACGATGTGCCAGGGTGAGATTTATTCCTCCTCGTGGTACTCGCTTGATCTTTTCACCCGGTTTCTCGAAGTCGAAATCAGGGTGCTCGCTGACGGAAGGGAAGAAATGATCACGCGCGGCTCCGAAGTGGTAATCGAAAAGCAGCTTCGTGGAATTTACAAGGTGTTTGTGAAACTCGGTTCGCCAGAATTTGTGATCAAGCAAATCGCGGCCGTTCATGCAACATACTTTCAGGGTGTTCCGATCGAGGTGCACATGCAGGGGCAAGGGAAAGCGATGGTCCGATACACGGGATTTGAAAAGCAGCACCGCATCATGGGATTTGCGATTATCGGATTTTTCAAGAAAGCGCTCGAGATTTCGGGAGCGAAAGACGTAGTCCTCAGCTTCACCACACCGATCGACGAAGGCAAGGCATTCGCCGAGCTCTCAATTGGTTGGAGTTAAACGAGGCGCGAAGCTTGGCCGCGGCTCAGTTCGCGAACTCGGACCCCAGTTGATCCAGGCGGCGGTTCAGCAAGACGAGATCGTCCTTCAGGAAAGAGTCGTCAAATAAATTGATATTCAAATACTGCTGGAGCAGGACGGCAGGCGGGGCGTCGAAGCCGTTTTTCAGGAGTGCGATGTAGCGTGGCAGGAAATGCTCTCGATCGGCAGTGAAGAGCTGGTAGTACTTCAGCGCCAGAAGGCCTCCGTAAACGTAGTTGATGTTGTAGAGAGGATCCTCGTACATGAGGGAAAGCGTGGCCCACCGATTGCGGAGTTCGGGAGTATTGGCGGGAAACGTGGAGAACTGGCTATCCACCTGGAGAGTGAGCTTGTCCAGGTCGTCCGGGCTTCGAATGTCGCCCTTGGACGCGCCTTCGTAGAGTTGTTGCTCGAGCAGGGCATCTTGCGCTCCGTAGAAGGCGTCAAGGCCTTTGATACGCATCCATTCTTCCAGGTAGTAGCGTCGCAAGCGGAGATCAGGCGCGCGCTCCGCGAGATAATCCGCCAGAACGAGTTCGTTGAAGACCGCGAAGGATTCAAATAAAAAATTTGGCCCGTTGGCGTATAGCGGCTTAACACCATTTGCGGACATGAACCCGCGATGGGCCGCGTGGCCGCCTTCATGCGCAATCACCGAGAGGTCTTTGAAAGTCCCGTCGTAGCGCCCGATGAAGAGCATGCTGGCACTTCCGGCAAACCCCGTCGAAAAGCCTCCCGTGTACCGGTTGGGCGCTCCACCGGGCAAGACATCGGCGCGTCCGTTGCGGGGGTTCAGAAGCGCATCGAACGCTTCCTGATACTCTGCGCCGAGTCCCGCGAACGCTTGATGAAAAATCCCGGGAGCATCCGTGAGAGCAGTGACGGGAAGGCTGAAATCCTTTTGGGGAGCGGCGATGTCCCACGGCTGGAGTTGCGCGTGATTTGAGCGTTGATATTCGCTGGCACGGATTTTTTCAAATCGTTTGACGACGTCGCCGTGCTGCGCCATCGCGGTTAAAAGTGCGCGGGTTTGCTCCGGGTTCAGGTACAAGCTTGCGTACTTGCGCGCAGGCGCGTCCGCATAATGATGCAACTGCGCAAGAGCGTTCTGGGCTTGCACCGTGCGGATTAGGGCGAACGCGAACAGGTCGCGGCGGCTGGCGAACCCGTCAAAACGGCGCTTGAATGCCTCTTCGCGCACCCGCGCATCGGCATAGGACACAAGCAGGTTTCGCTGGCGGACGACATCGAGGGGGGGGCCGGTTGGTGTTTGCACCGCCTCGAAGGAAATGCCCGCGAGGATCTGCTCGTACAGATCGTATTGCCAGTCCGCAATTTCAGGTTGGAGCCGATCGAGAAAGGCTTCTTCGGTTCCGGGCAAGACGTGTGGTGAATCGCGACGGATATCCTCCAGCGCGAATAGATAAGGTTTCAGTCCCGGCTCGGCGGCCTTGAATCCCTGCAGTTGCGCTTCGGGAATCGCCAGAATTTCCGGGGAGAGAAATGCAGTTGCCGCATTGACCTCGGATCCCAGCTTCGAGTTGCCCGCGCATGCCGGATCTTTGCGGTTCCGGGAACAACGCAGACGCAGATAGGTTTCATGACACCGATAAAGTTTTAGAACCTCCTCATAGGATTGCAATGCACCCAGGAGGCGCTGCCCGGTGTTGATTTGTCCTTTAAGAGTGCCCAGGAGTTTCAGGGCGGACTCCAGGTCTGAACGTGCAGCGATTTCGGCTTCTGGTGACCCGAAGTAGTAGCGGGCCAGATCAGCGGAGAACGGTGCTGGAGGGGCGGTCTGGGCATCGTTTCGAGTGACGTGAATTGCCACACAGAAGAGAAAAATGAGGGAGAGCTTGGCCCGCATCGTTTGGTACCCCTCTTTGAATTGTCCGTGATTATAGACGTCCGCCGCAGACGATTGGTCTTACGGGAAATTTATTTGGGGGAGAAGATTTCGGGGTGGGCGAGTTTGGCGGCGGAGGGGGTGGCGACTACGTTGAGGGTTGCGTCTACTTCTTTGGTTACTGGGGGGAGGCAGATTTCGGTGCTGCAGGCCTGGTAGCGGAGTTTCATGGGGATGTGTTGGGTGCCTAGCGGGGCGGTGGGGAGCGCGGTTAGCGGCAGAAGAATGGTTACGTTGCCGGAGTAGACGTTGAGCTTTTTGTTTTTGGAGAAGGTGAAGGTTTGTAGGGTGCCTTTTGGATAGGCGACGGTGCCGAGTTTTAAGCCGGCGGGGACTTCGGCGCGGAGGTCGGTGGGGATCAGGTAGTCTTCGGTGACTTCACGGGCGTTGACGTGGAAGCCGTTGCGGATTTTGAGGACGACAGCGACCTGGAACGACATGCCACGGGCGATAGGATCGTGAGAGGCGTAGGCTTCGGGGGCGACGACGTCTTTGCCGGAGGGAGTTTGCGAACCGGCGGGGGCGGAGAAAAACAGCGTGGCGGCGAGAAGCGTGGCCGCGAATCTGGGGATGAGATTGTTCACACGGTCACCTGGGCTCCAAGCTGCTGGGAGACGACGCGGCTCATGACGGCGTGCAAGTCTTCGCCGGTTTTTTCGAGGATGAAGGCGTTGCGCGATTCGGACCAGCCTAGCTTGAAGCTGGTGGAGAGAGCGGAGATCCAGATTTCGCGGATCGGAGTATTTGGCGAAATTACAAATCTTGCGGGCTCGGGCTCTTCAAAGATTACTTCCAGTTTGCCGCTTTCGCCTTCGACGTCGAAGCCGTGCTCATCGCCTAGATTCAGGAGGCGCTTTTTCAAGTCTTCGAAGGCGAGGTCGGCCTTTTTTTGAAAGTCGTGTTCGGAGAGCATGCGCGGGCGCCTTTTTAGAGCTGGGATTCGATGGCCTTGGTGAGTTCGTCTTCACTCTTCAGACCCTGGAATTTGGTGACGATTTTGCCGTCGCGGGAAATCAGGAAGCTGCTGGGATAGCCGAGGATGCCGCCGAATTTGTCGGCGGCTTCGTCGGTGCCAAGAAGAATCGGATAATTCATTGGCAGCTTTTGCCCGTCAACGTCGAACCGCTCTTTATCGAGGAAGGGCGCGACGACGGATTTGCCCTCTTCGTCCATGGCGATGCCGACGACGGTGAAACCCTTCGGGCCGTATTTATTCTGCATGGCGATGAGCCAGGGAATTTCCACGCGGCAAGGGTCGCACCAGGTGGCCCAGAAATTCACGAAGACAACTTTGCCTTTGTAGTCGGCGAGCGAGACATCGCTGCCGTCAACGGTTTTCAGCTTGAGTTCGGGTTCGGGCTTTCCCGCGACGCTCGAATCCGTGTGGCGAGCGCCTGCGCCGGAAACACGCGTGGCTTTGTCCGCGTAGATGGTGATGCCGATCAGGACAACTACGGTGAGAACGATAATTGCGACTTTTTTCATAACGATTTATTCCACCAATTTACATCGAAAAACGGTTCAAGAAAGTTAGTTTACCCGAGAGCCAGGCCAGCTTGTTGAAGAAGACGAGGCCGCCGACGAATAGCAACAGCGCGCCGCTGAAGAGTTCGACGGCGTGAAGGTATTTCCGGAAATTTTTGTAGAAGTGGAGGAACTGGCCGAGGAGGACGGCGGTGAGGAGAAAGGGAACGGCGAGTCCGGCGGAATAGACGGCGAGGAGGAGCACGCCGCGGGAGACGGTTTCGCTGGCTGCGGCGAGGGTGAGGACGGTGGCGAGGATCGGGCCGATGCAGGGCGTCCAGCCAAAGGCGAAGGCGAAACCGAGTAGGAAGCCGCTGAAGATGCCGGGCTTGGTGTCCTGGCTGCGGAGATGGACGTCGCGGTTGAGCCAGCGGGCGAGTTGCGGGCCGAAGAAGCCGATGATGGAGAGAGAAAAGAAGTGGCTGGCGCCGAGTCCGGCGAAGAGCGGGCCGTGGCGCAGGAGCGAGGCCACGCCGAGGGCCACGAGCGCCGCGCCGAGAATCAGACCGGCGCGAAGATTGATCCGCAAGAGGCCGCCGAGCAGGTGAAGTCCGAAGAGAATAATGAGCGCGCCGGCGACAGGCGCGAGCAGCGCGCGATTCTGGCGGAGGAAGCCGCCGACGGCGCTGGCGGATGCGCCGAAGCCGATGAACACCACGGAAAATCCGAGGACGAAGGAAAGGGCGGAAGAAAAGAGGCTGGATTTCGGCTGCTCGCCCTGGCGAAGCTGCTCGACGCTGATGCCGGAGAGCATGGAGATGTAGCCGGGAACGAGGGGAAGCACGCACGGGGAGAGAAAGGAGATCAGGCCGGCGAGAAAGGCACCTGCAAGTGAGACGTCGGTCATGGTTGAAAGGCTCGCGTAAGTGACATTCGAAAGTCTGCGCGCGGGGTGGTGATTCTTGTTCCCCTCTCTCTATTCTCGCACAAAAGGGAGAGCGGGATGTTTGAGAGGCGTCTGCATACAGACGAGTTAGACGCAGCAATGGGAGTAAGGGAGGTGCAGACAGGTTACAGAGACAAGTGACGGATTTGGCTGGCGGCGGATGGCGGGGGTGGTCGTTGGTGGGTTTGCAGGCCATTGAAAAGTAGGGGGTTGCGCGGCGCTTGAATGGTGCGGTCTTTGCTTTGTATGGGTTGCGAGATTGATCCCGGCAGGTGCGCATGGTTTGGACGCCGAACAAAGTGACACTGTTGCGAGTAGTGGTGGGATTTCTGGCGGTGAGCGCGTTTGGGCATGGGGCCTGGATGAACCTGCTGGGCGTGGCGCTGACGGTGGCGGCGATTGCGCTGGATGCGTTGGATGGGCACATCGCGCGGCGGAAAAAAATGGCGACGCCGGTGGGGGCGCAACTGGACATCCTGGGCGACCGGGTGATCGAGAACATGTTTTTTACATATTTCGCAGTGGTGGGGATGGTGTCGGTGTGGCTGCCGATGCTGTTTTTTGCGCGCGGGGCGGCGACGGATTTTTTGCGCGGGCTGGCAATGAAGGCCGGGTATTCGGGATGGGGCGCGAACGCGATGCTGCAGAGCGGTTGGGCGAAGGCGCTGGTGGCATCGCGATGGAGCCGGGGATTGTATGCGGCGATGAAGTGCGCGTGTTTTTGTTATTTGGGATTGGAGCTGGCGCTGACGCGGGGGCCGGTGGCGCTGCTGGGTCCGGTGTCCTTGGACATGCACGCGGCGATTCGCGCGGGGGCGCAAACGCTGGCGTGGATGACGGGAGTTTTCTGCGTGGTGCGCGGATTGCCGGTGCTGGTGGAGGGCTGGAGATTTCTGGCGAGCAATCTTTCGGCGACGAGCACGGGGGAAGAAGCGCGGGGAGACGCGGGATGAGCGGCGCGGGGGAACAGGAGCGGCGCACGGCGGCGTTTTTCGACATTGACGGGACGCTGGTGCCGGAGCCTTCGCTGGAGAGGAGATTGTTTCGGCAGTTGCGGCGAGCGGGCGCGATTCCGTGGGCGAATTACGCGCGATGGGGAATGGAGGCGGCGCGATTGTTGCCACGCGGGTTGACCGCGGTTGCGCAGGGAAACAAGAGTTACCTGCGCGGACTGCGAGCGGAGCAGATTCTGGAGTCGGTGGAGCCGATTGCGTTTTTTGAAGAAGGAGTGGCGCGGGTGGAATGGCACGCGCGGCGCGGACACGAAATTGTGCTGGTGACCGGGATGGTGAAACCGTTGGCCCGGATGGTGGCGATGGCGCTGGAATGCGAATTGGAGGCGCGGGGGCTGGAGCGAGAGATGCTGGTAAGCGCGACGCGGCTGGAGGAGCGCGCGGGTGTGTTTACGGGGCGCGTGCTGGGTGATGCGAATTATGGCGAAGCAAAAAGGAGATCGATGGAAGTGGTGGCCCGGGCGATGCAGTTCAACTTACGGGAATCGCACGCGTATGGGAACACGCTGCTGGACCGGCCGATGCTGGATGCGGTGGGGCACGCGCATGCGGTGAATCCGGGGAAAGAGCTGGCGGACACGGCGAATCGGCGCGATTGGGCGATCTGGCACTGGCACCAGGAGAAACAATTTGCTTCGGAAAGCTGCCGAAAGAATAAAGTAAAACTCCAAACGATCGGAACACATCCATGAACGGTGAGAAGATACAGGCGGGTGGAACGCAGGGCGCCGCGCAGGCGTTGGCGGTTACGGAAGCGTATCAGGGAGAGGCGGATTTTTTGGGTGCTACGCAGGGGATGAGCGAGCAGGCGCCGGGTTTGCTGCGGAGAGAAGCGGCGGCGGCTTGGGCGGCGTGCGGCGCGTTTGAACGCGCAGCGTTCGCGTATTTTGGTGTGTCCAGCGTGTTGATTGCGCTGTTTGCGGAGCATTTACCGCATCCGCTGCGGTTGCTGGGCCTGCGGGCGATTGTGGTTTGCGTGGTGCTCTTGCTTTGCCTGATACAGGCGCAGTCTGCGGAGCGCGGGCGCGTGGAGGGGAAATCGTTTGCGGGGTACTGGTGGCATTTCTGGCGGCACTGGTATCCGCATTTGTTTTTCCTGTTTTGTTTTGAAGAGCTGGCGCAGCTGATGACGCTGGTTACACCGAAGTGG
>Ga0210405_10004529_pt1 | contig 13033 bp, 12 predicted proteins | sample IncBWH11MmetaG_FD_155492 | JGI IMG/M metagenome (GOLD analysis project Ga0210405, IMG submission 155492) | Forest soil microbial communities from Barre Woods Harvard Forest LTER site, Petersham, Massachusetts, United States - Inc-BW-H-11-M | ecosystem: Environmental > Terrestrial > Soil >... | reverse complement strand
ATGACCATTGTTTGTCCGGCCGCCGCACTGAATACGCCGTCACCAGGACGTGACCGTGACTATCCTTAATGTCGGTCGACGCGGGATACACGAAGTGCGACTCGTCCACGGGATCAACCCACTCCTGAGTCAACATCTGCGCCGAGAAGAACTGCGCCGTATCCTGCGTGACGTTGTAGTTCGCATCCACGTTGAACATGCCAAACGTGCCCCACCCACCGCAGCCGTGGTACATGGGCAGCGGCTCCCACTGGTAATAAAAAAGCGCCTTCCCGCCCGCCGTCAAAAAAGACCCCGCATAATCCGCCAGCCATAATGCCCCGAAGGGTTGCATATACTGCACAGCGGTGTCGTAAGCCAGGTTCGATTCCGTAATCTGCATTGGAACATCCTTGGGCAATCCATCGTCCCGCCAGACTTTCACGATGCCCCGCACCAGCGCGGGCTCGTCATACAGATCGTTCCAACTCAGGTTGCAAGGGTCAAACGGATAATGCTCGAACGTCATCACATTCAAGTCGCCCAGATGACCGTGGCTCCTGAGGTAATTCAAGAAGCGATTGAACCAGGACACATTGCCGTGCGAATCCCGCCACACCTGAATATCGCTGTTCACGCCTTCAAACACAGGTCCTGCCAGCTTTATCTTCGGATCAACTTTGTGGATCGCGTCCGCCCACTGCACATACAATGCTGCGTCGTCCTCCGGCGTCCCAAACTGCCCGTCAGGTTCTTCCCCCATTTCCACATAGTTGATCGCATAACCGCGGCTCTCGATATAAGCGATCTCATTCGCCGCGTTCTCGGGATTGTCATACATAAGGGCGACCGGAACCGTCATCGGCAGGCCCTGCGTCAGGCCGCTTTTGTAGACGAGATCGAAGCCGGGTTGTTCTCCATCGTCGGTGGCGATGCCTTTTGGATCGTGCCAGGAATCCACGGACGATCCGTAAGTCAACGTCTGATTGGGGCTGGGGCTGTGATGCATCAGGTCAGTGAACTTCCCATCCGAGTCGAACCCCAGGTACACCTCGCGAACTGCAAAGCCCACACAGTTGCGCCGATCAGAAGATCCATGAGAATCACAAGTGTTCGAGGATGCTGTCATCAGCACGCGCACAAATTCAACTTTGAAAAGCTTCTGGGCGAACTTTACCTCGGCTAGCCCACCCTTTCCATTGGTGACGGTTCCATCGGGAAAATTCTTCCAGTCGCCATGTCCCTGATCGCCGATTGCATCATCGCCCGTCCAATATTGCACTTGATAGCTGGTGGCATAGGGATCGCCCCAGGCAATCTCGATCGCATTCACACCGACCTTGCTGCCCAGATCCACGATGAACCACCCGGGGTGGAGCGTATTGCTCTCGTCGGTATAGGTCTCATCAAGGTAAGGATCGGTCTTCCAGTAAGTCGCGGTGTTGCCGTCGTCCAGCATGGAATAGCCGCCGCTGGTTCCGTAGTTGCTCGTGGTCCCGCGGTGCGGAAGGTTATATCCAAACGAGCGTTTGATATCGCCAGAACTGTTGGCGTCGCCCACAAAATACCCGCGCCCCGCAGGATCGCTCCACCTGCCCGTCGGATTCCAGTGCCAAGCCTGAATGCTCAACTCAGTATTGAGTCGGTAGCTGATCGGCCCCCACCCGGCCGTGTGCATGGTCGCAACGTGCTCCGGATTATAAAGAATGTGAACCGAGTTCAGCGGGTCGCGATCGATGCCCGCCCCGAGCGCACGCAGCGGGCTGAAAGAATTGGTTGAGTGCCCCGGCGTAATGTCGACCGTAACCTGCTGGGCAAAAACAGGCACAGCGAGCATCAGCAGCGCGATGCCCGTATTCAATCGTTTCAATAGACTCGCGCAGCGAAGACCACGCGGCTTGCAAATTGTCTGTTTCATGGCGACAGAACTCCGGCAGGAGCAGGTCAGCCATTCTACCTCCACGCGTCAAGTCCTGTGTCAAGACTTTAGGGACAACGCCCAGCCGACTAAACTCGGGGAGAAGCATCTGAAGGAAACCGGAATCCTAGAAAATCAGCTACAAGGATTGCTTCCACAACTTTGACAACGCAGTCGCTGCATCTTCCAGCACTCGCCTCTCCCGGCATTCCGCCGTCTCGGTTCGAGCCCGCAAGGGCATCCTGCGTTCCAGGAGAGTTTTGGCTCGTGTACAACGTTTCGAAGACTGATCGCCTTGTAAGACGGTGATCGCCGCCGCGAAGACTTGCTGAGCATCTGGGACGTTTTGTCGTGAACTCATGGAGCGTATTACACCCGACAACTCTGTCCATCGCCATACAGGCACTTCCTGATATCGGCATGTATAAGCCACTAATATTTCCACGGGGTCTGCCAGTATTCAGAATGAAATATGTGACACTGGGTCGGAACGCTTAGTGGACTGAACTGGAGAAGCCACAAGGCGATGTCAGCGCCAATACTCGCTGTACCTCGCCGTCGGTTCTCGCCTGCCGTCAGAAAAACAGTCAGCCGTCAGTGGAAGTCCTCCTGACGGCTGATGAGGAGTGGCTGACAGCGGAAGGCTCTTACCGGCCCCCCTGGCCGCTTCGATCGCATCGTGCAATTCATGCTCTGCCTTCCGCAGATCCTCTTCCGCCCTGGCGCCATGTCCAGCCATGTCATAGTGATTGGCTGCGCGGGCATTTTCCATTTCGTGGATCGATTCTTGTACGTGGTTATGGACTTCCTCCAAATCGTGCCAGTCGTGAACCTTGTCGGCAACCGCGATTCCGGCAGCAAACGACAGACAGGCAGAAAGAGCGGCAACTCCAATTGCTTTCTTCATAGATAGATTTCCTCCCAAAATTGTGGACTATTCAGGACACGTACGAACACTCGCTATCCTCGCCGACCGCGACCATCACGTCAAAATGAAATAAGGGCATGTACGTCGGTAACTTTCATCTGATTTGCGCGAGTAATTGTTCGGAATTTTCGGACCTGAACTCGACGCTTTCATCGCGCGCACCGTCCGCGGGTCAGCCGTTCGAGGACGGGTGGCCCAGCCTTTCGCATTCTTTGCGAAGGGATCACCATGTCGTAGCGCGCCAACTCTCCCCGAGGTTTGGAAATCCACAGACCGAACTTGGCCGCCTTCGCCATGAACTGAAGCTCAGCCCACTCCCCCCGACGTTTGGAATTCTTCATCATCTTCCGTGAATTCATAGGTCAACAAAAGCCCCAATAAAAAACGCGGCCCGCTAAGGCCGCGTCCCTTCCTTTTCAGATTTTAGAAGCTATCTCACCAATCCCCGAGCTATGTCATTCCGAGCAAAGCGAGGAATCCCTACCCCGTCAACCATGGCGCGAGAAATACTTCGCTTCGCTAAGCAGGAAAATCAAGGAGAAGGAGGATGAAAAAGCTTGTAGTTCTATTATATCAACCTGAAATAGGTAAACCCGCCAACCTCAATGAGTGTAATCTATTTCAACAGTTGCATCCTCTGGGTAGCAAACGGCACCGCTACAACTTTCTTCCGACTGCTAACCTGCCCTGAGGGTGAACAAGTCCCGCTAACGACTTAGTTAACATTGACCCGGGTCCCTTGCCGGGCGTACTGTTGCCGACCAGATGTGGGAAGCCTCTTCCTAGCCGACCGCCTGTTCCCTTCCTAGGCTCTGGCTTCTGATGCCGTACGATTCTGTAGAACGATCCTGGGGATTTCGCAAGCACAAGTTCAGCAGGTAAGGACAGTCCAAAGCGCCGCCAAGAGGAGAAGGATTATCCCGCTGCTGTCTGGAAGCCCGGCGATTGACACGGGCAACCCGAGTGGATGCACAGACGGCAAGGCCGTCTGCTGAAGACCGACCAACGGGGTAAGCCGCGTCCCGACAGGGAGCAGAGCCAGCTAAAGTGACGCAGCGCCCCCTTGAGGCAATGACCCGAATTTGCGGGAAACGTATTTCCGTCAGACTAATTTATCTTGGAGGTCAGTCATGAAAGGCATCCGTATTTCGATTTTGATGGTATGTGCATGCTTGCTGCAGGTGGTATGGGGTCAGCAGTCAGCGAGCACGGTGGCCACGAATTGGAGACAGTTCCACGGGGTCAATATGCAGCGCTTTAACCCCTTCGAACAAGTGCTCAACGTCAACAATGTTGGGAACCTTCAAAGGAAATGGGGCCACGCCACCGGCCGCTTTGTGGATTCCTCGCCCGCCGTGGTGAATGGGGTGGTCTATGTTGGCACGACTGACCACTACGTGTATGCGCTGAAGGCCAGTACCGGCGCCAAGCTGTGGAGCTACCAAACCGGCGGCCATGTGACTTCCTCGCCTGCCGTGGCGAATGGGGTGGTCTATGTCGGCTCGTGGGACAACAACCTATATGCGCTGGACGCCAGCACCGGCGCCAAGCTGTGGAGCTACACCACCGGCGGCTTTGTGGAATCCTCGCCCGCCGTGGCGAATGGGGTGGTCTATGTTGGCTCGTATGACGGCAACGTGTATGCGCTGAAGGCCAGCACCGGCGCTTTGCTGTGGAGCTACACCACGGGCCGCCTTGTGTATTCCTCGCCCGCCGTGGCGAATGGGGTGGTCTATATTGGCTCGGATGACAGCAACATGTATGCGCTGAACGCCAGCACCGGCGCTTTGCTGTGGAGCTACTCCAACGGCGAACCTGTGTATTCCTCGCCCGCCGTGGCGAATGGGGTGATCTATGTTGGTTCGGATTACGACAACGTGTATGCGCTGAACGCCAGCACCGGCGCTTTGTTGTGGAGCTACACCATCGGCTATGGGGTGAGTTCCTCGCCTGCCGTGGCGAATGGGGTGGTTTATGTGGGCGCGTTTGACAACAACGTGTATGCGCTAAACGCCAGCACCGGCGCTTTGCTGTGGAGTTACACCACCGGCAGCTTTGTGGATTCCTCGCCCACCGTGGCGAATGGGGTGGTCTATGTTGGCTCGAGAGACCACAACGTGTATGCGCTGAACGCCAGCACCGGCGCCAAGCTGTGGAGCTACACCACCGGCAATGAGGTGATTTCCTCGCCCGCCGTGGCGAATGGGGTGGTCTATGTTGGCTCCGCCGATGGCAAGGTTTATGCCTTCGGCCTGAAGAAGAGTCCGAAGTAAAGTAATCTGGTGAAACAAAGGCGGTCGCATCCGCGCCCGGGGAGCCGGGCGCGGAGTGTCGTACTTGCTAAAACAGGAGCAGATTGCACGATAACTGATGTAACCAGATTACACTCAAACCCTCCGCTCGGAGATCAATGAGTGCTATCGCGATGTTTCAACAACTACGTCGTATCACTTAGTGCAGTCGGTTTTCTGAATCCGAATCGTGGCGACCTGTTTGTTCCATTCACAATGCGAATCGCACCACTCCTCGACCTTGCCGACGAATTCACCGGGCTGAGACTGCTTCAAGGTTCCGCGAAAACCGCCAGACCCACTCCCCCACGAAATCCACAGCCGACTGCCTCTCGGTTGCCACACCCACTGCTTCTCCATTGCATTGGCGCTTGCAGGAACACTTCGCATAGCGAAGGTGCCATTGCTTGGTTCGGCGGCGGCTTCACTGCGTAGCTGGAACTGGTTTGGTATCGGCACGGCGTCCTCATTCATCGGATGCCACTTCTGGGAAACAATCCGGTAACATCCGGCGAATGGCACCTGAGCCGAGGTTTGGCCTTGCCCCTGCAGTGCGAGAGGGAAACACCCTGCAACCAGAAGAAGGATTCTGGAGATGCTCATTCCACGCTGATTATGACGCCTCGGGATGAAACTGTCGAGAACAGGCCATTTCACTCAAATCCCTGGGCCGGCAGGAATCAATGAGTGTAATCGAGATGTTTCAACACTTACCATCGCCGTAGCAGGCCAAGCACAAAGGCAAGCATTATCGTCATAGCGAGTTCAGCAGTTTTTTCAGCCGTCATGTCACAGTGGGCTGAAATGTGCATCGGGCGGGCGTATACTGCCGGGAAGACTTCATTCCTCAATGCTCGGCCTTCTTGTTGAGTAATTCTTTAAGGAGAACACCTCCCATGCCTAGCAAGAAATTTCAATTCTTCGTTGTCGCCTTGATTGTCGCAGTTTTCGCCACAAGCAGCGCATGGGGCGCTGCACGATACCACGTGTTGCATGCCTTCGTCGGCTCTGATGGGTCGTATCCATATTCAGGCTTGATTTCTGACAAGGCTGGTAACTTATATGGCGCGACACTTACGGGCGGAGCACACGCACGCGGCACCGTTTTCAAGCTGACGCCCGGATCCAACGGTTGGTGGACCGAGACGATACTACACTCGTTTACCCAAGCCGAAGGAGACCTCCCCTATGGCCCCCTGACATTTGATTCAGCTGGGAATTTGTACGGGGTCACGACGTTTGGTGGAGCTCATTTTGGAGGCACGGTCTTCGAGTTGACGCCCCGATCAAACGGTAAATGGAGCCTTGCGGTGCTGTACAACTTCGACGGTACCAATCAGTGTAACCCCACGGGAGCACTTGTTTTCGACACCAAGGGAAATCTGTACGGGGCGACAGGGTCAAACGGCACTACCACCTACGGCACGATCTATAAGCTGACACGAAAGGGAAATGGGCAGTGGAGCGAGACCACTCTACACACCTGCACTGGGGGAAATGATGACGGACCTGTAGGCGTAATCATCGATGCCAAGGGGAATCTGTACGGAGCGATGAGCGGCGCTGGCGACCAAGCTTACGGCCTGATTTTTAAGTTGTCACCTGGCGCCAAGGGCAAGTGGAACGAAACTCCTCTGTACTTGTTTTCACAGTCGGACGGCGCCGCTTACTCGAATGTCATTTTTGGACCCACGGGGGATCTTTACGGTACGACCGTCGCGGCGGACATGTTCAGCAAGAACACCGCTTACCGGCTGGCACCGGAATCGAAAGGCAACTGGAGTTACTCCGTAATTCACACCTTCGGACAGTCCGATGATCCGGCAGACCCGCTTGCCTTCGACGCCAAAGGCGATCTGTACGGCGTAACAAGACAAGGCGGTACATTTAATCAGGGTACGGCTTTCAAACTTGCCCCCCAGGAGAACGGCAAGTGGTCCGCGACGACGCTGCACAATTTCAATGCGAACGGCACAGACGGAGCTGACCCCAATGGCTCCTTGATCTTCGACGGTTCTGGAAATTTGTACGGCACTACGACTTTAGGGGGCAATCTTGGCGGCTGTAACGGTCAAGGCTGTGGTGTAGTGTTTAGGATCATCCCATGACCAAGAGTTGAGGGGTGGTTGAAATCACAAAGAAGTAGCCCGCTCGTGTAGCCATTCCATCGCTACCAGTCTAATTTCTTTGAAGCTCCGTCTATTTCGAGCGAATCGCCTGGTTTCTCAAGTGACGTTACCAGGCCATAGCACTCAAAACCCCCTCAATGAGTGAAATTGCGATGTTATGCCAATTATCGGCTTCGTAAAATCAGTTGCGTTCGGGTGTAGCGGCTACCGAATCTTTCCGCCGCCAGATCGAGAGTCCCGGCGCTCCCATTGCCAGTGCGCCCAGCGTAGCGGGTTGCGGAGAATCTGGAAGGGGAATGGTTAGCGCCGCATCCGGCTGCCCGATGTTGCTATTGTCCATGCCCTTGGTCTGACCCGCAACGATTCCCTTGCCGGGAATGGTTTCATAGGCGTAGCCCGTCAATGTGCCAGAAATCTTACTGTTAACGGTAATGCTCAACCGCGCCCAACCATAGTGGGTTTTGCCATGAATCTTGAACTTTAGCCCAAGGAAACGATTTGTGACGTTAAACCAACCGCCGCCGCGATGGCCCGTAGTTAAGAAGAACGTAGAGTAGGCCAACGAAGCGCGGCCCGGAGGAAAGGGCCGCTGGGAACCGATGCGCGCACCGCGATCGAGCGCAAAGGCGCTATTCCTCCCGAATCGGACGTGCCCTTGGACCGCATTGCCGAACCCAGGCTCCGCATAAAAACTTGCTCGGAACCCCGAGGTCGTACTCATGTGATGGTTAAGGAGAGTGAAGTCAGTTATGCCGTCATGGTTAAGGTCGAGATCGTAGCTCTCGCCGGGTGAGATGACGTGATGGGTAGCGGTGTAAACAATTTTTGCCTCTGACGGCTGAGCCAGGGCCAGCAAGCCGACGCAACCGCACTTGCTGCCAGAGCGTAGGCGCTCAGTTGCTGATGCATTGACCCGGAAAGGTTGAAAGCTGTCTCACGGGGCCCGGAGGAACGTTTCATAAGGCGTCCTTGAAAAGTGGTTTATTATCCGTCCCCTAGGATCAAAGAGTCAACTCAGTGATTCTCAAATGGCGAAATCAGGCGATTGCGCTCTTTGAGAATTGTTAGTGACCGATCGCGGTCGGGACGGGGGTACACTCCATCCCGTCGTGTTCTTACCCCCTCGATCATTTGCCAGCACCCACCAACCCTCTCTAGAATGGAAGTTACCCTTCGCGGTTGAGACAAATATGATTCATTTTCCGGTTCCTGAGGCGCTTACTTTTGACGACGTGTTGCTGCTGCCTGCCCGGTCTGACGTCATTCCAACCCAGACTAATACGCAGACCCAGCTCACCCGCAATATCCGGCTGAATATTCCGATCATCAGCGCGGCCATGGACACGGTCACCGAATCGCACATGGCCATCGCCGTGGCCCAGCAGGGCGGCATCGGGATCATTCATCGCAACCTGACCGTCGAGCAGCAAGCCAACGAAGTCGACAAAGTGAAGCGCTCGGAGAGTGGCATGATCGTCGATCCTGTGACCATGTCGCCCGACGCGAAAGTTTCCGAGGCGCTCGATGTCATGCGCCAGTACAAGATTTCTGGCGTGCCCATCACCAAGAACGGAAAGCTGGTCGGCATCCTCACCAACCGCGACCTGCGCTTCGAAACCCGCTTCGATATTCCCATCAGCAAAGTGATGACGAAAGAAAACCTGATCACGGTTGCGGTGGGTACGACCCTCGAAGATGCGGAAAAAATCCTCCACGAACACCGCGTGGAAAAACTTCTGGTGGTCGACGATAAATACAACCTGAAAGGTCTGATCACGGTAAAAGACATTCAGAAGAAACTGAAATATCCCCACGCCGCCAAAGACTCGCAGGGCAGGCTGCGCGCCGCCGCCGCCATCGGCGCCACCGGGGACTTCCTGGAACGCGCCCAGGAACTGGCGAAATATAAAGTCGATCTGCTGGCCATCGACAGCGCCCACGGCCACTCCACCCGAGTGCTCGACGCCATCAAAGCAGTGAAATCCAAGCTTCCGGAAGTTGATCTGATCGTAGGAAATGTCGCGACCTTCGACGGCGCCTGCGAACTGGCTAGAGCCGGCGCGGACGCGATAAAAGTCGGCATCGGCCCCGGATCCATCTGTACAACCAGGATCGTAACCGGCGCGGGTGTGCCCCAAATCACCGCCATCGCCGAAGCCTATCGCGCCACCAAAGACGCCGGCATCCCGATCATCGCCGACGGCGGAATCAAATATTCAGGCGACATCACGAAAGCCCTGGCCGCAGGTGCAGCCGCAGTCATGATCGGATCCCTCTTCGCCGGCACCGACGAAAGCCCCGGCGAATTAATTCTCTATCAAGGAAGGACCTTCAAATCCTATCGCGGCATGGGCTCGCTGGGCGCAATGGCCCAAGGCTCAAGCGAACGTTATTTCCAAAACACCGACGACGCTTCGACCGCCATGCCAGTAATGGGTGAAGACTCAAACCGCCTCGGGAAACTAGTCCCCGAAGGAATAGAAGGCCGAGTCCCCTATCGCGGCTCCGTGTCAGTGACCATCCACCAAATGGTGGGCGGCCTAAGATCAGGCATGGGCTATTGCGGCTGTGCGAGCATTCCCGACTTGCTGCAGAAAACACGCTTCGTTCGAATAAGCGGCGCCGGCCTCCGCGAGAGCCACGTCCACGACGTCATGATTACTAGGGAAGCTCCGAACTATGCGGTCGAGTAGGGCTTCATTTTGAAAGGATCCATGTTTTTCGAATGCGCGGGGGCGGCTCGTTCTTGACCCCCGATCAAAAGCAATTACTCAAGACGTGGGTTGCCGCGGCTTTGTGGATGACGCTGATTGCGATCGAATCCACTGATACATTTTCGGCCGAGCGCACTGGCCGGTTTCTGTATCCGCTGCTTCACTTCCTCATGGGTTTGGATCTGGCGCGCTTCGAGGTGGTGCATGGCTACATCAGAAAATGCGGTCACTTTGTCGGCTACTTTGCCTTAAGTTTTTTTCTGTTTCGCGCCTGGCGGGCTACTCTGCGCTTGCCGTGGGCTCCACGATGGGCGCTGCGCTGGGCTACGATTGCTTTTTTCATGTCTGTTCTGGTGGCCAGCCTGGACGAATGGCATCAGACTTTCATTCCCTCGCGAACCGGCGCCTTCAGCGATGTCGTGTTGGACAGTTTTGCGGCGCTCACGGCACAGCTTTTGATATTTCTTTTCTTGACCTTGAAACCGCGTCGAATGAGTGCTGCCTTCGATTGAGGGTGGCCTCGCGGACGGCATCTCTTAGTAAAGTGAAGGAGCAGGCTGCCTGTTTCCCAGGGGCTAAAGCGGGTGCATGAGAACTACTCTTTCGCCCCGCTGGGCTCGCCTGTGTCCCACTATTCCCACGGCTTGCGCCGTGGGCTGTATTCTTACGCCGCTTTCGCGGCTGCAGACTCACAGTTATGTTCCACGGTGGCGTTAAAATTCTAGTTCTCACGCACACACTGGAGCCTTTATTGTTTGGATTGATAGTGGCACGGCTCAAGCGGCGCCCTTCCCAAAACCATCTGAGCAGCGTGTCAATACATCGCGTCGTATTTCGTCACTACCCACTCCCCGCTTTTATCTTCGAGCGTGACTGAGAACAGCTCTTTGTAGGTGCCCGTTTGGCCGGGAGCGTTAAGGCGCTTGCCACGGTATTGCAGAATGCGCAGCGGCGGGTTATCTTCCCAATCCACGACCTTCCAGGAAACCAGCGGGTGCTGTGCCTCAGAAGCGCAAATAAAGGCCGCATACTTTTTGCGGTAATCCTTTTCCCATTCGGCCAGCTCTTCCTGGCAGTGTCCATCACGCATGGCATCGAGGTACTTCGCGGCCACGCGCTCGGTGGTACGGTCGCGCAAGGGATTCAGTGAGATTGAATTCGGGGTTCCGGAAAGGGGATCACGACCCTCCGAGCGGGAGAGGACCGGGCCCTGTCCATTCAGCCACATCAGGTAGCCAAAAAATATCAGCAGAACCAGCACGCCGGCACCGACGGCGATCGCGATTTGTATGCGGGAAAACCCCATATTCTCTTGCAAGTGTAACGCGATGCGGATCGGGCGCTAGGTTACGGCAGTGACCCTCGCAAGTACATGTACGAATGGAAAAGCGCACTCCCCCAACCGGGGAAGTGCGCTTTGCAAAGGAGCAGTTTTAGCCGCCAAAGGAGTGCAAGTATCGGTTAATACTGGCCGTAAATCAGCACATCCAAGGCGCCGTGGGTGCCCGCAGTCCCGACGCTATCAGCGTAGACGCTGAGTTGCGTACCTGGAACGTCGTAGACCCGAGTTATCTGCGAATGGGGTGTCAGCATGATGGTATCGAGTTGCGCCACTAGTTCTTCAACCTCGGTGAAAGTCAGTCGCAGGATTATGTTGGTGGTCGAGTCGATGCGTTCGTCCGCAACCAAGCGGATGCGTTCGTACATGCTGACATCGACGACGCCGAGTAATTTGGTATGTCCGCCGGGAATCGAAATTGAACCCACTGGGGTGCGGAATGCCAGTACGTTTTCAACGTTCGGAGTTAGATGAGGTTGAATGGGAGTGGGAGAGGTTCGTGGTGATGTTGCCACGATTTGCCTCCGTATCTGACGCGCCTGAGGGGCGCGGATTTGCGTTTCTACGTGATGGGGGAGAATAGTCCAGCGAACTATTAACAAGCGGATTCTAGGTCTGGATAGATGGAAAGACAATGCTTGCGGATGAAAATATTGGCGGGTACGGACCAAAACGGGAATGCCGTTGCTTCTGCGGCTAGAATGCATCCGGCCATTGCTGTGCGCCGTGGTAGATGGCGAGGATTACGATGCGTTCTTTCTCGATGCAATAAGCGACGACGAAAGGGGAGTTCGAAATGACCAGTTCACGGGTGCCGGGGACCCGGCCAAGTCTTCCTGACATAGGGAAGGTCGCGAGTTGTTGAACGCTGGTGACAATATGCATGGTGATCTGAGCGGCAACCTCTTGGCTGTTGGACAGCGTGATGTAAGCGCTGGCCTGATCGAGTTGCTGCGTTGCTTGTTCCGTCCATTCGATCATTCGTGCGCTCGAATCATTGACGTGCTCGAATCACGGGCGTGCGCGGCCAGTCCTCTTGAGCAGCCTTACCACCTGCTCATGGCTGACAAGGCGGCCTTTGCGCATATCTTCAAGTCCCTTGCGCACGAGCGCGTCCTGGTAGGCATGCAGTTGGATGTAGTTGGTGATGGCCTCATTGATTAGATAGCTGCGGGGCCGGTCCTGCGCGGCGGCAAGTGAATCAAGCGCATCGATCTTTTGGGCGTCGGCACGGAAGCTGATGGTCTTTTCTGTGTTGCTCATAATGCGATAACTATAGCATGTATTATTATGTAATACTGAAAAACGATTAACCTGATATTGTGTGGCGAGTGGGTAAAGGCGGTACGACGTTTTCTTCGGAAGACACGAGTGATATCTCGTGACGCCCAAAAGGCGGCCTGTCTCAATACTCTGCGGGCGCTGCTCTTACGTGATTTTGTCTTCGCCTTCGGCGCCGGGAGCGGGGTGTTCGACTCCTTGTTGGGCTTCGGCTTCTTCCATGGCTCGCTTGGTTTCCTCGGCACGCTTGGCGCGGGCTTCGCCACGCTTTTGGCGCTTTTCGTCGAGGACTTTTTCGCTGCCCAGGAGTTCGACGAAGGCGTTGTCGGCGCCGTCGCCTTTGCGCCATCCGGTGCGGATGATGCGGAGGTAGCCGCCGTTGCGATCGCCGAAGCGGGGGCCAATGGTGTCGAACAGTTTGTCGACTGCGGCGCTGGACATGAGGTAACCCAGG
>Ga0210405_10004527_pt1 | contig 13034 bp, 10 predicted proteins | sample IncBWH11MmetaG_FD_155492 | JGI IMG/M metagenome (GOLD analysis project Ga0210405, IMG submission 155492) | Forest soil microbial communities from Barre Woods Harvard Forest LTER site, Petersham, Massachusetts, United States - Inc-BW-H-11-M | ecosystem: Environmental > Terrestrial > Soil >... | reverse complement strand
GGTGAGGATCCAGTCCCGGTGGTTCTTCACCGGGCCGTAGAGGGCGAGTGTGGGGATCGAGATAAAGGTGATCAGGTAGAAGACGCCCGCGACGAGCGCGGTCTTCCTCGTTGAGTCCATCGGGACCCTTTTCGCTGCTTTCGTGGCCGGGGCTTGAACGGTGGTCGCCATGTCGGTCTCCTTTTCACGGATTGCTGAGTTACCGGGTTTCGATGGTCGGCACATCGGGATGGCCGGGTTCGACGTAATTGACCGACAGCAGGGGTAGGCCCAAGTCGCGCACCTTCTGGAGCAGGCCATGGAGCGCGGCCTGGTCGGCGACGGGGCCATGGATAATCGTGGTTCCGTCACTGTCGTGGGAGATGGTCAGCTCGTCGAACCACGCGGCCCACCGGGTGTCGAGGTGCCCCTTGAGGCGGATCTCGTATCGTCCCAAGTTGTGCTGCTGGCCGGTCGACATTTCGCTCATGGCCCTCCTTCTGCTGCTGCTTTCCTGGATGGATCTCCGTCGGCGTTGCGAACGTTTCCCAGGTCTGATCGAAAGCTAGAAGCCGATGTGGGGAGATGGCATCGCCACACGTGGTGATTGAGATGGGGATTTGCGCCACGGGGCACGCGATCAGGAGGAAGGAGACACCCTCGACCGTGACCGACGAGTCAGGGTTGCCGGTTGGCGGTCCGCGACATCAGGTCGAGTTCCTGGGCTCGGCGGACCGCCGCCCGGCGGTTGGTCACGGCGAGCTTGGCGTAGATGTGCTTGGTGTGAGTCCGCACGGTGTGCAGGGACACCGTGAGCTCGCGGGCGATAGCCGGGCCGTCCAACTCGGTTCCGAGCAGCCGGAGCACGTCCAGTTCGCGTTCGCTCAGCGGCTCGATCAAGGCCTGCTCGACGGGCCTGTCGTGCCCGGTCTCCCCTACGCCGGCCAGCAGCCGACGGACATAGTTCCCGGCGATCCGCTGTTTCGCGAGCGCTCTGAGCAGGGAAGCCATCGGCTGGCCCTCATCGACGAAGACCCGGACGTAGCCTTCCGGCTCGGCCAGCGTCACCGCCCGTTCCAGGCGGGCGAGCGCCGCCGGGATGTCCCCTCGCCGCTGACGGGTGAGCGCCTGCAGCACCAGGATCTCGATGACCCGTCCCGTCCTCTCCCCTTCTTCCGCCGCCAGCAGGAGCCGCTCCAGGAGCCGGGTCGCCTGGTGAACAGAGTCCTCCGCACGCTCACCCAGGAGCATCCTGGCCAGCGTGATGTGCTCGAACTCGCGTAGGTAACTGAGGTCGTCGTCCACGGACAGGTTGTGCTCACGCGCCCAGACGAAGGCTTCACCGAGTCGGCCCTGCGCGATCCAGACCCGTGCCTTCAACGCCGGGACCGGCCGGACATTCGGGAAGAAGTCACCCGTGTACAGGCGCTCCGCCTCGTCGAGCAGATCAAGTGCGCCGGGCAGGCCTCCTTCAGCCTGGCGTATCCGAGCCATCGCGACCCGCCAGCGATACCGGTTCTGCGGCAACCCGTTATGCTCACCCAGCTCCTGGCTCCGCAGCAACTGCTGCGTGGCGGCAGGCAAGTCGTCGCGCTCCCGGTAGACCTCGCTCATCCCTACGTACATGTCTGCCGTTCCCCGCAGAACCGGCCCGCCCTGCTCAGCCGCACCCTGCAAGGCCTGCTCGTAGGTGCGCATCGCCTCGCCGAGACGACCTTGCGCAATCCGGATGTCCGCCAGCGCGATCGAGCAGCCGAAGATATCGGCAATGTGCCCGGCCCGCCGTAGTCCCGCCACGCATTCGGCATACGCCGAGTACCCGGCCTCGAGATCCCCGCTCGTCCAGAACGCGAGCCCCGACATGCCCGCTGCCGAAGCGCGGACGAGGTGGTCCTCCTCAGGCGAGAAATCGACCGCCCGCCGAGCGTGCCGCACGGTGCCGAGCACATCGCCCCGAGCCATGGCCAGGGCGGAACGGTACAGCTCGATCCCCGCCGGGACGCGGCGGAATTCCTCGTCGTTGACGCCCATCTCCGCCGCCGGGGCCTGGGCTCCCGCACCGGTACCCAGGCACCGTTCGGCGTCACGCAGCCGTCCCTCGACACCCTCGAAGTCGCCGACAGCCAGCAACGCCCCGGCCAACCCCACGCTGAGCACGGGCCTGACCCGGACCACCTCGTCGGGAAGCGCCTTGAGCCAGCCACCCAGCGCGGCCTCCTGTCTGGTCCTGCGCATGGCTGGAATCGCCAGCTCGACCAGGTCCGCCGCCCGCCCGAAATCCTCGGCGGCCAGCGCGTGGCCGATGGCCACGGACCGCTCGCCGTTCTGCTCGTACCACGCGCTCGCCCGCCGGTGCAGGTCCGGCACCTGGCCGGGCCGCTCGTCGAGGAGCCGCGCATGCAGCATGTCAGCGAACAGGTGATGGTAGCGATACCACCGCCGGCGGTCATCCAGCGGGACCAGGAACAGGTTTCCTCGATCCAGCGCCTCCAGCGTGGCCTTGCCGCCGCCCTGCCCGGTGACGGCATCGCACAGCGGACCGCTCAGCCGGTCCAGGATCGAGGTCTGGAGCAGGAAGGCCTGGACACGATCAGGCTGACGCTGCAGTACCTCCTCGACCAGGTAGTCGACGACGTAACGATCATCCCCGGCGAAGCCGGCGATGAAGGCCGCGACGTCGTCTCGCCCCTGCATCGACAGCGCGGCCAGCTGGAGCGCGGCGATCCAGCCCTCGGTACGTGCCTCCAGCGCGGCCACGTCCTGCGCCGTCAGCTGCAGGCCCATCATCTCGTTGAGGTACGCCGCAGCCTCATCGGGCGTGAAGCGCAGGTCGGCCGCGCGGATCTCGACCAGCTCGCCGCGCGCTCGCCATCGTGCCAGCGGCAACGCGGGATCGGCCCGGCTGGCGATCACCACGTGCAGCCACGGAGGCAGATGGTCGAGCAGGAACGCCATCCCGCCCTGCACCTCGCTCGCGTCGATGACGTGGTAGTCGTCGAGCACCAGCACGATGTCACCCGCTGTGGCGCCCAGGTCGTTGAGCAGCGCGGTGAGCACCGTTTCGATCGGGGGCGGCTGGGGTGCCTGCAGGAGGGTCAGCGCACTCTCGCCGACCCCGGATGCCACGGTCCGCAGCGCTGCGATCACATAGGTCCAGAAGGATGCGGGATCGTTGTCGGCCCGATCGAGCGACAGCCACGCAGCCGGCCGCTCAGTGGCCGGCGCGCCCGATCCCGCCGCGAGCCACTCGGTGACCAGCGTGGTCTTGCCGAAGCCAGCGGGTGCGGAGACGAGCGTCAACTTCGACGCGGTCCCGCGGTCCAGTCGCTCGCTCAGCCTCGGACGCGGCACCAGACCACGCCGCGACCTCGGGACATACAACTTCGTCTCGAGCAAGCGAGCCGGCCCCAGAGGATCTCCAGCTGCCTTCGGCGGGGCGACCACCTGAGCCGGAGCCGGGCTGGCGGGGGCGAGCGACGGATCCTGGGCCAGGATGCGGGCCTGGAGTTCCCGCAGGGCCGCGCCGGGGTCGATGCCGAGCTCGCCGGCCAGACGATCACGGACTTCGGCGTAGGCGCCCAAGGCCTCGGCCTGCCGTCCGCTCCGGTACAGCGCGAGGATGAACAGCTCCCACAGGCGCTCGCGGAGCGGGTGTTCTCGGCACCGCGCCTCCAGTTCGCCTGCGAGCTCGCCGTGGCGGCCCAGTCCCAGGTCGGCTCCGGCCCGGGATTCGATCGCCACCAGGGTCAGCTCGTCCAGATGCGCCCGTTCGGCGTCAAAAAAGCCTGCATAAATGAACTCGGCTAGCGGCTCGCCGCGCCGCAGGCGGAGGGCCTCGCCCAGAGCGACCGACGCCGGCTCCATCTCGCCGTCGGCGGCCAGCCGCTGTCCCTTCGCGACCAGCTGCTCGAAGCGGACGACGTCGACCTCGTCGGGTCCGGCGGCGAGGGCATAGCCGGCTTCGGTGGTGAGGATCGCCGCTGGCCCGAGGGTACGGCGCAGCTGGCCGATCTGCGCCTGCAGGGCGTTGGCCGGGTTCGCGGCCTGCCCGTCGCCCCATAGCGCCTCGATCAGCCGGTCGGCGCTGACCGGCTGTCCCCGCTGCAGCGCCAGCAGGGCCAGCAGGGCCCGCTGTTTGGCGCCGCGGACCGGCACCGGCACGCCTGCAGCCACCGCCTCGAGTTCGCCGAACAGCCGGACCTCCATGACCTCCACCGTACGGCCCTCGCCCCGACCTCAGCGCCGCGACAGTCCCGCCTCAGCCCCCGGACGCACGCTTACGTCCAAGACCAAGCACATCGAGGGAAGGACATTAGATGATCGAGATTGATGGCCTGACCAAGCGGTACGGAGACAAGATCGCCGTCGACGGGCTGAGTTTCGTGGTGGAGCCGGGCGTAGTGACCGGGTTCCTCGGCCCCAACGGGGCGGGCAAGTCCACCACGATGCGGATGATCGCCGGGCTGGACCGGCCGACCAGCGGGACGGTGCGCGTCAACGGCACGCACTACCCCCAGGCGGCCGCCCCGATGTCGGAGCTCGGCATCTTGCTGGACGCCAGGTCGGTGCACCCGGGTATGTCGGCCCGCAACAACCTACTGGCGCTGGCCCGGACGGCCGGCATCGGCCGCCTCCGGGTCGATGAGGTGATCGAGCTGGCCGGGCTGGGTGAGGTCGCGGGCACCCGGGCCGGCGGGTTCTCCCTGGGCATGGGGCAACGGCTGGGAGTGGCTGCGGCGCTGCTGGGCCAGCCGCAGACGGTGGTGCTGGACGAGCCGGTCAACGGGCTGGACCCGGATGGGGTGCGCTGGATCCGGCTGCTGCTCAAGTCGCTGGCCGCCGAGGGGCGCACGGTGTTCGTCTCCTCGCACCTGATGACCGAGATGGCGCAGACCGCGACCCGGCTGGTCGTGCTGGGCCGGGGCCGGCTCATCAGCGAGAGCAGCGTCGAGGATTTCACCGGCCACGCCACCACGAGCGCCGTCCTGGTCCGCACCCCGGAAACCGTCCGGCTGGGCCAGGTACTGGCCGCTCCCGGGGTCACCGTGATTCATGACGGAACGGACCTGCTGCGTGTCTCCGGCACCACCGCCGAGCAGATCGGCACGGCGGCCTGGCGGGCGCACCTGCCCGTGTACGAGCTCACCCCCACCCGCGCGTCGCTCGAGGAGGCCTTCATGCAAGTGACCCAGGACAGCATCGAATACCACGCCGGAGCGACCCGATGAGCGCCGTCATGACGACCAGGCTCGCACCGGCGCCGGTAACCGTGGCGGGACCGGTGACCCAGGTCCGCGTGATCCGCGCGGAGTGGACCAAGCTGCGCGCGCTGCGCTCGACCTGGTGGTGCGCGCTGACCGCGGTCGTGCTGATCGTCGGCCTGAGCGCCGCGATCGCGGGATCCGGGGCGCCCTACAAGATTTCGGCGGCCAATTCCGCCGCGGGCGGGGTGACGATCAGCCTGGTCGGCATCTTGTTCGCCCAGCTGGTGATCGGCATGCTCGGCGTGCTGGCGTTCAGCGGCGAATACGCCACCGGGATGATCCGCGCCACGCTGGCCGTCGTGCCATCGCGGCTGCCCGTGCTCTGGGCCAAGCTGATCGTGCTGGTGGGCTTGATGCTGCCGTTGAGCCTGCTGGCCGCGGTGGCCGGGTTCTTCACCGCGGCGGCCCTGGAGTCCTCCCGGGGCGGTTCGGCCATCTCGCTGACCGACCCGGGCGTGCTGCGAGAGGTGGTCGGCGCGTCGTTGTACCTGACCGTCATCGCCGTCATCGGCCTGGCCCTCGGCGCCCTGCTCCGCCGGACCGCGGCCGGGCTGTCGGTGTTCGCCGCGATGTTCCTCGTGGTGCCGCTCGTCGCGGCCTACCTTCCGCAGGGCATCAAGGGGTTCGCGCCCTACCTGCCGTCCAACGCAGGCGGGACCATCTGGGGGGCCGGGAAGCTGTTCGGCGGGCATCAGCTAGGCCCGTGGACCGGATTCGCGGTCCTGTGCGGGTACGCGGTCGTGCTGACCGGCCTGGCCGTCTGGCGGCTGCGGAGCCGCGACGCCTGAGGACCCGCACAAGGCCGGACACCGGTCGAGAACCCGGGAACGCGCCCGCCGCGTTCCCGGGTTCTCGACGTCGGATGCCGCCTACATCGGCATCAGTCACCGTCATACCGTCCCGCCGCCGCCGGCCGGCCCGCAGCGCGCCCCGGGTCGCTGCGACAACCGTTACGGGCCGGGGCCGCGTCCGGGCCGGGGCGGCCGGCGGTTCCGGTGTCCGGGCGGGACCCCGCGATGATCTTGATGCTTGCTTCTGGGTAGATCAGCGCGGTGATGCGGAGCAGTGAGGCCGGCGGGTCGTGCGCGATGAAGCGGACGGCCGGGTGGCGCTCCGTGAGCGCGATGAGCTCACGGGTGCAGGACACGTCGATGAACCGCAGCCCGGTCAGGTCCAGGTCGATGTCGCCGGCGCCGTCGGCTGGCAGCGCGGCCAGCGCGGCGCGCAGCGCGTCCAAGGTGGTGATGTCGGCTTCTCCGGCGAGTATCAGCCCGGTGCGGCCCTGCAGCGGGCGGATGGTGAGCGTGCCCGTGCCGAGGAACGGCCGCGGCGGGAAACAAATAGACATCGCCAGATCCTCTTCAACCTGTGGCTGCGTCTTGCTGAATGCTAGGGTGGCTCGTAGTCTAGCCGCAGAGTAAGCAGGTTTGAAGAGATGATGAGTAAAGGATGGCTATCCTCTTCAGTTAGTCCTCATTCCGGCCGTGGGGTACCGGGATACCGCCAATGAGCGGGCCGGGCGGGACGGTGCAGGAGGGCCGCCCGGTCTACAGCATCAGCGCGGTGGCCAGGATGCTGGATGTCCCGGTGGCCACCCTGCGGACCTGGGAGGACCGGTACGGGCAGGTCGTGCCTGCCCGCAATGCCAGCGGGCACCGGCTGTTCAGCCGGTATCAGGTGGAGCAGCTGGCGTTCGTCCGAGCGCAGATGAGCGAGGGGGCCAGCGCGGCTGACGCGCACCGGCTGCTGGCCGAGCGGGCCGAAACCGGGCTGTCGCTGGCGCCTTCTGCCGCCCGGCCTGCGCCCCGGCTGCTGATCCTGCTGGCGGAATCCGATCCCTACGCCGCCGAGTTCGAGGAGTACTTCCTCACCACGGAGGGGTTCGAGGTCGAGGTGGCGCTCGGCGAGGACGCCGCGAGGCACGCGTTCGCGTCGGCCACGCCCGCGGTCGTGATCATCGAGGTCCTCATCTCCGGCGGGGAGGGCCTGGCGTTGTGCCGCTCCTTCCGGGAACGGAACGGGGTTGCGATCATCGTGGTCTCGGTCGTGGACGTCACCGAGCAGGCGTTCGATGCCGGGGCGGACGCATTCTTGCGCAAGCCCCTGGACCCGTTGCAGCTGGTATCGACGGCCAGGGACCTGCTCCGATCCAGCGCCTTCCTGGCCCCGGCCTCGGCCCCGGTAGGAGCATCTGTTGACTGACAGCCGCCTGCGCAGCGGGCACCAGCCACTCGACGAGGTCCTGGGCGGCGGCCTGCCCGCCAACGGCATCAGCATCATCATGGGGCTGCCAGGCACCGGCAAGACGATCGTCGCCCAGCAGTACACCTTCCGCAACGCCCGCCCGGACCGCCCTGCGGTGTACTTCTCCACCCTTTCCGAGCCGCTGGAGAAAATCCTCCGCTTCGGTCAGACCCTCGGCTTCTTTGACACGTCCGCGGTCGGCACGTCAGTGTTCTATGAGGACCTGGGGCTGGTGGCCGGCCGTGACGGCCTCGCGGGCGTCGGCGATCATGTCGCGGCGGTGCTGAAACAGCGGCGCCCCGGGCTGGTCGTCATCGACAGCTTCAAAGCCCTGCGGGTTCTCGCGGACGGTGACGCGGAATTCAGGCAGTTCCTGCACCAGCTGGCCGGCCGGCTGACCGCGTTCCCGGCCGCGTCGCTTTGGGTCGGCGAATACGAGGCAGACGAGGTCGCGCTGTCCCCGGAATTCGCGGTGGCCGACGCGATTGTGGAACTGGCCACCGTCCCGCTCGGCCAGCGGGAACAGCGGTTCCTGAGCGTCAGGAAACTGCGCGGCAGCGGGTTCCGCTCCGGCCAGCACGGCTACCGGCTTACCGCGGAAGGGCTGCATCTGTTCCCCCGGCTCGCCGACATCCCGGCGGCCGGCAGATACACGCTCGGCGATCAGCGGATACCGTCCGGCATTCCCGGCCTGGATCCGATGCTGGACGGCGGGCTATGGCCAGGTGCCTGCACGATGGTCGCGGGGCCGGCCGGCTCGGGCAAGACCGTCATGGGGCTGCATTTCATCTTCGGCGGAGCCCAGCACGGCGAGCCCGGCGTGATCGCTACCCTGCAGGAGAACCCCACCCAGCTCCAGCGCATGCTCGGCGGCCTCGGATGGCCGATGGTCCACCCGGCCGTCGAGGTCATGTACCGCTCGCCGGTGGATATCTACATCGATGAATGGGTCCACGAGCTGCTGGAGACGGTAGAGCGCACCGGAGCGCGCAGGGTGCTAATCGACAGCCTGCTGGACGTGCGGATGGCGGCCGTGGAGGAAACCCGCTTCCAGGAGTTCATGTACTCCCTTGTGCAGCGGTTCTCCCGGCAGGACATCAGCCTGTTCACCACGTATGAGATGCCCAGCCTCGTGACCGGCCAGAGCGCGTCAGGCGTCGCCATGTCTCACGTGTCCGACAACGTGATCATGATCGACTACCACCACGACCACGGCACGCTGAAGCGGTCCCTGGCCATCATCAAGACCCGGGCCAGCGGCCACACCACGGACATGTGCGAGTTCCGCCTCGGCCCGGATGGCATCACCCTCAGCGGTACCGCCACCTCCGGCGGCGAGCCAGCGCGCCTCGCTGACGGCCCCGCTGTTCGGGATCATGGTGTCAGCCGGTAGAAGCGCAGCATTCCCGCCTCGACCGGAAGGATTTCCAGGCCTTGGAAGCCGGCTTCCAGGGCGTACCGGCGCAGCGTGGCGGGTCGCATCATGGCTCCGGTCGCGGCGGTATCCGGGTCGCCCATGACGGCGGGCAGGCATGCGACCACGCTCCAGCCGTAGTGATACTGCTCCTCGATGGAGGCGGGGGCGGTGAACTCGTCCTCGACCAGCTCGTCGGCGACGATGACGTATCCCGATTCGCTGAGCATCCCGTGCGCCATGCGCAGCGCATCCACCGGGCGGGACATATCGTGCAGCGCTTCGAGGATCGTCACCAGGTCGTACCGGCCGGGCACCCCGGGGCCGGAGGCGTCGGCGACGGTAAACGTGACCCGGTCCGCCAGGCCCGCCTCCTCGGCATTGCGCCGAGCCGCCTGGATCGCGTCCGCGTCCAGGTCGAAGCCGTCGACGCTGATCAGCGTGTACCCCTGCGCCATGGCGATGCTGGACCAGCCCGTGCCGCAGGCCAGGTCGGCCACCCGCGCGGGCGGCTCGCCGCGCAGCCGCAGGTCCACGTCCGCGATGGCCGGCAGCCACTGTTTCGCCAGCAGATTGAGGAACACCGCCCGGTTGAACTCCGGCCGGCCCTCCGGCGCCCACGGCTGAGCAGGCGGCGCACCGCCGCTGCGGAAAGCCTCGAGAACCTCGGGCATCCAGCGCGCGGCGCGGACGATCTCGACCCCGTTGAACGCCTGGTAGCGGACATCGCCGGGGTCGGCGAGCACCGGCGCGTGCCCGGCGGGCAGGCCGTACCGGCGGTCCAGCGGCCCAGCCGCCGGATCGTCCACCTCCAGCAGCCCGCTCGCGGCATGCTGTTCCAGCCATTCCCGGATATACCGCTCAGCGGTGCCCGTCCGGGCGGCCAGCTCCGCGGAGGTCGCCGGCCCATCGGCATGCAGGGCCTGGTACAGGCCCAGCCGCTCGCCGAGATAGACGGTGAGCAGTTCCAGCGCGCCAGCCATGTCACGGAACAGCCGTCCGGTCAGCGCCGCCGGATCGCCAAGTTCTCCCTGTGCCGCCAGATGCTCCTCAGCTTCCATGCCGCCCAAGCTACCGTCGCAGCCCGAACGCCGCCGGGTGCAGCACACGGGCGATGGCCACTACCGCCTCGGCGTTACGCGGCCCCGCGTCACCTCGTCGTGACCCGGTCATCGCCAAGATTCATTAGATAATCAGATTTTGGCCGAACGGAGCAGCCTGCGTGCCCTCAGCCCCGCACCTGCGACTCCTGGTAGGCGCGGGCCGCGGCGACCACGCGACCGGCCGCCCCGGGCACCCCGTTCCAGTGCGTGTGCAGGTACGACGCGTGCACCTGGCCACGGACGAAGCCCTCGGTGACGACGCCGTCCCGGCCCTGCCACCGCCACGCGTTAACGGTCAGGCCGCCGGGCCGCACGGCCGTGCGGTGGAACTCGTGGCCGTGCGCCCGGGTTCCGGCTGACCCGAGCGGTGAGGCCGTGACGGCCACGGCATCCCGGTAGCCGAGCGTGAGCCTGCTCGTCATCGCCGTATCGACCTCGAGCACCCCGCACATCGGGTGCCCGTCGAGCGACCGGGACAGGTACAGCAGGCCGGCGCACTCGGCGATGACCGGCGCGCCCGCCGCGGCCAGCGCCGCGACCTCGGCTCGCAAACAGGCGTTGGCCGACAGGTCCGCGGCGTGCTCCTCGGGGAACCCGCCCCCGATGACCAGGCCGTGCACGTCGTCGGGGAGCTTCTCGTCGCGCACCGGGTCGAACGTCACGACCTCCGCGCCGCCCGCGGCCAGTAGTTCGGGGTGCTCGGCGTAGCCGAACGTGAACGCCGCGCCGCCCGCGACCGCGATGCGGGCCGGGGGAGCGGACACCACGGTCCGTTCGGCAGAAATATCGGCGGGGTCCGGGAGCGCGCCTGCCGTTCGGGCCAACCGGAGTGTGGCCTCCAGGTCCACGCCGTCGGCGACGATCGCGGTGAGCGCGCCGACCGCGGTGGCGGCGTCGCCGCCCAGCTCGGCCGCGGGGATGAGCCCGAGGTGCCGGGACGGCACGGCGAGCTGATCCAGACGCCGGATCACGCCCAGGACCGGGACGCCCGCGGCCTCGGCCGCGTCGCGGAGCAGCCGCTCGTGGTGCGCCGAACCGACCCGGTTGAAGATCACGCCGCCCAGCCGGGTCGCCTGATCCCAGGTCGCGAAACCGTGCAGCAGGGCGGCGGCCGACGAGCTGACCCCGGCCGCGTCGACCACCAGCACGATGGGCGCGCCGAGCAGCCGCGCGACGTGCGCGGTCGACGCGAAGTCCCCGCGACCGGACGCGCCGTCGAACAGGCCCATCACGCCCTCGATGATCGCGACGTCGGCCGGGGCCGGGGTGCGGGCCCCGTGGGTGAACATCGGCACGATCTGGTCCTCGCCGACCAGCCACGGGTCGAGGTTGCGGCCCGGGCGTCCGGCCGCCAGCGCGTGGTAGCTGGGGTCGATGTAGTCCGGGCCGACCTTGTGCGGCGAGACGGCCAGGCCACGCTGGCGCAGCGCGCCCAGCAGCCCGGTCGCGACCGATGTCTTGCCGTGACCGCTGCCGGGGGCCGCGATGACGACACGCGGCACGGTTACCACTCGATGCCCCGCTGGCCCTTCTGACCGGCGTCCATCGGGTGCTTGATCTTGGTCATCTCCACGACCAGGTCGGCGGCGGCGATCAGGTCGGGGTGCGCGTCCCGGCCGGTGATCACCACATGCTGGTGCCCGGGCCGGGCGGTGAGCGCCGCGACCACGTCGGCGACGTCGATCCAGCCCCACTTCATCGGGTAGGTGAACTCGTCCAGGACGTAAAAGCCATACCGCTCGGCCGCCAGGTCCCGCTTTATCTGCGCCCAACCCTCGCGGGCGTTGGTGGCATGATCCTCGGGATCGCCGCGCTGGATCCACGACCAGCCCTCGCCCATCTTGTGCCAGGCCACCTCGCCGCCCTCGCCGGTCTGCTCGTGCAGCCGGCCGAGCGCCCGGAAGGCGGCCTCCTCGCCGACCCGCCACTTGGCGCTCTTGACGAACTGGTAGACCGCGATGCTCCAGCCCTGGTTCCAGCCGCGCAGCGCCAGGCCGAACGCCGCCGTCGACTTCCCCTTCATCGCGCCCGTGTGCACGATGAACAACGGGCGGTTCCGCCGCTGCCTGGTGGTCAGCCCGTCATCGGGGACGGTTTCGGGTACTCCCTTGGGCATGGCTCAGGCCACCATTTCCCGCCGGTAGGCGCGGACCGAGCCTGCCAGCGCGGCGACCGACAGGTCGCCCAGATCGTCCAGGCTGAGGTACTCGGCGCCCAGGGCCTGGGCCAGCGCTCCGGCCAGCCGGAGCCGGACCGGGCCGCTCTCGCAGTCGACGACGACGGACGCGATGCCGTCGCGGCGCAACCGCAGCGCCGCGGCCTGCGGGTCGCCGCCCGCGGTGTGCCGGCCGTCGGTCACCACGACCAGCAGCGGCCTGCGCTGCGGGTCGCGCAGCCGCTCGCGGCGCAGCGTCGCGTGGGCCTCGGTGAGCCCGGCGACCAGCGGGGTCTTCCCGCCGGTCGGCATGCTGGCCAGCCGGCGCGCGGCCGCGTCCACCGATGAGGTGGGCGGCAGCAGCAGTTGCGCGTCGGCGCCGCGGAAGCAGACCAGGCCGACCTTGTCGCGGCGCTGGTAGGCGTCGAGCAGCAGGGACAGCACGGCGCCCTTGACCGCCTCCATCCGGCGCCGCGCGGCCATCGATCCGCTGGCGTCTACCAGGAACAGGACCAGATTGGACTCCCGCCCCTCGCGGCGGCGCTCGCGCAGGTCAGCGCGATCCAGGACCAGACCGGGCCCGGTCCGTCCGCGCCGGACCTGGTGCGGTGCGCTCGCCATCAGGGTCGCGGTCAGGTGCAGGTCCCGCAGCACCGCCTCCGGCGCCCGCGCCCCGACGGTGTGCCCGCCGTCGGTATAAGCACGCGAACGCCGCCCCATAGCCCCCTGCCCCTTCCCCGGCACCTCCAGCCGCCGCGCCCGGAACGTCGCCCCGGTCGGAGCGACCGATTCCCGCGCCCCCTGGGCCGGATCCCCGGCCGCCACCTGCCCGTTCCCCGCTACCTGCCCGTCGGTCGGCGGGGGAGTGCCGTCCG
>Ga0210405_10004525_pt1 | contig 13038 bp, 12 predicted proteins | sample IncBWH11MmetaG_FD_155492 | JGI IMG/M metagenome (GOLD analysis project Ga0210405, IMG submission 155492) | Forest soil microbial communities from Barre Woods Harvard Forest LTER site, Petersham, Massachusetts, United States - Inc-BW-H-11-M | ecosystem: Environmental > Terrestrial > Soil >... | reverse complement strand
GGCGGCCGCGCGGTCACGTTCGAGTACTTGCAGCGCGCGCCCGTGCCGGCGCTGTGCGAGCACGATCCAGGCATGCTGGTGGGGGGGCAACTGCCGCCACAAGAGGGGCATCGCGGAAACGTCGGGATCGCGTTGAACTACGAGACCGGCGCCTACAAGGTGGCGTTTGGCGACCTGACGGGGGGCGCAGGCGACGCCGCTATGGTCATCCACTGCAATGCCGGCGGGGTTGGGTGGCCGGAGACTGTGCAGCTCTATACGGCGGGCCCGAAGCTCGATATCGCCGGGCCCACGCGGCTGGGTGGAATCGACCTCGACGACCTTACCCACGGCGGCTCGGAAATCGTGACCGATCTGTCCATCTCGGACGGTGTCGCACATGTGACGTGGATGGCCAACGGTCCGAATGATGGAGCGTGTTGTCCGACCGTGAAGATGATGGCCGACCTGCGTTGGGACGGTTCCACAGTAGTTGCCCAGAACGTGCGCCGAGTCAACTAACACGTCGGCGAGATCTCGCCGACGGGCACGGCCCCAGGCGCTCCCACCGGCGGGTCGAACCCTCCACATCGGTGAACAGAAAGGCCACCACACCCGAAGGTGCAGCCGCCGCGGACACGCTCACAGGATTTCACAAGCAACCGAGTCCCACCCGAACATCGCCGGATCAGCCCGAAGGATACAGATGATTTGAGACGAACTTTCGCGAGTCGCAGATGTCGTCTATTTCGAGACAGCGTTCAGTTCTGCTCGGGCCTCGTCGATTTGGTCGTAGGCGTACGTCGCCATCGCGGCGGTGGTCATCGTCTCACCCTTGCGGGCGAGCGATTCGTAGGTTCGGTCGCCGAGGACATCGCGGAGGTGCGTGATCGCGGTGCTGATTTCGGGGACCGCCGCCGCAGAGAAAAGACTGAGCGCGAACCCGGCGATGGTGGCCGCCGGCTCGTAGTGTCCGAGCCGGTCGAAAAGAGCGGCGAGGACGGCCAGCGGGGTGCGGATCGTCGTGGTGTTGCCCGAATTGTGGTAGTTGCGGATTGCCAAAGTGAGGTGATCGAACGCGGCCACCGGGTCGCCGTGTTCGGCCTCAAGGTGTGCCAGAACCTGCGCCAGGGCTGACGCTTGGGCGCGGTTGCCGGTGTCTTGAGCGATCACCAGACCCCGGCCGAGGGCGTTAAGCGCCCCGACGGGATCTGCGTCACGGAAAGCGGCACCGTAGGCACCGAGCGCCGACGCGAGCGACCCCGGGTTGCCTGTTGCCTCCGTAGCCTCGATGAGGCCATCCGCGGAATCCATCGCCTCCCCACGGGAACCGGCCACTGAAAGGGCGGAAACCAGCCATGCCCGGACGTGGGTCTCGCGGCGGCGTGCGAGCTGGGCGCGGCACAACTCGGCCATCCGCTCGGGCTGCCCGGTGACTAGGTATACAGCTCCAAGCAAGCATTCGGTGCCGTATGGCAGCGCTTCGCGGCTCCTGCCGAGAACGATCTGGCCGGCGTCGCTGTAGCGGACAGCCGCCTCGATCCGTCCGGTCGTGTAGCACAGAGACGCAATCACGTACAGGAACCCCAGCCGGGGGTGGTCGACCGCGCGGGCGGGCGCGATCAGCTCTTCAGCCCAGGCTATCGGCTCATAGGTTTGGACCATAGCGCCGAGCAACCCCGCATAGGTGGCCATGGTGGCGGCCACATCCAGATCGCCCTGGTCGGCGGCCCAGCGAAACGCGGTGCGCAGATTGGCCAGCTCGACAGTGAACCAGTCGTAGGCCGCACGCTGTCGGGGGCTGTCCCACAGGGCCAGGACGTCGCCTTCCCGTCCGGCGAAGTACCGGGAGTGCGCGGCCCGGACCTCGGTTGCCGCACCACCGGCGACCAGTTGCTCCTCGGCGAACTGACGGATTGTCTCCAGCATCGAGAACCGGGTCCGCCCCGAGGACCGGTCGGCGACCAACAGCGACTTGCGCACCAGCGCGTCCAGCAGATTCAAGACGGCGTAGTCGTCGACATCATCGGATCCGGCCACCCCGCACGCGCTTTGGAGGTCGAATCCGCCGGAGAACACCGAACACCTTTGCAACAATGACTTTTCGGCGTCATCGAGAAGGTCATGAGACCACGCCACCGCGTGGCGCAGCGTCTGGTGGCGTTCCAACCCCCGCCGTGACCCCACCAGTAGCCGGAATCGCTGATCGAGACGATCCCGCACCTCGCTGGCGGTCATCGACGCCATGCGTGAGGCCGCCAGCTCGATGGCCAGCGGGATTCCGTCGAGGCGGCGACACATCTCCACCACCGCGGCCGCCTCGTCAGCTGTAACCACCGAGAAGCGCGGCGCGACGCTACGGGCGCGTTCGACGAACAAGGCCACCGCGGCTGAGTCGACGCCTGTGCCAACGTCCAGCGAGGGCACCGGCCACAGCTGCTCGTCGGCGATCCCCAATCCTTCGCGGCTGGTGGCCAAGATCGTCACGGTCGCCGAGACCGCGAGGATGGCGTCGATCAGATCGGCGGCGGCGTCCAGCACATGTTCGCAGTTGTCCAACACCAGCAACCGCATTCTGCCCTCCAGGGCGGCGGCCACGGACTCACTGACGCTCTTGTCCGGCTGCTGGGTGATGCCCAATACCGCCGCCACTGCGTCGGGCACCGCCGCCGGATCGGCGACCGCGGCCAGCTCGAAAAACCAGACACCATCCGGAAATTCATCGTGCAGACGTTCCGCGACCTCGAGCGCCAGCCGGGTCTTTCCGACCCCGCCCACCCCGGTCAACGTGACCAACCGATGAGACTTCACCGCCGCTTGCAGCTCGGCGACCTCGGACTCACGCCCGATGAAGCTCGTGGTCGCAGCCCGCAGGTTCCCCGGGCTCGTATCCAGCGCCCTCAGGGCCGGGAACTCCGTGCGTAACCCTGCTGCTCGTACCTGGAACACCCCGATTGGGGTCGGCAGATCCCGCAACCGCCGCGGCCCCAAATCCACCAGGTCCACTCCGCTGAGTAGACCCGCCGTCGACTCGGCCAACAGGATCTGACCACCATGCCCCGCGGCCATCACCCGCGCCGCACGATTCAGTACCGCACCGAAATAATCACCCTCCCGCAGTTCGGCCTCACCTGTCGCCAGCCCCATCCGCACCGGCAACTCCAGCGCCCGCTGCGCAGCCACCGCGGCATCAACCGCAGACCTCGGCGACGCGAACGCCGCGCACACACCATCACCGGTGTGCTTGAACATGAAGCCGCCGTGCGCCTCGATCGCGGCGCGCAACACCTCGTCGTGCGCGGCTAGCGCCGCCCGCATCCCATTGGCGTCGGCTTCCCACCGACGTGTCGAACCCTCCACATCGGTAAACAAAAACGTCACCACTCCCGAAGGAGCAGCCGCCGGATCAGCGGACACCCCCGCAGAATCTCACAACAGGCACACGCCTACCCGGTACATCGGCTGATCCGGCCCGGTCGCATACACACTTATGGGAGGAACTTCCGCGAGTCCCAGATGTTTGAGTTACCAACTTCCTTCTCGGCGCCGACCGTAGGCGCTCGGTAAGGCGTGCCAGTCCTTCTGGTGGTTGGTTACGCCGGTTCCTCGGTGTTGCGGTGATTGTGCTGGGCGGCGAAGAACTCCGACCAGGAGACCACCTCAGGGTGCTGCTTGCGCAACACCCGCCGTTGGCGTTCGGTCATGCCGCCCCAAACACCGAACTCCATGTCGTTGTCGAGCGCGTCGGCGAGGCACTCGGCGATGACGGGACAGTGCCGGCAAATAACGGCCGCTTTCCTCTGCGCCTTTCCGTGAACGAACAGTTCGTCGGGATCGGTGGAGCCACACCGCGCCTTCGACACCCACGCGATGCGGGCTGTGCCCGACGTAGTTTTGTTGCTCATGCACATCTCTCGAATCTGGTGGTGTTTGGGTGGGCTATCCCTTGTCGGTCGGCCCGAGGGCACGGTCACGGCGTTCGACTTTTCTCCCTGTGTTCGCCGGCCTGGCAATGACTATTCCGGCGCGGTTCAGCCGTGTCTGTCCGCCAACCAGCCCGTGCGGGGGATGAATCGCGTGTCCCCTGATCGGGGGAAACCGCGATAATCGCTAGGACACTAAAGACAGGGCGGCCGGCATTCTCGGCCTCGCCGTCACGCTGGCACCGGCACCCGTGGCCCACGCCCGGGCTTGAGGACTTTGCTTGACCTTCAAGTCTCGCGGAGATATTGGCATCCACTTTCTAGCGCCGGAAATCAATGCACGAGCGACCCTTTGGGGCGTCTTAGGGTCGATCCATGACGGTGCGCCCGGACAGGTTCGACGAGATGCGCCGCGCGCGGATCGCCGCGCACCAGAGAATGTCAACGATTCAGCGTCGGCGCGCCGAGGTGCTGGGCCGCGACGGGCGGGCCCGCCGGCGCGCGGTCGCCAACGCGGTGCCCGACCCGCACGACGACACGGTGCTTCCGCCGCTGTGACTGCGAAACGCGCACTCACCGGCCGCGCAGCTGGAGCTGATGGGAGTGCTGGCGCTCACGCTGCTCGCGCCGGTGGGCTGGCCTGCCGGCTGGCTGGTGCGGAAACGGGAGAGGCACGGGGAGAGGGGAGTGGGCGCCGCTCTTAAGCACAACGGGCTGCCCAAACTGCGGGAAGTAGCGTTGTTGGCACAGCCGATCCGCCTCACTCCACATGAGGTCGATGCGAGGAGGTACCGCCATGACAGCGGGGCGCAAGGAACCGGTCATCCCTACGCCGGCGCCCGCTCCGCTGCCGGCATCGACCAGACCGACCGTCGCCGCTCGCATGAACCGCCTTCCGATCACCTCCTGGCACCGCCGCGCCACGATTGCGATCGGTCTGGGTCTGTTCTTCGACATCTACGAGGTCTTCCTGTCAGGGGTGCTCGTCAGTGTTCTGGGTCACCAGTTTCATTTGGGCAGCACCGGGATGTCGCTGCTGCTGGCCTCAGCCTTCCTCGGTATGTTCCTCGGGGCGCTCACGCTCGGACGGCTGGCCGATCGGCTGGGCCGGCGCCCCGCTTTCTTGCTCGCGCTGAGTATCTACTCGATGTTCTCGCTCGTGGGCGCATTCAGTGTCGGTCCGGTCATGCTTGTGGTGTCGCGGTTTATTGCCGGTTTGGGCATCGGGGCCGAGCCGCCGATCTCAGACACCTACCTGGCAGACCTGCTGCCGCCCAAGCAGCGTGGCAAGTACATGGCGTGGGCGTACACGCTGTCGTTTGCCGGAGTGCCGCTCGCCGGTTTCCTTGCGCACTGGCTGGTGCCGATTGCGCCGCTCGGATTCGATGGCTGGCGATGGATGTTCGTCGTGGGCGCCCTGGGCGCGGTTATCGTCTTCGCGTTACGGACCGGGCTGCCCGAGTCGCCGCGCTGGCTGGAGTCGGTCGGCCGCACGAGGGACGCCGAGGTTGTGGTTGCGCGTTTCGAGGAGCAGGCCCGCGCGGCTGGCGACCCGTTGCCCGAGCCGGCTCTGGAGGCACCGGCGCCGGCGCCGCCCGGCAAGGTTCGCGAACTGTTCGTCCCGCCGTACCGTCGCCGCACCCTGATGATGGCGGTTTTCCACCTGTTCCAGACGTGGGGCTACTACGGATTTGGCACGCTGGCGCCGATAGTCCTGGTGGCAAGGGGATATTCGATCGTGGACTCGCTGCTGTTCAGCGCCGTGACGTTTCTGGGCTACCCGCTCGGGTCGGCGTTATCGGTGCCCCTGGTCGAGCGCTTCGAGCGCAAGTACTTGGTAATCGGCGCGGCGCTGGGAATGGCGGCGTTCGGGCTGGCCTTCGGGTCGGCGACGTCCACCGCAGTCATCGTGGCCTGCGGCTTTCTCTACACGATCGTCAGCAACGTGTTCTCGAACGCGTACCACATCTATCAGGCGGAGGTGTTCCCGACGCGGCTGCGCGCCACCGCGACCAGCAGTACGTATTCGCTCTCGCGGCTGTCCAGTGGGCTGATGCCCTTCATATTGCTGCCCTTGTTGCACAACGCCGGCGCGGGCGCGTTGTTCGTGGCCGTTGCGGCGGCGCTGATGGTGGTCGCGCTCGACATTGCACTGTTCGGTCCGCGCACCACCGGTCGTGCCCTCGAGAGCGTGAACGAGATAGCGCACCCGGCCGGTGATTGAACTCCCTGTGCCCGCGAGCGCCCCAACTGCTCAACGGCAGAACGTTCGCTAGGTCGCACTTTTGCGCAATCTCGCCCGGGGCGAACCAGGCGCTGCGAGAACTGCTCACCGAGTTCAGACACGATCACACATCCCACGCTCCACCCGTGACGCTGGCTATTGAGCGGTGATGTCGAGTACCACGCGGAAGCGGGCGTCACCGGACATCAAGCGGTCGTGGGCTTTTGGGGCATCTTCGAATGGAAACATTTCGATCATCGGTGCGACGCCGTGCGCGGCGCTGAATGCCATGTTTGTCTCGTTCTCGCGTGGCGTGCCGGTGAGGCTGCCGACGATTGATCGGCCCCCGAAGATGAGGTCGGAGGTGCCGCGCCGTGGCGGAGGTCAACTGGAGGTCCGCTCGGCGTGGCGGCCGATGTGGGATTCGGTGCGCATGCGCTCGATCATGTGCGGGTAGTGCAGTTCGAAAGCCGGCCGCTCCGAACGGATTCGGGGCAGTTCGTAGAAATTGTGCCGCGGCGGTGGGCAGCTGGTGGCCCACTCCAGCGAGTTGCCGTAGCCCCACGGGTCATCGACGGTGACGGGCTCACCGTAGCGCCAGCTCTTAAACACGTTCCACACGAACGGGAGCATCGACGCGCCAAGGATGAAAGCCCCGATGGTAGAGACAATGTTCAGCGTGGTGAAGCCGTCGGTGGGCAGATAGTCGGCGTAGCGGCGCGGCATGCCCATGTTGCCCAGCCAGTGCTGCACAAGGAATGTGGTGTGAAAACCGATCAGGGTCAGCCAGAAGTGCAGCTTGCCCAGCCGCTCGTCAAGCAGCCGTCCGGTCATCTTCGGGAACCAGAAATACACCCCGGCAAAGGTGGCGAACACGATGGTGCCAAACAGCACGTAGTGGAAGTGCGCCACCACGAAATAGGAGTCATGGACGTGGAAGTCGATGGGTGGGCTAGCCAGCAGCACCCCGGACAGCCCACCCAGCAGGAATGTCACCAGGAAGCCCACTGAGAACAGCATCGGTGTCTCGAACGTGAGCTGGCCCTTCCACATTGTGCCGATCCAGTTGAAGAACTTGATGCCGGTGGGTACGGCGATCAGATACGACGTGAAGGCAAAGAACGGCAGCAGCACCGCGCCGGTCGCGAACATGTGATGGGCCCACACCGTCATCGACAGTGCGGCGATGCTGATCGTGGCGTATACCAGCGTGGAGTAGCCGAATAGCGGTTTGCGGCTGAACACTGGGATGATCTCGGTGACGATGCCGAAGAACGGGATCGCGATGATGTAGACCTCGGGGTGGCCGAAGAACCAGAATAGGTGCTGCCACAGGATCGCCCCGCCGTTGGCCGCGTCGAAGACATGCGCGCCCAGGTGGCGGTCGGCGGCCAACCCGAACAGCGCAGCGGTAAACAGCGGGAACGCCAACAGCACCATCACGCTCGTGACGAGGATATTCCAGGTGAAGATCGGCATCCGAAACATCGTCATACCGGGTGCGCGCATGCACACCACGGTGGTGATCATATTGACCCCACCCAGGATGGTTCCCAGACCCGACACGATCAGGCCCATGATCCACAGATCACCCCCGGCACCGGGACTGTGAATCGCATCGCTCAACGGCGCGTAGGCGGTCCACCCGAAATCCGCCGCCCCGCCCGGGATGATGAAACCCGCGAGCACGATGAGTGCACCGAACACGAACAGCCAAAACGACAACGCGTTGAGCCGCGGGAACGCCACGTCGGGGGCCCCGATCTGCTGCGGCAGCACAATGTTGGCGAAACCGAACACGATCGGCGTGGCATAAAGCAGCAGCATCACCGTGCCGTGCATGGTGAACAACTGGTTGTACTGCTCGTTGGACAAAAACTGCAACCCGGGCACCGCCAACTCGGCGCGCATCAACAACGCCATCAGCCCACCCGTGAAGAACGTGGCGAAGCAGGCGACGATGTACATGATGCCGATCGTCTTGTGATCGGTGGTCGTCACCAGCTTGTAGACCAGATTGCCCCTGGGCCCCAGCCGTGCCGGAAACGGACGCCGAGCCTTGAGGCCTCCCAGCGGGGGTGATTCGGCTGTCATGAGATCCCCAACCATCAATCCAGCAATCCGGGTCGCCGCGACGGGCCATCGTCGTCGTCAAGCGGACGATGCACTTGCCACCATTGCGCTCAAGTGAGCCGATGTCGGCACCGGTGGCCCCCGCAAACGCACCCCGCCAGCTGGAATCACCGCCCACCTGCCAGCTGCAATAGCCGGGTTGTAATGCCCCCGGGTTGGCTGCTGCGAGTTCACGAGGTTCTGGCGCGCGATGCCCCCACCATCGGCACCGATATGACCGCGGCAGCCACGTCTAGCGGCTGACAACGGCTGACGGCCCAAGGCCACCTTTAGCTGGTCAGCCATAGGGGCTGGATAACACGCGGGCGCCCTGTCAGCGCCGGCGGCGCGCTGGTACCCGAGAGCACGAGACTGGAACGATGAGCATCCCGAGCGCACCGGACAGACCGGGAGAGACGCCGAGCTGTTACCGGCATCCCGGCCGCGAGACGTATGTCCGCTGCACCCGCTGTCACCGGTACATCTGCCCGGACTGCCTGCGCGCCGCCGCCGTTGGCCACCAGTGCGTGGAGTGCGTCCGCGCGGGCGCCAGGACGGTACGGAAGCCGCGCTTCCACCTCGGCGGGCAGCAGACTTCGACCACTCCTGTGGTCACCTATGCGTTGATCGCGCTCAACGTGCTGGTGTTCGTCCTCCAGAACGTGTCGGCGGACCTGGAGAGCCGGCTCACGCTGTGGTCACCCGCCGTCGCCAACGGGGATCTGTACCGCCTGGTGACCTCTGCGTTTTTGCACTACGGGGTGACGCACTTGCTGTTGAACATGTTGGCGCTGTATCTGGTTGGTCCTCCGTTGGAGAGGCACCTGGGCCGGCCGCGGTTCGTCGCGCTCTATGCACTGAGCGCGCTGGGAGGTTCGGTACTGGTCTACCTGGTCTCGCCGCTGAACGCGGCGACTGCGGGCGCGTCGGGCGCTATATTCGGCCTCTTCGGCGCCACATTCGTGGTGTCAAAACGGCTCAACCTCGACGTCCGCTGGGTCGCCGCGCTAATCGGGATCAACCTGATCTTCACCCTCGTCATCCCGGCGATCAGTTCGCAGGCGATCAGCTGGCAAGGGCACATCGGCGGACTGGTCACCGGTGCGTTGATCGCCCTGGTCTATGTCGATGCTCCCCGGGAACGCCGGAACCTGATTCAGACAGGAGTAACGGTTGCGGTCGTGGTGCTGCTCACGGTGCTGATCTGGTGGCGCACCACCGTTCTTCTCGGGGAGTTCGGCCGACATCTCGGCCTGGGTTAAAACCACCCCGTGGAAGGTCTACATCCCCGGTGCTGCGTCCTCAGAACGGAATTAACGGCACCACGACGATCCGCAGCACGATCACCCCCACGAACACTGCGGTGAACGCCAGGTCAAAAGAGACGGACCCCAACCGCACCGGCTTCAGCACCCGCCGAACCGGGCCGATCACCGGCTCGGTGATGCCGTGGGTGATACGGCGAACCTGATAGAGGCCGCCGCGGCCGCCCTCCGGGGACAGCACGCCGATCCAATCGACGACCATGCGGGCAATAAGCACGAGTTCGAACAGCAGGAGAACGACTCCAAGCAAGCCTGCGACCACCGCACGCTCCTTCCGACCTCCCCGAGTGTCCGCCGCCCAGCTGAGAAGGGGCTAACACGAAACTGAGATGCGCCACCTACCCGCGCGTCATGAGCGCGGAAACGTCAGGGCGAAATCATCCCGGGCGGGTGCGGCGAGACAGCCGAGAAGAGCGTCATTCTGGTTGAGATGTGCGGCGGATCAAGGCGGGTTGCAGCGGGCCCGCATGGTAGGCACGCCCGGGCCGGTGAGTTCGTCGCAGTAGGCAGGGCGGCCGGCCATCGCCATGGTCAGCGCCAGGGTCGTCCCGCAGACCAACGGGCCAGCGCCTGTTGAGAAGGCCCCGTCGGTCGCCTCGAGACGCAGGCCCTCGATGGTACTGCGGCCGAACCCGGCGAAGTCCCGACGGGCATAGAAGCGGGCGACCGCGCCGACGGCCTCGATCGGGGGCGTGCGTGGGAGTTCGAGGGGACGCCGGATGTCTTGGGCGTGCACGACCACCTCACCAAGCCACGCCGCGGTGGGCCCGAGCGGCGACCTGGTGCTGGTGACGACCTGCCGAAACCGCTTGAGAGTCTCGGCCGGTGTCGCGCCGCGATGCTCGGCCAAACGTCGGTCGTTGTGCAGATCGAAGTCGAAACGTGCGCCGATGACGCTGGCGAACCAGCGCAGCGGACCTATGCTCGCCGCTGCGGTGAGGTGGGCGACGACGTCCTCGATCACCCACCGGCCGCACAGCGACGGTTGTGCCCACTGCGCCAGGTCAAGGCTGGCGAGATCGTCGGCGAGGGCGGCACGCTCGGCATGGGCAGCCGACCACAGAGCCGTACGAGACTGGCCATCGGACACGTAGACCTCCGGTTGGTTGGATTGGACTGGCAAGGATAGGACTTCGCGCGGGCACAGAAATCATCGGCCGGTCAGCGTGGGGTGCAGTCTCAATTCGGGTCCCATTTTCTCAACTGCGGTGTCATATCAGGCAATCCTGATCAGACATTGCAGCTCAGACACGTGCGACTGGGCCGACGTTCTCAGGAAATGCAGCGGTGCGTGTCCCGCGGCCCATTGCCAAGCGATCTGTTCACCGCGGCGGCAGTACCGTCCGTCCAAGAAACGCGGCGAGTCGGTCGAGAGCCGGGGCGGTGCCGTCGATGGGTTGCGGTTCGGCGAATCGTCCGGTTCGCGGCTGGGTCGAGAGTTGGTTCCGGACGAACGCGAGCGCCTGCTCGGCAAGCTCGTCGGGTATCTGGGCAGGCCTGCCGGTGGCCTGGGCGAGGTCCCACCCGTGAGTGAGCAGATCGTAGAGCCGGATCTGCAATCGCTCGGCACCAGTGGCGCTCCCCAAGGGTCCGGCATAGCTTCGTTCAAGAACGCCGGGACGGGCGAAGGCGCCCTCCAACGATGCTGTCGACGCCTGGTAGGCCGCCACCGGGTCGTTGCTCAGGTGGTCTGCGCCGCGCTCGGGCATCGGACCGTCGCCGATCATGGCCGCGAACACCAGATTCATCGCAACCACGTGATTGACCACATCGCGCACGTTCCATTCGGTGCACGGCGTCGGCGCCATCCACTGGTTGGGGCCGACGTCGGCGATCAGGTCACCCACAGCTCCGCACGCCCGTGCAAGAGCCCCAGAAGCGGTTGTCACCCGGCGAGAATACGACGTCACCTTCCAGGCCGCCACCGATTTTCTCCTGCCCCCTCGCAGGGCCAGTACGACGCAAACGTACGAGGAATTGAACTGTCACATCAAATACAGATTGCCCGCCCTCTGGGCGAGCCGACCGATGAATCCCGGCCGCGCAACGTATCTGAATTAGTGCGGACATCGCGCCGCGCCGGCCATTCGCCGGCACCGCCCAACAGCAGGAGGATGTATGACATTCGCAGACAAGACAGTTCTGGTGACCGGGGCCAATCGTGGTATCGGACAGGCGCTGGTCGAGGAAGCTTTGAGCAGGGGTGCGAAGCGGGTATATGCCTGCGCTCGCCGGCCCGTGACCCACGTGGATGCGCTCGTCACGCCCCTGAGCCTGGACGTGACCAACGCAGCGCAGATACAAAGCGCTGTCGAGAGTGTCGAATCCCTCGATGTCCTCATCAATAACGCCGGCTTGGCGCTCTACGACGACTTGAGCGACGGTTCCGTGTTGGAACGGCACCTCGCGGTCAACCTCTTCGGAACGTACGGCGTGACGCAGGCTTTCCTGCCGTTGCTGATTCGATCCGGGGGAGTCATCGTCAACAACCTCTCGCTGAACGCGTTAGCCCCCTTGCCGCTCATCCCGGCGTACTCGATTTCGAAGGCGGCCGCGTTCTCTCTGACGCAATCGCTGCGCGTCCTTGTGGCCACACAGGGCGTGAGGGTTCATGCCGTCCTGACCGGACCTGTGGACACCGACATGACCAGAGGCCTCGACATACCAAAGGCCTCACCAGAGTTCGTCGCACGAGGCATTTTCGACGGAGTGGAGAACGGAGATGAGGAGATCTTCCCCGATCCGATGTCGGAGTCCCTGGCGCAGAGCTGGCGCAGCGGTGCAGCCAAGGCACTCGAGCGCCAGTACGCTGCGCTCCTAGACGCAGAGCCCGTCAGGTAGAAGGCGTCATCGGCGCCGGCCTGCAGAGGCTGCCATCGGCGGCCGTCTCGCCCACTTTTTAGCGCCGGAAATTAGTGCACGAGCGACCCTTTGGGACGCCTTAGGGTCGATCCATGACGGTGCGCCCGGAGCTGGCCAAGTCCGATCCGTCGGCGCTGATCGTGTCCGCTGACGACATGGCCCGCGCGCTGGCATCGGCGCTGGCCGCCGGCAACACGGCCACCTGACCGGGGTCAAGAAGTCGCAGATTCAGATCGTGTCGGCCCGACTCAGTGAAATAGGCTCTGAGCCCGGCGTTGAAACCTACTTTCCGACGTTGCCGCAGATGATCGGCTGGAAATAGAGGGTGGGCTGCCCATTTTGTTGAATCTGGCTGGACGATCCGAGGTGAACGTTGATGTACCAGCCCGACGCCGGTGGGGCCTGATCGACATTCTGGATGACCGTGGTCGTCTCGGCGCTACCAGTGGGCGAGGCAACCAGATCGTTGAGCGGGTACTTGACCGCCCCTTGAGAGTCGCACGAACCGAGGTGGATATGTACCGCGTGGGCGCTGCCGGCGACGAGGCCGCTCGCGGTGGCATCGACCGACAGCGTCTTCTTCGCGGGATCGTAGATCAACTTCGCCGAACCC